>ERZ791809.141-NODE-141-length-62458-cov-5.835745_pt1 | contig 62458 bp, 88 predicted proteins | sample MGYA00509946_ERZ791809 | MGnify/ENA primary metagenome ERZ791809 (study PRJEB30046, sample SAMN00791993) | human gut metagenome | study: EMG produced TPA metagenomics assembly of the A metagenome-wide association study of gut microbiota in type 2...
GTACGACTACACATTTTCCAATGATAACGGGCAAAACCCATTGATGGACAAGGCCCGCGCCTATGTGGAAAACTGGAAGGAGGCATATAAAAACAACACCGGCCTGCTGTTGTTCGGGGATGTGGGAACCGGCAAGTCTTTTTTCGCCGGATGTATTGCCAATGCCTTACTTGACCAGGATGTGCCTGTGCTGATGACGAACTTCCCCACCATCCTGAACCGCCTGACCGGGATGTTTTCCGAGGACAAGGCCGACTTTATCGCCAGCTTTGACGAGTATGGATAAACAGGATAACTATAAGAAAGAGAGGACCGAAACGGCCCTCTCTTTTCATTTTTCGGATTTTGGAATGCGCGGGTATATTTCAATGGTGAAGCCATCAGGGCTCTTTTTGCGCTTCTCGTTTAGCTTCTGGTAGACGACCTTTTCGAGCACCTCCTTTAGGAGAGCGTTTTTCTCCTCGGCCGTTTCGAGCAGCGGGTACACGTCGAGCAAATTCTTAACCTTGGGGATGATGTCACGACGGCTGGTCTCCCGGAGCTTCTCCTCGGTCAGCTCGCGGGAGCAGCGGGCGACACTATCCTTTGCGGCAGCGATTTTGTCGGAGAGCATCCGGGAGCGGGACAGAAAGGTGTCGGTGTCGTAGACGCCCTGCTCGAGAAAGTCGTGTGTGCGTTCGAGCTGCTGCTGCAATTTGCGGAGCTCGGCCTCTGCGCTGGCGAGAGCTTTTTCCCGGACGCCGACCGACGACACGGAGGACGACGCGGCAGCGGAGCTCCACTCGAGCTCATAGCCTTTCATCCACTCGGAGAGGCCCTGTATTACACGTTCTTCGACAATCGGAAGATAACTTGAGCAATTCGGGCAGCCGCGACGAGGGCAGCGCACGACCGGCATATCTGGATGGACGGGGTTTATCATCCGCATCATCTGCCTGCCACACTCGGAGCAGACGAGCAGACCGGCCAGAGGATTCCGGACAACCTTTTCTTTGTGCGTGGAAGTGTTCTCGCTCCGGGTTAGCTTATCGTTTGCGAGCTCAAATGTTTCTTTCGGAATGAGCGGAGGGTGAATGCCTTTGAATACGCACTCTTTCTCTGGGTCGGCAGGACCGCGCACAGAAACGACCTTGCCGTCAACCACTTTCTTCTTCGTCTCACGGCTGCCCCAGCGCACCATGCCGATGTACGTCGGATTCTTGATGATTCCGCGAATGGTGATTCTTGCCCATTGCGAACCGGATGGAGACGGGATGTGCATATCGTTGAGCCTCGTGGCGATTGAGCCCAAAGACAGCGGGCGAGCGGAACCATCCTCGTCCTGCAAACCGACCGTGTACAGGTCGAAAATCATACGGACTATTGCGGCCTGCTCCTCGATGGGCTCGAGCGAGCAGCCCTTTTCGTTTTTGAGCTTTACCCGACGATAACCAAAGGGAGCCAGACCGGACGGCCATTTACCCTCTTTGGCAGAGGCGAGACGACCACGCTGCAACCGGCGGTTGATAATCTTGTACTCGCGGCGGCTCATAAATAAGCCGAACTCAAAATACTCCTCGTCGAACTCGTTGTCAGGGTCATACGTTTTTATAGGGGTTATTATTTTTGTCCCGGAGAACTTGAACGTCTGTGCGATGATACCTTGGTCGATGGTGTCGCCGCGCGCCAGACGCTCGACCTCCATGACAAGGACGCCGGACCAGACGCCCTGTTCAACCTCAGAAAGAACCCGCTGCATCATCGGGCGGGCCGCGATAGTGTCACCAGAGACGACCTCACGGTAAATATCGGTCACGTTGAGATGCTGCCTTTTCGCCAGCTCAAGCAGAGTGTGCTCGTGCCGAGAGAGCGTTTCGCCCTCGCCGTGCGCCTCTGCCTCGATGTCAGAGCGAGACTTGCGCAGGTATATGAGATACTGCTCCATGATGACCTCCAAACAAAAAAGGCCCGCGCCGGAGCGCAGGCCAATAGGTTACTTGTTGCTGTCTTTTAAGGCCGCAACATCGGCCTGCAAAAGGCTATCCAGAATAGAGGCGGTCTTGGCCTTGAGCGTGTTCTGCTTCTCCATAATCTGCGGGAAAGCATCTGCCAGGTCTCCCCCGCAATCAGCGAGGATGCTCTTTATCTCGCCGCGACCGGTTTGCAGCCCGGAGAACAGCTCGCGATACAGGGCCATCTCTTCCGCGTTCTGCGCGTTCATGCACCGGGAGAGCAGCACATAGACCGAATCGAACGTCGAGGAGACGACGGCGCGGAGCTCTTTCGGGAGGGCGTCATATCTTCGCTTGAAATTTGCGTTGTCCTGACGGAACGCCTCGTTACCGTGGGCGCGCTCATCCTCGCGGCCCAGCAGATAGTCAGTGGTTACCCCGAAATAGTCCGCCATCTGGCAGAGCAGGGCGAAATCTGGCTCTTTGCCCTCGGTCTCGTAGCCGGAGACCGTGGTGCGCTGCTTACCACAGAGGCGGGCAAACTCGGCCTGCGTCAAATCTTTCTCCTTGCGGAGCGCGACCAACCGTTCAGAAAACTTATCCATACAGACGTACCTCCCTAAGACTTATATATTGTATCACAAAAATCCCCTCACGGGGACAAATGACGCTAACTGCGTCATAAATAGCAAAAATTTTTGAAAAAAACTTGACTTTGACCCAATTAGGGACTATAATAAACCGCAGAAAGACCCCAAAAGGGTCACACAGAAAGGAGGAGACAGGCGGAATGCGGAAAAAACTGCAAACGCTCCGAGAGGGCGCAGGCTATACCCAGCAGACTTTCAGCGAGCGACTGGGCGTGAGCCGGAGCCACTACGCACAGATTGAGAGCGGAGACAAGAATCCGTCCCTCAAGCTGAGCCTGAAAATCAAGCAGGCCCTCGGCTATCCCTACGACGACCTTTTTTTTAACCCAAAGCGACCCGTTTCGCGTCATTGATGTGAAACGATGACGCCAAAAGCAAACATTTGGCGTTTCCGTGTAAATATTTTAACCGAAAGGAGGCACGGAATAAATGCCTAAAATGGCAACGAAAGCCGCAGATAACGTGTTCTACAAGGCACGAATCGCAGCGGCATCGTGGAACGACCGGCTAGGCAGCAGAGAGGGTGCGTCAGAGGTGACCGGCATCGACCGGACGCGGCTCGCCAACATCGAGCTTGGAACCATCAACCCGCACCCGGAGGAGGTCCTGATGCTTTCGGACACCTACAACGCGCCGGAGCTGCAAAACCATTTCTGCTCGCACCTCTGCCCGCTCGGCATTGGGACGATTTCACCGATTGAGCTGGAAGAGCTTGAGCGGGTCACATTACAGCTCATTTCGGCAATGAAGTCGTTGCCGGAGGTCAAGGACGGAATCATCGACATCGCGGCCGACGGCGTCATCGACGCGAAAGAAAAGCCGCGCATGGAGCAGTACCTCGAGGTACTCGACGAGATAACGAACAAGGCTCAGACCTTGAAGCTCATTTATAGAAAGCAGTTCGGAAAACAGGAGGTGTAAAAAGTGTTGGAGGCGAAGCAGAGCGGGAACGTCGTGGAGGACTTCACCATCGGGAACACCCGAATCAAGATTTGCGACGACTTCTGCCGGACCCGGACGAGCGGAGAGGTCAAAGAAATCCTCAACCGCGTCGCACGGAGGACGGTCGGCTCGCTCGCAGCAGCCGCCACACCTGATTATGGATGCGCTTAAAAGAAAGATGGAGATTGCGGCCGTTGCGTTTTTCTGCACAGTCACCGCACTCATTGCGGTTTACTCCTGTGCAACGACGGCCGCAGCAAACCTCGCACGGCAGACGACAGTAGAACCGGTCACGGAACATGTGACCCTCACCTACACGGAGGAACGTCCGCAGGCCGAACAGGAGCCGGAGCTCCTCTACGACGTACCCATGAGCGACGAGCTACAACGGTACGTCCGGGAGCAGGCGGAGCGGCAGGGCGTCCCGTTTGAAATCGCACTCGCCGTCATTGAGCGGGAGAGCAGATACCAGCCGGACGCGGTCAGCGACACCGGAGACTTCGGCCTCATGCAAATTAACGTCTGCAATCACCGCTGGCTCTACGAGGAACTCGGCGTTACGGATGTGATGGACCCGGAGCAGAACATCGAGGCTGGCCTCTACATCCTCGGGCAGGCGTTCCAAAAGTACGACGACCCGGACAGGGCTCTCATGGCCTACAACATGGGCGACAGCGGTATGAAAGCCGCATGGAGCAAGGGCCAGCACAGCAGCAAATACAGCCGCGCGGTCATGGAGACGGCGCAGGCCATCAAGAGAAGGGAGCACTAAATGGACTGGAAGATTCACAGGGCGATTCTCATTGCGGCCATCTGGATTGCAGAGGTCCTCTCGGCCGGTATCTGCGGATTCATCGCCGCGCTGGCACTCATTCCGGCCAGCTACGCAGCGCGCGGCTACTTCGCCTTTGGTGGCGAGTGGCTTATCGTGCTCGGCGTCACGCTGCTTGCGTTCCACGTCATCAACAACGCATTCTTCAAGATGCTCAAGGACCACTGAAAGGAGGTGAACCACATGGCTGAACAGAACCTTTTCTGTCTCTGCGGCAGATGCTCGCGCAAGCTGCGCAGCGCGGCTGCCCGTCGCGTCGGTATGGGCTCGACCTGCTGCCGCAAGGAGACAGGCAAGACCATCACCCAGTTGCTCAAGGAGCTGGACGAGCAGGAGGCCGCAGCAGCGGCAGAGCAGCAGGAGCCGGATACACAGGCATAAAAAAAGAGCCGCGCTCGAAAGCGCGACCCTCTTGTCGGACAAGCCTATTGTATCTCGCTCCACATCAAAAGTCAACAGGAGCGTGAACCATGAACGAACAAAACAAACACGCTGCGCTCACCATTGCGCAGCAATACCCGCCCGCGCAGTACAACCTCCTCGTCCCGATGCAGACCGTGACGGAGATTGCCGACATCCAAAAGCCGGTGATGAACTCCGTGAAAATCAGTACCGACCTTAATGACGGCGAAATCTATGAGATGGAGAAAGCCAAGGACGAGTGGCGTGACAGCAAGGGGTACGTCCACAAAGCGACCCCGGCCAAGTACGCCCTCACCAAAAAGGGCCTCACCAAGCTCATGCGAGCCGCAGGCATCAAGATTCTTTCCAGCCGCCCGGTCGTCCCGTCCACCTGCCAGAAGTGCGCGGAGGTCAACCGCAGCATCGGAAAGCCGATTCGCTGCGGAGGCTGCCCCAACAAGGACGTCAAGCACGAGGTCCGAATCAGCGTCCCGCAGCTCACCGGCGAGAACGTCACCATCGTCGCCCACAAGGAAATTGCGGTCGAGGATGTGACGGCCGGTATGACCGAGAAGCAACGGGCAGAATTTATGAAGTTCCGCAGCGAGATGTGCGAGAGCAAGGCTCTCAACCGCGCCCTCCGCACCGCGATGCAGATTAAGTCCAGTTACCTTATCGAGGAGTTCGGAAAGCCCTTTGTTGTGGCCTACCTCGTCCCGAACCTTGACAATCCGACCGTCCGCGAGGAGGCGGTAAAGTCCATGTTTGGCGCGGCGAATGACCTGTACGGCAGCCGCCCGAAAACCAGCCACACGGTCTACGTGGACGATGACGACGACGGCTATGTGCAGCCGGAGCCGGATTTTGAGGTCGTACCGGAGCAGCCCCAGCAGGAGCAGCCGCCCGAGAGACCGGCGCAGCGGCCTCGCCAGCAGCAGCCCACGCCGAGTAACAGACAGCAGGGCCGGAACGGCGACAGCGAGTTCTGCGCGGACTGCGGTAAGCAGGTCGGCCTCGACGTAGCAGAGTACAGCCGCAAGCACTTCGGCGGAGTGGCTTATTGCCGCGACTGCCAAAGAAACCATACATGGAGGAAATGATTATGATGATTCTTTCGCAGGACGGCATGGTCGCCGTCAATTCGGACAACGTGGTGATGTTTGAGGTCAAGGAGAGTGAAACACTTCCTCGCGAAACGCGGCTCTGCGCGACCATCCTTATCACGAACAGCGCACGATTCAGCCGTTCTATTGGGACGTTCCGCAGCACGGACCGCACCGAACTTGCAAAGCTCGCGCTGGACTACATTTCGTTCAGTATCGGCTCCGGCCACAAGGGCTCTGCGCAGGTTCCGACCGAAGATGAAATGAGGAATATTCAGGGCGCGAAGTCTCGTGCGGATGCAGCGCGGCGTGGCAAGCTCGACGACATCATCAAGGAGCTGCTCAAGGAGGATATGTGATGCTGAAAGTATTGCACACCGGAGACTGGCACATCGGCAGTTTCCCCGGGCCAGAGGTCGGCGGACAGAATGCCCGCTTTCAGGACATCTGCCGCTGCCTTGATTTTCAGGCGATGTACGCGGAGGAGCACCGGCCGGACCTTATCGTCGTCTCTGGTGACATTTTCCATCAGGCCCGCGTATGGTCGGACAGAGGCCTCCGCGAGAGCCGGACGGCTATAGACCACATCCGGCGGCTTTCCAACGTGGCCCCGACCGTCGTGTTGCGCGGCACTCCGAACCACGACAGCGAGGAGCAGTTCGAGATGCTGACGACGGCTTTTTACGGCGATGATTCGGTCAGCGTCGTAACGGAGCCGGAGGTGCTCCACATCCACACCTACCACGGGCAGCGCGTAGATGTGGCGTGTATTCCGGGCTTTGACCGTGGTGTACACCGGGCAGCGCACCCGGGCCTCTCTCGAGAGGAGGAAACGCAGGTGTTCACGGACGAGCTGGCAAAGGTTGTCCTCGGTCTCAAGGCCCAGTGCGAGCCCGGTGTGACGAGCATCCTGTCTACGCACTTCACCGTCCCGGGATGCAACATGGAGAGCGGCCAGACCGCGCTATTTGCACAGTTTGAGCCCGTCATCTACCCAGACACCCTGAAAGCTGCAGACTTTGACCTCGTAGCACTCGGCCACATCCACCGGCCGCAGCAGCTCCCGGAGGCAGGCCGTGCGGTGTTCTACTGCGGCAGCATTACAGGCCTCAACTTCAACGACGAGGGCCAGCCGCGAGGCTTTTACATCCACGACATCGACGACGACGACGGGGAGACATGGAGTGAGTACATCGAAACGCCCTACCGGGAGTTCGAGACCATCCGCCTCAACGAGGACGATGTCTGCACAATGTTGAGCGCGGAGCGGGTCGTTGTACCTGACCGCCTCAAGGGAAAAATCGTCCGCGCTCTCTACACCTGTTCGGACGAGACAAACAAGGCTTTCAACAAAGCTGTCCTTGAGAAAAGGCTCTATGACGGTGGCGTGTTCTATGTCTCCGAAATCACGCCGGAGGAAATCACGACAAGCGTGAACCGCGACGAGCTCCATGGCGACAACAGCCCGGAGCAGAACCTCGCCGAGTACCTCGCCGAAAAGGAAAAGAGCCCGGAGGACGCCCAGCGCATAATCGAGCTGGCCCGCCCGATTATCTCGGAGGCAATGGAAAAAGGCCGCCTTGAGACCCCGACCGGCTTGTTTATGCCGGTGGAAATAGAGGTCAAGAACTACCGCAACTACCGCGACGAACTGTTCAGCTACGACGGCATTTCCTTTGCAACCATCAACGGCGAGAACGGCGCAGGCAAGTCCAGCCTGTTCATGGACGCCATGCTGGACGCCCTTTTCGAGGAGCCCCGGGAGGGCGACCTCACTGGCTGGATTTGCAACGACCCGGATGCCCGCAGCGGCTCCATCAAGTTTACATTCTACCTCGGAGACAAGCTGTACCGCGTTACCCGCACCCGCACAAAGAGCGGCAAGGCGACGCTGAATCTCTCTGAGTATGTGGACGAGAGCTGGCAGAACCGCAGCGCGGAGAAATACCGCGATACGCAGGCCATCATCGAGAACACCATCGGCATGGACAGCCTGACGCTCAAGGCGACCGGCCTTATCATGCAGGACCAGTACGGCCTCTTTTTGCAGGCCGACAAGGCGGACCGCATGGCGATTCTCGGCAACATCCTCGGCCTCGGCATTTATGACCGCATGGAGAGCATGGCGGCCAACCGGGCAGCAGACGCCAACCGGGAGCTCCGGCGCATCGCGGATTTGCAGGAGGAGACCGGGCGGACGATGCCGGACAAGGCAACGGTCGAGGCAGCTATGAACAAGACGGCCGTCGAAAAGGCCAGCGCGGTAGCAGACAGGGCTATCCATACAAAGGCCATGAGCGAGGCGCAGACAAAGCTCGACATTGCCAAGCAGGCGCAGAAGCGGTCTGAAAAGCTCGCCAGAGAACTCAGCTCTTGGATTGCAGAGAAGAACGCGAACGCCAGCGCGCAGGCTGTTTGCAGAGCGCAGATTTCCGATGCGCAGGCTCTCCTCGATAAGCGCGAGGAGGTAGAGGTGGGCAGCCAGAGTTACGGAAAACTTTCCGCACGGCGGGAGGAGCTGCTGGGAACGGCGGCCCTGATTCAGCCCAAGGAAGAAAAGCTGCGGGACGTTATGGCCGCGCTCTCTGCCCAGCGGAAAAAGAAAGGCAGTCTCGAGGCCGAAAAACTTTCTGCACAGGCAACTTGTTGGAGCTATGAGCAGGCCCTCGCGGACTATGACGAGCTCGAGCGGAAAGCGGCAGACCTCGCAGGAGCGAGCGAACGGCTCACCGCGCTGGAAGAACAGGACGAGCAGTATCTCGCAGCAGACCAAGAGGCCATGAAGCTGCTCCAAACCAAGAACGCAGAAACCGCGCGGATACAGTCTTGGCTCGACATAAAAGAGAACGAGGTCACACATATCCGCTCCCGGGCCATCATGCTCGAGACCTGCGGCTGCCCGGTCGAGAACCCGGAATGCCGTTTCCTGCAGGATGCAGTGGAGGCGAAAAAGAAACTGCCTGCGGCCGAGACGGAACTGGAAACCTACCGGCAGCAGGCCGAGGAGCGCGCCGAGCAGCTCGACGCTGAGTATCAGGCCGCAAAGAAAAAGGCAACGGGCCTCAACTGCCGCAAGGATTTGCAGGCACAGCGTTTCCTCGTTGCAGACCTGCGGAAAGCCTCGGAGCGGTTCGCAAAGCTGACGGCGCAGAAAGAACGCCTCGCAGAAGTTAAAGAGCGCATCAAGGCCATCGACGAGGAGCTTGAAACCATCCCGGCCAATATCGAGAGCCTCGAGGCAGACCGTTTCGTCGTTGAGGACGAGCTGAAAAAGCTCCGGCAGAACGCAGCGGAGCTCGCCAGCATTGAAGCGCAGCTTTCGGACGTTAAGAAATACATCGAGCTGGAAAAGTTGCTCCCGGCAGCGGAGGCTAAAAAGAGCGCAGCGCAGACCCGCCTCACGGAGCTCCTGACCTACGCAGAAAAGACCCGGACGGCGATTGATGGCATCAATGCGGAGATTCTGACCCTCGCAAAGGCGCAGGCTGATGTTGACGAGCTCAAGGAACAGTACGCGGAGGCGGATGCAGCCCTCACGGTGGACAATATCCGTATTGAAGAGCTGGACCAGCAGGCCGGACACAGCCGCAGGCAGATGGAAGAAATCGAGGCAGCAGAGGCAAAGCTCGAAGTCCTTCGCCGTCAGGCGACGGAACAGGGCCAGCTTGCGGCGGGCTACGAGGAGCTCAAGCGGGCTTTCTCTCAGGACGGCATTCCGCATAACATCGTCCGCAGCATCGTCCCGCTGTTCGAGGCGACCGCGACGAGCATCATCAGCCAGATGTCAGGCGGCCACATGAGCATCGAGATGCGCATGGAAAAGACCCTCAAGAGCAACAGCAAGAAAGAGGTCACCGCGCTGGACGTCATCGTGAACGACGCAGCGACCGGAGCCCTGCCCTACATGAGCCGTTCCGGCGGCGAGCGCGTTAAGGCGGCCCTCTCGGTCATCCTTGCGCTGGCGGAGCTCAAGAGTAGCACCGCAGGAGTGCAGCTCGGATTCCTGTTTATTGACGAACCGCCGTTCTTAGACGACAAGGGCGTACAGGCCTACTGCGACGCCCTCGAGGCCATCCAGAAACGGTATTCCTCGCTCAAGATTATGGCTATCACTCACGACCCGGAGATGAAAGCCCGTTTCCCGCAGGCCGTTGACGTTGTAAAGACGGCGGAGGGCAGCAAGGTCATCTACTCTTGAAATCACCAGCAGAAAGGAGGTGCGAGACTTGGGAAGAAGCAACAGGCAGACCGCCGACTACTTTCCCCATTATGTCGGGGAAAAGAGCCGGACAAAGTTCATCCTTGAAAAGAACTGGGGAAACGACGGGTATGCCTTTTGGTTTAAGCTGCTCGAACTTCTTTGCGCGGCAGACGGCCAGTATTACGACTGCTGGGACAAGATGGGCTGGGAGTACCTACTCGCCGTCACCGGAGTTACAGCCGAAACGGCGGAGGCCATCCTGAACACGCTCGCCTCCATGGGCAAGGTGGACAAGGAGCTGTGGGAGAGCTGCCGCGTCATTTGGGTGCAGTCCCTCCTTGAGAACCTCCGCCAGCTTTACTCCAAGCGCACCGCAGCACCGACGAAACCGTCGGTCGATAACTTTCCCGGCCGCAGGGTGGAAAGCCCTGCACAGGAGCCCGCAGCAGCCACAGAGGCGGAGGAGACGCCACCGACCGTACCGGAGCCCGAGCCGGAGGAGCACGACAAACCGAAAGCTCCCCGGCGCAAAGCCGGGAGCCTCTCGGCAGAGCAAGCCGAACGGTTTGACCGCTTCTACGCGGCCTATCCGAAGAAGGTGGACCGGGCCACGGCAGAGCGGGCGTGGGCCAAAATCAACCCGGAGCCGGACGACGCGGCGACCGACAGAATCATCGCGGCGGTTGAGGCCGCAAAGAAATATGACAGCCGGTTCAGGGAGCGGCAATTCACGCCCAACCCGGCAAGCTGGCTTAATGCAAAAGGCTACATGAACGACTACACAGGAGGTGAGCAGCGTGGAAACGATGACGGCTATGCTGGATTCACTCCATCCGGAGGATTCGGCTCGTTCGGTTGAGACCACGCAGCACCGACGGCCGACAAGCAAGGATATTCTGGCTGGTGGTTACAACTGCCAGCGCGAAATCCCGGAGCCGGTCGAGTGCGAGTTCTGCGGTCGGAAACTGTACCACGAGGCTCTCGTGATGGGACGAACGGTCCTGATGTTCGCCCCGTTCCCGCAGAGATGCACCTGTGACCGAGCAAAGGCGAAGTGGGCGGAGGCGGACGCGGAGGAGGCCAGACAAAAGGCAGAGGCCGAGAAAGAGGCGGCGCAGGCCAAACGGCGCGCCAAAATCGAGAGGCTACTCGGCAGGAGCGGCATCAAGAAACGCTTCCAGCAGCGGACGTTTGCCAACTTCATCCGGGACACCCCGGAGCGGCGGCGGTGCTACGACACGGCCAAAACCTATGCAGACAGCTTTCCACAACGCGCAGAGCGTGGCGAGGGCCTCTACATAGAGGGGACCTACGGGACCGGCAAAACGCACCTCGCGGCCGCCATCGCCTTGCAGCTTATAGGCTGCAGCGTCCCGGTCGTCTGCAAGACGTCCGGCGACCTGCTGGCCGATATTAAGGAGGCTTTCGACAGCGGAGACGCTACCGAGTACGAGATACTCAAGGCGTACAAAACGGTCGATTTGCTCATTGTGGATGACCTCGGAAAGGAACAGTGTACAGAATGGAGCGTGAGCACACTGTACTCCATTCTCAACGACCGGTACGAGGATATGAAGCCGACCATCATCACGACGAACTACAACGCCGACGAGCTGGTGCGAGCCCTCACCCCGAAAGGCGGCGACGGCACGAAAGCCCGGGCCATTATAAGCCGCCTGCGGGAGGTCTCGACGGTCATCACAATGGCATGGGCCGATTACAGAGCAGGAGGAGGCAGACGAAATGCCTGAATTGAGACAGGAGTATTTGGATATTCTCGAGAAGCGCGAGTGGAGTGTCAGCAGCTACACCGATGACGGCCGCGTGGAAATTGAGTGGTACTCACCGGCCGGAGAGGACTTCATCATCTGCGTAGGCGTCGAGAAATTCCCGGACGAGGTTTTGGACTACTCCGACAGCTTTGACGTGGACGAGCATATTGCGATGTGGATAGAGGCAAAGCAGAACGGCACACAGGGCGTCCCGGGCGCGCGGCAGATTGTCCACGATGCAGAGGAAATCGAAAAAGAACTTGACGAGCTCGCATTTGAATTACAGGAGGCAGAAAGAAAATTATGGCTTACAGGTATTACAGCACCCTCCGCCCGCTGATGGTGGGTGGCATCCCGTTCCCGAAACAGCCCGGAGAGAGCATTACCACAATCGTCAACTTCGAGGAGGGGCGGACGTATTGCAAGGACATTGACCGGCCTGCGTGGGGCTACATCGAGTACACCGCACCGCTCGACCCGCAGCAGGTCTCGGACTACGAGCTGGTGCTGGCACCGGAGGAGGACGGCCATGAGTGACGTGAAAATCAAGGAGCTGGACAAGAGCCTCATTCATCAGGCGAACAACAACAGCATGAGCGGCAAGCGCGGCGACATTTCGGCCCACGAGTACGAGGTATACTGCCAGAAAGTTATGAGCTGGAACATCCCGGACAGCCGCAAGCAGAAAATCGTGGACCAGATTTATACCCGGTGGAGCGAGCAGCTCCGGCACGAGGCGGCCCATGTGAGCGTCGCCGTCGCAGGACCGGCGCGGTACAACGCAAAGAAGCTGGACCACAGCGACACCATTCTCCGCCTTTCCTCTGAGTTCGTGGAGTGGTTCAACGGCCTGCAGGAGCAAGTCTGGCAGGGCTGCATCGAGGACAAGGACGCAAAGGAGATTGCGCGGCTGGTCGATGACATTAAATTCTGCATCGAGCGGCCGACGCTTAATCCTACCGCGAGCCTGTGTGAGCTCGCCAACAAGGACCCGGAGCTCTTCATGGAGTATTACGAGAAGCTCCATGAAAAGTACCGCTGGCGTAAGAACAGCGTCATCGCCAAGCTCTACGCGGCCGGGAAAGAGGGCAAACTCGCAAACCTGAACCGGCAGAAGTTTTTCGAGGACGAGAACTTCGTCGCCTACACGATGGGCGACCGGGCATACATCAAGTTCGTTATGAAGCCCCGGCAGCAGCTTATTGTGGCACTCAAGAGCCGGAAATGGTGGTGGAACAGTAACGAGGAGGCATGGAGTACCTACCTCGACAAGCTGGACAAAGAGTGGGTGCAGAGCATCAGCACCCGGTACGCCGATTACGTTTGAGGAGGACAGCATGAAGCGACTTATGATTATCGGCCTGTGGCCGGACGACACGGTCAAATATTGCACCGAGAAATGTGACTGCCGCAGGTACGCATTCGACAGGATACTTTACCACAAGGGCGGACGAGCCGCCCGCGAGCGCATCCGCATCCCGGTAGTTGACAGGAGCGGAGCGGTAACGACCTATCTCGACCTCCCGGTGCTGTTCCTTGAAGCAAATGCTGTTTATCTCCACCTTGATGATGGCAGCGACGTTTTCTTGAGCGACACACAGATGTTGCTCATCGCTAACGAGGTCGAGAGGATGCGCGCAGAGGCAGCAGGAACCGGCCTCAAGACGCTCGAGAAATGGTTTGAGAGCGGCCTGCCGACCGCAGAGGACTATCTCGAACCGGGCGACGAGGTAGACGCAGACCTGATTGGCTACTTTCTTGACGTCTTACCGCCACGCACAAACCGCGCAGGTCTGTTGCAGGTGGGCGGAGAAATTAGCACCGCAAAGGACGCCGATGGACGCTGGCGGCCGACCTACCTGACATTCAAGCGGCAGGGCGGCACATGGCGGTACGCCGGACGGTGTTTTGAGTTCTCTGCGGAGCCGGTTCAGAAGTACCAGTCGTCCCTCGAGAGGATGATGCTTACACGCTGTAAGCTACTGGGAACTGTAGCGCAGGAGGTTGAAGCCTAATGAAGCACCTCGGAGATATAACAAAATTGTCTGGCTGCGTTGTCCCAGCAGTGGATGTTGTTATAGGCGGCAGCCCGTGTCAGGGCTTGAGCGTTGCGGGCAAACAAGCCGGACTAAAGGACGAACGCTCTGGACTGTTTATGGAGCAGATTCGTTTGGTAAAGGAGATGCGAAAGGCAGATGCAGCAAGAGGAAAAACAAATGACGCTATTCGACCAAGATACATGGTCTGGGAAAATGTCCCCGGAGCCTTCAGCTCTAACCAAGGCAGAGACTTTGAGGCGGTTCTCGAGGAAACCGTCCGCGTCGCTGAACCGAAAGCCCCCCCTATTCCTATCCCTGCGAAAGGATGGCCCACAAGCGGATGCCTCATGGGAGACGGATGGAGCGTTGCGTGGAGAGTTCTCGACGCTCAGTTTTGGGGAACACCCGATAAGCCTCTTCCACAACGGAGACGGAGAATCTCGCTTGTGGCAGATTTTGGAGGAAGAACCGCACCCGAAATACTATTTGAGCGGGAAAGCGTGTCGTGGAATCCTGACGAGAGCCGAGCGACGGCAGAAAGAAATCCCTGCTCTCCTGAAAGCGGCTTTGGAGATGCAGGCAGAGCAGGAACGGAGCGAGCTCGACGGAACGGAGAGCCAGGACCGCAAGTGATTGCGAGTGGAGTGGATTGCAGAAGCTACAACGTCAGCGAAGGGGTATCCGGAACGATTTTAGCAAAGAGAATCAGCAGTCACTTCGCTCTTGAATATCGAAACCCCGCTTTAGATGCTTCGCTTATTACCGCTAAAAACGCTAACGTGGCAGGAACTTTAGACGCGAGCTACTACAAGGGCTGTGGGATGCGGAGTGGAGTGGAACGCGAAGTCGTTGTTGATGCAATTCCTATAAACGATAAAGCTACAAGGTTCCAAGGCGGCGGAGCAACTCGAAATCAGGACGGATCCGGTAATGGTCTTGGCGTAGGAAAACCCGGAGACCCGTCACCGACGCTGACGGCAGCCGATAGGCACATCGTGTTTGCAAAGACGGCCATTGCCTTTACAGAGCGCGGGAGGAAGGATGGCAGAAATTGCGAGACGATGACTGACACGATGTATGCGCTCACAAACCCGGGAGATGGAGGGAGAACCAACTCGAGGCAGGTGTGCTACGCAGGCATCGTTAGACGCTTTACACCTCTTGAATGCGAACGCTTGCAAGGTTACCCGGATGGATGGACCGATATCGGTAGCTGGGTCGATAGCAAGAGCAAAAAGCACCCGGAGAGCAGCGACGCGGCGCGGTATAAAGCTCTCGGTAACAGCATCGCAATCCCGCCTTGGAAGTGGGTGCTCAAGCGGCTGTGCGCGATTTACGAGCGAGACGCCACGATGGCAAGCCTGTTTGATGGCATCGGAGGCTTTCCGTACATCTGGGAGCAGCTCAACGGCAAAGGAAGTTGTCTTTGGGCAAGTGAAATTGAGCCGTTTCCTATTGCGGTAACAAAATATCATTTTGGAGAGGAATAGAACTATGGTAGATACGAAGTTTGAAGTCTCGATGGAAATTTTCAAGTTTCAGGGAGAACCGGATGTCAGCGTCACGCTGACCGGCAAGAGCCCCGCAGAGCTCGAAACCGCGCTCAAAACGCTCGAGACCATCGCCAAGACCACGACGCTGTACGACGGCGACAGCGCACCGGAGGCGGAAAAGAACGTCCCCAACGAGCCGCAGCAGGCAGCCCCGGTAGTTTCCTCGGCTGATAAGAAAGCCCCCCCCCCGAGAAGCCGGTAAGTTGGCTCCCGCCTGTCGGCGCAAAGGGCCTCATGTTCCTCCGCTGCCCAAAATGCAAGGACGAGTTCGTACAGTTCTTGCGCGAACCGCAGACGGCTCACGAGTGTCGGAAGTGCGGCGCGAAAATCCCTCTGGACGCGCTGGCACGGTTCGAGTACACCTGCCCGGACTGCAAGAAAGTGAGCTACGGCCGGACGAACGTCGAGGACGCCGAAATCGAAAACGAGAAGTTCTCCTGCGTTTGCGGCCGGAGAATCCCAAAGCTCACATGGAACCCGGCCAGGCGTTGCTATACGACGTGAGGAGGGCCGGGTGATGAAAGTGCTTACACACAACATCCGGCAGGAGCGCGAGGACCAGCGCGACCGCTCCGCCCAGCTCTTTATGTGGTGCATCGTCGTCTCCATGCACCAAGACGACGGCATTGGCGCGTCCCGCCTCCTGCGGGCGTGTAACGAGATGGACGCTTTTGAGAAAAAATACCAGACGGCCATCCTCTACGGCAGCAGCAAGAACGCAACGGACGCCATGAGGGAGAACCTCAAAGGCATCTGTGATTTTGAGGTCCGGCTGCCGGTTGACCGAGCTCCGAGAGGACGCCGGGAGGAGCAGCTCCGTATGGCGAGCAATCAAGGCGCAGAAATCGCGTGGCTTGTTATGGCTGCCGCCTGCCACGAGACGTTCGGCTACGGGAGAGACCGGCTGGCGCGCCTCAAGCAGAACTCCATGAACAACTACAAGCAGTACCTCGAGTGGGAAAAAGAGGATAAGGACCTCGCTCTCGACCGTCTGCGCAGATGCGTACAGGACGCCCTCAAAGAGGACCTCCGCGTCACTGACACCGACGACCGTAAGGGGATGCTTTCGACCCCGGGCAGAGGCCCCAGCGTCTACGAGACGGCCGCTGTCTACTCGGAGATATTCAGGAGGGCCAGAGCAGCCCGGGCAGTGGCCCCACTCGCGGTATACAGCGCAGCGAAGTACGACGAAACCATGACGGCCGCCCGGAAACGGGCCAGCGTTATGCTCGGCTTATGACTATCTGCCCGAAAGAGTGCCCGGACAGACACCCGGGATGCCACGACCATTGCGAACGGTATGCGGAGAACAAGGCGGCATACCAGAAGATGAAACAGGAGTACGACGGGAGCGTCCGAAACCCCTACTGCCGTAGGTGGACGCACCGGGCCATCGTGCGCAGTTTCAAGAAGAAATTCAGGTAAAGGAGTGGTGACTATGTACGAGGTTCTTTTAGAGCTTGACGACCTGCTGGAAACCTTAACTTACTGGCTTTCCTTTGCGGCCGTCGCCTTGTCAGTAATAGTTGTTGCGGCCTATGTATGGCACAAGGCCGCCGAGCAGAAAGCAACCCGGGCGGAGCCCCGGAAAAGAAAGGACGGAATGACATGAAACAGAGCGAAAAGCTCACACAGCTCCTCGAGCTCATGCAGGCAAACCCGGGACTCCCGGTCATCCCCTGTGTAGACGGGGATGTTGTCGGCGGCGACGAGTATTACTGCTGGCTTGGCTCATGGGGAGAGAGCGGGGTTCAGGAGTTCATCATCGGCAAAGAAAGAACCTACTACCGGGAGGACGACATTTGCGAGATGAACGACGTTCTCTACGAACGCTATGACCCGGAGCTGGTGGACAACATGACGGATGAGGAGACGCGGGCAGCATACAATGCGCTCCCGTGGAAGAAAGCCATCTTCGTCGATGTCCACCAATACGAGGAGGAACCGGATGCCGAGGTATGATGTGTTCCTTGAGGGTAGGACAGAGAACTCCACCTGCTACTTCGGCGTCGCGGTAATGGCGGACGACCAAAAAGAGGCGGAGTTTCTCGGACACGAGGCCGGGCGAGTGAAGCACCAAGAGTGCGACGAAATCGAGGTCGTCGGCGTTATGCCGGTGATTTCCGCCCGGAACGCCGGAAAGAGGAGGCTCTGCTGGAGCATCCCGCTCAAAGAACGCGCTTTGAAATTTGTAAAGGAGGCTATCAAAAATGGAAGAAGTGAGATTGATTGACGCGAACGCTTTGCACAAGCGCATTGAAATGAACCTTCTCGCCAGCAATCCGTTCACTATTGAAGAATGCTGCTATAAGGATGCCCTGAACAGCGTGGACGAGGCTCCCGCCATCGACCCGGAAAGCATGCGCGGTCATGCAAGGTGGCTGAAGGACGAAAACGTGAAAATCATAGATGCGGATGCCTACGGCAACACGTTTGAATCTCCGGCGGTCTATTGCGAGAATTGCAACGCTGCACTTTCTGAGGCAGACTTCAGGGGCCGTGTCTGGAATTTCTGCCCTGTCTGCGGGTTCAAGATGAAGGACGAAACGGAGGAGCAACATGAAACCGATTAACGCAGAGGAAATCGTCCGTGTATTCAACGGCTGGCTCGAGGAGGCGGACAGCCTCGCAGAGCGGGAGGCCATTGAGTGCTGCATCGACCACATTCAGGACGCCCCAGCAGTCAGCCAGCAGGAACTCCGCAGCTATATGCTGCCGTGGTTTAGCCCGTTCGCGGCCCCGTGGTGCGGGAAGATTCAGCGCGCTTTCCCGAAAGCCTACGTCACCATGAACTTCGAGCTGATTCTCGTCCCGAGGACGAACACCTACATCAACCTCAACCATTGTAGCACCCCGGACGAGTTCAAGGCTGAGGTCATCGAGGGCGTTTCGCGTTTTGCGTTCAAGGGATTCACCAAGCCGTTATGCAGAGAACACCTCGACGGCATCAATAAGCTGCTCGATACCCATTTCACGCCGGAGGAGATAGAGTACATCTACACCAACCTCGGCAACGGTATCAACCACGAGCTGTGCATGAAGTTTGTCAAGAGCGGGTATGACCTCAAAGTAATCGAGGAAAGCGTATGAACTGCCAATTTTGCGAAGATTACGAGTGGAGCAAGAAGCACAGGCCAAAGACCGGCAGAGAGTTATACACAAAGTATTACGTCTGCCTTTATGAGAGAACCCTCAGAAAGGGCTGCGGGCTTGCCTCAACCTACACTCACAAAAGACGGCCGCTGAACTTCTGCCCGGAGTGCGGCCGCCAGTTGAAGAAAACAAAAAAGGAGGATGAAACGTGAATGGAGTCATTCGGGGCCGATGCCCGAGGTGTGGCGGGAAAATTATTTATTCGGAATTTTACCAGAACGCACGGGACTACACAATCCGAAAAGACGGAAAAGTTCCGAAACGCTATGTATCCAGAAGCGGAGAACTAAGCGAGAGCGTAGCAGCCTGCGAAAACGGTTGCGGCGTATACTGGGAAGATGAAGATTTTTCCATCGGGCAAGACGGGATGTTCTACGACAATAAATACACGGAGGATGGGCAGACATGAAAGAAAAACAAGTAGAAATCCTACCCTGCCCGAAGTGCGGGAGCGGATTTCTTGCATTTGGAAAGCCATTCCGCAGCACCACCCCAAGGCTCATTGTGATGCTTGGGAAAATGCACGGTGTTTGCTGTGTGATGTGCGGTCACTATGAACCGACGGTCAAGGCGTGGAATCGTGCAAGGAGAGGGCAGGCGTGAAAGAAAAACAAGCAAAATCCAACCACGAAACTTGAAAACGATTTAAGCATATTTCAATCTTTTACCATCAAATTTGAAAATTGGAGGACAAAATTATGTTTCCGCAGAGAAGAATGACGACCGACACCCCGGATGGGAATTACTCGCAGGCTCTCAACCTGTTCGTGCGCGGCGAGGACGGCTGGGTGCAGATGCCCAGCCGGAACATCAGCCTCAACGACTACATGAAGCAGCTTATCAAGGCGCACAACGCAGATATTGACACCGAGGGAACGCCGGAGGAGCTCGACACGACCCTGTTCGAGCACCTGTTCGACGGCCCGGAGACCATCGAGGGCCTGCTGGCAGAGCACTACACCATCTCGTGGGCTCTCGCCTCGTTGCGCGACAAGCTCAAGCACTACGAGGACGCGCGCATCCCGGAGATTATGCCGGAGGGCTTGCAGACCATCGAACGCGCCATCGGCACTTACGGCAAAGACGCCCAGCTCACCAAAGCTGTGGAGGAAATGTCGGAGCTCACTAAAGCTCTTTGCAAGCTCAAAGAGTGCAAGCGCAAGTACGACACCCCGTTCAACCGGGAGACGCAGGAAGTGTGCTCGAACATCGAGGAGGAAATTGCTGATGTTTTCATCATGCTGGTGCAGCTCTTTGCGATTTTTAACATCCGTGAGCTGGTAAACATCACGAAAATCGTATGGGACAAACTCGACCGGCTCAAGGATAATCTGGACAAAGAGACGGCAAAGCAGGAGGGTGGCAAGGATGAATCACCGGAACATTGATATTTACACCTGCGAGCATTGCGGACGGGAGTTTTACAGCGAGGCCGAGTGCAGAGAGCACGAAGAAACCCATACGCTGAATTTTGAGAATGCGACGCCCGAGGAGCTTGCCGAGGAACTTGACACGCTTGGCGATTATGCCTACTGCTACCGCATCGGAGACAGCGTTATGGGAATGACGGTAAAGTCGTACAGCAACCTTATGAGTGCAGCGGCCAGATGTCTGCGGAAGGGAGCCGACAATGCCGGAAAAAAGTGAGTTCGACAAGGCACTCGGCGAGCTGTACGACCTGACCGAGTGGGAGGACGCAGAGGCGGCCATCCGGGAGCTCCACGCGCGGGGGCCGGAAATTGAGCGGCTCTATCTCGACAGCAAGATTCTACCCGGAGAGCTGCGGGCCCTCGTAATTGTGAGCAACTGCCTCGAACGCGAGTTCGTCCATCGGCAGCTTGCCACCGGGCAGCCGCTTCACATGAATGTTTTATAGGAGACAGCACAATGAGCGATGATGGTATGTTTTGCCCGTACAAGAAAAGCACGAAACGGGAAGTGAGCTACTCGTGGATTAGCCGGACTGAGATTACAACGGAGCGTTTCGGCTGGTGCTCGGAAAAGAAGTGCATGGCCTACAACAACGGCCGGTGCAAGATGCTTGAGGAGGAGATGGCGCATGAGTAAAGAAACAAGATTCTGCCCGTTCATGCGCAAGCTCACGCGAGAGCACTGGCGCACAGAGCAGGGCCGTGCGGCGGAGAGCTACAAGGACAGGTTTGGCAAGTGCATCGGCGAGAAGTGCATGGCCTATGAGAATGGCCGCTGCAAGCGGCTGGAAAGAGAGGGAACCCAGTGAAGAAAAGAAACTGCCGGATGACCGGCGAGGAGAAGAATGTACATGAGCGCGCCGTGAAGCTGCGCAAGATGACCGACGACAAGCTCGTGGAGCACATCGACCACATTCGGGAGGAGGCCTACAACACCGGCTACTCCGAAGCCGAGGCCCAGCGCGCATCGACCCCGGCCCCGGGCAAGACCCTGCAGCAGCTCCTCGAACAGCTCGACGCCGGAGAGTGCAAGGGCATCAAGAGCGCGACCGCCTACAAAATCGCAGAGTTCGCCCGAGAGCAGGGCTACCTCGAATGAGCGGCTCGGTAAAGGACCCGCTCCGGGCCTTGCAGGGAGCACGGAGCCGCGCGCAGGGCGGGAGGCTGGAAGAACAGATAGAAGCCTCGTGCGCTCTTTTGACAGAGACGGGCCGAGCCGACATAAGCAAGACGCCGGAGCCGATGAAACCGGTGAGCCAGCCGAACAAGTCGGGGCAGTTCCGCGCGGTGTATACCAAAAAGGCGGAACCGGATTTCAAAGGCGTCATGCTCGGAGGCCGCGCGGTGATGTTCGAGGCAAAGAGCACCGGAACGGGCAGGCTGAACAAAGACCGCGTACTACCGGAGCAGGTCAAAAAGCTCGATTCTTACACAGCCCTCGGCGCGCACTGCTTCATCGTTGCCACATTCGACGGGCTGCGGGTATACAGAATCCCGTGGACGGTCTGGCGCAGCATGAAGCAGCGATACGGCAGGAACTACGTCACGGAGGCGGACATCAAGGAGTACGCCGTGCGGTTTGGCCCGGGATTTACCCCGGACCTACTGCGTGGCATCCCGACGATGTACGACATCAACCCGCTTTCCAACGTGAGCGATGTACTCACGGCGTTTTGTGGGATGCCCTACGGGACGCAGCCCGAGACAGAAGAATGGCGCGCGGCCGTGTACAGATTTGACCGCTTTATGAACTGGACGACGCCGGAACGCTTTATGCTGGTGAACGAAATACGGAGGGAGCAACCGAACATGGAAAAACCGATATTCTCATTTATGGGCGTTCCCATCACGGAGGACAGCGCAAGCAAGCTCAAAGAGGCCATGAAGAAATGCGGCGTCTCCGCACTCGAAGTGGCGGGAGTTTGCGAACGCTTTGCAAAAATCGCCCGGGCCACACTCGATGAACTGCCGGACGGAAACAAAGAGGGGGAGCACGATGACTGAACAGGAAATTGTGATGATGGCCGCAGAGGTGGCGGCAAAGGCGGCTGTCGCTGCCGTTCGAGCCATCTTAGGGAAAGAGATACAGGAGAGCGTCGAGGCCGCTGTGACGGACGCTGCCCGCCTCGGAGCGGAGGCCAGCATCAAGGCCGTGGAGCAGGAGCGCAAGAAGTTCCGGGACGGCCGGAGCGACCGGAGATTCCGCAATACCAAGCTCCTGCTGCGGAACTATACCGTGCTCAACGCCAACTGCTCCCACGCAGTATACGACGCGGCCAGCGCGGCCACCGGAGAGGAGAGCGTCGAGGAAATCGTGGAGGCACTGGACGAGCTGCTCGAGGAGAACCTCAAGGTCGAGAGCATTATGAAGTCGGCAGCCCGGACGCAGCTTATCATGCGCCATGTGAACAGGATGCTCGGAATCTACAAGGCCGTCTGCGAAAACAGCGTAGACGAGGGCGAGCAGAGGCACTACCGCGTCATCGAAGCCCTCTACCTGAGAGACCGGCCGCTCTCACCGACGGCCGTAGCGGAGCGGGAAAAAATCGACAAGCGGACGGTCTACAAGGATGTGGACGCGGCTTGCGCCACGCTCTCCGCCCTGATTTTCGGCATTGACGGCATCAAGAAAGCCTGACGGCACGAGATGAACGACCCGTTTCGGGGCAAAAACACGGCATTGACAAGGCACTATACGAGTGCTAAACTACAAAATGTAGAATACCAACAGCAAAAAGAAATCCCCTAAACCCATAATTTTTTCTCCTATTTGACGGGAGCCGCCTTGCGCAGGGCGGCTCCTCTTTTTTATGCGCAGGAACGACCCGAAACGGGTCAAGGAGGAACGGCAGATGAAAATTATCACTCTGCCGGTGAGCGACCTCCATCCGGCGGACTACAACCCGAGGAAGGACCTCGCACCGGGCGACAAGCAGTACGAAAAGCTGGCCCGGAGCATTGAGACCTTCGGCTATGTTGAGCCCATCGTATGGAACCGGACCACCGGCAACATCGTAGGCGGCCACCAGAGGCTCAAGGTGCTGGTGCAGAAGGGCTACACCGAGGTACAGGTGGTAGAGGTCGAGCTCAACGAGCAGGAGGAGCGCATCCTCAATGTTTCGCTCAACAAAATCTCCGGCCGGTGGGACAACGAGAAGCTCACCGCGATTCTGGACGAGCTGAAAGAGCAGGGCGAAATGGTACTCACTGGCTTTGATGACTGGGAGCTCGATGCTCTCAAGGTTACATACGACCACATCGAGGACCTGCTGAACGAGGACTTCTCCGACACCGGAAAGAGCGAGCCGAACAGCTACACCATGACATTCACCTTGCCCGAGGAGGTTCACGAGGCGATGGACAAGTACATCGACGAGAACCCCGCAGGCAAGGTTGAGCTGGCGCAGCTGCTCGTGAACAAGGCAAAGGGGCTTATCTGATGGAAATTATCAAAAAGAGAATCGCGGACATGGAGCGCGCGGAGTATAACCCTCGCGTGGAGCTTATGCCCGGCGATGACGAGTACGAGAAGCTCAAGCGGAACATTGACAGGTTCGGCGTGGTAGTCCCGGTAATCTGGAACAAGCGCACGAACCGTGTCGTGTCCGGCCACCAGCGTCTCACCGTGCTTATGAATGAGGGCGTCACCGAGACGGACGTATCTGTTGTTGACCTCGACGAGACCGCAGAGAAGCAGCTCAACATCGCCATGAACAAAGTGACGGGCGAGTGGGACGAGGTAAAGCTCAAGGAGCTGCTGGACGGCCTCGGCGACGCGGCCCCGGAGACGGGATTTGACCTGTACGAAATCGAGGCCCTCGAAAACAACGTGGACGCTCTCGTAGACGGCGACTTTCTCGACAGCGAGCTCAAGAGCATCGAGGAGACGTTCAACATCTCGCTCAAGTTCAGCGCGGAGGACCGCGACGTCCTGAAAGAGTACATAAAGGACAACGGCAAAGAGGACCTTGTTGCCGTCATCGTCCAGAAGATTAGAGGTGAGATTTAATGGGCTGCAAATGCGGGAGCCAGATTATTCTCTGTAACCTGCCTGTGCGTTTCGACACCTATCGCGGCTGCTCGCACGGCTGCCGGTACTGCTTCGCACAGAAGAAGAACGACATCAGCCACATCGAACGCGACGAAAGCGTGGACGGCCTGCGTTCCTTTATCGAGGGCAAGCGCGGCAACGAAACAGAGTGGTGCGACTGGAACATCCCTATCCACTGGGGCGGCATGAGCGACCCGTTCCAGCCGGTCGAAAAGCAGATTCGCGCCAGCTACGAGTGCCTCAAGCTGCTGGCTGAGACGAAATACCCGTTTGTTGTGAGCACAAAGGGCCGCCTCATCGCGGACCCGGAGTACCTCGACCTGCTGGCGCAGTGCAACTGTGTGCTGCAAATCAGCATGGTGTGCAGCAAGTACGACCGCCTCGAACGCGGGACGCCCAGCTACGAGGAGCGGCTCGCCATCCTCAAGACGGTATCGGCCAGAGTGCAGCGCACCATCGTCCGCATACAGCCGTATATGCCCGAGGTGTTCCATGACGTTATGAAGAACATCCCTCGCATCGCGGAGGCGGGAGCCTACGGCGTCATCGTGGAGGGCATGAAGTTCTTCAAGGCCAAACCCGGCATGACGAAAATCGGCGGCGACTTCTGCTATCCGCTGCCCCGCCTGCGGCATGATTTTGAAGCCATCAAGGCGGAGTGCCACCGGTACGGCCTGAAATTTTACAGCGGAGAGAACCGTCTCCGTGCAATGGGCGACAGCATGACTTGCTGCGGTATCGACGGCCTGCCCGGATTCCGGCCGAACGAGTATAACCTCTGTATGCTGATGAACGGTAAGAACCCGGAGCCGACGGAAAAGATGAAAGAAGTCGGGACGGGCGGACCGTTCAAAACACTGAACCAGAGCGCGGGCAGCGGGCGCAAAATTGCAAAACAGAGCTTTTACGGCCTGATGCAGGAGGAACTTGCCAAAAAGACCGACTATCACAGAAAGGTGTTTGGACTGGATGAATGAGTACAGCCTGACGCCGGTTCAGGAGGTAGACGGGCTGCACATCAAGCGGGACGACCTTTATGCCCCGTTTGGCCCCGGAGAGGTGAACGGAGGAAAGCTCCGGCAATGCGTGATGCTGGTGAACAGCATCAAGAAGGACTACAAGAGCCTGCTGACGTATTGCAGCATCCACTCCCCGCAAGCACCCATCACCGCAGCGGTTGCCCGGGCAAACGGGATGCCGTGCAGAATCGTGTACGGCGGAACCACCCGGGAGAGCGTTGCGGCTCTGCCTATGCCCCGGCTGGCGATGAAATATGGGGCGTCCATAGTGCTCGCAGCACGTTCCGGCCGCCACAGCATTTTACACGCCCGCGCAAAAGAGCTGGCGGCGCAGGAAAACAGCTTTATTGTCCAGTACGGCATCAATATCATCGGGTACGGCGACACGCTGCTAACCGCAGTTGCGGTGCAGACAGAGAACCTCCCGGACGATATAGAAAACCTCGTGATGACCTGCGGCAGCGGCATCACCGCCACCGGCGTTATGATAGGGCTGCACAGGTACGGGAAACGGGTCAAGAGGATGCACCTCGTAGCCACGGCCCCGGACCGGCGCGGATTCATCCATGAGACCCTCAAAAAGTACGGCGCAGACCGAGAGTTTGAGTACCACGACCTTTTCCACAGCCCCGGATTCGTCTATGAGAAGTCCGCAGCGGCTACATGGGGGGGCATTCGCCTGCATCCTCACTACGAGGCAAAGACAATGCAGTGGTTTAGAAGTTCCGGCATCGCACCGGAAAGCACCCTATTCTGGATTACGGGCGCGGAGCCTCGCAGCCCGGGACAGAGCTGAAAGTGAGGAGAGGAGGACAATGCCGAATAGGACCAAAGACGACCTTTGGGAGCGTCAACCGGGCGAAAGCGCGCAGGCCTACGAGGCATTTGCCATCTACCGAGATATGGGCTCAAACAGGAGCCTACGGGTCGTTGCCGAACAGTTATCCAAGAGTGACACGCTTATCAAGCGTTGGAGCCGCGAGAAAAAGTGGGGAGAACGCTGCCGAGCGTATGACAACCATTTGGATGACGTAGCCCGACAAGAGGCACTCCGAAAGTACAAAAAAATGAGGACCCGCCACATCGGCATCGCCTTGCAGCTCCAAGAGAAAGCCCTCGCGGAGCTCAAGAATCTGCCGGACGGGTCGATGACGCCAAAGGACATTATCCAGTTTCTCGACAAGGCCACAGAGCTTGAGCGGGATAACCGGATGGAGGAGGCGGGCGTCACGGCCGGAGGCAAGACGGCGGAGGAGCAGGAGGAAACCACGCTCTCCCTCGCCGATGAAATCGCGGCCGCATACGAGAACCGGAAACGAGGAGAACAGACATGATGACCCAAGAGGCTATCCTGTACTATGCAGACCACCCGGCTGATTTTGTCGAGGACCTGCTCCACGTTACGCCGGACAAGAACCAGCGCGCCATATTGGATTCTGTGGCAAAGAACCAGATGACGAGCGTCCGCAGCGGCCACGGCATCGGCAAGAGTGCGGTCGAGGCGTGGACCGTTATTTGGTTTATGTCAACCCGGCCATTCCCCAAAATCCCTTGCACAGCCCCGACGCAGCATCAGCTATTCGATATTCTGTGGGCGGAAATAAGCAAGTGGCTGCGCAACAATAAAGCCCTCGAGCGGGAGCTGATGTGGACAAAGGAAAAGGTCTACATGAAGCAGTACCCCGAGGAGTGGTTCGCAGTAGCCAGAACGGCCAGCAAGCCGGACGCGCTGCAAGGATTCCACGCCGACGACATCCTCTATATCATCGACGAGGCCAGCGGCGTGGACGACAAGGTGTTCGAGCCGGTGCTGGGCGCACTTTCGACACCCGGAGCGCGGCTGCTCATGTGCGGAAACCCGACACAGCTGTCGGGCTTTTTTTATGACAGCCACCACAAGAACAGAGGCAGCTACACCACGTTCCATGTTGACGGCCGGAACAGCAGCCGCGTCTCGGACGACTTCGTCAAGACCATCATCCAGATGTACGGTGAGGATTCGGACGTTTTCCGTGTTCGTGTCGCCGGAGAGTTCCCCCGGCAGGAGAACGATGTTTTCATCCCCCTGCCGCTCGTCGAAAAATCCATTATGACCGAATGGACGGAACCAGCAAAACCTGTCCGCATCGACATCGGATGCGACGTTGCCCGCTATGGTGACGACCGCACCGTCATCGGGTACAAGGTGGACGAAAAGGCCATGTTCTACAAGCGCAAGAGCGGGCAGGACCTTATGCAGACGGCCGACGACATCATGGAGCTCGGCCTAAAGCTCATGGAAAAGTACCGGTTCGACAAGGCTATCCCCATCAAGATAGACGACAGCGGCCTCGGCGGCGGCGTCACGGACCGTCTGCGGCGCGTAAAGCGCGAGCAGCCGGAGCGGTTCTGGTGGATGGATATTATCCCTGTTTACTTCGGCCAGCGCATACACCATGACTTTTACTACGACAGCACAACCTACATGATGAGCGTCGTAAAGAACCTGCTTGCACCGCAGACGCCGGATGGCGCGCAGAAGCCCGTCCAGCTCATTCTACCGAACGACAATGACCTCGTCGGACAGCTTTCCACACGAAAGTATTCCATGACCGACGACGCCAAAATCCGCGTGGAGAGTAAGGACGCCATGAAAAAGCGCGGGATGCACTCGCCCGACGAGGCCGACTGCATCCTCCTGCTGTGCCTGCCTGTCAAACCCAAGAGGAGAGGAGACGTTAAGAAGTGAGCGACAAGAAGCAGCCCGCCCAGCAGCGGGTAAACGTCCGCATCGTTAAAGCGGACGACCCGGAGCAGCGCGGCGGGATGAAGCCAATCGCCAAAGCAGACGGCTCCCTGCAAATCTCGCCGGAGGAGGCGTACACGGCGGGAATTTGGACAAAGCCGCCGTTCGACCTCAGAGGGCTTTCCAAGATGGTGGATGAAAGCACTATACTCCCGCAGTGCATCCGGGCCTACAAATCCAACATCGCCGGATTCGGAATTGACATCCGGTACAAAGACGACTTTGCAGACGCGGACGAAACCCCGGAGATGAAAGCGGAGTGGGACCGGGCGACAGAGGTCGTCGAGATGCTCAACATGGAGCAGGAGAGCAATGAGCTCTTTGAGGACATCGTGGAGGCCCGGGAAACCTACGGCTGCGCCTACGCAGAGGTCATCCGGGACATGGACGGGAACGTCATACAGCTCGAGTTCATCGAGGACACACCCAGCGTGGAAAAGAGCCGGAGGCTGGACCCGCGCGTCGAGGTGACGTATTTCCACCGGGACCACACCGAGAACCGCATGAGGAAGTTCCGCAAGTACAAGCAGACCGTCAACGGCAAGACGGTCTACTACAAGGAGTTCGGAGACCCACGAATCATGGACCCGACGAGCGGAGAGTACGTCACCGAGCTTGAGTTCAAGAGCCGCGCCAACGAAATAATCGAGTTCGCCATCGGGACCGCCACATACGGCAAGGTCCGGTGGGCTGGTTCCATCCTTACCGTAGATGGAGCCCGGAGAGCGGAGAGCCTCAACAATAACTATTTCCTGAACGGCCGACACACCCCGTTGCTGATTATGGTGAAGGGCGGCAGCCTGACGGACGATAGTTTCGCCAAGCTCAAGGAGTACATGAACGGCATCCGAGGCGAGGCGGGCCAGCACAGTTTCATGGTGCTGGAAACGGAGGCGGCAGACAACCGCACCGGATTCAACGCCGAGAATCGGCCGGAGGTCGAGGTCAAGGACCTTGCCGCTATCCTGCAAAAGGACGAGCTTTTCCAAGACTACCTCGAAAACAACCGGCGAAAGGTGCAGAGCGCGTTCCAGCTCCCGGACCTTTACACCGGCTACACGACGGACTTCAACCGCGCGACGGCGCAGACGGCCATGGAAGTGACCGAGAAGCAGGTGTTCCAGCCGGAGCGTCGGCGTCTGGCGTGGGCCATCAACAACAGGCTGCTCAACTGCTATCAGTTCAAGTACGTCGAGGTGTTCTTCCGCGCGCCGGACGTTTCCAACCCGGACGACCTGTACAAGCTGCTGACCGTCTGTAACAACGCTGGCGGCCTCACCCCGAACAAGGCAAAGAGCGTCCTGTACAAGGCCCTCGGCGAGACCTCGGAGGACTTCCCCGAGGAGTGGGGCGACATCCCGCTCGCGTTCATGAATGCACAGCAGCGGGCCGCAGCCACCGCCGTGGCGGGAAATAGCCCCAACGTGGCACAGAACGGCGGTTCTGACGCTGGCAAGGGAAACACACAGCCGGAGGCAAAGCCCGCACAGAACGCCAAGCAGGGCGGGCCTAGCGTGGAGGAACAGCTCGACGGCCAGATTCAGAAAGCGGCAGCCGCTAATGAGACGGAGCTCGTCGCCGTGATGAAAGAGGTCCGCCGCCTGCTGGCTGATATGAAACAGGAGGAGGGCGACGCGGAGTGAAATGCTTACACTGCGGGCCGCTAATCAAGGCTATCGACGCCTATCTCGCCAAAGCGGAAAACGACCTGTACGAGCAGCTCACTATGGAGGGATACCTCAAGGCAAAAGAGAGCCTGAACACCGTGGACGAAATCGAGGAGGTCGTGACGAAGCTCCTCGAGGACAACGCCGACGACCTGCTCAAGGAGCTAGCGGACGCCATCGACATTGAAACTTTCTTCAAGGACAACTGGCCGAAGTTTAAGAACAAGAGCAAGCTGGCGCGGGACCTTTTCGACGTTTTCCATACTCAGTTTTCCACCATCATGCCGACGTATGTTGAGGCTTACGTCCAGAAAACGGATGCAGAGCTCACCGTTACAAAGCTCACCAAGCGGACAACCGATTGGATAAGCTCGTGGAGCAGCGACCTCGCCGACATTATGAAGCTGGACACTGAGACCGAAATCGAGGCAGTCCTGAAAAAGGGCCTGAACGACGGCAAGGGCATCAACGACGTCGCAAACCTCATTGCAGACAGCGGCATCCGCTCCCCGGGCTACCGCGCGCGGCGCGTGGCCCTGACGGAGGTGCTCCGGGCGCATGGTTATGCGCAGCTCGAAAGCTACATCCAGAGCCCGGCCGTCGAGGAGAAGATGTGGAAACACACCGGAGCATACCGGAACGACCCGAGACAGAACCATGTGGATATGGACGGCGTCCGCGTCCCGAAAGGGCAGCCGTTCACCCTGATTGGAGCTGACGGAAATACCTACTACCCCATGACCCCACGAGACGTCTGCTTGCCGCCGAGAGAGAGCGTCAACTGCCATTGCCTTTTGCAACCGGTAGTTAGTGAGGAGGTGCTCGGCCTCTCCCTTGAGGAGCGGCAGGCCCTCCAAGCGCAGGCCATCGCGGAGGACGACGGCGAGTGGGAGAAAGAGCTCGACGCGCAGAACAAGGCGCGCGCAGGCATCAACGAGGAGGACTACACGTGAAAGTTACCATCGACGAAGCCCGAGTTGGAAAGCAGCCTATTCTCAAAATCGACGGCATCGAGCTGGCGAACATCGTAAACGGGTACACCCTGCACCATGACGCAGGACAGCCCGCAACGCTTGAATTACGGATTGCATTCGGAGCCGATTTATCCGAGATTGAGGCTCTGCTTGAGAACCCCAACGTCAAAATTATTATGCCGGAGGAGGAGCCCCATGTGGAAAGCACTTGACCGCATCGTTTCGGCGATTATTCGCCGCCTTTTCAAGCCTAAGTACCATGTGGAGCGGGTCGAGAGATACAAGCTCCCCGGGAGGCTGCGCATCGTCAAGTGGTGCGCAGCACCGGCAGACGCACCGGAGGACGAGCTCCGGCGCATCTTCTCCATCGTAGACGAGCCCCAGTGCGATGATATGGTCGTTTGGTTCTATTCATCGCTTGAGGATATAGGCCGCAAGCCCTTTGACGTTGCACTCCTTGAGCGCAGCGGCAAGGACGCATGGCCGACCATTAGACGCCCTACCTAGGGACGTAGAGAGGAGGTGAGAAAACCATGAGCAAAATCGAGAAAGCATACGCCATCACAGATGCAAAGATTTCTTTTGTCAGCCTTGTAGACAAGGCGGCCAACAAGAAACAGTTTCTTATCACCAAGGCGGAGCACGGCTCCGCCTCTTTTGCTTCTTACGGCCGAATCGTCAACGCGGATGCTGATAGCCACTACATCACCGGCATTGTCTATGAGCCCCTCACAGAGGACGCCCACGGCAATTACATGACGGAGCAGGAAATCACCAAGGCCGCGTACTGGTTCGCCAAGAACGGCAATCAGGTGGATGTGCAGCACTCGTTCGAGCCGCTCGAAAAGGCGGCCGTCGTCGAGAGCTATGTCGCGCCTTGCGATATGAGCGTCGGAGAGCAGGCCATCAAGAAAGGCACATGGATGATGACTGTCGAGGTGGACGACCCGGATATTTTCGAGAAAGTCCAGAAAGGCGAAATCACCGGCTTTTCCATGGGCGGCGTCGGCAAGTACAGCGACGAGGACGACCCGCTGCCCGATGACGGAGTGGCAAAGGCGGAGGAGCAGCCCGAAAAGGGTATGCGCGGCATCTTCAAGAAGATGGCCGCTGCCCTCGGCTTTGATGTTGTCGAGAAAGGCGAAGTTGCCGACAACTACACCAAGCGCAGCCAGAGCGACAACTTCTGGATCGCGTTCTACGCGCTCAACGACGTTCTGTACCGGTACAACTGGGTGAATGACCGTTGGGAGTTCGCGTCGGACGAGGAGACCATCCGAGACGCCCTGAACGACTTCAACAACATCGTCACTGAGCTGCTCACCAAAGGGCAGCCCGTTGCGAAATCGCTCGAAAGCTGCGCCGTCATCAAGGCTGGCAAGGCCATGAGCAAAGCCAACCGCAGCACGTTGCAGTCCATCTACACAAACCTCGGGGAGTTCCTCGATAAATTCCCCGAAGAAGAACAGGAGGAAACCGAAGTGACCAAGAAAGAAATCGAAGATGCCGTGGCGGCAGCCGTCGCCAAGGCACTGGAAACCCAGCAGAAGCCCGCGACTGACCACGTCCAGAAAGCCGCAGAACCGGCAGCAGAGCCCGCAGACCTGACCATCGAGGCCGTCGGCAAGATGGTCGAGGCAGCCGTCGCAAAGGCTCTCGGCCAGCAGGAGGAACCCGAAAAGACCCCGGAGCTGCTGACCGCCGAGAATGTTGCAGACGTCGTCGCAAAGGCCGTTGCCAAGGCTGTCGCACCCGTCCGCAAGGCCGCAGGCCTGCCGACCAACCTGAACGATGATGGCGACCCGGAGGACCCTGTCGAGAAGTCCGAGCCGCACTATCTCGCTGGCATCCTGTAAGGAGGAACAAGCACTATGACCATGAGAAGCAATAAGGCAATCGTGAACGCAGCAGGCCAGACCATCACCACCGCCGGTCTGGCCGCTGGCGGCGCACTGAACCCGGAGCAGGCGAAGAAGTTCATTCAGCAGACCTTTGAGGCCACTCCGCTGAGCGGCCTCGTCCGCCACGAGCTGCGCTCCGCAAAGACCGGCGAAATCGACAAGATTGGCGTCGGCCGCCGTCTGCTGCGCAAAAAGACAGAGAACGCCGATGACGGATACCGCAGCGGCGTGAAGCATGGCAAGCTGGAATACGCTTGCACCCCTGTCCGTCTGCCGTGGGAAATCACTGAGGAGACCCTGCGCGAAAACATCGAGGGCTCCAACTACGAGACCATCGTCACCAACCTGATGACCCGTCAGATTGGCTGCGACCGCGAGGACCTGTGCCTGAACGGCGACGAGCGGTATGCCAAGGTCAAGGAGTTCAGCTCCTCTGAAACCTACGCTATTGGCGACCTCGTCGCATACAACAAGAAGGTCTACCAGTACACCGCAGCCCACACCGCAGGCGCATTCGACGCAGGCGAGGCCACCGAACTGGGCACTGTCGATGACGCCGACTTCCTCAAGGTGAACGACGGCTGGGTCAAGCAGTTCAAGGAGGGCGGCCACGTTGTCGATGTGTCCGGCATCAACTCCGGCGCAATGGTTCTGGATGTGTTCTACAAGGGCCTGCGCGCAGTTCCCGACAAGTTCAACAACGGCACTCTCCGCTGGCTGATGTCCCCCCACCGCCGTCAGGAGTGGGAGCGTTACATCCTGAATCAGGCAGTCACCGCAGGCGGCATCATCACCGACAAGCGCGTCGAGAACCCCGCCAGCGTTCCCGTCATCGAGGTCCCGGCCCTGCCCGACGACGTTATTATGCTGACCGACCCGAAGAATCTGGTCGTCGTCAACTCCTACGGCGTCGTCATCCGCAAGACCACCGAGGGCCCGGAGGCCATCTATCAGGACAAGCGTTTCTATGTCGTGCATTTCGACTTCGATACGCTGGTTGAGGAGCTGGACGCAACGGCCATTGTGACCGGTCTGGCATCTATCTAACAGGAGGCAGGACGCTATGCACCTCAGACTGATTAAAGGTCTGTCCTATGATGGCGTTGTGCGCGCCTCTGCGGCGCATCCTGACGTCTTTGTGGACGACCCCGAGAAATATACCGCGCTGCTGGAAAGCGGCTATTTCGAGGCTCTCCCTGACGCTTACACCGTCACCGGCCATCTGGACACCGGCTTTCTCGGTGAGATGGACGAGGAGCAGCTCGACAAGCTGGCTGACGATATGGGCGTCGATACCACCGGCAAGGACAAGGCGGAGGTCGTCGCGGCCGTCGCCGAGGAACCCGTGGAAGTCCCTGACATTTCCAAGATGAAGCTCGACGAGCTCAAGGAATCTGCCGAGGACAACGGCATCGACCTGACCGACTGCGCCACTAAGGCCAGCATTTTGCAGAAGATTCGTGAGTATGAGGCGGATGCAGCCGCAGCGGCCGCCATCATCGCCCCGGAGGGCTGATGGCCGAACGGCCGTGGGTCACGCCGGAGGAGCTCAAAGAGTACACAGAATTTGAGGAAGTAAAGAACCGCGCCGACAGCAAGCTCAAAATTGACATCTCCCGGGCGGAGAGCTGGGTCATCGACTACTGCAACAACAGATTCGATGACCCGGAGAAGTACCCCGAAGTCCCGGAGAACGTCAAGACGGCGGTCCTCCTTATCGCGGAGGCATACGCCCACAATGCCGTTGAGCAGACCAAAGTCCGCCTCAAAAGCGAGACCTTTGACGACTACTCCTACACGGCAGAGAGCAGCATCATAGACGTCGGGAAACTGGGCGTGGAGAGCCTGCTGGACGATTACGTCGTCGTGCAGCCGCTCAACGGCGTCACGATGCGGTTAAGGAGCCTCTGAGCCAATGGCTATTGAGGACTTCTTCGACCATCGTTGCAGTATCTACCACACCCAGCAGGAGAGCACGAGCCCCGGCTACGGGCTCCCTGGCTCCCCCAAGTTCAAATACCCCAAACAGCCGGACCTCGAGGAAGTCCCGTGCCATTTCGGAGTGCGTAGCGCGTCCATCCAAATCGCCCAGCAGCAACCGCAGAACGATATGGACAGCGACATAAAGCTCACACTCCCGGCAGGAACGGACATCAGGCTCAACGACAAAATCGTCAGCAGCGAAACAGGGCTCGAATACACCGCAGGTCAACCGCGAAACATCCGAGGGCATCACATGACGGTAAAGATATACCGCACAGCCCAACAGAGGCCATTGTAATGGCGCAGGTGACATTCGACACAGTAGAGCTCGAAAACTTCGTGAAGCGGCTCGGAAAGGCCGCGCAGGGCGATTTTAAGCGGGCACTGAACAAATTCCTTGAAGGGCTCGGCATGGAGTTCCTACGCATTCTGCAAGATGAAATCGTTCGCCGGAACGTGCTGGACTATCGGCTGCTGCTCCACAGTTTCCAAAAAGGCGACGGGGAGAACGTCTGGACACTCGACGAGAACGGCCTGACCCTTGAGGTCGGCACGAACGTCGAGTACGCCAAGTTCGTAAATGACGGCCACTGGACCAACCCGAAAGGGATAGAGAGGCGATTCGTTCCCGGACACTGGGAAAAGGCGAACGGAAAGGACCGCTTCATCTACACCCCGGGAGAAAAGACCGGGATGGTCCTAAAAATGAAATGGGTGGAGGGCTCCCACTACTGGGAAAGCTCCATCAGAATCCTAGAAAAGCTCTACCCGGAGCTGCTCGAAAAGAAGCTGCAGAGCTGGCTGGACGAGTATTTCAAGGATTTTTTGTGAGGTGAAACCTATGGCTGCCTTAGAGCAGGAAATCGCAAGCGTTATCCGCTTTATCCTCGATTCCGTACCCGGGATTACGCCCTATTACTGGGACATCCCGGAGGGATTCGTCGTACCCTCTGTTTTCTTTCCGCAGCCGGAGCTCACACCTCTCGGCGACACGTTCGCGTCCTATGCGGTGGAATATGACTGGTACATCCGGTTTTTCGCCAGCACGGACGAGGACGCCTACGCAAGCGCGGCAGCGGCCTTGAACGCCCTCTGCGCAGCCCGCCTGCTGGTTCCGCTCATTGACGAGACGGGAGCAGCGGCAGGAGGTGGAGTGCGGCTCAAAGACCCCGGAGGAGTGAAGCGGCTGGACACAGGCACAGCCCAGCTCACACTCCACTGGGACAGCCGCCGTCCGTACAACAGGGTGGATTGCCAGAAGGTAATGCACTACAACCTCGACCTCAAAGCGGCCGAGGGGAAAACTGAATAGGAGGTATCTGCATGGCAGAGAAGAACGCAAGCGCGGCACAGACCGCGCAGAAGTTCCCTGTTGAGCGTCTGGCAAAGGCTTGCCGGACGCTTTTTCATGTTTCGGCCAGCACGTTCGCCGGTGCCACGGCGGGCATGACTGGTGAATACACCGTCGAGGAGATGCAGAAGCACATCGACGAGTGGCTCGGAAAGGAGGCCGTTGTTTAATGGCAGGTGGTAAATACGATAAGCTGGCGGGAAAGACCCGCCCGGGCACTTACATCAACTTCGAGAGCGACCGCAACGACACCGTCGGCAACTCTGAGCGCGGCATCGTGCTGCTGCCCCTGATTGGCTACGACTTTGGCCCCGCCAAGACGCCCATCACCCTGACGGCAGCGGCCCCGGATGCTTACAGTGTGGAGCTCGGCCGCAGCGTCTACGACGCGACCAACGATAAGATGCGCCTGATTCGTGAGGCATTCAAAAAGGCTGCCAAGGTCATCGTCTACATCACGGAGAGCGGCACGGCCGCAACCGGAGCCGCTGCTCCGCTGACAGTCACGGCCAAGTACGGCGGCACTCGCGGCAACGATATTCACGTCTCTGTCGTCGCAAACCCCGTCGGCGGCTTTGACGTCACCGTGTATCTGGATGCTGACGCCACCGCTGTGTACGAGGGCGTCAAGACCGTCGAGGAGCTGATTGCGGCCGCAGCAGACGACAAGCTGGTGAAGTTCACCGGTACGGGCGACCTGAAAGCGGCATCCGGCGTAAAGCTGGCAGGCGGCACGAACGTCACCAGCGCAAACGGTGACGTCACCGCGTTTGTGGACAAGATGGAGGGCATCAAGTTCAATACTCTGTGCTTCCCCGTTACCGATGCTACGTTGCAGACCGCAGCCATCACCAAAATCAAGTATATGCGCGAGAGCATGGGCAAGGGCGTGAATGTGGTTCTGCCGGACGCAAAGAGCCCTGACCACGAGGGCGTCATCAATGTCACCAACTCTGTTGTGGTTGACGGCGTTGAGCTGACCCACGCGGAGGCCTGCGCATTCGTTGCGGGCATCACCGCATCCGCAAGCTGCATCAAGTCTAACACCTACGAGGTCTACAACGGCGCGACCGGCATCGTGGACCCCAAGGACAACGAAGCAGCCATTGCAGCCATCAAGAACGGCGAGATGTTCTTCTCCTACTCCGAGGCGGGCAACGTCATCATCGAGTACGACATCAATTCTCTGGTCTCTTTCAAGAAGCCCAAGGACAAGACGTACAGCAAGAACCGCGTTATCCGCACTCTGGACGCTATTCAGGAGACCATCCAGAATAACTTCCCGCCCAACAAGTACGACAACAGCCCGACCGGCTACGCCGTTATGAAGGGCATCGGCCAGACCATCCTCAAGCAGTACGAGGACATGGGGGCCATCAAGAACGTGGACTATGACGCGGACTTCAAAATCGACGAATCTTTGAGCAGCGGCGACGAGGTTTATTTCATCGTCGCAATCCAGCCTGTGGATTCTGCCGAGAAGCTGTTCTTCACCGTCAAGACCCGCTAAAGCAGCAGGAGGTAAGTTATGCAGTACAACAAAAACCCTATTAGCCTCCGTGAGGGCCATGCGTTCATCGACGGCGTCGAGGTCATGGACGACGTGAAGATGAATATCAACTTCACCCCGGAAGTGTGGACCGGCCGCCAGTTGAATGAGAAAACCCCGTCTAGCCGTTGGGTGGGTGCGACCATCACCGGCAGCATGACCCGTCGCCGGACGAACAACTGGCTCAAGACCAAAATCAAGGAGTATCAGGCCACCGGAGCGACGCCCGAGCTCGTGATTCAGGGCATCATGGACGACGCTAATTCTGACTACTATGCAGCCCACGGCTCCGATGTCGTGACCTGCGTCGGTTGCGTCCTGACTGGTGACCTGCCCCTGACCGCGCTGGATGCAGAGAGCGGCAGCGTGGTCGATGACGTCATCAACTTCAACATCAAGAACATCATCTAACCTCTCGACATTTTTGTCGGGAGCATACAGGCGGAGCCTCTCCTAGGTGGAGGGGCTCCGATTTTTATTTTGGAGGAGACAGTTATGAGCAAGAACCTGAAATATTTTATGCGTGAGGCAGCAGAGGTGGAGAGGGTCGTCACCGTACCGGCCCCGGAGAGCTTTAAGGACGAGAACGGCAAGGTCATCCAGCTCGAGGTCAAGGTGCTGTCCTCTGAGCGCATCCGCGCAATCAACGAAGCATACCACACCCACACTGTCGCGCTGGACAAGAAGGGCAATCCCTACATCAACGGCGGCAACGTGGTTTTCCGCGACGAACGCAACAACGCAAAGGCCACCCGTCACATCCTCGTTGAGGCCCTGCAGTACCCCAAGCTGGACGACCCGGAGCTGATGAAGTATTACAACTGCGTGGACATCACCCAGATGCCGGAAAAGGTTTTCTCCCGCGCCGACGAGTTTGCTCATGTCACCCGCGTTGTCATGGCTCTGCTGGGCATCGGCGGCCAGCTCTCCGAGGAGGAGCAGAAGCAGGCCGATGAAAAGGAAATCGACGACGCAAAAAACTGATTCGCAGCGCGGGCAGCGAGACGTACTGGGCCCATGTTCTTTGGCAGCGGCACGGCCTCCGACCGGAGGAGTTCGACCGAATGAGCCGGAGACAGAAGCTCTTTTACATCGCCTCCGAGGAGGAGGAAAGCGCGCGCCCGTGCAGAAGGGACACCATGAAGCTCGTCCCTATAAGGCGATAGGAGGACCGACATGGCAACACTGAAAGTCGTATTCAAGGCCATCGACGAAATCTCCTCCAAGTTCAACGAGATGACGCAGAGCGGCGAACGAGCTCTTGAAGCGTTTGAGAACACCGGCACGGCGGCAGACGGAGCGTTGAGCAAAGTCTCCCGCACGGCCGCTCAGACCGCCAAGAGCACCGACGCTGCTGCTGATTCCGTCGATGACCTGTCCTCGGCCATCGGGGACTATGAAAAGGCCACCGGGCAGGCGGCAAATTCTACCGGCATCCTGTCCGAGAAAACGACCGAGACCGAGAAGAACCTCGACGAGGCAGCGGAGGCAGCCCGTAAAGCCTCGGAGGAGGTCGAGAAGTTCGGTGATAAGTCCGAGGAAACTGGCAAGCAGAGCGAGGAATCGAGCAAAAAGGGCCGCGACGGCATCAAGGAGCTGCAAGGCGTCCTTGCGTCGGCCGGAATAGCCGCCACTCTGAACGAGATTAAGAACGGCTTTTTTGACTGCTCCGAAGCGGCCGCACAGTTCGAGACCTCCACCGCAATGGTTGCTACCATCGCTGATACAAGCCAGAAATCCTTGAGCAGTATCTCGAAAGAGGTGCGCAGCTACTCCAACGAGACCGGCGAGGCGGCCAGCGACATGGCGGAGGCGACCTATCAGGCCGTCTCTGCCAGCGTCAACACGGCGGACGCTGCGGCCTTTGCTGGAACCGCGACCAAGCTGGCCGTCGGCGGTTTTACGTCGGCGACCACGGCTGTTGACGTTCTGACAACGGCCATCAATTCCTACGGCCTCGCGGCGTCGGATGCAACGCAGCTTTCCGACTACCTTATCACCACCCAGAACCTCGGCAAAACGAGCGTGGACCAACTGGCGCAGAGCGTCGGCAAGGTCATTCCTCTGGCGTCTGCGTACAACGTCCAGATGGACAATCTTAGCTCGGCTTACGCTGTCCTAACCGCCAACGGTATTGCTACCGCAGAATCCGGCACCTACCTCAAGTCGATGCTGTCAGAGCTCGGCGACACCGGCAGCGACGTTTCTGAGGTCCTGCTGAACTCCACTGGCAAGACCTTTGCGCAGCTCATGGAACAGGGCTATTCCCTCGGCGATGTTATGTCTATGCTTGGCGACGCGGTAGACGGAGACAGCACGGCATTCAATGCCCTGTGGAGCTCCACGGAGGCCGGTATCGGCGCACTGTCCCTGTTCAACGCAGGAGCAGACAAGTACAACAGTGTGCTCGATTCCATGCGTACCAGTGCAGGAGCAACCGAAAAGGCATACTCCACGATGGCGGACACGACCGACAAGAGCAAGCAGCGGATGGAGAATGCGTTCAACAACCTGAAAATCTCTGTCGGCGATGTGCTCAACCCCGCGCTCACGCAGGTATACGAAGGATTCACCAACGTATTTGCGGGCATGAGTGATTTTGTGGACGAGCACCCGGCCGTCGTAGCGGCCATTTCGGCCATTGCGGTCGGCGTGGGCGGATTCACGGGCGCGCTGGCTGCCTATAACCTCGCAACCACGGCTGCGAAGTTCGTGACGGAGGCATTCACCGCGACGCTGGCGGCTAACCCTTACGTCCTCGCAGCAGCAGGCATCGTTGCTGTTACAGCAGCGGCCGTTACCCTGACCGGAGTGCTGATTACGCAGAGCGACGAGTACGAGGGCATGACGGCCACCTGCCGTGACCAGTACGACGAGCTGCAGAGGCTGAACGACCAGTACAATGCAGCCTGTGAGCAGTACGGCGAGAACTCCGACGCGGCCAACAGCCTGCGCTACCAGCTCGACCAGCTCAACGACGAGTTTGAAACCAACCGGCAGACCGTCAAGGAGTTTGTGGCGGAGTGCGACGGCCTCGTCGAGAGCCACAACAAGGTCATGGACGCCTACAACAGCTCCACCTCGAGCATCAAGGACCAAGAGCTCGGCACACTGGCTCTGACCCAGCGGCTCGGGGAGCTGGCCTCGCAGAACACGCAGACCACCGCGAGCTACACGGAGATGAAAGCCATCATCGACCAGCTCAACGCCGACGTCCCGGGTCTCGGCCTGACCTACGACGGCGTGACCGAGAGCGTAGACGCGACCGTCGAGGCCATCAAGAAAGCCGCAAAGGCGCAGGCTGATTCGGAGTACAAGGCCGAGCAGCAACAGACCTATGTTGACCTGCTGAAAGAGCAGAGCAGCCTCGAGCAGCAAATCGCGGAGGCGGAGGCCAACCTCGACGCGGAGCGTCAGCGGCGCGGCATGAGGCAGGACGACGTCACCGGCGACTGGGTCAGCGGCAGCGGCTTTTGGATGGAGGACAGTCCGTGGGTGGCGTGGACTTCCGACATCGACGAGTACAAGAAATCCCTCGAGGAGCTGCAAGCTGCCTACGACGAGAACCAACAGACCCTCTCCGACATTGAGGGCGAGTGGCGCGGCGTCGCGCAGGCGGTCGAGGATTCGCAGAACCAGACTGTCAGCTATGAGGAGGCCGTAAGCGCGGCCGTCAGCACGACACAGACGGAGCTCGACAACCTCACAGCGGCCTATGACAAGGCGTATGAATCGGCCCGGACGAGCATCGAGGGGCAAATCGGTCTGTTTGACACGATGAAAACCTCGTCTGAGCTGTCCATCAGCGACATGGAAAAGGCCATGCAGAGCCAGACGGACTACCTCAACCTCTACTCTGAAAACCTCAAAAAGGCCGCAGAATACGGCCTCGATGACGGCCTGATTAAGTCGTTGAGCGACGGCAGCGAGGAAAGCGCGGGCTACATCAACGCCATCATCCAGAACATCGAGAAACTGGGAGGCAGCACCGAGGGCATGCCCGCAGCGGCCTCCAAGTTCGTCACCGAGTTTAACTCCAAGTTTGAGGAGACCGAAAAGGCAAAGGACACCTTCGCGGACAACGTCGCCAAGATGGAAACCGACTTCGACGAGAAGATGGGCGAAATCGAGACCCGGATGTCCAAGACGGTTCAAAACATGGAGATGACCGACGAGGCCCGGAAAGCGGCACAGGATACCATCAAGGCCTACTGTGATGCAATCCGCTCCATGACCGGCGAGGCCGGGAGCGCGGCGGAGGCCGTTGCGAACGCAGCCGCCTCCCACCTGAAAACTGCGCCGACCACGACGCCAACCACCACGACAGTCGCCGGTCACGCGAACGGTACTCTGTCCGCACAGGAGGACGTCTACATCGCCGGTGAGGCGGGCCCCGAGCTTATCATCGGCGCGCGTGGGTCCGAGGTGTTCCCCACGCAGGAGACCGAAAGAATCCTCGCGGCCGTGAACAGCACGGAAAACGCCCCGGACGACGCCGCGCCGGAGCCAACGGCAAGTCCGCTCCCGGAGAACGACCTGCCGGAGGGCATGGAGGCCGTCAAGGAGTATTCTTACCTGACGGTTGACGGGCAGGGCTCTGATGCGCAGCCCACCGGCATTGAGTACGTCGAACCGGAGGTGCAGGCGCAGACTACGGAGGAGGCTGCACCCGCAGAGGAGGCCCCGGTCAACACGACTGCCCCGGCCACCAGCGACGCGCAGCAGGAGGCCCCGGCCTCCTCCTCGGACACGCCCAGCATTGGCGAGACTGTCAAGCGCATTATCATCGAAATCAACGGCAGCGGCTCCATCGACGTCGGCGGCATGAATGAGGAATCCGTCCTCGACATTCTGACGCGCCATGCAAAGCCGGTCCTTATGAGCATCATCAAGGGCGAAATCTTCGAGGAAGGAGACCTTGCCTATGATTTTTGAGAGCAGTATGCAGCTCTGGATTACGCACAACGGAGAGCGCGAGAAACTGCGCTTTCCTGTTCTGCCGACGAAGTTCGACGTCACTCACGGGACGAAGAACACGAGCGTCACCATCAGCGGCCTCGGCGAAATCCTCGTTTTGCAGGACCGGGCGGCTGTAGAAGTATCGTGGGACAGCTTTTTCCCGGCCGCGTATTTTCCAGGCATCCAGACACCATTTGTGTTGTCATCACCGGACACGATGATACAGCGGCTTTTCGAGTGGAAGTTCAGCGCGAAGCCGGTGCACCTCATTCTTACCGGAACGCGCGTGAACTTCTACGCGGCTATCCAGAGCTTGCAGCCTTACAGAAAAGGCGGCGACCCCGGGAGCATCTACTACAAAATCAAGCTCAAGGAGTACAGAGAGGTCAGAATCCGGCAGGTCAAAGTTAGCTCGACCGGAACCGCGACCGTCTCCGGAGGCTCCACCCGGACAGACAACCGAGTGCAGGCGAAAACCTACACGGTCAAGCCCGGAGACTGCCTCTACAACATCTCGAAATCGACCCTCGGCGACGGAGGCCGGTACAACGAAATCTATTCCCTGAACAAGGATAAGCTCAAAAACCCGAATTTGATTTATCCCGGACAGGTGTTGCAGCTCCCGTGAGGTGAGGCAATGGGCAAGATTACATTCCTCGTCACAAAAGGCGAGACCACCTACGACATGAGCGAGCTGGTGGAGAGCGCGACATGGAGCGGCCGAAAGGGCTCCCCGGCGCGCACTCTTTCTGTATCGCTTATCGACGATGACGGCTGGAAACACGCCCGTTCCGGCATTGATGTCACCAAGGGAAACCACTGTGTTTTTTATTGGGAGGGCGCAGAGCTGTTTCGCGGCATCATCATGCAGCAGAGGCAGAGCACGAAAAAGACCATGACCATCAAGGCCTACGACGTGGGTATCTACCTGTCGAACAACAAAGACAGCTTTTGCTACAAGCAGAAAAAGGCGTCCGAAATCTTCAAGGACTGCTGCGACCGATTCCAGATTCCGTACAAGGATGTGGCCGACACCGGCTATGTCATCTCGGAGCTGCCAAAGGCCAAAACGACAGCCTGCGACGTTATTTTGGACGCCTTGAGCCTCACATTTAAGGCCACCGGCATCAGGCATTATGTGACGTCAGCCGACGGGAAACTGAGCTTGATAAAGCGGAAAGACAGCATCCTGCAATGGGTGGTGGAAACCGGCCGGAACCTTATAAGCTACGACTACACTTGCAGCATCGAGAAGGTGAAAACCCGCATAAAGCTGCTGTCTAAGGAGGACAAAGTGCTTGCCGAAAAGGCGGACACGGAGCTCGAAAAGACCATCGGCATCATGCAGGACATTTCCACGCCCGACAGCAACACCGAGGAGGCAAACCTCGCGGACATGGCTGAATCCATGCTCGCAGAGCAGAAGCTCCCCAGCAAAACGCTGACAATCGATGGCCTCGGGCAGGCAAACGTCATTTCTGGCGTCGGCCTGTGCATCATCATCAGGCCGCTCGGCATCTCAAACAGTTACTATGTAGACGAAGATACCCACACATTCAAGGGCAACTACCATTCGATGCGCCTTACCTTGAACATGGCAACAGACACCGAGCGGAGCGCAAAGGCGAGCGATGAAAAGAGTTCGACCTCGCACTCCGTCGGCGATAAGGTCCAATTTTCGGGCGGTCCCCAGTACGTTGCGTCCACCGCGACGTCTCCGACCAACAGCCCGAAAGCGGGACCGGCGAAAATCACTGCCATCGCCAAGAGCAAGAACGCAAAACACCCGTACCACATCATCCACACGGACAAGCAGAGCACGGTCTATGGATGGGTGGACGCCAGCCAAATCGGATAGGAGGAGATGCACATGAACCCGGAAGAAGCAACGAGCCTAAAGCAGCTCTTTCTATCCATAATTCCGAAAAACGGCGACATCGTTGTCGGTACAGTCACGAAAGAGAGCCCGCTCACCATCCAGATAGAGAACGACGAAAAGCTCGAAATCTCAGGCAGCGCGCTCCTTGTCCCTCGGAACCTGACCGACTATCAAGTGAAAGTAGACATCGCCCTCGCGGATGGCAAAATCGACAGCAACACCCATGTTGGCGGAGCGCACGGCCACAAGTTTCAGCTGAACGATTCGAGAGGCGGACGGGTAAGCGGTATCGTCGGCTGCCCGGTCGAGGGCGAAAAGGATAAGCCTGTTGGAGACTATCACAAGGTCGAGAGCAGCAAGGAGAGCGCACACATCCACTCGCTGAAAACCTTTTCCATCGAGAGCGGTCTGCTGACCGTTTACAATGCGCTCAAGACGGGCGAATCTGTCTACCTTCTCCGCTTCAACGACGGTAAGAGTTACTACGCTCTTGAGAGGGCTATCGTATGAGCAGAGTATTTGTTCCCATTCCCATTTCCGGCATCGAGGAGGAGAAAGAGCAGCCGTCGCTCACCTACAAGCTCGACCTCGATACCGGGCGCATCGCCGGAAAGGTTGACGGCCTCGAAGCCGTCAACCAGTTTATTTTGAAAGCACTCCTCACTCCGCGTTTCCACTGCCTCGTCTACGACAACCAGTACGGCAGCGAAATCAAGGACACTGTCACGGACGAGAGCGCGACAGAGGAGCTTATCAGGGCGGAAATCCCGAGACTTGTGGAGGATGCACTCCTCTGCGACGGCCGGATTCTTAAAGTCTATGACTTTGAGTTTGAGTTCAACGAGGATTCCTGCAACGTCCACTTCACGGCGGACACTATTTACGGAACCACAGAGGTCGAGGAGGTGATATAGAGTGTTTGAAGCCCAGACCTACGACAAGGTTTTGGAGGAGATTTTGAGCCGCGCGCCGGACGGAATCGACCTCCGGCAGGGCAGCATCTTCTACGATGCTGTCGCAGGCATCGCTTTCAAAATTGCCAAATACTATGCAGACCTCGAACAGGTGTTCGAGATGGTGTTTCTGGTGACGGCGACCGGCGATTACCTGACGCTCAAGGCGGAGGAATACGCCGTTTACCGGCAGGCAGCCGCGACGGCAAAGTACCGTATCAAGTACGACGGGGAACTTCCGGAGCTCGGGACGCGCTTCTTCTGCAGCGGCCAGTATTTTGTGCTGGCTCAGGATGACGTCCTCGGTATCTACATCGAGGCGGAGAAAGCCGGAACGGAGGCGAACGACATCCCGGCCGGAACCTCTGTTGTGCCGACCGACACGCAGCGGAGTCTAACGGCCTGCTCCATCGTCGAGGAACTAGAACCGGGCGCAGATGACGAGGACGACGAGAGCCTCCGAAAGCGCGTACAGGAGAAAATCGCTGGACCGGCAGAAAATGGAAACCAGCAGCACTACAAAACGTGGTGCGAGAGCATCTCCGGCGTCGGCCGTGCGCGCATTGTTCCCCTTTGGGCGGGAGAGAACACGGTCAAAGGTGTTCTCATTGACACGGAGGGCGGCCCGGCGTCTGAGGCTGTTGTGCAGCGCGTACAGGAGTACATCGACCCGGGCGGGACCGGCCTTGGTGAGGGACAGGCCAACATCGGCGCGCACTTTACCGCGACATCCGCCACGGCGAAAAGGGTCAACATCTCTTTCTCCGTGACGCTTGCAAAGGGAGGAGACCTCGCCAGCGTCAGGAGCGCAGCGCAGACGGCCCTAAAGGCTCAAATCAAGAGCATCAACCTTACCAAGGACGACAGTGAAACGCCAACCCTGCGCATCAGCACGGTCGGCAACACGATTTACAGCCTCTTGGGAGTACTGGACTACGCAAACCTCCGCTTCAACGGCCAGACGGCGAACGTCGAGGCCGGAAAAGAGGAGGTATTTGTTTTGGGGGAGGTGACAGTAAGTGAAACCAACCCTATATCCTAACGGGTTCCCAAGCGCATACGAAGAGCTGAAAACATTCTACCCGGTGTTCTACCGGGACGTTTTCGAGATGGACGCTATCTGGCGCGCAGCCGGAGGCGGGCTGGATGAAATCGAGGATGGCGTGGACGCTGTCGTCAACAACAACTTCGTATCACTGATGGACACGGATGCGCTGGCGCAGATGGAAACCTTCCTCGGCATCCCTCTGAACCAAAAACGCACCCTCGAAGCGCGGCGCAAGCTCGTCGCCTCGTATTTCATCGGAGGAAACCACATCGGTTCCCCGGAGATAAAAGATATTGTTTTTAGATATACCGGAGTCTCGCCCTCCGTTGGATTCAAAAATAGCAGAATCTATGTGAAGCTCTTCCCAAAAGATAACTCCACTTTCTTGCCGAGCGACGTCATGGAGTGCTTGAAGCACAAGATTCCGGCTCATCTTTCACTTTCACTTGTTCTTGCGTATATCCCGGATTTACCGTGCTACATCGCCGCCGCGCCCTGCGGAATGGCTGCCTTTTGCACCGTCCGGCTGCCCGGAAACATCAAGCCCCGCGCCGTCACGGCTCGTGGCTATGCTACCGGTGCTATGAGCGCAGCGCGGATGCGGACGACCGTTGAGCTGCCCGGAGCCATCCACCCGAAAAACATCACCGCGCAGGCATACGCCACCGGCGGGCTTGCGCACACGCACGAAACCGTAACCATCAAGATTGGAGGACAGACAACATGAGCTGGGAAAAATCCAGTTATACAACTGCCGGTGCCGCGCTCCTGTCGGAATCCCTCTCCGGCGGCGCGCTCACCATCACCCGCGCCGTGAGCGGCACCGGCATCGTTGAAACCGACTTGTCGGTAGAAACGACCGTCAGCGGCGAAACGCACGAACTGACCATCCTTGCGATTGACACCGTAAAGGACGGAGAGGAAACGGCCCGGAAAGTCAGCATCCAGATTACCGGAGCAGAAAGCACCTACATCATGCACCAGATCGGCGTATATGGCCGCCTGAATGATGATGCCGAAGTGCTGCTGTTCATCATGCAGGATGAACGTGGAATCGAAGTCCCTGCATCCAGCGTGAACGCTGACTTTGAAATTGAGATTGCTGCCCTTATTGCAATCTCGAACAAAGCAAAAATCGAAATTGCCCTCAGCCCGCAGATGCAGGCTTTGATGAAGCTGGTCAAGGCCGAAATTGAGAAGCACAACGCCGCCGCTGATGCCCATGCAGCGACCATCACGGCAGCGGTCAGCGCTGCCGTGAAGAACCTGTCTGAATCCGGGGAAATTCTGAACGAAGAGCAGGTCAAGGCTCTTATCAAGGAGCAGGTGGACGGCGGCACAGGCGGCGGCTACTATGGCTCCTACAAACTCACCCTTGCAGCTGACGGGTGGAAGCCCGCCCGCAGCGAGGATGATTACGAAAACGCTGGCGGTATGGATTACTACCAGTGCATTTATGATGCAGAACTGTCGGACAGCACCAGCGAGCTTGTACCCGTTGGCGTTGTATCTCCCGGCAGCTTCTATACTACGACCAAAGCGGGCGTCCTGAACGGGTGCGAAACGCATGATGGTTTCATCAGATTTTTCGCTCAGCGCATCCCGGAAGCAGATATTCAGGCGACCGTAACCCTGTTCGGGAAAGGAGGTGGTTCGGGTGAAACCGGTAGCGTAAGCATCGGTCAGGGCTTGAAGCGCGACGCAAGCGGCGCTATTGCCGTCCGCATCGGCGAAGGCCTTGACTTTGACAGCGCAAACGCGCTGACTGTCCGCAAAGAAACCGTTATGACGAGCGAAGACCTGCTGAACGAGGAAGAAACGCAGCAGGAAATCGTTGATATGCTGAAATAATTTTAGGAGGACACTATTATGTCTAAGCAGATTTCTACCAAGACCACCATTCGCAACCTGACCGCCGAGATCAAGAAGACCTTCGTTAAGAAGGGCGCCTTTACCCCTGTGCAGGCCGCAGCTAACGCTGCTATCAAGTCTCTTGGCGTTGACGGCAATACCGTGAACTTCTACACCTCTACCGACAAGAGCGGCACTGCTGCTTTCTCCGTTGACTTCCCCTCTGAGCTGTTCCTCGACCAGACCAGGACCACCTTCGTGGCCAAGTTCAAGTTCGATGCTGCGACCTACCCCGGCGCTACCGACCCCAAGCTGGACGGCAAGCCCGTCATGGTGCTGGCTGTTAAGGGCCAGAACCCTGACAACTGCACCTACAGCTTCCTGAACATGGCCGCTCTGGTCGATACCTACGCCGCCAAGGCTACCGGCAAGGATGCATCCACCACCGTTACAATCGCTGGTTATGAGGTTGATGTCAAGGTCAATGTTTCCGCTGCCGCTGGCAACATCCTGACCCTGAAGGACGATGGTCTGTATGTTCCCACCCCTGAGGAAGTGGACATCTCCGGCAAGGCCGATAAGGTCACCGGTGCCACCACCGGCAACTTTGCTGCGCTGGATGGCGAGGGCAATCTGACCGACAGCGGCAAGAAGCCTGCGGACTTCGTGGGCGCCGAGGCTGGCAAGCGCCTGATGAGCGATGCCGAGGGCGAAAAGCTGGCTGGTGTCTCTGAGGGCGCAACCAAGACTGCCGCCAGTTCCACCAACGGCAATGTGAACATCGACGGCAAGGAAGTCGTCGTGTACACCGAGCCGGAGAATGTTCTGCACGACGAGGACGTGGAGGACTTCTCCGCAGAGGAGATCGCCGCTCTGCTGGCTGACGCTGACTAAGACATGAGGAGGTAAGCTCTATGGCAAAAGCGAAGGTCAAAACGCTTTTGGGCACAGGGCTTGCCGCGCTTTGCAGCCACATCAAGCAGTGCAATACCGCAATCGGAGACCTTTCCGAAGCAACGGCAAACGGATTCGAGGAAACCGATGACATCCTGCACGAAAAGCAGGATGTCATGGCGGCGGTGCCTTTTACTATCCCGGTCGATGGCTGGGGCGAGGATGGTTCCTCCCCCGGCTATTTTTATTGTGACATCCCCATTGCGGGCCTGTTGGCTACCGACATTGTGGATGTTACGGTACTGCCGGAATTTTACGATGTGGCGGGTGCGGTGGGCTTTATTGCGACCGAAAGCCTCGAAGGAAAGCTGCGGCTGAGGGCCGCCAAAGCTCCGACCGAGAAAATTTCTGCACAGTATCACATTACAAGCACCGTGAAATACACGGATGCACAGGAAGGGGGAACCTAAATGGCATACGGTTCTTTTAACGCAGGCCCCGGCAAGGCACCGGATGAAGATGTTGTCCGCACTGACCAGATCGGCATTCCGGGCGGCATTGCCACGCTGGATGCAAACGGCCACCTGACCGAGAGCCAGCGGTGGGAAGTGGACAGCTACAAAAAGGCCGAGACCGACCAGCGCATCAGCGCGGCGGTGGATGCCCATAACGAAGCAGCCAACGCCCACGGCGACATCCGTGCCAGCGTGGCAGCCATGAACGCCAGCATCAAGGCCATTGAGCTGAAGTTCGGAACGAACGTGACCAAGAACCCGTTCAGCGCCACGTTCGGCAGTCTGGACGGCCTGACCGTGACCGGCGTGTGGAACGCCGAGCAGGCAAGGGTGGAGTTCTGACGATGGCTGAAACGTTCAAAGTCGGCGCGAATGCACGGGAGCTGCTGCGTTACACCCAGAGGGCGACCCGCATTGTCACCGACGACATCAGCCGGAGCGATGCCCGGAAGATCATCCAGAAAGTCGCGGCGCTCGAAGATGTGCGCGACATCCAGAAGGTGTGCGGCACTGCCGTCCATGCACTCGACACACGGGACAGGGAGGGCTTTTCCAAGAGCACGTTCCGGCTGTATGGCGAGGGCATCCGGCTGACCGCCCGGCAAATCCTGCTGGATGCACACGCGGCGAATAACGTCAATTTCCAGACCGACTACGACAAACGCGTTGAGAAGATTGGCGCAGTCGTGGACGGCTGCTCTCTGCTGCTGGAATACCTGACCATCTGCACGGAGGAAGGTATCATCAGCGCGAAGAAAGCCGGTATCTGGACAAAGAAGGTCACGGACGTAAAATACCCGGCGATGAAGTGGCTCACGTCGGAACGCGGACGTGCCGAAAAACTCCGGGCAGAAGCGGAACGGAAGCGGCTGACCGAACAGGCTGCCGCCCTGAAAGCTGTCCTTTACCCGGAACCGTAAACGCACAGCGGGCAACCGCTTTGCATAAAGGGTGCGGTTTGTTTGTCTGACGCTGCCATTTGGTGGCTGCGCTCTCCGAACACCAACAATAACAACAACGTCTGGAACGTCAACACCGATGGCTCCAACAACAACAACTGGTACAACAACTCCTATGGTGTTCGCCCCGCTCTGATGGAACCGTGTGACGAGTAGGCATAAGCCGAAAGCAGTGCGCCCATCAAAGGAAACCGCATCCTGTCGCTTGCCGATGCAGGCAAGTGATAAATACATCCCGCTGAGGTGGGCCATCCTTGCCGGATGCAGCCCACTACCGCAGCAGCGAACCAGCGGAGGGTCATTTTGACATACGAAGAACTGTGCAGCTTTGAGGTGCTTTACAAAGCCTATCTTGAAGCCCGGAAGGGAAAGCGCAGTAAGAGCAAAACAATCGAGTACGAAGCGCAGGCGCTGGCCTGCACGGAAAAGCTGTCCCGCAAGCTGGCCGTGCGCGATGTACGCCAGCCGGGAGGCGATATCCGGCAGCAGATATGCTATGTGCCGAGCAGGTTTGAGGTCTTTGCCGTCTACGAGCCGAAGCGCCGCATGGTACATGCCCCGGCATTTGTGGACAAAGTGGTGCTGCACGCGCTGGTCGATAACATCCTGTATGATGCCCTGACAAAGAGCTTTATCCGGGACAGCCACGCCAGCCAGACCGGCAAAGGCGCAGACGACGGCCTGATGCGCCTGAAAACTCACATGGTGGATTATTACCGCCGTGAGGGTCACGGCGCGGACGGCTGGGTGCTGAAAGGCGATGTGCGGCATTTCTTCGCCAGCATCGACCACCGGAAGCTAAAACGCAAGCTCAAAGCCGTGCTGGACAAGCGCGGCGTTGACCCGCGTGTCTATGAGCTGCTTTGCATCTACATCGACGTGATGGAGGACGGCTTGCCGCTGGGCTACCAGACGAGCCAGCTTTTCGCCCTCATGTTTTTGGACGAGTTCGACCACATCATCAAAGAAAAGTACCGCATCAAATACTATGGCCGATACATGGATGATTTCTACATCATCTGTTCGGACAAGCGGAAATTGCAGTGCATTCTCCGGGATGTGCGGGCGCTCATGGACAGTTACGGCCTTGAGCTGAACCAGAAAACCGCCATCTTCCCGCTGCGGAACGGTATTGATTTTCTGGGATTCCATAGCTACCTGACCGACACCGGCGCGGTCATCCAAAAGCTGCGCCGGGATAGCTCCAAGCGGATGAAGAACAAAATCAGATATTGGGAGACGGCATACCCCGCAGGCGAAGTGACCAAGCAGGAAATCCTGCGGAGCTTTGATGCGTGGGATGCCCATGCCGCCCATGGTGAAACCTACTCTTTACGCCGCAAGTACGCTGACCGGCTCGAAAAATTGCTTGACTGTAAAATCCCTATCCATCGAAAAATCAACTCGAACAAACTCGCGCGTGACAGACGGCGGGCGAGGCAATGCCGCTGCATCTATAAGAAGCAGCACAAAGCCCTGTCCCTCTCTGTATCGCAGAACACGCGGCCCGCAGGCATTTTGCCGTGGGCCTGAACGAAAACAAGGAGGTAACAATGGCAAACGTAAAACTGGGCACAAAAGCCGTTGGCAGCATTGTCAAAATCAAGGTCAACGGCGCGTCCAAAGATTTTATTGTTGTGCAGCAGGGCAACCCGAACACCGGCACCTATGATGCCAGCTGCGACGGTACTTGGCTTCTGATGAAGGACATCTACACCACGTCCACGTTCAGCAGCAACAATAACTCCTACAAGGATTCCAGCATTCACAGCTACCTGAACAGTACGTTCTTCAACCTGATTGATGGTGACATCCGCAACGCCATCAAACAGGTAAAGATTCCGTACCAGAACGGCACTGGTTCCGGCGGCAGCCTTGCCACCGGCTCCAACGGCCTGAGCACCAAAGTGTTCCTGCTGTCTGGTTATGAGGTTGGCTGGACGACCAGCGACAACGGCTATTTCCCGAAGGATGGTGTGAGGCTGGCATACTTTGGCAACAGCTCCGGCGGTAACAGCAAGCGTATTGCATACAATGGCAGCTCCGCTGCCATTTGGTGGCTGCGCTCTCCGCGCACCGACAATAACGACAACGTCTGGTACGTCTACACCGATGGCTCCAACTACAACGTCTGGTACAACAACTCCTATGGTGTTCGCCCCGCTTTCATTCTTCCCTCTACACTCGTGGTCTCTGACGATGGCACGGTCAGTGTCAACACTGCACCTACCGTCAGCACGGACGGCGCAGCTCTGGGGCAGAAGAACGCGGCCTTTGCGTGGAAGTACACCGTCAGGGATGCCGACGGCGACACCTTGACCGTCACCGAAAAGCTGGACGGCAAGACCACCAAGACCCGCACCGGCGTTGCCAGCGGCACGGCCCTGACCTTTGAGCAGGCCGCCGATGCCGCAGGGTTCCAGCGCGTCCTGAATGGCAACCACACCCTGACGGTTGAGGTGAGCGACGGCAAGGAAACCGTCAGCACGTCCGCGACCTTTACCAAGGCCGTCCACGCCGCAAGCGTGACACTGGCCGAACCGCTTGCCGTGGATGGTGACATTACCGTTGCCGTTCTGCAGGTGACCGGCTCCATCCCGGATGACGCGAAGCTCAAGGTCGAAGTGACCAACAACGCACTCGACAGCTCCCCGGTCTGGCAGGATGCCACGACCGAGGTAAAAAAAGGCGTGAACATCGTCTTTGAGAATAAGACCGCCACCAACGGCGCGGCGTTTAACTTCCGCGTCAGCGTGGAGCGCGGCGAATCCGGCGAGGGCGGCTACATCGAAGCCATCAGCGGCGCTTTTGAATAAGGAGGTACAGGATAATGGCACTGAACTGGAAGAAACACGATCTGCCCACGCGGGCACAGAAGGAAGCCAAGGCCAAGGAGCAGGCCGAGAAAGACCGCCTGCCTGACCGCGTGGCCGAGGTCGAGGACGCAATGTGCGAGCAGGACGCGGCCAACGAGGAGCGTCTGACCGCCATCGAAACCGCGCTGTGTGAGCTGGACGCAGCACTGAACAAGGAATAAGGAGGCAACTGTTATGAACATCATTTGGGCAAACCGTTTGATTGCAGGCACTAAGACTTGGGCTGAGATGCCCGCATCCCGCCGCGTTGGCGTGAAGAAAGTTCTGGCCGGGCGCGTAAACAAGGGCGAAATCACCGCCGAGGATTACAAGCGCATCACCGGTGACGACTATGACGTGGCCTGAGCTGGTCGAGCGCCTGCTGACCCGCCTTGAAGCGCAGGGCGAAAACATGAGCACCGAACGGGCCGAGTTCGGCGTGCTGATGGTGGACTGTGCTATGCAAGGCTGTCCGTTGATTGAAAAAGACAGGAGATGATAAAGTGTCCGTCATCACATTCCGGCGCGGCAATACCACCGCGCTGACGAAGAACTTCACGCGGAAGGAGTTCCAGTGCCCCTGTGGTTGCACACAGCAGTCCGTTGACACTGAGCTTGCGGAAAAGCTCCAGACCATCCGCGACAAGGTAGGCCGCGAGCTGAAAGTTACTTCCGGCTACCGCTGCCTCATACACAACGCCAGTAAGGCCGTTGGTGGCAGTCCCAGCTCGAAGCACTGCTGCGGCATGGCCGCCGACTGGCGCGCTATGAACCGCAGCATCAACCCTGTTGCACTTGGCATCCTCGCGCAGGCGGCAGGGTTTGGCGGCATCGGCATCTACTGGTATGACGGAAACGCTTTCTGCCACGCGGACACGCGCAATGCGAAGGCCACATGGCTCTGCGACGCGAAGAAGCACTATCCCAGTACCACCTACCTGAAATTCATCATGCCGACCATCAAGCGCGGCTGCACCGGAGACGCAAACCGCGCTGCGACGAAGATGCTTCAGCGGCTCCTCAAGCTGACCCCGGATGGCATCTTTGGAGAGGCCACCGAGAATGCCCTGATTAAGGCGCAGACAGCCCACAAGTTGACGGTGGACGGCATCTGCGGTCCTGCATCGTGGAAAACCATTTCCGGCGCAGACAAGTATCTGTGAGGGAGGAGGTGATGCCGATGTGGCAATTTGTTTTGCAATACTGGGCTGAGTGGGCTTTCGGCCTGCTGGGCGCGGCCATCATTGCGGTGGCTGTTAAGTATAAAGCTCTGCTGGATGGCGTGCTCGCTATCCTGCACGACCGCATTTACCAGTCCTGCCATCATTATCTCAAGCTTGGATATATTGATACCTCTGGACTGAAAAACCTTGAATACCTATACAAGAGCTATCACGCCCTCGGTGGAAATGGAACTGGCACGGAGCTGTATAACCGTGCAAAAGCCCTTCCCATCAAAGACAATGATAATTGAACCGGCGTAGCCGGAGAAAGGAACGATTATGAACCTCAAGATTTCTGCTGGGACCGTTGCCCGCACCGCCTGCCTGCTGCTGGCGCTGACCAATCAGGTGCTTTCTGCCTGCGGCAAGCCTGTCCTGCCCATCGAGAGCCAGACTGTGGAGCAGCTCGTCACCGCTGGCATCACTACTGTGGCCGCGCTGGTGGCGTGGTGGAAGAACAACTCCTTCACCACCGCCGCGCTGGAAGCTGACAAGACCTACGAGAAGGTCAAGAGCCAGATTCGCTAAGAACGCCCCAGCGGCTACCCCATAACAGCTTGAGCCTCCCGGTATTCCTCGCACAAGAGGGCCGGGAGGCTCTTTTTTTATTGCCGTTTTTTTGCAATATCTTCCCCGGAAACGCACTTAAAATGGCATTTCCGTCGCGGTTATTCTAGTAAAAAGACATTTTCGGGGCAGAAATGCACTTTTTGATACATTTTCTATCATTTCAGTGGATAACCGCAGAAAAACGGCGCGGAAATACCGAAATGACCCGAAAAGTGGAAAACTGGGTGGAAAAAGTTGATAAAAGGGTCACACGAGACAACACACGCAGTTGTCCCAAAATACCACGAAAATCAGGATAACCGGAGCGGAAATACCGTTTTGAGCACATATCCGCGCGGATATACACTGAAAACAGCATTTCCGGCCATTTCCGGTGAAACAATCGACAAAGTAGAGTAGAGTAAAGAAGAATAGAGTAGAGAATATACTATACTCAGCAATTTTGCAATCGCTGGCGCGAAAGCCGTTGCCATTGTCCCTGTTAGGTGCTATCATAAAAGCACGACAACCAACACAGGACAGGAGGACAACAGTTATGGGTAACACAACTGCGTCCCTCACCCACGAACAACTGTTCGGGGGGGGGGGGGCAACAATCGAGAAAACCGGCTTCGGCATCAAACTGGCCGCGCTCTCTATCGCAATTTGCATGACGCTCACCGGATGCGGCCAAACGACAGCGGGCAGCAGCTCGACGGGCGGGACAACCTCTAACGAGAAAAGCTACTCTGCAAGGCAGGAGGACACGCAGGTCCTAGAGGATGCAGCGAAAGCAGCACTCGATGAAAAGACCGCGATGGAGGTGTCAAGCATTGAAGCCTTCGAGAACAAGGGCGAGTATTCGATGACTATTCGAGTAGTAGCAGCCGGAGGCTACTATATGCCAGACGTAGCGGAACAAACGGCGCAGGCGTTCTTTGACAAGGCGCAGGAGCTTGGCCTAAACGCAACGCAGTACGTTGTCACAGAATATAGCGAGAGCAGCACCGGAGCCAAAGAAAATATGCTGGCGTGGAGCAGTGATGACGGAGTGACCGGTATATACTCTGACGACAGCGGAGCGGAGCCCGTTGTAAAAATTGGCGTCAGCCTAAATGCTCTACGAGAGCTTGTTGACAACATAAAAGAGCCAGAGAACAGCGAGGAAATAATTGCACTGTCGGCTGACTATCAAGGCGAGTGGGAAAGAGTAGGCCACGAAAAGTACGAGCGGCTTGTGGTGAACGAGAACACGGTGAATACCGTGCTTTTCGAGACCTCAAAAGATTGGAGAAAGGAAAAGACCGTTACACACATTTTTACGCTCTACTTCGGATTAGACGAGGAAAAAGGTCTGGTGGTAACGAACCAATACAAGCAGGTGATTCAGACCGTGTCAATGAACGAGCAGGGAGAAATCGAGCTATACGATAAGAGCCGGGATGAAACTGAAACGTATCGGAAAGTAAGCGACAGTACTGCTGTTCCGACGGTGGGACAGGTGTTGGCAGACTGAAATGACCCGGCAAGTGACGAAAACATCCTGCGGAGACCCACAAAGCGTCGCAATGGTCGGGCGGCAAACTTTACGGCTAGACCACAAAAGCCCGAAATCGAGGCCCCGGAGCCGTGCTCGTGGCGTTCTACGGCTCAACGCAGGAGAAAGCACTCCGAAAAGCTACCGGCAAATAGCCAGCAAGTTAAAATCAGCCTGCGGGAGACGGCCCACAGGGAGGTGATGGAGAGGGCTATACGGGGACCACGAACAGCCCTCCCGTCACACTGGCTGCTCCGAAATACCCGCAGTGGGAAGAACGGCGCGCGCAAATCCTGTATGCGCGGCAGCGGCTCGACCGCTGGCGGGCATAGGAGGCAAGCATGGAACAGTCTATTTATGAGCTCTACATGGAGCAGGTCAACCCGCAGGACACCCGCGAAATCATGCAGGCAGAGGACGCGCTCACCGCGCTGCTCAAGCTGGTGGAAAACCGCGAATTGCGCGACGCCATCGACCGCGCAGCAGGCCGCGTTGCCTACCTCCGAGAAGTAGCGGCATTTGAGGCCGGTTACGGCTTTATGCCCGAATAACAAAAAGGGAGACCCGGCGTAGTGCCGGGTCTCCTGTTCGCTTTCAGGCTGGTTGCTGTACAGAAAACATCCTTCGCCGTCAACCGCCTGCGCTTTCTTTGATACGCTTGAACATCTCAAATTGCTTTCCGTACTGTTCCATATAGGAACGGATATTTATTTTTTGAACCCCGGAACGGCCCTTGCTGCCTCCGCTCTCAATTTGATAAGCTCCTTTTTCTTCTCGAAATTTTCACCATACCTTTCCATAAAGGTGCGGACATTCATATTCTTCTGCCCACTCGGGAAGGTAAATTCATCTGAAACGCCATCTTTTGCGACAGTATAGACATCCTTTGATGTATACTGCTTTTCTAGCTTGACCTCGAAACCGCGTTCCAGCAGCCAAGAGACAGCAGCCTCCTCCTGTTTGGAGAAATCCCATTTTTTGTTCTCGATTCCTTTTACAGCATTCATTTTGCACTCCTCCTTTATTTGTTCTCCAAAAGTCCCAAATATTCTTCGATTGAAATGCCGAGCGCAGCAGCGACGGCGTGAATCTGGTAAACATCGCGCGGAATCCGGCGACCGGCCTCCCATTCCTCGAGCGTCCGCAGTGGGACGCCAGAGAGCTGCGACAGCCGGGTGCGGGTTAACTCGCGAGCCTCGCGCAACCCGGTGATGCGGGCGGCAACAGGCGTTAAAGCTGGCATCTTGAAATCCCCCTTGAATCTGCTATAATAGAAATGTCGGAGAAGTGAGGCATCTGCAAGCTGTTTCTCACTCCCCCGGCGTTTCAGAACTCAGGCCGCCGTCATCGGCCTTTGTTCTTCATCGGAGAGCCCTGCTTACTTGTTGAGCAGGGCTTTAATTTTTTCCTTGGCCTCCTCGAGGTCTTTGCAACCTTCGAGAATTTCAAGAATCTTACGGGTCTGATTCTCCTCGGTCTTTTCGACCAACAGCTCGCCGAGATTCATATCGTCCATGACGTTCTCCTTTCCGGCCTTGCCACCTTACTCGTTGAGGAGCATCCCCCTCAACTGACTATATTATACCACGCGGACGCGTGGAAAGCAAGAGCAAAAATGGCAAAATGTTGAAATATTTTTGCGTACCTGTGAAAGATTTACTGCTCGATGTACCGAAAGAGAAAACCGCCCGCATGGGGTAACTTTCCCTTGCATACCTTTCCGATTGCGCTGTCATCCAGACCGGTAGCACGGGAGGCAGCAGCGATACTCGGATACTCATGTATGACCTGATTTGTCTTGCGGTCAATCTGGCAGACCGGAGCGAGCGTTGAGCCGTGATAGGCCCGGACGCTCCGGCCGTATCCGTCGCCCGGTTCGGGAGCCGTCTTGCCGTTCCACTTCGCGCCGGACGCGAGACTCCCAAAAAGAAAGCCCTGCATCTCGTAGGCGCGGGACAGACGCCCCAGCAGCGTGTCGAGCTGGTCGCGCTGGTTGCGGCCGAGAGACTTGAGAAACGTGTCAATCTCCTTTTCGGCCTCGACGACCTCCTGAATCCCAACGTGCAAAACGTCGTTTTGCTCATACTTTTCGTACAGCGTCCGATAGACAGCGGCCACGGTAAAGACCTCCTTACATCCCGGCTATAACATCGGCGAGCTCTTCGGGAGAAGCATTCTCCCAGTCCGCGAGCTCTTTCTTTGTTTTCTCGTAATCTTCAAGCACGACGGCGGCAGCCTCATTCTGCCCGTCAATCGCCCGTCCGGAGGACAGGTCATCTGCAGCGACAAGGCGCAGGATGGTGACGGCGCGTCGGAGGCTCATTTTCTTTCTTCCCATTCTGCGGACACCTCCCCATCTTTGTAAAAGAGCTTTGCGCGGCGCAGGCGGAACGCCTCGATAATTAGCTTGAAAGCGGTGTCACACGTTCCAGACACCATCTCAAAACCCGGCATTTCCCACAAACCAGCGTTGTAAAAAGCGGCAGCCAACTCGACGATGATGCGCTCGTTCTGGCTCAAATTGAAAGCCTCCTTTGCGGCCGTGAACATCATGTAGTCCTCGCCGATGACGGCAATGCGGAGCTCCGGCCAGCGCGTGAGCGCGGAGAGCAGGTACAGGGACGCGCCCCAATACGGATTAACGCGCCCGGATTCTGGATTGACGATGTGCGGAATGCGCTGAAGCTCAGACAGGAACGCAGCCTCGTGCTCTGGGTTTTTGTATGCGATGTTGATTTCCATGCGAACCTCCTTACATATCGACAGAAACAAAATGATAGGCGTACCAGCGGCCGCGACGGCGGAAGAGCTTGACACCGGTGGTGAAGAACTGCCCGCCGCAGCCCAGCTCGTCGAAAAGGCGGTAGGACCGGTACATCTTGAACCACAAGAGAGCCCGCTCCTCGGAATAGTCGGCGGTGTAGTCGGGCAGCTCAACAAGCTCAACGAAAGAATCGAGCCCGTCGCGGACGATGCGGTAATCGGAATCCCGATGGACGTACTCCCGGATGTCGCGCTTGAGCTGAATGACGAACTCCTCGACGCGCTCACTATGCACCGGACCGGGAAACCGCTCGAACATGAGTAGGTCATCGTATGCCTCCTTGAGGCTGTCGTAATCGTGAATATCGCGGGCCATTAGGCTTCCTCCTTTGCTTCTCTTGCCTTGCGGAGCTCCTCGAGAAACTCGGGGAGCGGCAAGTGCTCAAGCTCGTACTCCCGGCGCGCGGCCGGAGACAGGCCGTTGAGCCATGTCTCGTACTTTACCCGCTCCTGCTCTGCGCAGGCCCGGATGCTTGTGAGAGCATCTGCAGGCGGATAGTCCTCGCTGACGTACCATGTGATTTTGCCCTCGACGGAGATGTAGGCGACCATCTTAAAATCGCCGTTCTCTATCACGGCGGAGTTACAGACCGTGACGCCGTTGCCAAGACACCCAAGGAACAGCTCGAAATTTTTGGCAGCCATCAGTAAATCTCCTCCTCGAGCATCTTCTTGCTGAACGTCTCAATCTCCTCGAGAGAAGTCCACTCGGGCTTCTCGTCGTCGGAAAAGCTGTCCCACAGGATGCGCATGGCCTGAATATGATTCTCAACGCAACAGCCCCAGAGGTACTTGCTGAAACGCGAGCCGCAGCCGAGAAAATACTTGCAATCCTGAATACAACGGCTCAAGAGCCTGTAACGGAACTCGGCATCGGAGCCGACAAGGTCGGTGGCGACGTTGCCGAAATAATGAAAGTCCGCGTCGCCAGCGAAGTAGAGCGTGACGCTGGCCTCGAGGCTGCGCGGCCAGCCGTCCGGGTACGGACGGGTCGAGCCGTCAGAGAAGTGGGTCATCGCTGTTGCGGTCACCCCGATGGCGGCCTCGTTCTCGCGGGGGCGGCAGAAGAACGTGCGAATCTGGATGCGCTCGCACTCCATGGAACCGGCGTTCCCGATACTGTCAGGGAACAGGGACACGGCCGGGTCGTACCCGGCAGCTTTCAAACGCTCAAGAACGGTCATACCTCTTATGCCTCCATTTCGATGTCGAGCAGCTCCATGCTGCCGTATACACAGTGCTCGGAAATCTCGCGGGCTCTTTTGCGAGCAGAGGGCAGCGAGACAGCCTCAATCTTACGCTCTGTGACGTAACCGCCATTCTTGAACTGGGGATTGTGGCGGAAGAAAGTTGCCTTGTAGGACTTCATTTTCATAGTTGACACTCCTTTGCGGTTTGGCTCCCGCGACCATCTTGCCAAGGACGGCAAAATGGTTTCGACCCCTGCCACGGGGTCATCGTCAGGCGAGCACATCGGAGTAGGCGACCTTTGCAGCCTTGAGGGTTTTGAACATCTCGACGACATTTCCACCGCAGTCGGCGTACACACACCACCGCCAGCAGAAGCGGCCGTTGATGCGGACCATGCGTTGCTCGAGGCAGACCTCGTTGTCCTCCCGCACATAGCGGTCATATGCACGGTTGCGAATGTGGATAAACTTCATACGAACCCTCCTTCACTGCGCCTCTGCGACGCTCTCGTAGCCCCAGCAGAAAACCCTGCGGCCCATCTTCTCGCAGCGGGATTTCAACTCTCTCGCTGCGCTGTCGGCGGAGCTGATGCTCTTGTAACCGCACTCCACAACAGAACCGGCCGGAACCTTGCTCCCAAACGTGGAGCCGTTCTTTCCGGCGTACATCTTGAACTGGTTACCCGTCCAAGGCTCCTCGGCCTTGACGAACCCGAAATACCTTACCTGCGTCATAACGCGCACCTCCTTAATCTCTGTTCTCACGCTTCCACATGAGGAAGTTCTGGTAATCATCTTGACCCATCGAGACCGGCTTGCTCGTGTTGATGAAATCGGGGCAACCGAAGCAGACGAGCTCGTCCGGATTGCTGCGGGTCTGCGTCAGAACTTTGGCAGGGACGCCGGTCGTCTTGAACTTTTCGGACGGGACGCCCGGAACCTCAATGCGCCGGAGCAGCATATTGAAGTCGTAGTACCAGTCGAGATTCATGTATCGCTCCTCGCTGTCAGTACCCTCGATTTTCTTGATGTACTCTGCCAGAGCACCGCGTACATCAAGACGAACCGGAGCGACGCTGTCGTCGTAGCTGTCGTAGAGGGTGACGGTCTCGGCCTTGCCGAAACGAACGGTCAGGACGGCAACACTGCCGGTGTACTTGTAGAGCTCCATAAAAACCTCCTACCCGAAACGGGTCTTACTGCTTGCTTAACGTCCCTAAAAGGGACACGCGAAAGCAAAAAAATTAAGCGACATCAACCATACCGGCCAGACCGTAGAGGAGCTCGTGGTCCTCAAAGGAGATGCGCTCTTCCTCGAACGCGCGGTCAATCTGCCAGTAGCACTCGTCGCGGTCGTTCTCGGTCTTGATGGCGGCGATGGCTTTCACGATTTTCTTGAACATCTTTTTATCCTCCAAACAGGCGTTTCATCAAAAAGCAAGAAATCCGGCAAGGTTGCATTTCTCAGTGAGCGATGCTACTTTGAAACCGCTGTGGGCGAGTAGAGCTTTCCACGTTCTGTTTTGTCCTTGCCACCCGGAGCAGGAGAGGTTTCGTTTCCCAGCGAGCGATACCACTTTGGAACCTTTATCGGCGAGTGGAGCTTTCCGCGTTCTGTTTTATCCTCGACTGCTTCATTTTGGGTCATTGGCTTTCTTGTACCCTTATTATAGACCCTAAAAGGGGCAATGTCAAGTAAAATCTGGCAATTTGTGGCAAAAAGTTTTGATAAATGACGCTTTTTGTGACATTATGCCCGAAACCGCAGCAGAGCAGAAAGAAAGCAGGAGCCCGGAGGCCCCTGCTGATATAGTTATCCTGTTTGTCCTAATGAGTACGACCTGCTTATCATTGACGATCTGGGTGTAGAGCGCAGTACCGAATATGCTATGGAGCAGATGTTTTTCGTCATCGACAGCCGCTACCGCAGCCGCA
>ERZ791809.153-NODE-153-length-60121-cov-7.604635_pt1 | contig 60121 bp, 65 predicted proteins | sample MGYA00509946_ERZ791809 | MGnify/ENA primary metagenome ERZ791809 (study PRJEB30046, sample SAMN00791993) | human gut metagenome | study: EMG produced TPA metagenomics assembly of the A metagenome-wide association study of gut microbiota in type 2...
TCTGCTGTTTTCAAAGAGTTTTCACAACTTTTCGTTGTTCTTAACCGCTCATCAATAGCTTATTTAGTATATCAAAACCAGAAGCGTTTGTCAAGAACTTTTTTCGATTTATTTTTCAATCAATTTTCGTTCATCGACTCGATTCTATTTTGACCGCTGTCGAAACAGCTTATTCAGAATACCAAACTTTTCGCCGTTTGTCAAGAACTTTTTTCAAGTTCTTTTTGGTACGCTGAACCGCTGTTTGAAAACAGCTTATTTAGGATACCATCGTTCCCCCTGTTTTGTCAATAACTATTTTTCATTTTTCTGCATTTTATGCAAACCCTTGAGATACCGCCGTAAATCTGCTATACTGAATATATTATATAAAGATTTGTGAAGAGAAAAAGGAGGTGTCGGCTTGCCTATCAAGATAGCCGACAGTCTGCCGGCACGCGCCGTATTGGAGAGCGAAAACATTTTCGTTATGACCGAACACCGTGCCGCGACACAGGACATTCGTCCTCTTCGCATCGGTTTACTCAACCTGATGCCATTGAAAATCATTACCGAGACCCAGATCCTGCGCTGTTTATCCAACACGCCGATCCAGATCGAGGTCGATCTGATCCAGACCGAAACGTACCATTCCAAAAATACGCCGGAGGATCATCTTCTCACCTTCTACAAGACGTTCGACGATATCCGCGACCAGAAATATGACGGTTTTATCATCACCGGTGCGCCGGTAGAGACCATGCCGTTTGAGGAAGTCGAATACTGGAAGGAACTGACCGAGATCATGGACTGGACTAAAACGCACGTTCATTCCACGCTGCACATCTGCTGGGGGGCGCAGGCCGGTCTGTATTATCACTACGGTATTCCGAAGTACATGCTGCCCGAGAAAATGTCCGGTATTTTCAAGCACCATGTTCTGCTGCCGAAGGAGCCGCTGCTGCGCGGCTTTGATGATATCTTCTGCGCACCGCACTCGCGCCACACCGAGGTGCGTGCCGCCGACATCCGCAAAAACGATCGTCTGACCATTCTCGCGGAGTCGCACGAAGCCGGTGTGCACATCGTAGAGGCAATGAATGGCCGTCAGATCTTTGTGCTGGGTCACGGCGAGTACGACGCCGACACGCTCAAAAAGGAGTATGAGCGTGATCTGGCTAAAGGCATGAACCCGGAGGTGCCGCGCCATTACTTCCGCAACGATGATCCCAACGAGGACGTACTGGTGACCTGGAAGGCACATGCCAACCTGTTTTACACCAACTGGGTCAACTACTATGTGTACCAGACAACACCGTATTATCTGGACAAAATGTAATACCAAAGCCGCTCATCCATTGGATAGCGGCTTTTTTCGCACAAAAAAGGGAGTATCAAAAGATACTCCCTTTCGTTTTACAGGTTCTGCTCTCTTTCCCCGTCTGCTGCGCCGACCAGATGGCACAGTGTCATCAGGCTGTCCGACAGATGCACGTTTTCGACCGGAACGCCCAGTCCCTCCAAATGAAGGTCCTCGCCGGTGAAATTCCACAGACCGCGGATACCGCGCTCTACCAGACCGTGTGCGATACGCGGGGCATCTCCGCGCGGAATGGTGAGCACCGCCACATCCGGCTTGTTGCGCTCAATAAACTCCGCAAGCGTATCCGCGCTGCGTACCTCATGGCCGCCAAAGCGCTGACCAATGAGCTGCGGATTTGCGTCAAACGCACACAGCAGCTCAAAGCCGCTGGCAGAAAAGTTAAAGTTATTAAGCAGTGCACGACCGAGGTTACCGGCACCCAGCAGAATCGCCGTGCGGCCGGTCCGCAGACCCATGATCGCACCCAGCTCCTCCTGCAGTTTGTCGATATTATAGCCGTAGCCCTGCTGACCAAAGCCGCCGAAGCAGTTAAAGTCCTGACGAATCTGCGAAGCGGTCAGTCCCATGCGCTCTGCCAGTGCTTTGGAGGAGATACGCTGCTCCCCTTCAGCCTTCAGCTCACAAATATTCCGATAATAGCGAGGCAATCGCTGAATTACCGCTTTGGAAACCTCTTGCTTGTGTTCCACAGACCCTCTCCCTCTCTCAAATTCTATTTCTCGTGTAAATTACAGCTTAGCGATGGTATCCAGCACATAATCGGTAAATTCCTGTGCGGTTGCACCGGTATCACGACCGGTAACAACAACCTTGTGCTCCTCTACCATGCAGATATCAAGTGCTCGGTCGAGCTTCTTTGCCAGTTCGATTTCACCGATGTGCTCAAGCAGCATAACGGCTGCACGCAGTACGGAGGACGGATCCGCGTACTTTGCACGGCCTTCCTGTACCATACGCGGCGCAGAGCCATGAATTGCCTCGAACATCGCATAGCGCTTGCCGATATTGGCAGAGCCTGCCGTGCCGACACCGCCCTGGATCTCAGCGGCCTCGTCGGTGATGATGTCGCCGTACAGGTTCGGCAGAACAACGACCTTAAAGTCGCGGCGGCGCTTGTCATCGAGCAGCTTTGCGGTCATGATGTCGATGTACCAGTCATCAAACTGTACTTCCGGATACTCCTTGGCTACCTTCTGGCAGGTATCGAGGAACTTGCCGTCGGTGGTCTTGATGATATTCGCCTTGGTGACGCAGGAAACGCGGTTCTTGCCGGTCTTGCGTGCATAGTCGAAGGCCAGACGAGCGATACGCTCGCAGCCCTGCGAGGTAGCTACGGTAAAGTCGATGAACAGATCGTCGTCGATCTGCACACCCTGCGAACCGACAGCGTAGCCGCCCTCGGTGTTCTCACGGTAGAACGTCCAGTCGATACCCAGCTCAGGTACCTTTACCGGGCGCACGTTGGCAAACAGGTCGAGACCCTTACGCATTGCAACGTTCGCGGACTCTACGTTCGGCCACGGATCACCCTTGCGCGGAGTCGTGGTGGGACCCTTCAGGATAACGTGGCACTTCTTCAGCTCTTCCATAACGTCGGGCGGGATAGCGCAGCCGAGCTCGGCACGGCGCTCGATGGTCAGACCGTCGATCACGCGGAACTCTACCTTACCGGCCTTTACCTTGTCCGCCAGCAGAACCTCCAGCGCGTGCTGGGCCATGCCGGTGATCATCGGGCCGATGCCGTCGCCGCCGCACACGCCGATGATCAGCTTGTCCAGCTTGGAGTAATCAATAAAATCGTCCTGCGCCTTCATATCCATGATACGCTTGCGCTGGCTCTCTACAACTGCCTCAAATTTATCCAGAACAGACTGGTCGATAGACATGGTTTTGTCCTCCTACACCATTGATATTATTTTAACAAAAGAAAATATGGCTGTCAAGTCCGACCAGAGAACCCGCTTGGCTCTCCGGTCGGCATAACGTCTTGACTTACTTGCTCTGCTGACGTGCGTACAGCAGCGTGCCGCCTGCAAGCAGTGCGTGACGCTGGCGCTCGGAAACCTCACAGTCGGCCTTGAAGGTCTTGCCGCCGCAAACAACGGTGACCTGCTCGCCGTTCTTCACTTCCTCGAGCACGTTCGGCAGAGAGATTTCATCCAGCAGATTGATCGCATCGTAATCCGCCGGATCGGCAAAGGTCAGCGGGATGATACCGGAGTTGACCAGATTTGCCTTGTGAATTCGTGCGAAGGACTTGCACAGTACGGCCTTTACGCCCAGATACAGCGGAACGAGCGCTGCATGCTCACGGGACGAGCCCTGACCGTAGTTTGCGCCGCCGACAATTACGCCGCCGCCCTGCTCCTTGCAGCGGGACGGGAACTCCGGATCGACGTTGATAAAGCAGTAGTTGGAGTAGTACGGCACGTTCGAGCGGTACGGCAGCAGTTTTGCGCCGGCCGGCAGGATGTGGTCGGTGGTGATGTTGTCCTCAGTCTTGAGAACGACCTTGCCGGTGTAGGATGCCTCGAGTGCCTTGCCCAGCGGGAACGGCTTGATGTTCGGGCCGCGAACGACCTCAACCTCAGCCGGATTCTCGGCCGGCTTTACGATCATGTTGTCATTGATGGTGAAATGCTCGGGCATTTCGATCTCCGGCATCTCACCGAGGGTGCGCGGATCGGTCAGCACACCGGTCAGTGCAGACGCTGCTGCAACCTCCGGAGATACGAGGAAGATCTGTGCATCCTGGGTGCCGGAACGGCCCTCAAAGTTGCGGTTGAAGGTACGCAGCGATACGCCGCCGGACTCCGGCGACTGGCCCATGCCGATGCAGGGACCGCAGGCGCATTCAAGGATACGCGCACCAGCCGAAATGATATCCGCCAGAGCGCCGTTCTGCGCCAGCATATTGAATACCTGCTTGGAACCGGGGCTGATGGTCAGCGAAACCTCCGGGCTTACGGTCTTGCCCTTGAGGATGGAAGCGACCTTCATCATGTCGTAATAGGAGGAGTTGGTGCACGAACCGATGCAGCACTGGTTTACCTTGATCTCGCCGATCTCGGATACCTTCTTGACGTTATCCGGCATATGCGGCATAGCTGCCAGCGGCTCGAGTGCGGACAGGTCTACGGTGTACTCCTCGTCATACTCTGCGTCCGGGTCGGAGGACAGCGGTACCCATACGTCGCCGCGGCCCTGTGCTTCGAGGAACTTCTTGGTTGCCTCGTCGGACGGGAAGATCGAGGTGGTAGCGCCCAGCTCAGCGCCCATGTTGGTGATGGTGGCACGCTCCGGTACGGACAGGGTCTTTACGCCCTCGTCTGCGTACTCTACGATCTTGCCGACGCCGCCCTTGACGGTCATCTGGCGCAGTACGTCCAGAATAACGTCCTTCGCAGATACCCACGGCGACAGCTTGCCGGTCAGGTTGACGCGGACCATCTTCGGCATCGGAATGTAGTACGCGCCGCCGCCCATTGCGACTGCAACGTCCAGGCCGCCGGCACCGAACGCCAGCATGCCGATGCCGCCGCCGGTCGGCGTATGGCTGTCCGAGCCGATCAGGGTCTTGCCCGGTGCGCCGAAGCGCTCCAGATGCACCTGATGGCAGATGCCGTTGCCTGCCTTCGAATAGTAGATACCGTGCTTCTTAGCGACAGAACCGATATATTTGTGGTCGTCCGCATTCTCGAAGCCGGACTGCAGGGTATTGTGGTCAATGTAAGCGACCGAGCGCTCGGTCTTGACCTGATCGACGCCCATCGCCTCAAACTGGAGATAAGCCATCGTGCCGGTGGCATCCTGCGTCAGCGTCTGGTCGATCTTGAGACCGATCTCCTGACCCAGTGCCATTTCGCCGTCTACCAAGTGCGCTTTCAAAATCTTCTGCGCGATTGTCATACCCATGTGTGTTTCCTTCGCTCCTTTATGTCCCGACGCGAAAGGCTTTCGCTTTCGCGCCCCATTCTCGTCAGAATGGGTGGTTGCGGCTTCCACAGCCTTCTCCACGGTGTAACCCACACCGTGCCCAAAAACAAAAATAGAAGTGGTGTTCGCATACACGAAACCACTTCTATTTTACAACATTCTATCGGTTTTGCAAAGCACTTTTCACCGCAGTGATTTGAAAAAGTTCAAGCCTTTTTCTGCGTTTTTTCAGCAGAATTACTGTTTTCGGCAGAAAGTTACTTGTGTTTGCTGAAAAAGCGGTTCCGCGGCAGCTCAACTCACTTGTTCTCCTGCCATGTACCTTCCTCGGTCACTTCGATGACGCTGCTGGTCATATCCAGCTTGCGGTTTTCAAACGCCTCGCGGTTGTTCTCGTAGATGAGACGCAGACCCTCGAGCGTCAGGTTCGGGTCCACATCGTCAATGAGGTCGCAGTATTCCGCCATCATGCGGCCCATGCCGCCGGTAGCGACGACTCTCGCCTTGCCGCCCAGCTCCTTCTGGATATCCGTGATAATGCCGGTCAGCGCGCCGACATAGCCGCGCACCGCACCGGACTGCATGGACTGCACGGTAGTCTTGCCGATGGCATTCTCCGGGCGCTCGATGTCCACGCGCGGCAGCTTGGACGCCTTGAGGAACAGCGCCTCCATCGCCACCTTCAGACCTGGGAAAATCGCGCCGCCCTGATACGCGCCGTTCTCGTCAATGGCGTCAAAGGTAGTCGCCGTGCCGATATCCACAATAATGAGCGGCTTGCCATACTTGCGAACCGCAGAAACCGCGTTGACCAGTCGGTCCGCGCCGACCTCGCGCGGGTTGGCATAGCAGTTTTCAATGCCGATATCCGCATCGCGGCCTGCAATGACCGGCTGCACAAACAGATACTTGCGGATGGCATTGATCAGCGTATACATCACCGGCGGCACGACCGATGCGATCACGACCGCCGTCGTTTCCGCGCAGCTGATCTCGTGGAAGTGATAATACTGCGCGATCAGCATGCCCAGCTCATCCGAGGTGCGCTCAGAATTGGTGGAAATGCGGAACGAGCCGCGCAGCTTGTCTCCGTCATATAAACCGAACACCATGTTGGTGTTGCCTACGTCGATTGCTAAAAGCATAATGTTCTCCTAATTTTCTATTTCTCTTACAGACTCTCTTTTCGCAGCAGACTGCCGTCCTCATCGACCAGCTCGAGCAGCGCAGCCCGTCCGTTCTCGACAGTCAGCCGAGCATAGCTGGCCGGGCCGCCGCGCGGCAGACTGATGCTGCCCGGATTGCATACCCACACGCCGTTCTCCCGCTCGAGCATCATGCGGTGCGTATGCCCGAAAAAGGCAAGCGCGCAGTGCTCCTCGTAAGCCCGCTGGGACACAATGCCGCTCGACAGCATGCCGACACGCTCACGGTGGCCGTGCGTGATATAAATCCGCACGCCGCCCGGTGTCACAACCGCATTCAGCGGCACATCGGGGTCAAAATCGTTGTTGCCCCGCACGCGGTAGATCGGCATGGCCGGGAACACGCGCTCGATCTCGCGAGCATCCTCGGCGTGATCGCCTAAGTGAATGACCGCATCCGGTTCTTCCCTGTCTACCGCAAAGGCCATTGCCATGTTATAGCCGTGGGAATCTGCAAATATCAGCACTTTCATGTTGTTCCCTCTCTCTGCGCCGCACATATAGCTGTATTTTACACCGAGTATCCCGCGATGTAAAGTAATTTTCTTGCGATCAGCCACAATTTATTTCCCTGTGCACACACTTCTCCTCCCGGCGGCATATACTGTCATGAAACAACTTCTTATGAGAGAGGACGGGACGCGAATGGATCAGAACGAACTGCTCCGCAGACTTGCGGCACAGGCCGGCGGTGACGCGGCGCTCGAACGGCTTTCCGGTGCGCTCGGCACCGCAGACGGCAGGCGTGCGGTCGAGCAGCTGTCCGCACAGCATGCCGATGAGTTGGAACAGGCCGCAAAAGCCGCTCAAAGAGGTGACATGCGCAGCGCAGCACAGGCAGCGCAAAAACTCATGCAGACACCCGAGGGTGCGCGGCTTGCCGCTCAGCTTCGGCACATTTTCGGCAAATAAGGAGGCGTTTGGATGGAAAACGATATGCTTTCCTCGCTGCTGAGCGACCCGGAGTCACTGCAGAACGCGATGAAAACCGTGTCCGACCTGCTCGGCGGTCAGCCGTCCGCACAGGCAGAGCCGCAGAGCACCTACGATCCGGCCTCCGAAATGATGCAGAAGGCGCTTCCGGTCATCGGCGCGATCGCGCAGAGCGGGCAGAATGCCGTAAAACCGGAAAAACGTGCACTGCTCGGTGCGCTCAAGCCGTTCGTTGCCGAGGAGGTCTCCGGCCAGTTCGACCGTGCCCTCCGTCTGGTCAGCATGGCTCGGATGGCGCGCGCGGCACTCGGACAGGTGAACCTCTCTACAGACGATACCGCGCCGCGAACCTTATAGGAGGTGCTGACCCATGTATAACCGCTATCTTGCCGCCGCAGAGCAGACCGCACCGGAAACAAGCGAGCCGCCGCAGAGCAGCACCTTTTCCGGTCTCGGACGCACGCTGAATGAGCGTCTGCAGGGTGTCCGGCTGGACATGGATACTATGATCGCCCTGCTCATCGTGTGGTTCCTGCTGATGGACGATGACGGCGTGGTGGATTGGGAACAGTTTCTGCTCACCGCCGCCCTGCTCCTGTTTGGGCTGTGAGTACATGAAAAAACTGCTGCACCGAAGTTTATGCAGCAGTTTTTATTTATCATGTTGAATAATGGAAAATGGAGAATTGAGGATGGAGAATGAAGGTATCGTGCATAGCACGATTATTTAATCCGCGCCTTCGGCGCGCACATTCATTTTCCATTCTCCATTTTCCAATTACAAAATAGGTCCCGAGCCATCATCCTTCTCCTTGGTGATGGACTTGATCACAACAGTATAGCTGTCGCCCTCTTCGGTGGTGACATCCACCCGGTCACCGACCTTTTTGCCGAGCACCGCCTTACCGAGCGGTGCCTTGCAGCTGATTCTGCCGTTCAGCGGATCACACCGCACGGTCGTTACCACCTGAATGGTATCCGTGTCATCATCGTCCTCAAACAGCAGCTCCACCTTATCGAACAGACCGACCTCATCCGCGCCCGCTTTATCCTCAATCACATGCGCGGATTTAATCATGCGCTCCAGATAGCGGATGCGGCTGCGGTTGCGGTTCTGCACCTGCTTGGCGGCTTTGTATTCAAAATTTTCACTCAGGTCGCCGAACGCGCGTGTGCGCTTGACCTCCTCGATCAGCTCGGGCATCAGCTCCAGCTTGCGGTGGTCCAGTTCCTTCTGCATCATTTCAATGTCCTGTGCGGTCAGATCGTCATGCATAGCTTTTCATTTCCTTTCATGCTTCCATGCTCATGCCTTAGATTATATGCTGTTTAGCGGAATTTTGCAACGCCTGTCCTCCCGTCAAATTTCCGCATGGTCAACTTCACGTGATAACCGCGCAGAATGTTCAACAATTTGCACAATTTTCTATTTTTCTGCCATTTTGATTTGCTGTATCGTTTTCTATATGATATACTGTTGCTATACGCCTGTACACCACAAAGCAGGGTGCTGACGTTTTCCGTTGGCCGCCCTGCTTTTTGCTGTGTACGGGAGAATCACGAAAAGGGGAATAAAAACATCATGGGAACTGCATTTTTGCGGCAGCTTCAGCAGGAATTCAAGGGCTACAACGGGCAAAAGCTGGCCAAGGACCTGATGGCCGGTCTGACCGTTGCGGCAGTGGCGCTGCCTCTGGCACTGGCGTTCGGCGTATCGGCCGGTGCGACGGCGGCCTGCGGCCTGGTTACAGCGATTGTTGCCGGTCTTATCATCTCGGCGCTGACCGGCGGCTATTATCAGATTTCCGGTCCGACCGGTGCGATGGCAGCCATTCTCGGCTCGCTGATCGCGACCTACGGCATGCAGGGCATGTTCGTGGCAACCTTTCTCGCCGGTGCACTGCTCATCCTTGCGGCGGTGCTGCACCTCGGCAACCTGACCGCCTTCGTACCCGCGCCGGTTATCACCGGTTTTACCTCGGGTATTGCGGTCATCATCGCGATGGGTCAGATCGACAACTTCTTCGGCACGCACTCGGAAGGGGCCAGTGCGATTGCGAAGATCATCTCGTATAAGGATCTCGGCTTTCATCCGGATATTGCTACCACACTGATTGCGCTTTTTGTCGTTCTGCTGATGGTGTTCTTCCCGAAAAAATGGAACGCGGTCGTACCGGCCTCACTCATCGGCATTATCATCGCAACTGCGGCAACGATGATTCTGAAGCTCGATATAGCAACCGTCGGCGAGATTCCGAAAACGCTCATGCTGCCGGATCGTCTGTCTCCGGCACAGATTGACTGGAACACGGTTCCTGCTCTGTTGGCACCGGCATTCTCCATCGCGGTGCTGAACATGCTCGAAAGCCTGCTGTGCGGTGCGTCTGCCGGCCGCGCGACCGGCGTCAAGCTCAACAACGATCAGGAGCTGTTCGCACAGGGCGTCGGCAACATGGTGCTGCCGATGTTCGGCGGCATTCCGGCGACTGCTGCTCTGGCGCGCACCTCGGTAGCAGTTCGCTCGGGTGCGCAGACCCGTCTGACCGGTATCTTCCATGCGGTCGGTCTGTTGATCATGATGTTTCTGCTCGCGCCGGTCATTCAGAATGTGCCGCTGGCCGGTCTGGCAGGCGTGCTGATGGTCACTGCATGGCGCATGAACGAGTGGCACGCCATCAAGTACATGTTCAGCCACCGTTTCAAGGGTGCCATGGCGAAATTTATCGTCACCATGATCTGCACCATCGTATTCGATCTGACGGTTGCGATCGTAGTCGGTGTCGGTCTCGGCCTGATTCTGATGGTTGCCCGTCTGTCCAAGCTGCAGATCAACTACGAGCGTGTTGACATGTCCCGTATCAAAAACAACGACGAGGCGCTGAGTGAACGTTACCGCAACGCAATGGTCGCTTACATCACCGGTCCGCTGATCTTCGCCAACATCGACACCATCGAGCAGCTGACCGAGCGTGTCGGCACCTGTGATACGCTGCTGCTGTCCATGCGCGGTGTGCCGTATATTGATATTTCGGCAGCACAGGCGCTGATGGATATTCTTCGTTCGCTGCACGAAAACGGTGTGGATATCGTACTGTGCGGCCTGCCGAGCAGTGCCATGAATATGATGCACCGCTCCGGTATTTATGATATGGTCGGTGAACAGGGCTTCTACTGGAGTGTGGAACGTGCTCTGCTGGACCTTCGTCCGTATACCGGCAAAAAGTAACAATGCACAAGGCGTATGTTTGAGGCATGCGCCTTTTCTTTTATGGATATTATACAAATTCTTTTCATGGTTTTAATGCAATATAACGAAATTGCGTCTTGCGTTTTTTCTGAAATGCGCTATACTAATATCGTAATCAGAAAGAACAGAAAAAATGTTAGCTGCACCCGTCAGAAGACGGATTAAAGGAGGCTCATTATCATGACTAAGAAGAATTACATCCGCACGCTCGGTACGATCGCTGAATCCATGTTTATGCAGAACCCCGGCTACTCCTGGAGAGGCAGCACGGCTTGCCGCGATTTCTCCAAGACCCGCAAGTAAAATAAACAATAGAAAGACCGCTGTATGATTGTACAGCGGTCTGAGGCTGTCGAAAAACTAACGTTTTCCGAGCAGCCTCTCGATCGAAACCACGCTTTCGATCGAATTTCGAAGAAAAACCGCGCCTTGCAGGCACATTTTTTCTTCCCTTGTATAAATTCCGAGGTACACGCCCCCGGAATTTATGAATTTGCTCCGCAAATTCTATTTTATGCGTGCTGCCGCACAAAGCACAAGAGTTGAAATGCTGCTTTTTCGACAGACTGAGACCGCTGTATGATTGTACAGCGGTCTTTTTCCGGTTTGCACGGTGGAAACACCACGGATTCCCCGTCCGGGCACTTGACAAAAGCCCGTCAGACCTTTACAATAATACTGTTGTCTGCAGGGTTAGTTCATCGGTAGAACGGTCGCTTCCCAAGCCACAGAGGCGGGTTCGATTCCCGTACCCTGCTCCAAAAAACACAGCCATCCAAATGGATGGCTGTGTTTTTTTCATATAACGGGTGCCGAATCAAACGCACGGTTTCGCCCGAAGAGCAAGAGAAGCTCCCCGGAGAGACCCGTGTCACGCCGCTCGTTGATGCGAAAGCTGTCCTCGGCTCTATGTACTTAGCCCTTGCGGATATCCTTAATGAGCTTTTCCTTCTCCTTGGCCTCCTTCTTTTCTTCCTTGAGGCGCTTTTTCTCCGACTCGTATTCCTTACTCGGACACTTGCCGCAGTAATGAACCTCATATCGCTCGATACAGTCCTTGATCACCTTGACTGCCACCGAACGCGTCAGCGCGTCCGACGTTGCGGTGTACTTGTGCTCCAGACTCTTGTAAATCTCGAAGAAATGCGCGATCTCGTTGCCGTGATGCGGCGGCAGCTGGTCGATATCATGATAATAGTTCCAGTTCGGGTCCTCGAACGGAATGGCGATGATCTTATCGTCGATCTCGTCATCATCAATCATGCGGATCACGCCGATCGGATAGCAGTCCACCTCGACCATCGGGTCAAGCGTTTCACTGCACAGCACGAGCACATCCAGTGGATCGCCGTCGCCCGCATAAGTGCGCGGAATAAAGCCATAATTGGCCGGATAATGCGTTGAAGTATACAGAATACGATCCAGCCGCAGCAGACCGGTCTGCTTGTCCAGCTCATACTTTTTCTTGCTGCCTGCCGGAATTTCAATGACTGCCGTAAAGCTCTCCGGCGTTACGCGACTCGGATCAATGTCATGCCAGATGTTGATCATATCTGATTTTCTCCCTCTTTCTTCTTATTTTATATCCACAGTATAACAGACCTTTTCATTTCCCGCAAGACCTGCGGAGGAAAGAAACTTTTTATACATTTTACATGAAACGCATTGTTCCTTTACAAAAGCGCAGTATAATAGTAACGATAGAATGACGGCGTATGCCACCACGAAGGGGGACATGATATGACACAGAAGATTTGGGAGCAGGGCTACACCCAGAATCGTGAGCTTTCGTGGCTGCAGTTCAACGCCCGCGTGCTCGCCGAGGCGGAGGATGAGAACGTGCCTCTGCTCGAGCGTTTCAAATTCCTCGCAATCTTTACCAGTAATCTGGATGAGTTCTTCATGATCCGTGTCGGCAGCCTATGCGACATGGCCGCCGTGGACAAGGAGCATACCGACAGTAAATCCGGTCTGACCGCCAAAGAGCAGCTGCATCTGATCTACAAGGCGGTTGTGCCGCTCTATGCACGTCGTGACGCGGCGTTCTCCGATGTGGACAGCAAACTGAGTGCGATTGGTCTGCGCCGACTGACAATGGATTCGCTTGCGCCGGACGAACAGAAATACATCAAGCGGTATTTCAAAGATATCATTGCGCCGGTTCTCTCGCCGCAGATCGTGGACTCGCACCATCCGTTCCCGCACCTTGAGGGCAAGGTGCTGCATATTGCCGCGCTGCTCAGCCACAAAAAGACCGAACGGCTCGGTCTGCTGCCCGTGCCCGCATCGCTGCCGCCGGTTGTGTTCCTGCCGGAGACACCGTCGCGCTATATTCTCACCGAGGATATTCTGCTCGCCTACGCTGACCATGTGTTCGAGATGTACGACGTACTTGAAAAGACTGTGCTCTGCGTTACCCGCAATGCGGATATTCAGGTGGACGACGAGACCTTCGGCGTAGAAAGCGGAGATTTTCGCAAAAAGATGGAAAAGCTGCTGCGGCAGCGCCGCCGCATGGCTGTCGTCCGCGTGGAGATCAACCGTCCCATCAGCGACCACTTCAAAGAGCACTTCCGCAGCCGCTTTGAGGTCAGCGATGCACAGATTTTCCTGTCGCGCACAGCACCGCTCAAGCTCGGGTATGCGTTCTCGCTCGGCGAACACCTGCCGGAAAAAAAGCGTGCGTTTCTCAGCGACGCGCCCTTCACGCCGCAGCAGCCGGCCATGCTGTCTGCCGGTCAGAGTCTGCTCAAGGCCGCTCTGCAGCGGGATATTCTGCTGTCCTATCCGTATGAGAGCATGGAGCCGTTCCTGCAGATGATTCGTGAGGCGGCAAACGACCCGGCTGTACTGGCGATCCGCATCACGATTTACCGGCTGGCAAGCAAGGCAAAGCTGGTCGAATACCTGTGTGCTGCCGCCGAAAACGGCAAGGACGTTACCGCACTCATCGAGCTGCGCGCGCGCTTTGACGAGCAGAACAACATCGACTGGTCCGAACGCATGGAAGAAGCCGGCTGCAAGATCATTTACGGCTTTGAGGATTACAAGGTGCACTCCAAGATCTGCCTGATCACCCGCAGAGAACGCGGAACCGTCCGCCATATTACGCAGGTCGGCACCGGCAACTACAACGAGAAAACCGCCAAGCAATACACGGACGTGTCGCTCATCACGACGGATGAGCGAATCGGTCAGGACGCAGGCGCGTTCTTCAACAACATGGCGCTCGGCAACCTGTCCGGACGCTACAGCCGCCTGTTCGTCGCGCCGACCAGCCTGAAAAACAACATTCTGGCGTTGATGGACGAGCAGATTGCCAAAGGCAAGGACGGTTACATCCTGCTTAAGTTCAATTCGCTGACCGATATCGACGTAATCGCCAAGTTGCGTGAGGCATCCTGCGCAGGCGTTACAGTCGAGATGATCGTGCGCGGCATCTGCTGCCTGCTGCCCGGTGTGCCGGGCCACACCGAGAACATCACAGTGACGAGCATTATCGGACGTTTTCTTGAGCATTCCCGCATTTATGTGTTCGGCCGCGGTGTCGAGGAAAAAATGTATATCTCCTCCGCCGATCTGATGACGCGCAACACCGAACGCCGCGTTGAAATTGCCTGTCCGATCGACGATCCTGCCGTCCGCGCCCGCCTGCATGATATTCTCTATGCCATGCAGCACGATACTGTCAAGGCGCGTGTGCTGCAGCCGGACGGCACCTACTGCAAAAAGCCTGCCGTTCAGGACCCCATCTGCGCACAGGATCTGCTTATGCAGCAGGCCATTGAGAACGCCCGCAAGCAGGCCGCACAGCCTGCGCCGCATCCGGGTTTCCTCGAGAAGATCCGAAAATGGTTCTCCGGTTTCTAAACAAATAGACTGTCGAAAACTTCGTTTTCCTGACAGACTGAAAAAGAGAGGCTACAAAGCCTCTCTTTTTCCATTTATTCTGCAGTTTTCTTTGCCGTCTTTTTTTCCAGCTTGCCAATCCTCTGATTGATATACGCCGGAACTTCCTTGAGCGGAATACCGAGTGCAACCGAAAGCTCGCTGTTAAGCAGTTCCTCGGCACGTTTGCGGTAGCGCTGATCGACCTGACTGACACGGCGTCCGTGCCGGCGCGACTTGGCGTAAACCGTCTTGATCAGCTGCACAAGCTCCTCGCAGTCGTGGCTCTGCAGCGCCGCCTGATAATGCTCATTCGCCATGCGGACGCTGTGGCAGACAAAGTGGTCCTCTTCGATGTCAGGAATAGAGTTGATGAGTTCCTCTGCTTTTTCGCGGGAGATCACCGGACGGGTAAACACCGGCGAATCCGTCGGAATATAGATGGTCTCCGTGCCCGTTACCGGTACCAGCGTATAGTACAGCTTATCCTCCTCGGTCTCGAACGGCGGCTTGCCGATTGACTCTACCCGGCACACACTGTTGGTTCCGTACACAATGAACTCTCCTGCCTGATACATCAAGATGCCTCCTCACACATCGCGTTTCATTCTGTTTCCGTCATCCACTTTTTCTGATATCATTATAGCACATTTCCCTGCAAATTGTAAGTTTTATTTACTCTTTTCCTCATTTTTCGGCAATTTGACGTATATTTTCGCTGTAAAACCGCACGTCCGTGCGCAAAATTTCTCCTGCAGATGAAAAAGCACCGTACATAAAGTACGGTGCTGAGACTGTCGAAAAACTTCGTTTTTCCGACAATCTGTGTTTTGACTTTGCAAAACACGGACGTCCGAAAGTTCCCATGCGGAAACTTTCTCCCTCTGAAAGTATGAAAACCGAGGTACACGCCCCCGGTTTTCATGCGCGCTACCGCGCGGCAGCGGCAGCAGCGCTAAAACGGACTTTATTGACAAACCCAAAGCACCGTACATAAAGTACGGTGCTTTGGGTTTCAGCTTTTAGCCTTCGATTGCCGTGTAATCATCCGGAACGGTGATGCCCAGCTTCTCGCAGTTAGTCTTGTTGTACATCTTCGTGAAGTTCGGTGCAGGCTGTACTTCCATATCACCCGGGTTTGCGCCGTTGGCGAGGATCTCGTAAGCCATCTCACCGGTAGCCTGACCCAGCTCGTAGTAGTCGATCGACAGGGTAGCTACGCCGCAGCCGTTGCAGATGCCCTGCTCGCCTGCGATAACCGGAACCTTTGCCGGGATAACAACGTTTGCAATTGCCTCGGTGCAGGAAGCAGCGGTGTTATCGGTCGGGATATACATAACATCACTTGCCGCAGCAGCCTTCTGCGTTACGGAAGCAACGTCGTTGGAGTCGGTGAACGCATACTCGGTGCAGGTGTAACCCAGCTTCTCAAGCAGCGGCTTGATGGTGTCGATCTGGTACTTGGAGTTCGGCTCAGCAGAGCAGTACAGCAGACCTACGTTCTTGGCATCCGGGAACAGCTCCTTGAGCATGTCGGCCTGACCGTCGAGCGGTGCAAGATCGGTAGTACCGGAGATGTTGGTGCCGGTCTTGCCGGTCCAGTCGGATACGCCGAGTGCGGTGCCGTAGTCGGTTACCGAAGTGCCGAGGATCGGTATATCAGAGGTGCCGGCCTGTGCTGCCTGCAGTGCTGCGGTAGCATTGGCCATGATCAGGTCAACACCCTCGGAAACAAAGCCGTTTACAATCGTGGTGCAGTTTGCGGACTCGCCGGATGCATTCTGCGGATCAAATTCAACCGAACCGCCGTCAGCCTCGACCAGCTCCTTCAGCTTATCCTGGAAACCCTGCGTAGCCGCATCCAACGCCTCATGCTGAACCAGCTGAACAATGCCTACCTTGTAGCTGCCAGCCGAACCAGAATCGCTGCCGGAGGCTGCATTGCTGTCATCGCTGCCGGAGCTGCTGCCGCCGCAGGCAGTCATCGTGAGTGCCATGGCGCCAGCCATCAGCGCTGCGAGTAATCTCTTCTTCATGGGAAACCCTTCTTTGTTCAAATTTTACTTTTCACAGAACTTTTGCACTTCTGTTACTTCATCATTTTAGCAGTTAAAAGAGTGCAAGTCAAGTATACCGTTTAAATTTCTCACGACAAGAATTATCTATCCGTCATTTTTTACAATATCAACTTTGCAATTTGTTAACAATCTGTAAGGAATGTCAAATTCCAGTTGACCGCCGCTTCTGTCTATCGTACAATAGAGGTAACAAAAGCAGCACCGGTGAATCCGCTTCACGGTGCTGCTCTGCTACGATTTATATTACAATTTTTAAGGAGCGATACTATGAATATTTCGTTCTTCCTGAAACCCAAGGTAGAGGTTTCCTACTTAACCGAGAGCTGCCCGGTGCAGAAGGCCATTGACGACATGCTCCACAGCGGCTTCACAGCGATTCCTGTGGTAGATGCCAAGGGTAAATACGCCGGAACGATCACCGAAGGTGATTTTCTGCGGCTGGTGCTGCATTACCCGAAGGAAAACCTCGAACAGCTGACCGTCGGTCAGGTTGAGCTGCGGGTACACCACCGCTCGGTAAGCATTGATGCACGCATGGAGGATATGGTCGATCTGGTCACAATGCAGAATTTTGTACCTGTAGTGGACGGACGCGGTATCTTCTGCGGTATTGTCACCCGTCGGGATGTGATCACCTATCTGTGCAAGCAGCTCGGTAATTAGCGCAGCAGTTCGCGGTATGTATCCTCGCTGTCCGGCTGACCGACAACGGCCAGAGAAGCCTTCGAGCGGTCAAACACACGGCGGGCAAGGTTCAGGATATCATCTGCGGTCACACTGTCGTAGGAATCGAGCACTTCCTCGATCTTGGATACCTCGCCGCGCAGCAGCTCGCTGCGGCCGATGGTCATCATGCGGTTGCCGGTGTTCTCCAGACCCATGAGCAGCGTTGTCTTGACCTGCTCACGGCAGCGCGACAGTTCATCCGGCGCCGGGCCGTTCTGGCAGAATTCATCGAGTTCACGCAGGATGAGATCGAGCGCCTTTCGCTCGGTTTCCTGTCCCAGACCGGTGTAGATGGACAGCAGGCCGGTATCCAGATGCGGCGTGGTGAACGTGTAGATGGAGTAGCACAGGCCGTTCTGCTCGCGCACGCTCTGGAACAGGCGGGACGACATGCCGCCGCCAAGGATGGAGCTGAGCAGGTTCATTGTAAAGCGGTCCTCGCTGACAAGCGATACGCCCGGAAAGGACAGACACAGGTGGTTCTGCTCGATCTCCTTATCCCTCAGGAACAGGCTCGGCTGATAGGCTGCCGGTGTGATAACGTTTTTGCCCTCGCCCTGCATCTCGGAGAACAGCTCCTCGATAAAGTCGAGATCATCATCGGTAAAGTGACCGGAAACCGCAACAACCGTATCCTGCGGGCGGTAATATTCGCGCATATACTTGTGCAGTGTTTCCGAGGTCATCGGCTCGAGCGTTTCCGCCGTGCCGAGGATTGGGCGGCCGAGTGCCGAACCGTCGTAGCAGCGCTCGAACAGCTTGTCGATGGCGACATCCTCCGGAGAATCCTCGTACATATCGATCTCCTCGAGAACGACACCGCGCTCCAGCTCCAGATCCTCCTGTGCAAAGCGGGAATGCAGGAACATATCCGCCAGCAGAGCCACTCCGTTTTTCAGCCGGCTGTCCAGAACCTTCATATAGTAGCAGGTGCATTCCTTATCTGTGAATGCATTCGCCTGCCCGCCTAATGCGTCGATCGCGATTGCAATATGGCGGGCAGAGCGTTTTTCTGTGCCCTTGAAGATCATGTGCTCGATGAAATGCGATACGCCGCCGAGCTCTGCGGGTTCGTATCGGCTGCCGTTGCCGACCCAGATGCCGACCGACACCGTGCGCATGTTGTCGATCCGTTCGGTAATCAAGCGCACACCGTTCGGGAGAATTCGTTTTACATACATAGGTTTTTACCTGCTTTCTGTTTGTACTCTTTCTCTCTATTTCTTATAGCAGTTATTGCCATATAAGAACAGGGGACATGATCGTCGTCATGTCCCCTGCTTCGTTCTCTAACGATCACAAGTTTAATAATACACCTTATTCCCGTTTTCGTCCAGACTGTATCGGTCACCATCGCAATCATAATAGTCACCGGTGTCGGAATCGTACCAGCCGCCTTCCTCCACAAGGGATTCCGGATCCACCGCAGTGGTATTCGACTTGGTATCCGTGCTCTTGGACGAATCGGTCGTATCCGTATCGGACTTGCTGTCCGTGCCTGTATCATCGTCGGTCGTGCCGCTGCTGATATCCGCGTCATCATAGATGTATGCATGGATATGGTCGGCTGCAACGTCCAGATCGTAGGTGATATACTCGCCGGAATTACCGGAATAACTCCACTCGCCATCCACCGGAACACGGGTGTGCTCAAGTGTCGGAATGCCGTTCTTGACCGCGCCGACGATCAGCGACGCCATAGCAGTCGGCGAAAGCGAGGTCGTGACATACGGAACCAGCTTGCGCATGCTGCCGATCAGCTCGGTGGCGCTTGCACTCTGCAGCTTGGTGAAGATGGCGTTCAGCACAACGCTCTGACGCTCCACGCGCGCCCAGTCATCGCCGGTATCGCCCTTGCGGATACGGCCGTAGCACAGCGCCTGCACGCCGTCCAGCGTCTGCAGGCCGGTCTTCTCCACGCCGGAGAACTCCTTGCCCCGCTCTGCGCCGTAGTCCTTGATGACACGGTTGAGCTCCTTCAGCTCGTTATCGTTCTGCACGTCGATGTCTACGCCGCCGATCGCGTCTACGATCTGCACCAGCTGCTCGAAGTCCACGGCAACATAATCCTTGATATCCGTGCCGAAATTCTCGTTGATGGTGCGGATGGCAAGACTCGGACCGCCGCGGAAATACGCCGCATTCAGCTTGTCCTCACCGTAGCCGTCGATATCTACCAGAGAATCGCGCATCAGGCTGATGAGCTTGATCTTGCCGCGCGTGTTGTCCACGGTAACGATCATCATGCAGTCCGAATGACTCTGCTTGTCGCCCTCGCGGGTATCCAGACCGAACAATGCAATATTCGTAATATTTTCGTCCGCTGTGACGCTCGCCGCCAGATCTTCATCGGACAGCGAGGAGTCATAGGTATAGCCGAACATCGTGCGGTAGCCGTACAATCCGATGCAGAACAGGACCGCCAGCGCCACAACAGCGGCCATCGTGCGGAACAATGCACGCTGCAAGCGTTTGAAAGACATAGTGTTAGTCCTCGAAAGACTTCTCGGTCAGTTCGTGTACACGCAGGGTATTGGTGTAGTAAACCTCGCCTACCGGCATACCTGCGGTGATGGTGATAACGTCGCCAACGCGCAGATCGAGCGCAGTTACCGCTGCCTTCTCGGACAGATGGTACAGCTCAGTGCCGGACTGCGGGCGCTTTTCAACCAGAATCGGCTTTACGCCCCAGGACATAGTCAGGCGGTTAAAGGTCTTTTCACTCGGGGTAGCGGCGATGATCGGCGCGCCCGGACGGTAGGTGGATACAGCGCGAGCGGTAGAACCGGACTCGGTGAACGCTACAATGCCCTTAACGCCCAGATCAGCGGAGGTAGAGCAGGTTGCGTGCGAGATTGCCAGCGTCTTCGTGTCGCCGTCTACGTCCATGTTCTGGAACTCAAGACGGGTTACACGGCGGCGGTCGTAGTGGATGGTCTTCTCTGCGTTCTCTGCGATGCGGCTCATGGTGCGAACGGTCTCTACCGGATACTTGCCGACAGAGGTCTCACCGGACAGCATGATAGCGGATGTGCCGTCGTAAACAGCGTTTGCAACGTCGGAAACCTCTGCACGGGTCGGACGCGGGTTCTTGGCCATGGACTCGAGCATCTGGGTAGCGGTTACAACGCGCTTGCCGCGGGAAATGCAGGTCTTGATGATGGACTTCTGGATCTCCGGCAGCTCCTCAAACGGAACCTCAACGCCAAGGTCGCCGCGAGCTACCATGATGCCGTTTGCCTCGTCGAGAATCTCCTGTACGTTGTTTACGCCTTCCATGTTCTCGATCTTGCAGATGATCTCAACATCTTCCTTGCCGTTTGCCTTGAGGATCTCCTTGATGTCGCGGACGTCCTGTGCGGAACGGGTGAAGGAAGCAGCGATAAAGTCGATGTCCTGAGACAGACCGAACTCAATATCCTCACGGTCCTTATCGGAAACGAACTTCATGTTCAGCTTGATACCCGGTACGTTGATGGACTTGCGGTTGGAGAGCGGACCGCCGTTGAGCGCCTTGCACACAATGTCGGTGCCATTCTTGATCTCCTCGACCTCGAATGCAACCAGACCGTCGTCGATCAGGATGCGGGTGCCCGGCTGAACGTCATTCGGCAGGCCTTCGTAAGTGATGGAAACGATGGTGTTGTCACCCTCGATATCGCGGGTGGTCAGCGTGAACTCCTGACCCTCAACAATCTCGATCTTGCCGTCCTTATAGGTCTTGGTACGGATCTCCGGACCCTTGGTATCCAGCATGATGCCGACCGGCATGCCAAGTTCCTTGCGGGCTGCCTTAACGGCGTCCATGCGAGCCTTATGCTCCTCATGAGAGCCGTGGCTGAAGTTCATACGGGCAACATTCATGCCTGCCTTGATCATCTCGGGCAGTACAGCATCAGTTGCGGGACCAAGCGTGCAGATAATCTTCGTTTTGCGCATCGAAACATATTCCTCTCTATAACAATATGGTTTTAATAATAAAATTCTCTATACGTATACGTTTTTTATTTTAGCAGTTTTCCCGTCACTTTGCAATCATCACCCGAACCCCATTCGGATTTTCATGCTTTTCGACAAAAAAGCAGACCTGCACCGCAAACATCTTGTGTTTTATGATACGCTCTTGTATAATAAAGGAGTATTCCCGTTTGAGGGTATGAAGAACATGAATGGAATGCTTTATTTGTATAAATAGATAAGGTTCTTTAGGAGGATATAGACTATGGCAAATCCGGTTTTGGTGATCATGGCGGCAGGTATGGGCTCGCGCTACGGCGGACTCAAGCAGATCGACCCGATCGGTCCGAACGGACAGATTCTGCTCGATTATTCCATCTACGATGCACACCGTGCAGGCTTTGACCGCGTGGTATTCATCATCCGTCCCGAGCTGCACGAGGCATTCGAGGATGCCATCGGCAAAAAGGCGCGCCGCTTCATGCAGGTGGAATATGCTTATCAAACGCTCGACAATCTGCCGGACGGTCTGACCGCACCGGAAGGCCGTGAGAAGCCGCTCGGCACCGCGCATGCCGTGTGGTGTGCAAAGGAGCTGACTGCCGGCTGCCCGATCGCCGTTATCAACGCGGATGACTTCTACGGCGCAGATGCATTCCGCAAAATGTATGATTATCTCGCTTCCGCGCAGGATGACGACAAATTCCGCTATTGCATGGTCGGCTATCAGGTCGAGAACACGCTCACCGAAAACGGCACAGTCTCCCGCGGCGTATGCACCGCAGACGAAAACGGTCTGCTGGCACATATCATCGAGCGCACCGCCATTCACCGCGATGCGGACGGCGTCATCCGCTACGATGCGGACGGCGATGCACCCGCCGGTGAGATTGCGCCCGGCACGCCGGTGTCGCTCAACCTCTGGGGATTCACTCCTTCCTTCCTGCCCTCGCTTGATGACGGCCTTCGTGAGTTTTTCGCAGGCAAGCTGCCGGACAATCCGATGAAGGCGGAGTATTATCTGCCGTTCGCGGTGGACGCGCTCATCAAGGACGGAAAGGCGACCGCAAAGGTACTCACCACAGATTCCCGCTGGTACGGTGTCACCTACCGCGAGGACAAGCCGACCATCTGCGCTGCCGTTGCAGCTATGACGAAAAACGGCGATTACCCCGCCGATCTGTAAAAAAGCGAGGTTATTTATGGATTTTTCTACTGAATTTGTTGCCTTGCGCGATAAGCTGCTGAACGGGCAGGATCCGCATTTCCGTTCCCAGCAGAACGTGCAGGTTTCCGGCCGAATGGCGGCGCTGCTGAGCGTTTTCAACTCCCGCACGCCCCGCAAAATCCTCGGTCTGATGCCGACCGGCGGCACGAGCCACGCACACGAATACCGTCTGCTGTTCGCCGTGCCCTCGCTCGATGAGCAGACGCTTGACGACTGGTGGAAGTACGCGCAGCAGGTCAGTGCCGAGCTGGTAAAGCCGGACGAAAACCACGATTTTTCGCTGCTTTCGGTCATTCTTGCCGCCGGCGAGATTGACAAATCCGTGCTCAAAAAGCTGAAAAAGCTGTCCGACGAGCGCAAATACCAGAGCGGCAAGCACGGCTGGTCGTCCATCCGTCTGGCGGTCGTGGATCTTGATACGCACAAGGTGCACACCAACCGCATGGGCGATTCGCTGAAAAACATTCTCCAGCCGCTTGTCTGAGACAAATTCCCGGATGAAAATACGGAAAACCTCTTGAAAAAGTACATTTAATATGATATAGTATCATGTACGCATATTGCGCGCATAGTCTCGTTATGCGCGATAAGAAAAATGAAAATCAGTGGAGGAAATTACCTATGACTACCGCACAAATCGCTCTCTCGGTCATCATGATCGTTGCAAGCCTGTTCCTGATCGTTGTTGTTCTGCTCCAGCATGGTGCACAGCAGGGTCTGGGCGCTGTATCCGGCTCCGCAGACACCTTCTACGGCTCCGGCAAGGCAAGCGCATCCGACCGTATCTTTGCTCGTCTGACCTCGATTGTCGGCGTTGTTTTCGTCATTATTGCAATCGTCCTGAACCTCATCCACTAAGATGCAGACGGTTCAGCGACTGCTCCTGCTGCTGTTTGCCGCGTTCGCCGCGCTGACAGTCCTGCAGCAGATCCGCTACGGCATGATCTGCGGACGCAGTGAGCAGGAGAACAAGCAGGATGATCCCAAGGCAAAGGCGTGCCGTCAGCAAAGCACGATCTACGCGATCGCAGCCGCGGTCAGTCTGATCGTCAATATCATCATCGGCGCACTCAGCAAGTAAAGCAAAAGCTGTCCTTTCGGACAGCTTTTTGTTTTGAAAAATGTCAAGTAAATGCAAAAATCCGCTGCTTTACAGCGGATTTCGGGTTCCATATTGATGAATGTCGATATTATAGGGCAGCCGTCTCCCCTTGTCAAGTGGGAGGCGGCTGTTCTTTTCAGTCAAAAAGTGCTTCGATACGCGGTTTCGCGCCCTGCCACTCCTCAGTGTGCAGACAGCAAAGGGATTCGTTCGGCATCTCCATCGTGCGTCCGTCCGGTGTCAGACCGGTGAGTGATGCGCCCTGCTCCTGTGCGGCGGCAAAGTCTTCCAGCGGCACGAACAGCATCTCCGCGACCTCCGGGCCGGGCCGGAACGGCGGAATGCCGTCGATACGCGCCAGAAATGTATACGCCAGCTCATCATCAAAGCCGACTTCGCCGCGCGAGTAGCGCTGACGATAACTGCCGCCGTCGATCAGGTCGGCTGCTGTCAGCTGCAGTCCGCTCTCCTCCCGCGCTTCGCGCAGAACAGCGGTCTGCGGCGTTTCGCCTGGGTCGATATGTCCGGTCGAGGTCAGGTCGAACCCACCCGGAAATAAAGGCCGGTCAAACTGCCGCTGCTGCAGCCAGATGCCGCACACGCCATCCCGCTTACCGACCACCCACAGGTGGCACACATGGTGGAACAGCCCCTGCGCATGCACGACAGCCCGCGGGCGTTCTCCGCAGGCGCGTCCGTCTGCATCGTAAACAGTGAGCAGCTCTCCGCCGTTCTGGCTGTCAATCAGCGCCTGCTTCTGCGGCCGCGTGAGCCTTTTAATTGCTGCTTCGCGCTGCATGGCCTCGCTCTGCGTGTCGAACATTTCGCTGTACGCCAGCGTCACCGGACCGCGTCCGCGCGTATATTTCGCACCTTTTCCGCTGTTGTGCGCCGCCAGCCGAGCCGTGAGGTCGTTCGTCCAGCCGCAGTACAGCGTATCATCCGCACAGCGGAGCACATAAGTATATCCACTCATCGGCTTGCCCTGATATCGCGCTGCGCAAGGATCGTACAGCCGCGCTTTTTGATTTGCAGACGCACCTTTGCCTTGCTCTTTTCACTGTTTCCGCTGCCGGAAACCAGTATTACTTCGACCTCCGTACCGGGCGGCAGCAGTTCCACCGCGCTGTTGAACACCGGCGCCGGATAACCCGCCCAGACCGGCGCCATCAGCACCACTCTGTCATAGCCGACAAACAGCGGCATACCGTCCAGCGCGACCGCCTTCTGCTTGACGGCCTCCGGACAGCCGCGCACAAACGCGGTGAACCGGTTGTACGGCGTTTTCGGCGTAAGCTCGATCAAATCGGCGTTCCGCGCCTTGGCTTCCGCGCGGGCGTATGACCGTGTTGTGCCGCCGAGCGAGTAATATGCTACTGCGGTTTTCATCAAAACCAACTCCTTAGATGCGTTTTCCGTTGAATTTCTGCGCGGCAGCGGCACAGTCCTCCGCGATGATGCAGGCAGCTGCGTTCACCGCGTCCTCGCACGCCTTGTCGATAGCCTTCTGATCCTCTGCCGGGAACTTGCCAAGCACCCACGCCGCCAGATCGTAATCCGGACGCGGCTTTTTGCCGACGCCGATCTTCACGCGCGGGAAGTCCTCGCTGTTCAGATGATAGATAATGTTTTTCAGGCCGTTCTGTCCGCCTGCCGAGCCTTTTGCGCGCACGCGCAGCGTGCCAACATCGAGCGATACATCGTCCGACAGCACGATAACGTGCTCCGGCGGGATTTTGTAGAACGAGGCCGCGTCACGAACTGCCTCGCCGGACAGGTTCATAAAGGTCTGCGGCTTGAGAAACAGCACGCGCTTGCCGCCGAGCATACCCTCACCCGCCAGTGCCTTGAACTTCATGCGGTCGATCTTCTGTCCGCTGCGGGCGCAGTAACCCTCAAGCGCACGGAAACCCGCATTGTGACGGGTGTTGTCGTACTTCGCGCCCGGATTGCCCAGTCCGACCACGATCCACTCGATCGGCTGGGATGTCTTTGCGGCTTTTTCTTCATCCAACTTCTTAAAAATATCGAATATTGACATATTTTTCTCTCTCCGATGTCTGTTTAGTATGCCATGCTGCTGCCGAGCGTGTCGTCATTCTCCACCCAGTCGTGCACGTTCACAGTGTCGTATGTATCCACATCACGGCGGATAACCACCTTCTCAATGCCCGCGTTGATGATGAGGCGCTTGCACATCGTGCAGGAGTTTGCGTCCGACATGATCTTTCCGGTGGACATATCGCGGCCGACCAGGTACAGCGTCGCGCCGATCATCTGGTCACGCGGAGCGGCAATAATGGCGTTCATCTCCGCATGCACCGAGCGGCAGAATTCGTATCTTTCGCCGCGCGGAATGCCCATCTTCTGACGAATGCAGGTGCCGATGTCGATACAGTTGGCACGACCTCTCGGCGCACCGTTGTAGCCGGTGGATACGATGACATCGTTCTTGACGATGACCGCGCCAAAGTTGCGGCGCAGACAGGTGCCGCGCTCGAGTGCAACCTGCGCCATGTCGAGGTAGTAGTTTGTTTTGTCCCGACGGTCCATTTTTGTTTCCTCCTTCTATATAGGAAAACCTGTTAGGTTTGATTGCGTTATTTTCATGCACTGATTATCCGGTGTCGGATAATCTCACCCGAAAATGCACCCATTTTCAAGATACATCCGCCTTGCGGCGCACTGCGCTGCCCGCTCATCGTGTGTGATGAGCACCAGCGTATGCCCCGACCGGTGCAATCGGTCAAACAGCTCCAGCACGCTGTCCGCCGCGGCAGGATCCAGTCCTGCGGTCGGCTCATCCGCCAGAATCACGCACGGTTCTGTCACAACCGCCCGTGCGATCGCCACCCGCTGCTGCTGTCCGCCGGAAAGCTGGTGCGGCCGGTGGTTCGCCCGATCAGACAGGCCAACCCGCTCCAGAACCGCCAGTGCGCGTTCGCTCCGCTCATGCCGCGGAACGCCCTGCAGCGCCAGCGGCAGCGCAACATTTTCCAGTGCTGTCATGCCTGTCAGCAGCCGGAACTGCTGAAACACAAAACCGATCTTCTCACTGCGCAGACGCGCCCGCTGTTTTGCCGGCAAATGCGCGACTGCTGCTCCGTCGAGCAGGTATTCGCCATCGGACAGGCTGTCCAGCAGACCCAGAATGTGCATGAGTGTGCTTTTACCCGAGCCGGATGCGCCGGTCACCGAAATGTAGTCACCGTCCTGCACGGTCAGATCGACTGAGTTCAGCGCACAAATACCGTTCTTAGCATATATTTTACTCGCATGAATCAGTTTTAGCAATGCCGATTCACTCCTTCCCACCTTATCTTTGGCGGGAAGCATACTTATCATACCATGAATATGCGCTTTCCGCAAATTTGTATTGACATTGATCGGCATTGACCTTACTATTATATAGTAATCCGATAGGAATACATCACACGAAAGAAGGCTCCCCCATGAAAAATCCGCTGCGCTACCAGCTTTCCGAATATGACTGCGGTCCAACCTCCATGCTCAACGCGCTCGCATTCCTGTTTGAGCGCGAGGATATCCCGCCGGAGGCTGTCCGCAACATCATGCTGTACTGTCTGGACTGCTACGGCTCGGACGGCGTAAGCGGCAAAAGCGGTACCTCCTGTGCGGCGATGATGTTCCTCAGCAACTGGCTGAACGGCTTTGGCAAGATCGGCCGCCTGCACATCTCCACGCAGTATCTGTCCGGTCCGGCGGTGAATTTCGGGCAGAACAGCCGTCTGCGCGATGCACTCCGCTGCGGCGGCGCTGCCGTGGTGCGCCTGCACTTCGACGGAGCGCACTATGTGACGCTCACCGGCATTGACGAAAACGACATGGTGCGCGTGTTCGACCCGTATTATCTTGATCAGCCGCTCGATACGGACGGCGTGCAGATGGTGTACGACCACCCGTGCGAATACAACCGGCTCGTTCCTTGCCCCTGCTTCGAGCGTGAGACCCACGAGGTTTACGCGCTTGGCGAGATCGACACCCGCGAAGGCATTCTCCTGTTTAATGACCAGACGCGCCTGACGGCAGAGAATACCATTGAATACATGATTTAACGCCAAACGGCGGAACGATTTGTATCGTTCCGCCGTTTCAGTCTGTAAAAAGTTATATCCCCGCCATTTCAAATAATCCGCGCGACAGCGCGCGTTAAATAGCATTTGCTTGCAAATGCCAAAAAAGTCAGGGCGTGTACCTGACTTTTTTGACTTCTATAGGGAGAAAGTTACCGTATGGGAACTTTCGGACAACTTTGGAACGGCCCACGACCCGTTCCCGCTTGTCGGCGAAGCTGTAGTTTCACGACAGCCTCCGCCGTTTTCATTTCTGCTGCTCCTCACAGTATTTCTCCGTGTAGGCCGTTGCTTTGGGATCGCCTTTCGGCTCGCGTGTCTGCTCCCACGGCGGCAGCTCGGCCACTGCTGCCGAGTCAATATGCGCCGCATCGTCGTACTGCGGGAAGGCCTTTGGCTCACGCTCTTTGTGATCGTGCCTGTGCATATAGAGAACGCTCCTTTCACACTGCAATGCGTTTGGACAAAAACTGCGCCGCCGACTGACACAGCTTGAGCAGCACCTCATCCGCCTTTTCGTCCTCTTTTTCGCTGACAAACGCGACACAGCCGCTGACATCGCCGTCTGTGATGATTGGTGCCGCCGCAACCACCGCGCAGCCGTCCTGAGAGGAGATAAGCACCTCCGGCTGCTCGTCCACACCGCGTTCGTAACATTCGCGGCGTTCCATCAGCTGCTCCAGCTCGGATGAAATACTCCGCTCCAGAATATCCTTTTTCGCACCGCCCGCTGCCGCAATCACCGCATCCCTGTCGCAGATAGCACAGCTCATGCCCGCTGTACGCGCCAAAGCCTCCGCCAGTTCGGCGGATACCGCGCCCATCTCTCCCATCGGGGAGTATTTCTTGAAAATCACTTCGCCGTCGCGGTCGGTATAGATTTCTAACGGGTCGCCCTCTCGAATCCTAAGCGTTCTTCTGATCTCCTTCGGAATAACAACGCGGCCGAGATCGTCGATCCGGCGCACGATTCCGGTTGCTTTCATAGCAATTCCGCCTCCCATTTTCGGTATTTCTGCTGCGATAGTGGTAGTATTTACTGAAACCGTGCAATTCATGTAGAAAAACCGTATGCACAATGTGTTCCTATTCATGAAAATTATGGTTTGCAGATCTGTTTCTTTCGCGTTAGCAGCTGCTCTGCACAGCGGACGCACGGCTGATATGTAATCTTCCAAATACCGTCTTCCCAATCCGCAACCCCCTTTGTCGTCCACTGTTTTTTCTGCCAGTCCTCGAAATATATTTGCAGCGAAACACGGGTCGTTCCATCTGTCGGCAAATAAATATAGCGGTAGCCCTCGCATACAGACATCGGCGGCAAAACCTCTTTTCCCAATGGGTACTCTCTGCCGTCAAAGAGATACCGTTCCAGATAAATCACATTGCCGCCCACATTTCGGATATAAATTGCAGGCACACTTTGATCTGGCTGTATACCGTCGGCACTTTTCAGCGTAATCGGCTGCGTCAGCAAATACAGCTCCACCTTGTTCTGCGCCTCTGCCTGCCATTTGCTGAGTTCGTACTGCTTTCTACCGATTTGAATACTGGAAATCAATGCAAGAACAGATACAATAAACGAAAAGAAATGGATGGAGTTAGTACATAATGATGGAAAATGATGTGCTGATGATGAGAATATGCAAAGGCATAATAGAAAGAAACTGGGTTTTGGCGCATTATCAAATCCGTGCCGTCCAAGAAGGCCGAGTCGCTCAAGGCATGGCTTGCCATGGTGGGCCGTGAGAGGATCTGGATGCGCTGCTGCAGGATCTGCTCACTGAGCTGCCTCCGGAGTTCCTTGCGGCGTGCAGTGCGGCGGATATGCAGGTGCTGTGAGCGGAAAACAATCAACCGAACAGAAAAAGGGCGAAACCATGCGGTTTCGCCCTTTGTTTGTTGAAATCAGTAGCTGATGATCAATCCGCCGCGCTCGGCGTAGTAGCTGCAGAGCCCGCGGGTCGGCAGGATCTCGATGCTTGTATTTTCCCAGATATCCAGAATGCTGTTTTTCAGCGTCTGAGCCAGTGCGAGATTATCACAATGGCTGATCGCGACATTTCCGCCGATGAATCCGTGCTCCTTCATGGTGCTGACCAGCGTCTGTACGACTTTTTTCGCACCGCGCGCCTTGCTTTCAAAGGTGATCTTTCCCTCGTCGCTGCCGCTGCCGATGCCCCAGATGCCGAGAGCCTTGGCGAGCATACCTGTCAGACGGTGGATGCGTCCGTTCTTGATCAGGTTGTCAAACGAGGAGAGCGCAAAGAGGATTTTGGTTTTCTGTAGAAAATTTCTGGCGTGCGCCGCAATATCGTCAAAGGAAAGGCCCTGACGGATCAGGCGCTCGATCTCCTTTACGCAAAGCAGAACCTCCGGTCCGGTGGATAAGGAGTCCAGAATGACGATCTTTTTATCCGGATTTTTCTCCAGCGCCATATCTCTTGCCGCAAGAGCGCTGTTCATACTGCCGGACAGCTGCGAGGAAATGGTGATCGCGATCGCGCAGTCCACCTGTTCAAACTGTGCCAGCCATGCGTCCGGCGTGGGGCAGGAGGTGTGGCCGGCCGAGTGTTCCTGCTCCATGGCGGAGAGCATTTCCATCGTATCCAGATGCTCGTCATCGACAAAATCCCGCTCCCCGATGCGGATGGTAAACGGCACACTGGTCAGCCGAATCCTTCCGTCCGGACTGGTGGAAGGGAGCAGATCACAGCTTGAATCCGTAATAATGTTCCAGTTCATATGGTTTTTCCTTTCTCTCTTACCGAAAATTTTCAGTGTTATCGTGGGGAAAGCGCTCTCTCTTGCAGTCGGTCGATCTGCACCGCATACAACAGCCGGCCTGTCCTGCACACTTTCCTTCATAAAACAGAAAATGCCTTAATGTTGTATTCATTATATAGCAGAACGCGCATTTGATAAATAAAAAGTTTTAAGGCAATACCGCATAATTGGACAAGAGCGATTTGCGAGTAAATTTTGCGCACTGACGAGGCGCGGTTTTGCGGTAATACTTGACGTATTACCGTGAAATCTCGGCAGCGCGGACGGAACTCGCGCAAGGAACCGAAGCCAAAGTCAGGGCACGAAATTTCCGCAAAGCGCCGCAGCTTTAATTGTGCGGTGTTGCCTTATAGATGTTTGCAGATGCCGGTATGGCCGTCAGCGGGTCAGATATTGCAGGATCAGCACAAGGATCAGCATATGTACGGGATAAAAGGCATAGCAGGCATACTGGAACGGCTTGCTGTGATAGCCCTGCCGTCCGCGGTACAGCCAGATGGGGATGAGCGCCAGAAGTGCAAGCCCCTGCTGACAGATCTCAAATTCCATGCCGAATATATGGACGGGATACAGCAGACCGCCCAGCAGCTGCACATTGACCCAGTAGAGGGCGAGAAGCTGCCCTGCCAGACACCACCACTTCCGTCCGCGGAAGAAGTAGAAGATAAAGATCGTCAGCACGCCGGTGCCGTAGTAGTCCACCATGCTCAGGGTGCCCAGCACTGTGCCGATCAGCACAACAAGCAGGGCGGTGAGCAGATACAGCCATGTTTTCTGCTTTTTGCGCACGGTTTCCATCAGATGAATGCCCAGAAGACCGAGCAGCAGCGTCCAGATCACGTTCTGGTGCACCGGATAAAACCAGGTTCCGCCGTACATCAGGTCGAACGGCACTTCGGAGAGCACGGCAAACAGCGCAAGCCGCAGGGCGTATTTCCGGAAGCTGTGGGTGTGAAAATATCCTTCCACCGCCATGAATGCGAAGATGGGAAAGGCCAGCCGTCCGGCACACGTCAGCCAGTCCTGCGCAGGCAGGAGGGTCGCCCAGAGATGATCCATCAGCATCAGCACCATGGCGAGAATGTGAAGTGCCGCGGCGCTGAGGGAAAAACGGCCGGAGGCGGGAGAGGACAGGTTGTTGGTTGACATACGGGTACTCCTTTATCTGAATCGTTCGGTAATCGCGAGGAGAGACACAGGAATCTGCTCTGCATTTATTATATACAGAAGAGCGGACAGCCGCAATGCCGCAGCGATAAACTTTTTGTGAATATCCGCGAGGCGGACACGGCACACAGACGGAAAACGCCCTGCCGACCGGTGCGGGCAGAGCAAGAAAAGCCGGAGATACAGATTCCCGGCACAGCTTTGCAGCCATGCCGGGAACGGTTGAGGGATTATGAAGATCAGAAAGTTACAGCTCACCGCGCGCTTCGCGCTCTTCGAGTTCTTTCATGATAGCGGGATACTTTTTGTCGAGCTGATACAGCACGCCGACGATCAGAACGATGGTTTCGGAAAGATACAGCGTGCTGTACATCCACGAGTCGTTATGGAACACATACTTGCAGTAGTACGGCAGGATCGTGCCGACAACAGCCTGATTGGTGCTCTGGAACATCCAGAGCAGCAGGACAGCGATTGCGGCCCAGATGCTCATTACCTTGACCCAGGCAGACTGATTGTTGCCAAACGTTGCACGCTACGTCACCGCCGCCGTAAGCCAGGCGTGTCAGAATATTGATTTTTCCGTTTTCAGAAACAGATCGTGTAGGCAGAACCGCCTCTGCCTGCATGGTTGGATTGGTTTTCACGAAACATTCTCTCCCTCTCTGGTTTCGCTTCCAATTTACAGCCGCCCCAATAAAATGCACCTGATCAAGCTGCGTTTTCCGGCCTGCTGCAAGCGGATAGGATTGTTTAGCGTGCAGCCTGTCTGCTTCACAGAGATCGTGCCTCGAAATTTACATCTTTTGCAAGGTGCAGACCGCATCTGTTATCATGGCACGAATTAACATGAATGGCATCACCACGGTGGTGGGTCTATCGGAAACGGACGGCCTTACGAGAAGCGTGGAAAATCTTTACGCAAAGACCCATGCGCTGTGCGAGCACTGGTTCCGGCATTTGTGGCAAACCTGTCTAAGCTGATGACCTCGCTTCCGAACATCATTATCGCGGTCGCGGTTGCACTGCGCTTCTGCCGCGTTGCAGAAGGCGATGTATTCGACTTCGTTCGACACCGTACCGCACGTTGAAGTGCCCAAAAAGTTAGACAAATAGTTTTAACAAAAATTGCAAGCGTCGTTGCAGATGGCATTGACAGCGTCAGAGCAGTTCGGTATCAGCATGCTGGAGCTGGGTAAGAGAATGGGATGGAAATAGTACATATACAACGTCTTTCGCTATTATTATATATTATATATCATGTTTTTCCTGTGAAATTATAATTCGATTACGCTCTCAACAATGGAATAAAGGCAGTTCAGACGAAATTTCAAAATTTCAATTTTGAACGAAAATTCTATGTTTTGGAGTGAAAATTATGACGAACAAACAGGAAAAGATGATATGTAATACCTTTGGCATTTCGAAACTTAGATCGTTTCAGAAGAAGGCAATCACAGACTTATCCGATGGTAAAGATGTACTCGGTTTAGCACAAACCTCCGAGGGCAAGTCGATCTGCTTTCTCTCGATGATTACCCTGCACCCGAATGGTCTGCTGATTGGTATTCTCCCGACCGTTGCACTCATGCGTGATCTGGTGCAGCGTTGCGAGGACAGTAAAATCCGAGCGGGCTGTCTGTACAGCGGAAACCGGAAGAATACCACCGTTATCGAACGGCTGACACATCGTAAACTCCAGGCAATCTTTGTCGCGCCGGAACGGCTGAGTGATCCTCACCTCTGGAAGGCAATTCAGAAGAATAGCGTACACACGGTTGTCGTTGCTGCTTTCAGCGCGACTGTTATGCCGGATGATATTTCATATATTGCGAAAAGTCTACGCATGAAAAATCCTGTTGTACATATCGGCAAGCTCAAACGTTCTAATCTGTCCCTCAAGAAAGCGTTTGTGAAAAATGATGTTGCTCGTTATGCGAAAGTCAGCAAAACGATTCAGAAATGCGGCAGTAAAGGAAAAGTTGTTATCTACTGCACTCGTGTCTGTGATGTAGAAGATATGCGTGACTTTCTTATTGAGGATTGCGATATTTCGGCTTCTGCTATTGCTCTCTGCCACAGCAGGCTGTCTAACCGAGCCGAGCAGGAAGCGCGCTTTCGTTCCGGTGAGGCACATATTATGATTGCAACTTCTACGTTCGGAATGGGCGTGAATGTCCCGGATATTCGCCTGATTATTGTCTCTCAGCTGCCGTTCAGCGTCGCGTCATTCTACCAGATGGCAGGCCGGGCCGGGCGCGACGGCAAACGCGCAAAGGCACTGCTGCTCTGGAATGACGCCGATTTTCAGATGAACCTTGATATCATCTCTGACACGGATTACCGTGCAGTGGACGCCGTCAATGAACTGTATGCAATCTGTGAATCATCGGACGATCTGCACGACGCAGTAATCGGCTGTTTTGCGAAAGGCGGTGTATGAAATGGATTTTCGTTACAGTATCCATACGATTGAATTATTTCACAGACTGTCCCAGAAGAGCTTTAACAAGGTGTTTCAGCATCTGAAAAGTCTGCATTTCGGCAAGCTCTACCCGGACGCGACATATCATTCCGAGAGCGGCATGACGAAGTATATCTGCACCTCGTACTGCGGTCAGGGTGTCGCACTTTACTTGTACAAGCAGAAGCGCAGCAAGAACAAAGCGAGCAAAAATATCGCCTGCTCTATTCGTTTCCGGCTCAATCCGCACACTCTGCTGCACGGAAGATATTCACCCAAGAAAGTGTTCACCGCGACGGAAAAGCAGCTGAAAACGCTTGACAGAGAGATGACAGAACTGCTGCATAAAATCGGTCTGGACCGCGAGTTCGAACAGCTGACGCTCTCGCGTATCGACTGCTGTCTGGACTACTTTCCCGAGTCGCAAAAATGGGTTGATGAGGCACTGCGTGTCATTCGCTGCAGCCCGTACATGAAGCAGTACAAGCTGTGCACATTCGGCAAAGAATTCCCCAATCACAAGGAAAAGAACGCGCATTCGTGGTGTATTTGCTGCAAGACGACCACATTGACGGTCTATGACAAGACATTTCAGCTGATGGAGGAGGATTTGCTGGAGCAGTATGATGCGCCGATGCTTCGGTTCGAGGTATCCCGCTCGGGAGCGAAGTTCAAGCGCGGCCTGTCTGAGCAGGTTAAGGGCAGCAACAAGAAAATCCTGAAAACCGTGATGAATGAGTCAGAGAAAACCATTCACTCATATATGAAAAAACTGCACGAAAATCTGCCGTTTGTGCGATATTCGATTGTATGGCGAAGATTGAGACCGTGAAACATGCTTCAACTCGCAAAAATATGCGTCTGCTTGTCAAAAAGCTGTCCGACTGCAAATGTTATGCACAGGCTGTGAAAAACAGTAAATTCTCTTCCGCTCCGTACTGTTCATTTTACGTTCCCCCTCGTGAGATGTATATGCTGCTACCAAATTTACTGCAGCTTATAATTAAGCTTTTGCATAATTTGAGTATAGCACATACGCCAAAATTTGTCACAAAAAAACGGTCTGATTTATTCAATCAGACCGTTTCATTTCTTAAGTTCTTGACTTGCTGTATCGTTGTTTCTAAGATTGAAAGCACCGCAGCAGTTTCTTCTTGCGTAAGTGATTGCAGCTGTTCAGAGAGCTTTTGCGCGTAATAATCTCGACCAGGCTTGGTTTCCAAGCCAATTAGCTCATCTGCCGATACATCCAGCGCATTTACGAGCTTAATAAAGGTTTTGAGACTCGGCATTTTGACACCGCGCTCGATCTCACCCAGATAAATCAGTCCGATATCTGCAGCCTCCGCCAGTGTTTCAGTATTTGTTTTCGTTCCTTTCGCAATGCGCGGATCTTCTGCCCCAGCTCCAGTTTGTTCACGCAAATAGCCTCCTAATTACGCTAAGGTCGGAGAACCACCATTGCTGATGGTTCTCCGGCTGTATGGGGGAAAGAAAAGGTGTCAAATGCGGCCCATGATGTAGTCTCGCAGGAAGTGTGTGCGCGCGGCGCCGGGATCAAGACTGCTGTCTAACCTTTTATGACACATAGCTGCCGCAATCGCGCACGCCGAGAATATTCAAATGGTTTTCGTCCATTTCCGCGGTATTCCCTCCTCAAGATCATCTGACATTTTCCGCCCGAATATGCTATACTAAAGATACTACATGCAAAAGAGGAAAAGAGTTATGCAAATTCAGCAGCTTACCTACTTTGTCGCCATTGCGGAGCAGGGCAGCATCAACAAGGCCGCGGAGAAGCTGTTTGTCACGCAGCCCAATCTGAGCAAGGCCATCAGCAATCTGGAAAACGAGCTCAAGGTGCGTATTTTCAACCGCACGAACAAGGGCGTCGTGCTGACTGACGAGGGCAAAAAGCTCTACCAGTACGCGCGCACGATCATCAACCAGATGGAGCTCATTCAGGGCCTGTCGGAGAAAGAGCACGCACCGGTGCTGTCTATTGCCTCCTATCCGATCATCACAATGGGGCGTCTGATGGCGAAGTTCTACAACGATTACCACGATAATCGCGTGGCGCTCAAGCTGGTGGAAAACCGTCTGCAGCAGGTGATCGAGAGCGTGGAGCATGGCGAAGCGGAGATTGGCTTTGTGATGAGCAACAACGTGCAGGTGAAGGAGCTCAGGCACATGCTGAAGTTCAAAAACATTCAATTCCACGCGCTGGGCACGGACACTTGGTATGCAAACCTCGGTCCGAACCATCCGCTGTACCATGCGGCTGAGGTGACGATGGAGCAGCTCCTGCCCCATCCGTTCGTCCGCCTTCCGGATGATTATTTTTCCAATCTGAGCTTTTATCTGGAGATCGACGGCGTGCGTCTCGAGCAGTTCAAGCGTGTTGTTTACGTCAACGACAGCGCGGCCATCCTGTCGCTGCTGCGCTCGACCGATGTGGTTCGCCTCGGTCCGGGACTGAGCGCGCCGGACTTTGCGGAGTACGGCATCCGCACCATCCCGATCCGGAACTGTCAAGTACAGATCAATGTAGGCTGGATTCAGCGCAGCCGAGAAATGCTGAGCACAGAAGCACAGGCATTTGTGAAGATGCTGGAGGAGCTTTACCCGAAGAATGCGAAATAAGACGTTTCGAGGGTTATAACGGGATATTCCGTTTTGTTATGACTGGGTTATAACAAAAGCGAAATGGACAAAAAAGCGCAGAATGGTATACCGAATAGTGTCAAAGCAAGGGCGCTGTGATTTAGTCACAGCGCCTATTCTTTTGTCTGTTTTTCCTGAAAAGCGGGCGTGAAACTGTACAGGAATACTATTCCGTTTCGGTTATAACGTCACTATAACTTTTATGATTTGGACAGGCATAACAAATTTATGATACGGTATAGACACAGAAAGGAATGAGGCTTATGACACCGATCAGCGCACTTGCGATTCTGTTCTGCATCTACGCAGTCAGCGATCTGATTGCGCAGAAGACCAAAGCAATATTCTCCACGGTGCTCAGCATTGCAATCCTGCTGCTTGCAGGCTTCTGGAGCGGTATCCTGCCGCGCACACTGATCGACGATGCGCAGATCACCGGGTTCGGCAACATCATTGCCGGCCTGCTCATCGTGTCGCTCGGCACGACAATCGACTTCGCGGAGCTACGTCGGCAGTGGAAGGTAGTCGTCACCGCGCTGTGCGGCGTGTGCGGCGCAGTTGCAGCAATCGTACTGATTGGACGACCGTTCATTGGCAGCGAGATGGCGATCGCCGGTGCACCGATCTTCGCAGGCGGCAGCGCGGCAACGCTCATCATGACGAGCACGCTCAAGGAGATGAACCTCACGACGGCGGCGACGTTCTGCATCGTGCTTTACGTGACGCAGAAGTTCATCGGCGTACCGATTGCGTCCCTTCTGCTGCGGCGCACCGCAAAGCTCATCCGCGATGACGCGGTGCTCGTGGAGCAGTACAGCACTTTGCAGGAGGAAAACGACGCGGCGCATCACGGTCCGCTGCATCTGCCGAAATGCTGCGAGCGTCCTTCGATGTATTTCGCCAAGCTGGCAGTCGTTGCGGTCATCGCGTACTATGCGTCCAAGCTGACCGGCGGTGCGGTTCACTACTTCGTCATGTGCCTTATCATGGGCGCGGTGTTCTTCGCACTGGGTTTCCTCGATAAAAACATCCTCGGAAAAACGCAGGCCTCCAGCCTGATCACGTTTTTCGTCACCATTCTGATCTTTTCCAATCTGGCGCAGACCACGCCGGAGCAAGTGTTATCCGTTCTGCCTGCGCTGCTGACCGCAGCGGCCTGCGGCGTTTTCGGAACCATGGTGGCCGCGCTGCTGTGCGCGAAGCTGCTGCACATACCGGTCAGCCTTGCGGCGGCCTACGGCATCAGCTGCACGTTCGGCTTCCCGACCACTATGCTCATTCCGCAGGAGGTCTCCGAGGCGTTCGGACGAAACGAGAAGGAAAAGAAAGCGATCTTGAATTTTCTGCTGCCGAAAATGCTGACGGCAGGCTTCGTCACCGTTACTATCGTGTCCGTGCTTATTGCAGGCGCGGCGGTAAAGATGCTGTGAACTAAGCCCCGGTACAACGGGCTTTCAATAGAGGAGGTATACGAAAATGGAGCAAATTTACACGCAGATCCGCCAGTACATCGACGAAAACAGACAACCGATGCTGAACCTTTGGCGCGAGCTGGTGAACATGGAGAGCGGCACGACGCAAATCGACGGCGTGAACGCGGTTTGCAGCATCCTGCGCCGCGAGATGGAGAACGCCGGCATCCACACCCGTGTCCGCGCCATTCAGAACTCCGGTGACATGCTCATCGGCGAGTGGAACCCCGGCAGCTCTAAAGCGCCGCTTCTGCTCATCGGCCACATGGACACCGTGTTCAAGGAGGGCGCGGCGAAGGAAAATCCGTTCCGCGTAGACGAGAACGGCATGGCGCACGGCCCCGGCGTGCTGGATATGAAGGCCGGTCTGGTCATGGCACTGTACACGGTCAAGGCACTCGACAGCGTGGACTGGAAGGAACGCCCGATCAAGTTCATCTTCGCAAGCGACGAGGAAAACCTGCATATGCGTTCGGACGCGAAGGAGATCTTCGCAGAGGAGGCGGCAGGCGCGCTTGCAGCGTTCAACTTCGAGACCGGCTACATGGACAACCGCTTCGTGGTCGGCCGCAAGGGCGGCGGCCCGGTCAGCATTAGGATTCACGGCAGAGCATCCCACTCGGGCATTGCGCCGGAGAAGGGCCGCTCGGCGGTGCTCGAGGCTGCGCACAAGATCGTCGAGATCGAGTCGCAGAACGACATCATGCGCGGCAGGCTGATGAACTGCGGCATGGTGGACGGCGGCATCGGTGAGAACACCATCCCCGACTCGTGCGAGGTGCGCATCGGCATCCGCTTCCCAAACGCGGAGGTGCGCGATGAGATTTTTGAAATTCTGCACCGTGCGACCGAGCATAATTCAGTGCCGGATACTACGGCGGAGCTCGATCTGAGCCGCGTCATGCAGTGCATGGACACAACCGATGGCGTGATGGCGCTGTTCCGTCATTTGCAGCGCACCGCGCAGGACTGCGGCTTCGGTGAGATCGACTGCTTCCAGGTCGGCGGTCTTTCGGACTCCGGCATCACGGTAGCATGCGGCGTGCCGACGGTATGCGGCATGGGCGTGCGCGGCGAGGGCAATCACACCCCGAACGAATATGCGGAAGTAGAATCGCTGTTTCAGCGCAGCGTGCTTGCGGCGTGCGCAGCGTATACGCTGAACGACGATTTTGCCAAAACTGCCGAATAAACGGCAGATAAGGGATAAGGAGGTATAAACTCATGGCAAACAAAGAGAAACAGGCGGAAAACAAGGAAAAGATCGGTATCGGCGCATGGCTGGCACTGATCGTCCTCATTCTCGTGCTCTCCGGTGCGTTCCGCACGGCGGAAGGACCGATCAAGGTGCTTGACTTTACTAATCTGGCAGGCTCGTTCGGACAGATCGGCGACACAGGCGCGAACCTCATCGGCAAGGGCGGCACCGGCGCGAAGGACGGCTTCATGGCAGGCTTCAATCTGATTCCGGCGGTCATGTTCTTCTGCGGCCTGCTCGGTGTATTCGAGCAGCTCGGCGCATTCAAGGCGTCGGATATCCTGTTTCGTCCCCTGCTCCGTCCGCTGCTCGGCATCCCGGGCAAGTGCGGCATCGCATTCATCTCGAGCTTTACCGGTTCGGACGTTGCGGCTGTCATGACCCGTGAGCTGTACGAAGACGGCGAGATTACGGACGACGAGCGCACGATCTTCGTAGCGTATCAGTACGCAGGCTCGGCGTGCATCAACAACACCATCACCGGCGGCGCACCGCTCGTGGCGATCTGCCCGGTGGCACTCGGCCCGTGCATCGTCATCATGTTCGTCTGCAAGCTGATCGGTGCGAACATCGTCCGTCTGATTCTGCGTGCAAAGCGCGGCAAGGCATAAGGAGGTAACGGAAATGAGCAATCAGGCAACCAATACGGCGGCTGCGGCCGCACCCGCAAAGGCAAAGAAACCTTCAATCGTAGATACCTTCCTCAAGGGCTGCGCAAAGGGCTTCAAGGTCGGCATTGAAAATATCACCCCTGCGATGATCCTCGGCTATGTACTGGTGTACATTCTGAAGGAGACCGGTCTGATGGACATTCTCGGTACGGTCATGTCGCCAGTCATGGGACTGTTCGGTCTGCCGGGCGAGGCTTTCGCGGTTCTGATCTCGGCGTTCTTCGCCAAGGCCTCCGGCTGCGCGACCGCCGCTTCCATGTATGAGGCAGGCGCTCTGACGCTCGGTCAGGCGTCTATGATGCTCCCGGCATGTATCCTGATGGGTACGCTCATCGGACACTATGCGCGTATCGTGCTCGTAACCGACACCAACAAGAAGTGGCATCCGCTGCTCATCGGTGTCTGTCTGCTTGATGCGGCTATCAGCCTTGTCATCATGCGCGTCATTCTGGCGGCAATGGGCGTTCAGTAAAAGGAGGCCGAGCATATGCTTTCTAAGTTATCGCGTCGGCGCGGCCTTCAGCTCGAAGCGCTCGGCAGCGTGCTGATCTGCACGGTGATGCTGGCCGATCGGTTCCTGTTTACCTTGCAGGACGGCTTTGTCCTCACCACAGCCATCATTTCCGCCGTGCTGCTGACGATCGGCATCCGCGTGGTCAAGCGGCACGACGAGAAAAATCAGAACTGATCCTTCGGGCGTTCCTGATACCCCAACCGCCCGAATTCACACCTCTTTGGGAAAGGGCCTGCGCTGTCAGGCCTTTTCTGTTTCTCCCCCCATTTTGCACAGCAGCGATCTGGTCAGCTACACGATTTCAGACCGTCCGGTACTGAGCATGGTAACGACTATGCTGGATAAGGCGTTTGCAAAAATTCCGGACGGAACAAACCTCATTCTCCATTCCGACCAGAGGTGGCAGTACCAACACAAACAGTATCAACGGATGCTCCAAGAGAAGGGCATCCGGCAAAGCATGAGCCGGAAAGGGAACTGTCTGGACAATGCTGTGATAGAAAATTTCCGCAAATTGCAAAATAAAAAATCCCCGATTAAACCGCAAGGTCAGCAAGTTCGGCTGACCTTGGGTTAAACGAGGATTTTTTTAATTCTGCTTATTTTTTCGCCTTGCTGCCGACCAGATAGCACACAGCAGCAACGATCATGCCGTTGATGGATGCGATACCCCACGGAACCAGATTTGCCACCACAGCGCCCAGCAGAACGCCGATAACCGCAAACCAGTTCACCGTTTCGGTGATCTCCATGTCGTTGTACTTCTCTCGGTTCATAAAGAAGCTCATCACCAGAATAATGCCGACCGGCGGCAGCGTACAGTTGAGGATATTCAGCCAGCCGGTGAAGTTCCAGTATAGCCAGACCGACAGCACCGTGCCGACAATACCGGATATCAGCACCATCGGCTTCTTTCTCTGGCCGAAGATGTTCGCCAGACCCAGACCGGCGGTGTACAGCGCGTTGTCGTTCGTGGTCCAGATGTTGAGACCGAGGACCAGAATCGCCAGATAGAACAGACCGAGGTTGATCATAACCTCAAAAATGTCATTGCCGCCGACGTAGACCGACGAAATACCGCCGAAGAAGAACATCAGCGAGTTGCCGATAAAGAACGCGATAACGGTCGTGATCGCACCAACCTTGCCGTTGCGGGCAAAGCGGGAGAAGTTCGGTGTTGCCGTGCCGCCGGAGACAAACGAGCCGATAACCAGACCGGCGCCGCCGACAACGGTCAGCGTACCGCTGGACTTGGCAAACTGATCAATCAGCGTGCCGTTGCCCTGTTTAACTGCCATCACCATGGCAACCGTACCCAGGATTGCAACCAACGGAACCGCAATATAGCTGATGAGCGTCAGCGATTTGATGCCGAAATACGCCGAGGCCGTCATGCACACACCCGCAATGATAACGAGCACCCATTCAGCCGCTGTGCTGCCGCCGAGCAGCTCATTTGCAACCGGAATGGCAAACATGGCGATACCGACGCCGAACCAGCCGATCTGCGTAAACGAGATCATCGCGCTCGGCAGGTACGAGCCTTTTACACCGAAGGCTTTGCGTGCCAACAGGTCAAGGCTCATGCCGGTTTCCGCGCCGACGTAACCGAGCAGACCGGTGTACAGGCTCAGGATCAGGCCGCCGATGATCATGGAGATGATAAAGCCGCCGAAATCCAGTCCGTCTGCCAGCTCCTTGCCGACCCACATACTGGCCGAGAAGAAGGTGAAACCCAGCATGATCATGAACATGGTTACGATGCCGCGGCGCGCATAATGCGGCACGGCCGCTTCCGCAAAGTCGATATCGACCGATGTGTTGTCATTTTTCATAGATTCTTATCCCCTTTTTGTGGCAATACCGCATAATTGAACAAGCGCGATTTGCGGGCAAATTTTGCATCCTGATTAGGCGCGGTTTTGCGGTAATACTTGCTGTATTACCGTGAAATCGTAACGACATCAGGGTACAAAATTTCCGCAAAGCGCCGCAGCTTTAATTGTGTGGTGTTGCCTTATTTATTAAAGAATGTACTTTTTGAGCGTCGTGGTGAACTCGTCAATGCGCTGACGCGCGATCTCCTCCAGCGTTACGTCCTTCAGGCTCTCGACAAAGCCGCGCTCCTGCTGATACAGCCAGCGCGTCAGCTTTGCGTCCAGCTTTTCGTAATGGCAGTCCTTCAGCCAGTCCTCATAGGAAATCGGCAGCGCATGACCCAGCTTTTCCTCCAACAGCGCCTGCTTGTCGATCTTGTCGGCACGCGCGAGAATGCCGTTCCAGAATTCCAGCACCTCTTCAATGTGCTCGTGGATTTCATAGCGGCGTGCGCCGCCATCGTAGATCGTGCACTTTTCAAACAGCGGATTCTGCATGGAAAGCGTCTGACGGCGGAACTCCGGCGCCACGATGCCGCCCTTCCAGTAAAAGTCGATGAGCGCACGGTTGATGCCGGAAACGCCCTTGTCGCCTTCCTCGTAGCAGCTGAAAACGCCCTCGTAGTACACGGTGATGAAGCCCTCAAAGTCCGGCCAGTAGGTACGGATTTCCCTGGTCAGCTTTTCAAGGATTTCAATGCCCTGGGTACCGCCGATGGTAAACAGCAGAATGTTGCGCAGCTTGGCGCCCTGCTTGCGGTAATAGTCGGTGACATAACGCAGGCACTGCACAAGCGTCTCGCCCGAGGCGATGATATCGCCGATCATCAGCGTGCTGTTGGGCACCATGGTCAGCTTGCAGTACTTGATATCAAGCGACATCTCATCATTCTCGCCAAATACGCGCTCACTGGACATAAAGCTGATGTCATGCACGCGGATATGCTCCTTATAGCAGCTTTCCTCGAGCGGATAGTTGAGTGCGCCGCGCAGAATGGACAGAATGTTCGCCGAAGTGATCTTTTTCTGCTCCTTGAGGTAGTACATCATCTGCGAGGTAGCTGTTACGAGTGACGCATACACCTCGTAGCCGACAACCTCCGGATGGTTCATCAGCTTGCGGGTCTCGGCCTCCGAGACGATGTAGTATTCATTGACAAAGCTGCCGCCCGCCAGACGGTAGCAGTCCACACCCTGATCGCTGAATTCCGGTACGATATGGACGTCATTCCAATTTTCGATCATATCAGTTTCCTCCCTAAAAAAAGGACCGACTGCCATTTTTGCGGGCAGAAGGTCCTTAGTTTTCATCGTTTTCCTATTGGATTCAACGGAACGCCGCATGTTCTTTTTTTACACAGCATATCCGTCCATCCCCTCTTTTTCGACTTCATTTTACTGAATTTATTATACGGGAGAAGCCATACCGTTGTCAACAGCTTTGCAAGCCTCAGGCCGGATTTCTTACTTATAATCCGCATTCAGAAACAGAGGCTTGATCGTAGAAATCTCGGCGTATTCCTCCTGCGAGACCTGCATATCCGCATTCATGGTCTGCAGATCGGTCTTGACGACCTCAAGTGCCTCCATGACGTTCAGCGCATGGCCTTCCGCGATGGCCTGCTGCATACGGCGCAGCACGATCGGGTGCGCGTACCGTGCGGGCAGCGGAAATGCCGGAAACCGGTCGATATAGTTCTGCATCTGTGCCCGCGCCTGCTTATCCCCGCGCAGAACAGCCGCATTGTTGTTGCGCGCCGTCGGCAGCAGGCGCCATCCGCCAAACAGGAAAGCTGCCGCCAGCAGGCACAGCAGCAGGTATCCGCCGGAGAAACCGCGGCACACGAGCGACACCACGCTGTAAATCAGCGCCGCCGCCCCGAGCACCATGATCGCTGCAGCCGCCCACCGATATCCTGCACTCCTGCTCTGGTAGTTGCGCCGCCGTTTAGCTGCACGACTGAGCCGCTTGTACAGCTCAGGTTTACACTCGAGGTACGCGATCGCATTCTCCAGCTCCTCAATCTCCCGCTCGGCGCGGATGCTGAGCGGCGGTCGTCGGCGTTCTTCCGCCCTCCGGCGCTCGCACTCGACCTCGAGTTCTGCCTCCTCTTCCTCGCTGACGCACGGAATCTCCGGATGCATCTTGTGCAGCACGCGCAGCAGCTCGTCGATCTGATCCTCGTACTTGAAACAGCACACCTGCTGCAGACCATTATCGTACTCCACAAGCAGACAGGCTCTGCCTGCAAGCACACTTCGGACACCGCCGGTGCCTTCTTCTATAAACTTAAATGCCCGCGTAATGGCGGAAAACGGCACATAATAATGCCGGTCAATAAAATAACTGTTCAAATATAATGCCCGGCGGCCAACACCGCACGGACCGATCCGGCGGCAGTGCTGCTTATCGCAGACGAGCGAAGCGTCATCGAGCATGGTTCTGCTGAGCGGACGCGGTTTAAAAATCATATTCATCACCTGTAAATATTGTAACACAAAAGCATGGATTCAGCCACCCGATCCCATAAGAAATCCTGCTGCATCGGTTCTTTATGAAAACCGACAAATTCTCTCTTTCAGACAAACCGTTTTTGGCACACTATCCAAAAATCATAGTATTCCTATTGACAATCAGGTTATTGAAGTCTATACTTTCAATCACCGAATCCCGATAGGATTTATATGAATTGAAAGGAGAACCTGTCATGAGCCGAATGTACTGTATGAATCGCTGCTGTATGTGTATGCACCGCTGCTCGTGTATGCGTTCCCTTGTGACCTGGCGAATGTGCGAATAACGCGCATATGCCATCCTAGCGGAAGGCATACGTCTTCTGCCTTTTTTATCGAAAGGAGTTCTCCCTTGTGAAGCATTTTGTTAAATCGCTGCCAGTTCTCTCCATTCTGCTGGCGCTCGCCTGCGATATTCTGCTGCCGGATTCCGCGCAGCATCCTGCCGCAGAACATCCTTATTTTACATGGGCGCTGCTCATCGGACTGGCCGTGTATGTGATTGCCCTGCTGATATCGCTCGGCAACACCAAGGTGCGCGATAAGCTGTCGTACAGCGCACTGTTCTATGCAGGAGCGGTTCTGGTGCTGAACATTCTCAACCTGCTGACCGCCAAGTTTGCGATTCTGCCGGTACTGTACTTTCCCTCGCTCGACCGCGTGTTCGGCGTTCTTGTCGAGGACAGTGCGTTCCTCGCGACCTGCCTTGCATACTCCGCACGCCTGCTGTTCTTCGGCTGGCTCGGCGGTGCAGTCGTCGGCATGCTGACCGGCATTGGCATCGGCTTCAACAAGACCTTCGCCTACTGGGTACAGCCGCTCGTCCGCGTGCTCGGTCCGATCCCGTCCACCGCGTGGATCCCGCTCGTGCTCATCGCATTCCCGACTGCGGTTTCCGCCAGTGCCTTTCTGATTGCGCTGGCTGTGTGGTTCCCGACCACCGTGCTCACCAGCAGCGGCATTGCTTCCATCCCCAACTCGTACTTTGAGGTCTCCTCGACGCTCGGCGCGGGCAGCTTCTACCGCATTGCCAAGGTCGGCATTCCGGCGGCTATGCCGCATATGTTCCTCGGCCTGTTCAACGGCACCTGCTCGTCGTTCATCACGCTGGTCACCGCCGAAATGCTCGGTGCCAAGTACGGCATCGGCTGGTACATCAACTGGCAGAAGGAAATGATGGCGTATGCCAACGTATATGCCGGACTGATCATCATTGCAGTCACCTTCTTCATTCTCATCACGCTGCTGTTCAAATTCCGCGACCGCGTGCTCGCATGGCAGAAAGGAGTTATCAAATGGTAGGAAGTATTTCGATTTCGGGTGTATCCAAGCATTTTGTCAATCCCACCGGAGAGCGCATTACCGCTCTCGGCAATGTTTCGCTCGATATTCCCGCCGGTTCGTTCATTTCACTGATTGGACCGTCCGGCTGCGGCAAGTCCACGCTGCTGCGTTTGATCTCCGGTCTGATCCCGATGGACAACGGCAGCCTGATGCTGGACGGCACACCTATCAAGGCCCCCGGTGCAGACCGCGGCTTCATGTTTCAGGAGCACACGCTGTTCCCGTGGCTGTCGATTTACGATAACATCGCGTTCGGTCTGCGCGCCCGCGGCATCTACAAGCAGGAAAAGGACCGCGTAGACGAATTTATCGAGATGGTCGGCCTCAAGGGCTTCGAGCATTCGTATCCGCACCAGCTTTCCGGCGGCATGTGCCAGCGCGCGTCTCTCGCAAGAGCACTCGTTGGCAAGCCCAAGGTGCTCCTGCTCGATGAGCCGCTCGGTGCACTCGATGCCTTCACCCGCATGAACATGCAGGACGAGATCCTGCGCATCTGGAAGGAAACCGGCATGACCGCCATCATGGTAACGCATGATGTGGACGAGGCCGTGTATCTTTCGGATAAGGTGGTCGTTATGACACCCCGACCGGGACGCATCACCGGTACGCTGGATATCCGGCTTGCCCGCCCAAGAGCACGCAGCTCGGAGGATTTTCTTCACTACCGTGCAGAAATCCTTCGTCAGCTCCATTACGGCGGCACAATCAAAGAACCCAACTACTATATTTAGGATCGCATTAAAGAACTCACGTTCATTATTATTACTTTTATTATATATTTTCCTCGAAAGGATAGAAAACTATGAAAAAGAACGGTATTTTATTTCGAGTGGCAAGCGGACTTCTCGCAGCTGCACTGACGCTCTCGCTTACCGCCTGCGGCGGTTCGAGCAGCAATTCGGACGCTTCCGCGGCAACGGATTCCGCTTCAGACAGTGGCGTAACCCATCTGCGTTTTGCCTACCACGGCAATCTCTGCGGCGCGCTGATCTACATGGCGATCGAGAACGGTTACTTCGCGGATGAAAACATTGAACTCGAGCAGGTAACGGTCGATGCGGCTCACGTTGGCGAAGCCATCGGCGCAGATCAAGTCGATGTCGGCATGGAGCTGCTCGGCAAAATGCTTCAGCCCATCGAGAACGGCCTGCCCATCAAGTTCACCACCGGCGTACACACCGGCTGCCAGAAGCTGCTCGTCCCGGGCGATTCCGACATTAAGACAGTCGCTGATCTCAGGGGCAAGAACATCGGCGTTCCGGGTCTGGCAGATGCAGGTACGCTCATCACCAAGCGTTCTCTCAATGCTGAGGGCATCGACATTTCCGATGGCAGCAGCGAAGTAACGTTCACCGTATTCTCCCGCAACGACCTTGCACAGGTGCTGCAGAACAAGGCTGTTGATGCCATCGTGCTCGGTGACCCGCAGGCCGCTGTTGCTCAGGAGCAGTATGGCCTGACCGCACTCATCGACACCGCTACCGATCCCACCTACAAGGATAAATACTGCTGCGATGCTTTCGTAACAAGCAAGCTGGCTGAGGAAAATCCGGAAGCTGCTGCAGCATTTACCCGTGCCGTACAGAAGGGCGCACAGTGGGTAGAGGAGCATCCGGAGGAAACCGCGAAGATCATCGTTGATAAGAAGTACACCGCCGGCGATGCAGACCTGCTCGCTGCCATCCTCGAAACCTACAACTACAAGCCCTCCGTTCAGGGCGGCTACGACGCACTCAAGCTGGGCGCAGAGCAGCTGACCGAAATCGGTATCCTCAAGGAAGGCACCGATGCGACCAAGTTCGCAGACAATGCATATATCTTCTTCGATGATGTTCCGGATGCACCGGAGAGCGACGCTTCCAACGATAACGCCACTAAATCCACAAATGCCTCCTCTGTCAGCTTCCAGCCGGCAGCAGCAGCCGAGGCTGAGGACGACTGCTGCAGCGGCAAAATCACCAAGCCCGCACAGGACACAAACGCAAAGGCATAACATTGTTTTTACAGGGAGGAAAGGATTATGTCGGAACTGAAATGCACACACAGCTGCTCGGACTGCAGCAGACTCGGCTGCCGTTCGGCCAGCGAGGAGCAGTACCCGCCGTTCTGCCTGACGACGAACGTAGATAAGGCACTGCTCGAGGAAACACTTGAAATCTACCGCAACGACCCGGAACAGGGTCTGATTGCCCGCACCTCCGCGTGCATTGAAGGCGAGTTTTACGGCCGCCTGACCCGTGTTGAGGAAACCATCGAGTTCATCAAGCGCATGGGTTATAAAAAGATCGGCATCGCGTCCTGCGTCGGTCTGATGCGAGAGACTTCCATCTTCGCCCGTATTCTCAAGGCAAAAGGTATCGAATATTTCACGGTCGGCTGCAAGGTCGGTGCACAGGACAAGACCGAGATCGGCGTACCGAACGAGAAAAAGCTCAACGGCGGCTGCGGACACGAGTCCATGTGCAACCCGATCATGCAGGCCAAGACGCTTGCCGCGCACGGCTGCGATTTCAACATCGTGATCGGTCTGTGCGTCGGACATGATACCCTGTTTCTGCGCCACAGCAAGGTTCCGACAACGGTTATGATCGTCAAGGACCGGGTACTGCAGCACAATCCGGTGGCGGCACTGTACGGCGTACAGTCCATGTATTCGCGGTTTAAGGATTTGGGATTGTAAATTCAACAAACCGGCTGCAATCCGACACCGTCCGAACTGCATCCCTGCATTTTTACCCTTTGGGCTTCATCATCATCTCTCTTTCGCCGTTTTGAATAAAAAATCCTCCTGCCTTCTTCTGAAGACAGGAGGATTTTTCAGCTTAACCTATAACATCGGGCAAAGCCAAGGCGTCTCATCTGGTTTTCTCTTTGCCGAGCGTTGAATACAGCACACCGAACACGATAAGCACCGCACCGGCAATAAAGCCGACCGTCATGTGCTCGTTCAGCAGCAGGACACCGAGCACCATCGAGGTGAGCGGCTGAATCGGGTAAAACAGAGAACAGGTGCTCGCCTCTGCCCGGGAGAGACAGTAATTCCACAGCGAATGCGGAATGGTCGTGCAGAAAATCGCCACATAAAGCAGCACAAGGATGTACTTCGCGTGCAGGAAGTCCATCTCCGGGTGGGTGATGACCTCGCGGAGCATCAGCGGCAGCGTGCCGATAGCGGCAACGTAAATACCGTAAGTCGTGACGGTCAGCGCATCATACTTCTGCGAGAATGAGCGCATGAACACGCTCAACGCACTCCACGTCAGCACCGAACCGAGTGAAAGCGCTATGCCGAGGATATGACCGCCGCCGGCGTCTCCGCCGACGATGCAGACCGCACCGGCAACCGCGCTGACAATGCAGACGACCTTCTTCATCGTCATGCGCTCATGCAGCAGCAGCACCGCAAAGAAGCAGATAGCGATCGGGTTCATGCAGTTGATGAGCGATGCCAGCGATGCTCCCGCCAGCTTGGTGCCGTACTGCTGCAGACCGATGGACAGCACATAGCCGCCCAGGCCGAACATGATAACGTATTTCCAGTCGCCGCCCTTGATCCTGCGCGGCTTGCCGTTCGGGTCGGGTTTGCGCAGGCGCTGCAGGATGGTCATGGCGATGGCCGCGATGATGTAGCGCAGGCACAGCAGCGTGAACGGCTGAATCACATCGAGCAGTACCTTGCTTGCCGTGTACAGGCTGCCCCAGAAAATCGTGGTCAGCGCAAGCAACAGGCAGGTTGTTTTATCGTTCTTTTGTTGTTGCACAGTTTGTCAACTCCCTTTTTGTGCATTCTGAGTTAATTGTAGCACTATTTCAGCGAGTTGAACATAGTACGATATAATTTTTTAGTGATATTGCATTATGCTACTCCTGCACGTTCTCTTCACTCTGAATCAACCGCACGATATGAAAAAAGAGGACCCAAAGGTCCTCTTTCACCCAGTTTAGTAAACGTACTCGAACTCGAACTCTCCGATTACGACCGGAGCGCCCTCCTCGATGCCCATTTCCTCCAGCTTGGCGTAAATGCCTGCAGACTGGAGCATACGATCCATATACTGGCGGGATTCGTAGTCGTCGATGTTGACCGAGCCCATAATCTTGTCCACCCATGCACCGGTGACAACGTAAGCGTCGCCGTCGCGCTCGATGGTCCAGTCGTTCTCGGTTGCGGCCTTCTCCTCGACCTCGACGAACTCCGGCTCGTAGATGAATACCGGCGGCAACTGCTGCAGCTCATGCCACGTCAGGTTCATCAGCTCCTTGACGCCCTGATTGGTCGCCGCGGACAACTCCGCAAACAGGAAGCCGCGCTCCTCTGCGTACTTGCGGATCTTCTCAACCGGCTCGCGGTCATCGCCCAGCAGGTCGGTCTTGTTGGCAACAATGATCTGCGGACGCGCTGCCAGAAACTCGCTGTAACCGGCAAGCTCGGCGTTGATCTTCTCAATGTCGTCGATTGGGTCGCGGCCCTCACTGCCTGCCGCGTCAACCAGATGCAGCAGCAGTCGGCAGCGATCAATGTGGCGCAGGAAGTCGTGGCCCAGACCGGCACCCTCGCTCGCGCCCTCGATAATGCCCGGAATGTCGGCCATGACGAAGTTCTGCTCCTCACCGACCGAAACCACACCGAGGTTGGGCACCAGAGTCGTGAAGTGGTAGTTTGCAATCTTCGGGCGCGCCGCCGAGACCATGCTCAGCAGCGTGGACTTGCCGACATTCGGGAAGCCGACCAGACCGACATCGGCCAGCAGCTTCAGCTCAAGGATAATGTCGCGCTCGACACCCGGCAGACCCGGCTTGGCAAAACGCGGTGCCTGACGCGTCGGCGTTGCAAAATGCGTGTTGCCCCAGCCGCCGTTGCCGCCCTTGGCTGCTACAAACGGCTCGCTGTCGGACATATCCTTCATGACCTGACCGGTTTTCTGGTCACGGATGATCGTGCCGCGCGGTACGCGAATGATCAGGTCCGCACCGTCCTTGCCCTTGCAGCGCTTACCGCCGCCCGGCTCACCGGGAGCCGCGACATACTTTTTCTTGTAACGGAAATCGAGCAGCGTGGACAGATTGTCATCTACCTTGAAGATGACCGAGCCGCCGCGGCCGCCGTCGCCGCCGTCCGGACCGCCGGCTGCCACATACTTTTCGCGGTGGAAACCAACCTTGCCGTCACCGCCCTTACCGGATACGATCTTGATTTTTGCAATATCAATAAACATGGTAGTCCTCCTTTCTTCTCAAAGGTGTAATATCTATCTAAAATCAACAAAATCCCAGACGAAGTCTGGGACAATAAAATACCAGTTTGCTTGCAAACTGCAACCACATGACAGGATTTCATTCAGAAATCCGAGTCATCGGCCCGCCCGCAGGCGAATTGCGCCTCCGGCGCAATCATCCAATCGCGGCACTCCGTGCCGCACAAAAAGTGCGAGCTTTGCCCGTGCTTTTTGTACCCCCGACCCAGCGATCTTAGATCGCTTCGTTCGGGTATCAAATTTCGGTTTCGCAAGGAACCGGAATTTGAATATAGGGGGCTTTTGAAGCCCCCTATACTGCAATCGCTATAATTACTGCGGGTAAACGGAAACCTGCTTGCGGTCCTTACCCAGACGCTCGAAGCGAACAACGCCCTCAACCTTTGCGAACAGGGTGTCGTCCTTACCGCGGCCAACATTCACACCCGGGTGGATCTTGGTGCCGCGCTGGCGAACCAGGATGTTGCCTGCCGGTACGGTCTGACCGTCTGCACGCTTTACACCCAGTCGCTTGGACTCGGAATCACGACCGTTCTTGGTCGAACCAACGCCCTTTTTATGAGCGAAAAACTGTAAGCTAATCTTCAGCATCTGCTTGCACCTCCATTACGTTCAAGAAATCAGAATAATTTTGTTCCAGTTCGGAAAAATGCAGTTTCAGGGCACAGAGTGCGTCCTGTCCGCGTTCCACATCGCCTTTCGGCAGCGTAAAGCGGATATGCGCTCCGTCATCCTCGATGAGAGTATCGACCGGAATATGCTGTACATTATACAGCAGCGCATGCGTCAGCATAACCGCACTGGAGATCGCTGCGCAAACGATGTCTTCCCCTTCCTCCGCATAGCCTGCGTGGCCGAGAATATCCACCGCGAGGATTTTATCCTCCTGCAGCGAAAAAGTGACTTTGGTCACGGTCTTACGCCTTGATGGACGCGATGGTCACCTTGGTGTACGGCTGACGATGACCCTGACGACGGCGATAACCCTTCTTCGGCTTCATCTTGAAGATGTTGATCTTCTTGCCCTTGCCGGTCTTCTCAACCGTGCCGGTTACAACCGCGCCGGAAACGTACGGAGCGCCTACGGTGATGGAATCACCCTCGCCTACTACCAGAACCTCGTCAAAGGATACGGTAGCACCGTCCTCTACGCCGAGCTTCTCAACGTAGATTACGTCGCCCTCGGATACCTTGTACTGCTTGCCGCCAGTTTTCAGAATGGCATACATGTGTTTTCCCTCTCTTTCGTTGTAGAGTCACGCTTGGCACGGCGGTGCATCGTTTGATACACACTTACAAAAGCCTATGCACAATGCGGCTTTTAATAGCATATCACAAGAGGCACGAACTGTCAAGTCCATGCCTCTGATTTTTTTAATTTTTCCGCAGATTATGCGTTTGCATCCGCAGATGCGGAGGAAGCGCTGCTGTCAGACGAATTGTCGGACGCACTGCTGTCGCCCGAACTGTCAGAGCTGTTATCCGAGCTTCTGCCGGAAGCCGCGGTATTGCTGCTGTTGTTGAAGAACGAAGCAACAAAATCATAGAAGCCGGACGGAATCGTGCTCGTCGAGCCGGTTGCGCTGCGGTCGGTGCTGACAAAGCCGGTGTCGCCCTCTGCAAGACCGATCACGCGGTCGGTGAACAGCACATAGTACTGGCAGATCGGTGCATCGCCGGTGGAGGCGGCATAGCCGGAAGCGTCATCGCGGTACTCGCCCAGCTTGTCCTGCAGGTAGCCCTTCGGAACGCTGATGTAGCGAAGCTGCGAGCCGGTGCTCTGTACTACATAAACGCCGTCGTTCAGCATCGGGATCAGATCCACGATGCTGTTGGTCTCTGCGGTCTTAGCCGCAGGAAGCGTTGCGGTGATGCTGCTCTGCAGGGTCTGATTCTCCTGCGTCAGCGCACCGATCTGTGCGGACAGATTGTCCTTATCCTTATTCAGTGTTTCGATCTGCGAGTTCAGGTCCGCAATTTTACTGCCGCGGGACTTGAACAGTCCGCCGAAGATGATCGTCAGCAAAAGCAGTACCAGCACGGCAATGCAGAGCACCATGCGGTAGTTCAGCTTGACCGATGCTCTGCGCATCGGCTTGCCTTTGCCCATACGCATGCCGGAACGCACCGGACGTGCCGACTGACGTCTGCCTGTGCGTGCGGGACGCTCACTGCGGTCGAGGCTGCTCGAGCGCTCACTGCGGTCCGAGGCACTTTCGAACCGGCTGAAGTCCGGCTCAAAGCGGTCGAATCTGTCGAAGCGGTCGTTCTGATCGTTCTGATCCATCATTAATTCTCCTGCCTTTCAGCTGCGCTTACTTGGACGGATTTTCGATGACCTGAACCTCACCGTTGGAGTGGCCGACGATCATGCGCTTGCACATGTTGAGGAACAGACCATGCTCCAGCACGCCGAGCATGCCGGTCAGCTTGGAGTAAACGTCCTGAATGTCAAAGCCTGCGCCGAGGTGCAGATCAGCGATAAAGTTGCCGTTATCGGTAACGAAGGTCTTGCCGTCGCGTACACGCAGAACCGGATTCCAGCCGTAAGCTGCCATGCGCTCCATCGCCTGCTTGGAGCCGTACTGTGCGATCTCAACCGGCAGATGGAAAGCGCCGATCTTGTCTACCAGCTTGGACTCGTCCATGATCCAGATAACTTCCTTCGCCATGGATGCAACGACCTTCTCGCGGTACAGCGCACCGCCGCCGCCCTTGATGGCGTTGAACTGCGGGTCGATCTCATCTACGCCGTCGATTGCCAGATCAACATGATCCAGCTCGTCGATGGTCAGCAGCGGGATGCCCAGCTCGCGCGCCTGTGCCTCGGTAGCCTTGGAGGTCGGGATCGCCTGAATCTTCAGGCCGTTCTTTACCATCTCGCCTACTGCATTTACCATGTGGTACGCAGTGGAACCGGTGCCCAGACCAACAACCATGCCGTCCTTTACATACTCTGCCGCCTTATCGCCGGCAAGCTTCTTCATATCCATTGTATTCGTCCTCCCCTGACGTGATAAACCGTATGTTGCGGTTAACTCATTAGTTTTATTATAGAATGAATCCGGACAAAGGTCAATCTTTTCTAATTTACAAAATAAAAACAATCCCGCCGAAATTTGGTGGGATTGCAAAAGCAGTCGATTTCTGTTATACTTGTCGTTAAGAAAGGTGCTGCTGTGCTTTCACGGTAGGCGGTTAAGTCTTGCCCCTGCAAGGGGGGGTGGTTCTATGGAATATCTCGTAATACTTGTAGTGATACTCGTACTCATTGAGCGTATTTTAGGAACAAAAAAGAAGTAACCGCCGACACTCCTACATGTGCGATTACTTCTTTCCACAGTTTTAGGGGCTGACCGTCTACCGGCAGCACCTTTCGTTATCTTTAGTATACCCGCCCGCACCCGGATTGTCAACCCGGATACGGGCGGTTTTTGTTTACTGAATGCCGTGCTGGAGCTTTGCCGCCTTGAGCGTATTCTTCATCAGCATGGTGATGGTCATCGGACCGGCTCCGCCCGGAACCGGCGTCATGTAAGAGGCCTTTTCCATAACCTCCGGCGCCACATCGCCGCAAACCTTGCCCTCGGCGTTGCGGTTGATGCCAACGTCAATCACCACTGCGCCCTCCTTGACCATATCCGGCGTAATAAAGCCTGCCTTGCCGACAGCGGCTACCAGAATATCCGCACGGCGGCACACCTCTGCGAGATCCTGCGTGCGGCTGTGGCAAATGGTAACCGTGCCGTGACGGTGCAGCAGCAGCATGCTCATCGGCTTGCCGACGATATTCGAGCGGCCGACTACGACGCACTCCTTGCCCTTCGGGTCGATCTTGTACTCGTCGAGCAGCTCCATGACACCCGCGGGCGTGCACGGCACGAAATCAAAATTGCCAACCATGATCTTGCCGACATTGACCGGATGGAACGCGTCCACGTCCTTCTTCGGATCGATGGCGTCGATGACCGCCTGCTCGGAAATATGCTTCGGCACCGGCATCTGGCACAGGATGCCCGAAATTGCCGGACTTTCGTTGAGCTGCGCGATCAGACCAAGCAGCTCCTCCTGTGTGGTCTCCTCGGGAAGCGCGTACTTCTCGCTGTAAAAGCCGCACTGCTCACACGCGCGCTCCTTATTGCGGACGTAAATCTCGCTCGCCGGATCGTTGCCGACGATAATAACCGCCAGACCCGGCGTTACACCCTGCTTTTTCAGCGCCTCGGTCTCTGCCAGAATGCTGCCGCGCACCTTCGCGGACAGTGCCTTGCCGCCCATCCTTACTGCACTCATATTGTCGTTCTCCTTTATCGTGAAATGTTATTCGCCTTTTTTCTCGTCCGCCTTGTCCTGCTCCGGCGCGTAGAACGCCTTTTCAACCTTGAAGCGGTTATACTGCCGTACCAGCACAACAATCGCTGCAATGCAGCTTATGCCGGCCAGCAGCTGCGATACGCGCACCGGGCCGAGATACAGGCTGTCCGTCCGCAGGCCCTCGATCCACGCACGTCCCAAACCGTACCACGCTACATACAGCAGCGCCATTTCGCCCCCAAACTTGCGCTTCTTCGAGTAGAAATGCAGTGCAATAAAGCCCACCAGATTCCACAGCGACTCATACAGGAAGGTCGGATGCACCGGAGAGGCACCGTCAATGCTCATGCCCCACGGCAGAGAGGTTGCACCTCCATGTGCCTCACCGTTGACAAAGTTGCCCCATCTTCCGATGCACTGACCGATCAGCAGACCGAACGCCGCCAGATCGCACAGGCTGGCAAACGACAGTTTCTTCATTCTGCTGTACACCGCCAGTGCGATTACAACACCGATGACCGCACCGTAAATTGCGATGCCGCCCTTCCAGATGGCGATGATCTCATTCGGATGCTGGCTGTAATAGCCCCATTCAAATGCCACATAGTAAATACGAGCGCAGATGATGCCGACCGGCACACAGATGATCAGGCAGTCCATCAGATTGTCCGACGTAACGCCGAACTCCTTCGTCCGTCGATTGACATACAGCGCCGCCAACACAAAGCCCAGACAGATAATAATGCCATACCAGTAAATATCCTTGCCGAACAGATTGACAGCGACACGGTTGATGTCAAGGCTCAGGCCGAGCGCCGGAAATGAAATTGTGTGTTCCATGATCTTTCTTCTTTCTATCGTTACTTCGGCTCTACCACCGACATGGTCGAGCGGTTCGGCTGTGCCCAGCGGCGGAACATTTCCTGCACATCCTCCGCATGAATGGTGTCAAACAGCCCGGCAAAATCTAGATAATGCTCGCCTGCAAAAACAGAAGCGATCTCCTGCCGTGCATACAGATCGGGCACATCCAGCATACGCAAACGCATGCCGTACAGCGCGTTCTTCATGCGGCGGAACAGCTTCGGCTCGATGCCCTCCTGCGCCAGCCGTGCAGTCTCCCGCTCAAGCGCTTCGCGCACAGCCGCCGGATCTCGGCTCTCACCGCCGAGGATCGCGCATGCGCCATCCGGAATCAGCGAGTAATCCACATCAAAATCGCGCCCGAGCAGCCGCTTTTCGTACAGCTTTGCATACAGCGGAGAGGTATCGCCGCACAGAATACGCACCGCCAGATCACCGATCAGACTGCGGCGCAGACGGCTTTCTCCGGCCGGAACCGGCTCGTCCTTAAAGCCGACCATACACTGCGGCAGCGACACCTGCATTTTGCGCGTCACAACCGGCTGATGGACTTCCGCGCGGCGCTCGCCGTAATGACGCTGACCGATCTCCGGTGCGTCCTGCGGTGAAATCTCCTCTGTCAGGCGGCATACCTGCTCAAAGTCCGCTGTGCCGCACACCACGAGCGCCATGTTCTTCGGACTGTAAAACGCGCGGTGACAGGTGTACAGCAGCTCCGGTGTAATATGCGAAATGCTCTCCTCGCTGCCCGGAATGGACACGCGCACCGGATGATTGCGGTACAGGCCCTCATACGCGCCGACGAACACCTCCCAATTGGGTGTGTCCTCTACCATGCGGATCTCCTGATTGATAATGCCGCGTTCCTTCTCCACGTTTTCATCCGTGAAGTACGGCGTGAACACGAATTTAAGCAGAATCTTCAGATTCTCCTCAAACCGGTCGGTGCAGGAAAAGTGATACGCCGTCATGGTGTGGCTTGTGAACGCATTCGGACTTGCACCGGTGCGGGCGAATTTCTGCAGTGCATTGCCGTCCTCATCCTCGAACATCTTATGCTCAAGGAAGTGCGCAACGCCCGCCGGTGTGTCATACCGCTTGCCCTCAAAGGTGAACGATGCGTCCACCGAACCGAAATCGGTCGCCAGAATGGCGAAGGTCTTGCTGAAGCCCTCCTTGGGCAGATAGCAAATGCGCAGACCGTTTGCCAGCGTGCGGGTCTGCATACTCTCGTGCAGAGCGGAATCATTCTTTGTCATTTTGCCGCTCCCTTCATAAAGAATACCGTGTCAAGCGCTGTGCTCTGTGCCGCGGCAATGACCTGCTCGCGCGTGATGTCGGCCACCTGCTCGATGCGCGCCTCGGGCGATACGAGCGTGCCTGCAGCCGCCTGTCCCATCCAGTAGCGCTCGAGTGTAAGCGGGTCGTCGAGCATAGTGCGCCAGCCGTTGATCAGCGTTTTGCGTGCGCTTTCGAGTTCTGCGTCCGTAATTTCGCCTGCACGGCACAAATCCAGCTGGTGCAGGATTTCATCGCGTGCGACCTCGAAATTTCTGTTCTCAATGCCGGAGCCCACGATCATCAGTCCCTTAGATGCCACAAACTGTGCGCTTGCATAGTAGCACAGCGACTTTTTCTCTCGCACGTTGAGGAACAGCTTCGCGCTCGTCGAGCCGCCGTAGATGGTCTGGAACATCCAGTACGCCGCCGGTTCTCCGCCGGTCAATGATGCACCGCCGGTGCGGAAGCCGAGTGACAGCTTGCCCTGGGTTACCTCGGCATCCTCAACGACCTCACGAACGTCACCAACAGGTCGCACCTGCACAATCGTGTGCGGCTGATACAGCGTGCTCTCGCGCGGCTGGGCCAGCGGCGTTGCCATGAAGCGCGCTTCCACCTCGTCCGGCATCATCGTACCGCAGTAGAACAGCTCCACCTGCGCCTCACTCAGCGCGCGGCGATAGGCCGCGTACAGCGTTTCCGATGTAATGCGCTCCGCCTGCTCGATCGTACCGAGCGCGGACTTGCCGTAGTCCTCGTTTTCGCACATGATCTCATTCAGCCGGCGCGGCGCCCACGAACGCGGATCATTTTTAAGTGCAGCAATGCGGTCGATCAGGTTGCCGCGCTCGCCCTCTGCATAGGCGGCGCAGAACAGGCCGTCCTGCAGATACGGATCGTACAGCAGATCGCACAGCAGACCGATCACACCGGCGGTCAGGCCGTCGGCTCCCGGTGCATAAGCCTCATCAATACAGTCGGACAGAAAGCCGATGCACAGGTTTTCGCCCTCCTTGCGCACTGCGGCTTCAATACGCGCACCGTACAGCTCGTCAAGCGCGGTGCCGAACGCCTGCATGTCGTTCAGCCTGGCCGTGCCGCGGCGCAAAACCTGCGGCAGACACGCGCGCAGCGCGGCATCCTCGCCGCCGAGCGGCAGCACCAGCATCGTGCGCAGCACTGCCCGCTTAAACTTCGGTGTGGTCACGCAGGTGAGATTGATTCCCTCACCCAGCGTTTTTCGGGTCACTTGTTGCATAATTTCCCTCGATTCCGGAAAAGTTTGTCTAACGGGTTATATTATACCGTATATGTGGGAGTAACGCAAACGTAGTTTATGTGAAGTTGCGGCGGTTTAACCGCAACGCAGGCTATTCCGGCACCGACCCGCTGGGATGCACGAACCGCGCAGGCGGTTCGCCCTATTCGGGCGGCATTTCTCAGCACCGGCTGAGCGGGGTACTCGAACTGCGCAAGCGTGTTCGTCCCTTTCCGGGCGGAGAGTTTTCCGCTGAACCTCAGCGGGGGATTCGCCGTCTGCGGACGGCGGGAACGTGCCGCGCCCCGCGGCGGGGGCAAAAAGGAAGGGACACCTACGGTTTCCCTTCCTCTTTGAACTCCTACCTTTCCCTTGCTTCCTAATCTGGCACAGATTTCCTATATGTGACCGCTACGAAAAGGAGTACGGCAGAGGATTTTTTCTTCCGTATCTTTCTCAACATATTCGCAGTGTCAGATACCGTTCTGCTACACAGGTCGGCTACTTCCAGCAGGCGCGGCATGACAGTGCCGCGCAACTCTTTAACACGTTATACCGCACGGCACCTACGAGAATAAATTATACCAGACATCTAAATTCGCAGATGCCGTGCGTTACAACGTGCCAAGGATTTGCGCGACACGGGTATGTCGCGCCTGC
>ERZ791809.154-NODE-154-length-59983-cov-26.068499_pt1 | contig 59983 bp, 52 predicted proteins | sample MGYA00509946_ERZ791809 | MGnify/ENA primary metagenome ERZ791809 (study PRJEB30046, sample SAMN00791993) | human gut metagenome | study: EMG produced TPA metagenomics assembly of the A metagenome-wide association study of gut microbiota in type 2...
TGCTTAGAGTAATACTTGATTTCTCAAAAGCGAGTGCAAAAGTACTAACTATTTTTCATTCCACCAAATGTTTTGAGAAGAAAATCGCTTTTTCTTTTGATTTTTAACAGTTATAAACATCTATAACTCATAAAAATCACTCTTCACCTTATTATATATATTCGTAAGCGTATAAACAAATCAAAGCAAGGTGACATGATTAGCTGCAATATCTACCAACTTTTTTCGTCTTGCCACACCTATAATATAATGTGCATCCTTAGAAGAACAATGAAAGTGCTTTTTCACCCCCTTTACAAGTTCGTCCTTCGTAATAGAACGCACTCCTGCGGGATATGCTCCGCGCACAGCCTTCTCAATATCTCCCATATTAAACTCATGATGACGCTTATGAAAGTAAGACGACACCATGACCGCAAACACAATCACCAAAACGATGATAAAAAATAATACTGACTGACTCATGATAATAAACTTTAATCGGTTAAAACGATAACTGCTATCGCTATTTTTCTGCAAATATAAGAAAAAAAAACGTAAAGCAGTTCACTTTCTCCCGTTTTTTTGCAGAAAAAGGTTATTTTTTTATCGTTTTTCTCAATTATTTGTTGATAATCCAAAAATATTGTGTATTTTTGCAGCAAAGGAACGCCATTTACATATGACACTTCCCCACTAACAATAAAAGTATAACCATAAAAACATAGAGAAAATGCAAGAAACTGTAAAGAAAGTATTGACAGGTGACTTCAATCGAAAGAAGGCTCTGATGTTTCTCATCACAGCCTTAGCCACAATTCTGGTATGGAACTTACCCATCGACAGCTTTGGAATCGAGGGTCTCACTGTTGTACAACAACGTGTAATCGCCATATTCGTAATGGCAGTGATGCTATGGCTCACAGAAGCAATTCCAGCTTGGGCCACCTCAGTAGTTATCATTTTTGTACTGCTATTCTTCGTCTCCGATTCGGCTTTTGCCGTCATGCAAGGTTCAGAGGGAGAGTACGGCAAGCTATTGGACTACCAAGGTGTAATGGCATGTTTCGCCGATCCAACAATCATACTCTTCCTGGGAGGTTTCGTACTAGCCATCGCAGCTACCAAAAGCGGTCTTGACGTACTGATGGCAAAAACATTGATTGCCCCATTCGGCAAGCGCTCGGAAAACGTACTATTGGGGTTTATGCTCATCACCGGTATTTTCTCCATGTTTATCTCCAACACGGCCACAGCTGCAATGATGCTTACCTTCCTAACCCCAGTATTCAAGTCGCTCCCTGCTAACGGAAAAGGAAGAGTAGCGCTGACTATGGCCATTCCTATCGGAGCTAACCTCGGTGGTATGGGAACCCCTATCGGAACTCCTCCTAATGCTTTTGCCTACAAGGTTCTCAATGACCCCGCAGGCTTGAACCTCGGAATAGGTTTTGGAGAATGGATGGCAATTATGGCTCCGATGGTTATCATCATGCTTTTCTGCGCATGGTTTATCATCCGCAAGATGTTCCCATTCTCACAAAAGACTATAGAATTAAAAATCGATGGCAATATAAGTCACAATTGGCGTACTATAGTTGTAGGTGCCACATTCTTCCTTACCATCCTTCTTTGGGTATGTGGCAAGCAACTAGGTGTCAATGCCAACACTGTGGCTATGCTTCCAATTGCCGTTTTTGCCTTTACCGGCGTGGTAACAGCCAGCGACCTGAAAGATATAGATTGGGCCGTCATCTGGATGGTTGCCGGTGGTTTTGCTCTCGGTCTCGCCATGAATGGAACCGGCTTAGCAGAAAATGCAGTAAACAGCATCCCATTCGCTGAGTTTAACCCATTAGTAATTATGGTGATCTCTGGATTAGTTTGCTTCATACTAAGTAATTTTATCTCAAATACAGCAACTGCCGCCCTGCTCATCCCGATCCTTACCGTAGTATGTTCAGGAATGGGCGACAAGTTGACTTCTATAGGAGGAACCCAAACTATCCTCATAGGCGTAGCAGTAGCAGCCTCTTGCGCAATGTCGCTTCCAATCTCTACTCCACCAAACGCCATTGCCTACTCCACCGGTCTTATCCAACAGACAGACATGGTGAAAGCTGGTCTTACCGTGGGCGTACTAAGTATGGTAATCGGCTATGCTGTACTCATCACATTCTGCCGTCTTGGCTTTATGTAAAAAAGATATTTTAAGAAGTATTAAATATCGGCACTGCAAAATAAACTCGTTTTTATTTTGCAGTGTCTTCTTTTTACCGTAACTTTGCACCCATGAAAAAGATAGTTATTGGAATAGATGTCGGCATTTCTACTACAAAGATAGTAGGAATAGACGAGAGCGGGATGGTTATCAGCCCTATTCGCATCAAGGCCACCGACCCTATCACCTCCTTATATGGAGCTTTTGGCAAATATTTACACGACAACAAAATTAGCCTCGACGAGGTAGAACAAGTTATGCTCACCGGTGTAGGTTCTGCTTACATTGATGAACGAATCTATGGTCTGCCTACATCGAAGAGCGAAGAGTTTGTTGCCGATGGACTCGGTGCACGATACGAAAGCAAGCTTGAGCGTATGATTGTGGTAAGTATGGGCACAGGAACCTCCCTCGTAAAGTGCGACGGCAAAGAGATCAAACACATCGGCGGCATTGGTATTGGTGGAGGAACACTAGCAGGCCTGAGCCGAATTATGCTCAAGACCGATGACATCAAGCAGATTGTAAACCTTGCCAAAAACGGTGATGTATCAAAAATCAATCTGCTAATAGGAGACATCAGCGCCAAACCTTTACCTGGACTTCCCATGAATGCAACAGCATCGCTCTTCAGTAATGCCAAAGCCAACGCCTCCCGTGAAGACATAGCAATGGGGCTTATATGGATGGTATTACAGAGCATCGGCTCAGCAACCATACTCTCCTCCCTAGAATCAGGCATCAAAGATTTTGTAATGATAGGCAACCTGACACTTTTACCACAATGCAGAGAAGTATTCCCTGCTATGGAAAAACTCTATGGTGTAAGATTCAGAATCCCTAAATATTCAGAATTCTGCACTGCCATAGGTGCTGCACTAGACTATAAAAACAAGACCGAATTATCTTAAAAGCAGGGTCAAACCATACCTTCATATCAAGAAGGAGCAAGTTACAAAATGGCGCACAACACCACAACACCAAGCTACATAAAAGGCACAACACCACAATGCGCTGAAACTGAACAGATTAATCATTTTGGGAAACCGATCTTAGAACAAGTTTCCCAAAACGATTTTTCAAACACCTGATACTCAACGACTTAATATTTTTTAACATAAGAAAAGTTGTCCAAAACGTACAACTTTCATTTTAAATTCTTATCTTTGCATTGTCGAAAAGATGGTATTTATAGCCACCTTCAAGTATAAAGACTTAGTATCAAGCAATTTAAATATCAATTATAAAAGTAACACAAGAAATGATTCAAACTGTAGTTAAACGTGACGGACGCATCGTTGGTTTCAACGAGCAAAAAATCATGGCTGCCATACGCAAAGCCATGTTACATACCGATAAGGGGGAAGACTCCTCTTTAATAGAGCAAATCACTGACCACATCGCATATCGCGGCAAGAGCCAGATGAGCGTAGAAGCCATCCAGGATGCCATCGAGCTGGAACTTATGAAGAGTGCCCGCAAAGATGTTGCTCAGAAATATATTGCCTATCGTAACCAGAGAAACATTGCCAGAAAAGCTAAGACCCGTGACGTATTCATGAGTATTGTCAATGCAAAGAACAATGACATCACCCGTGAAAACGCCAATATGAATGCTGATACTCCAGCTGGCATGATGATGAAATTTGCTTCAGAAACCACTAAACCATTCGTTGACGATTATCTCCTTTCTCAGGAGGTACGCGACGCCGTTACACATAACTACATCCACATCCACGATAAAGACTATTATCCAACCAAGAGTTTGACTTGTGTTCAGCACCCATTGGATATTATCCTCAAGCATGGTTTCACAGCAGGCCATGGCTCTAGCCGTCCTGCTAAGCGTATCGAAACTGCAGCCGTATTAGCATGCATCTCTCTTGAGACTTGCCAGAACGAGATGCATGGAGGTCAGGCAATTCCTGCCTTCGACTTCTATCTGGCCCCATACGTACGTATGTCGTACCAGGAAGAGGTAAAGAATCTGGAAAAACTAACAGGAGAAGATCTCAGCGACCTCTACAATATTGATATTGACGACTATTTAGTGAAAGACCTGACAGGCTTGGAAGGTAAAGAGCGCCTGGAGCAGCATGCCATCAACAAGACCGTAAACAGAGTACATCAGGCAATGGAGGCATTCATTCACAATATGAACACAATCCACTCTCGTGGCGGTAATCAGGTTGTATTTTCTTCTATCAATTATGGTACAGATACAAGTGCTGAAGGTCGTTGTATTATGCGAGAGATTCTGCTCAGTACATACGAAGGTGTAGGAAATGGAGAAACAGCTATCTTCCCTATCCAGATCTGGAAGAAGAAGCGTGGCGTTAACTACCTGAAGGAGGATCGAAACTATGACCTCTATCAGTTGGCTTGCAAGGTAACCGCCCGTCGTTTCTTCCCTAACTTCCTGAATCTCGATGCCACATTCAACCAGAATGAGAAATGGCGCGCTGATGATCCAGAGCGTTACAAGTGGGAAATCGCTACTATGGGTTGCCGTACCCGTGTATTCGAAGACCGTTGGGGCGAGAAGACCAGTATTGCACGTGGAAATTTGAGCTTTTCAACTATCAATATCGTGAAGCTTGCCATCGAATGTATGGGTATTGAGAACAAGCAACAGCGTATTGATATGTTCTTTGCAAAACTGGACAACATCCTCGACATTACCGCCAAGCAACTCGATGAGCGCTTCCAGTTCCAGAAAACTGCGATGGCAAAACAGTTCCCATTGTTGATGAAATATCTTTGGGTAGGAGCAGAAGACTTGAAGCCAGAAGAAACTATCGAGAGCGTTATCAATCATGGAACACTGGGTATTGGTTTCATCGGGCTTGCAGAATGCCTCGTAGCACTCATCGGTCACCACCATGGTGAAAGTGAAGAAGCACAGAATTTAGGCTTGAAGATTATTACTTATATGCGTGACCGAGCTAACGAGTTCAGCGAGCAGTACCACCACAACTACTCCATCCTGGCTACGCCAGCAGAGGGCTTGAGCGGTAAATTTACCAAGAAGGACCGCAAGCAGTTTGGCATTATTCCAGGAGTTACCGACCGTGACTACTATACCAATAGTAACCACGTACCAGTTTACTATAAGTGTACAGCCCTCAAAAAAGCAAAGATCGAGGCGCCATATCACAATCTAACCCGTGGTGGTCACATCTTCTATGTAGAAATTGACGGTGATGCTACTCACAATCCAGCAGTCATCTCAAGCGTAGTAGATATGATGGACAAATACAATATGGGCTATGGTTCAGTAAACCACAATCGCAACCGCTGTCTCGACTGCGGATACGAGAATGCGGATGCCAACCTTGAAGTATGTCCAAAATGCGGTAGCCATCACATAGATAAGCTACAGCGCATCACAGGTTATTTGGTGGGAACAACCGACCGTTGGAACAGCGGTAAACTTGCAGAGCTTCACGATCGTGTCACCCACATTGACACCCCACAAAAATAAGATAAATGATTAGTATTTTAAGTATAGTGCACGACACAATGGTAGATGGTCCGGGATTCCGGACCTCTATCTATTGTGCCGGCTGTCCTAACCACTGCCCCGGTTGCCATAATCCTCAATCCTGGGACATCAACCATGGCACAATGACCTCTACAGAGGACATTCTGAAAGAAATTATGGAAGATCCTTTCGCCAACGTCACCTTTTCTGGAGGTGATCCGATGTATCAGGCGGAAGGCTTTGCAGAACTGGCGCGCGCCATTCGGTCAGAAAGCGATAAAGATATCTGGTGCTTTACCGGTTATAGATATGAGAATCTACTGAAGAATCCAAAACAGCTGGAATTATTGAAGTTGATAGATGTATTGGTAGATGGCCCATTCATGAAAGACCTTCGGGACGAGGACCTTTTCTTCCGTGGCAGCAGCAACCAGCGTATTATCAACGTACAAAAATCCCTGGCTCTAGGCGAAGTAGTAGAACTTCACCTCACTAAGGACAATCCGAATCCTGAGCTTTAAAATTTTAAAGCCCGGGATAGGATATTACTTTTTGAACTATATATTCAATCTATAGATACACCCAATTGTTGGAGTAGATTTTTCACATAACCTCTGTTCCAATCCGTTTCATGCAGGCGTTCTGAATCAAAAAGCAACAAATCAATATCTACAGCAATAATCCCCTTTCTACTTTCAGCAACCCTCCTTCCGCATTTACGCTCTATGTTTTTGATTGCCAATAAGGTTCGTTCCATATTGACATTAGTATAGCCAACTCCTAGAGTATTTAGGAATTTATCTGATGACAACCCGATAGGCTCCGTCCAAAGCGAAGTACCAAAAGTCATATCTTCGAAAGTAGCCTCAAGCCATTTCTTTGCTTTCAGAATATGAGCCTCCTGATCAACATTAGAACCCAACGCTATCACTATTTTTACTCGTTTACTTTTCATATTTTTATAATTTCAGTGCAAAGTTAGTAAAAATTCTTAAATTAAGTATCGCTTATCCGTTTTTTTTGTTATTTTTGCACTATGAATAGAATAAAAACGTATATAATAGGTATTCTTTTACTCATCTGCACTCCATCTCAAGCACAGATGAAATGGAATCAGACCTATCAGACATATATCAATCAGTATAAGGACCTCGCCATCGAGCAGATGCTTCGCTATCGTATACCAGCCAGTATCACCTTGGCACAGGGACTCTTTGAGAGTGCAGCAGGCAAGAGTGTACTGGTCTTACAAGGTAACAACCATTTTGGCATCAAATGCCACAACTGGGCTGGTCCAACCCAATACCACGATGACGATGCCAGAGGCGAATGTTTCCGAGTATATCAAGATGCCAGAGATAGCTATGAGGATCATAGCAAATTTCTGGCTAGGCAACCACGCTATGCCCGCCTGTTTGAACTTAACCAGCGCGATTACAAAGGCTGGGCTAGAGGTTTGAAACAATGCGGATATGCGACAAATCCACAATATGCCAATAAACTGATACAAATCATTGAACTCTATAAACTTTTCGATTATGACAAAGCAAAGCGATATGATCGATTTATGGCAACACATAGCGGCACAGACCAACCCGTCAATGCGCAAGGCATATTACACCCTATCCAGAAGTTCAATGACAACTATTACCTGATAGCCAGAGAAGGTGACACCTTCAAGGCACTGGGTAAGGAAGTAGAAATCAGCTGGCGTAAACTTGCAAGATATAACGAGCGCGACAAACATACGGTATTGCACAAGGGGGATATCATCTACTTGAAGAAGAAGCGCAAGAAGGCTCCAAAGCAGTACAAGAAACGTCCTCATATCGTGCAACCGGGAGAAAGTATGTACACCATCTCACAAAGATACGGAATCCGCATCAAGTACCTCTACAAGATGAACAAGCTCGATCCTAGCTACCAGGTCAAGGTTGGAGACAGACTGCGAGTGAGATAATCACTCGCAGTATAAAAACTCATTCATCGCCCCCAAAAGGCTATCATTACCATACTATATAAATAGAAAACAAAAAAATACAAGATAAGAAATGAAAAAGAACATTTTATCTCTAGCAGCTCTGGCAATAATGATGTTGCCAAGTGATATGCAAGCACAGAATTTCGACGACTATTTCGTTGACAAGACTTTGAGAATAGACTATACTTTTGCCGGCAACAAAACCCAGCAGATGATAGCTGTAGATGAGCTGAACGTAATGCCTCGATGGTATGGAAAGAAACAGCGACTCAGTGAGCTACCAATAGAAGGCAATGGTCAAATAACAGTTAAAGATCATCGCACAGGTAAGGTTATTTATCGTAACTCATTCTCTACCCTGTTTCAGGAATGGCTCTCAGAGCCAGAGTCAGCCGGCAACACCAAGAGTTTCGAGAATGTATTCCTCGTACCGATGCCTAAAGACACTATTGATGTGACACTTGACTTGCGTAACAACCGTCGTGAGATTATGACCTCTCTCACTCACCAAGTTGCACCAAGCGATATCTTGATTCACCACAAGGGCGAAAAGCCAACGCCTTACGAGACCTTGCAGCAAGCAGCCGACACTACCCGCTGCATCCACATCGCCTACGTAGCTGAAGGCTATACGGAAGAGGAAATGCCAATATTCCTTCAGGATGCAAAAGAAGCAAATGAAGCCATTTTTAATCACGAACCTTTCAAGAGCATGAAAGACAGGTTCAATGTAGTTGCTGTAAAATCAGCATCTCTTGAAAGTGGCACAAGCGAACCTGGCAAGGATATATGGAAGAAAACTGCTTTAAGTTCACATTTTGACACATTCTATAGTGAGAGATACCTCACCACACTTCATCTCAAAGACCTCCACGACTGTCTCGCTGGCATCCCATACGAACATATCATCGTATTGGTTAATTCTACAAGATACGGTGGAGGCGGAATTCTCAATTCCTACAATCTCACCACCTGCCACCAGAAATGGTTTAAACCTGTTGTAGTGCATGAATTCGGTCATTCTTTTGCCGGACTTGCTGACGAATATGCCTATGAGAGCGAGCAGGTACCGATGTATCCTCATGATGTTGAGCCATGGGAAAAAAATATCACCACATTGGCAAACTTTCACGGAAAATGGGAAGATATGATCAAGAAGGGTACAAAGATTCCTACCCCACTTTCTAAAAAGGCGAAAGAGGCAGTAAGCAAAGTTGGTGTTTTTGAAGGTGCAGGCTATAGTCCAAAGGGAGTGTATCGCGGTGTACAAGATTGCCGTATGCGCATCAACGAGACACCAGAGTTCTGCATAGTATGCAAGAAAGCTCTACAAGACATCATCGACTTTTACACCAAATAGATAGAGAGGAATCAGGAGCCACAAGCTCCCATTATCCAAGAACAATAATAATTAATGAAATAAACACCAATCGCTTATGAAAGAGCAATCCTTAAACATCCAGTATCAGGTAGCTCAGTTAGATGAACTGAGCGACATTGAACAGCAATTGGTAAAGAAAGCCATGGAGGCCACCAATAATTCTTATGCCAACTACAGCCACTTTCATGTAGGTGCAGCCTGCCTGTTGGCTGATGGCAGAATCGTAATTGGAGCCAATCAGGAAAATGCAGCCTTTCCATCCGGTCTCTGCGCTGAACGCAGTGCCATCTTCGGAGCCCAAAGCAACTATCCAGAGCAAGCTATCACGACTCTGGCCATAGCTGCCCGCAACGAGAATGGCTTCCTCAAAAGCCCGATCTCCCCATGTGGCGCATGCAGGCAGGTAATACTAGAGATGGAAGACCGATATCAGCAACCCGTTTGCATCTTGCTCTACGGCGAGAACTGCACCTATCGCTTCCACAGCATCAAGGACTTGCTTCCATTCTCATTTGTAGATGCCAATATGAAAGAATAAGATTTTGGATTATTTCTTCAGATTAGTATTCATACAAACATATAAAAAGGCACGAATCCCCCAGGAATTCGTGCCTTTTATGTTATTTTTCTGTTTTATGTTATTCATCAAACTCATAACAGCCCGCATCCGGTTTATCATCACGAAGAACACCCCGTCGGTCAGTAGGAAATGAAGTAGCAGCATCAGCCACTCCTATGGCAGCCGATTCCTTGCGAAGCCTGAAATCATACTTCAAATTATCCGTATCAAATAATCGGAAATGTTTCTCCCCAAACTGAGTCGTATCCTTTAAGTTCTCATATATGGTATTCGTAAATTTCAAACTATCTTCAGTATTCATCTTTTCTGTACGAAGTACACAATGATCGAAGCTGAAATTACATACTTCATCGTTCTTCGGTGAAGTCCATACCACCTCATCATCATGGTATCCTGTAACTATAGAATTTATGACCTTAAAATTGAGAATCGGAGGAACAATACCTATAGCTGTGGCACGACGCCCATCAAAAGGATAGAACTGAGCTATGGTACATCCGTTCACTTCCACATCACCACCCTTTACATAAAGCGTATGATTCAAGGTGTTGGATAACTGACAATTATACAACTGCACCTTAGCCGAATCAACGGCAAGACCATACCCCTGACAATTATGAATGGTAGAATGCCGTAAAAGAAGCTTCTGACGAGTGACATCCGAACAAGGTTCTACCCTAATACCGTGATAAGCACTGTGGATGTCAGCATAGCTGATGACATTATCCGATGAAGAAGGCATGAAATGAACACCTTGCCACCGACCAGGCGTCCGATCATAAGGAAGATAGTCGAACATATTATCCATACGATCTCCCCGCATCATCACCTCATTATCTTTCTCTCCCCAAATGCGCAACGAGCCATATACATCAAGTCCGGCATTCTCATGAAAATAGAAATGCGTACCAGCCCCAACAGACAGCGTTACGAGACTATCAACAACCATTCCGCCATATACAACAACCGGACGGCTGCTCTGTATCGTAGTATCTTTCCTGATTCGAAGATTCTTGCATAAAACAGCATCCCAGGAGTAAGCTTTTAAGTTTACTTTCTGCTGCACCCCGCTTTCCAATGTAAAGAGCAGATTATCCTCCACTAACTGAGGTGAATTCTGATATTGTTGATGCGAAGTAAGTTCTACGAAAACACGAATACTATCGCCCTTTCTCACCTCTATATTCTGAGTCTGATAGCCGGCAGCCGATCCTAGGAACGAGCCATCCACATTTACCCGAAATCCCGTCTGGTTACCATTTTCCAGTCTGACAGTAGAACAACGCAGCGACTTTCCCGAACGATTATACACCCAAAAGCTTCGAGTAGGTGTAGGCACATTCGAGAACGTAGTATCCAGGCTTACTGTATCTGCAGAAAACGCGAGCAAGTGAGAACGTGACGAAGAAAAGCTCTCCTCATCAGCACAACCAGCCATCGCTACAGAAGCCATACAAGCGATAATGATATTATAAAAAAATCCCTTTTTCCGTTTCATATTTATAGAACGGAAAAAGGGATTAAATATTGTATTACTCTAACCATTCTCAGGTTAGTAGTTTTCCAAGAAAACCAATATCCTGCTACATAAACATAGCGAAGATAGAAGAACCTATTACGGTCATCACACCACAAACCACGATAGACAAGCTACTCATTGCACCTTCAATAGTACCCATCTCCATAGCTTTAGCCGTACCCAAGGCGTGAGCAGAACAACCGATGGCAATACCCTTGGCAATAGGTTCCTTGATACAAAGCAGCTTGAGAAACTTCTCTGCAAAGATATTGCCTATCACACCTGTAATGATGATTACGACAACCGTTACAGAAACATGACCACCCAATTCCTCAGAAACACCAATACCGATGGCTGTGGTGATGGATTTTGGCAAGAATGTAACATAGGCTGCATGGTCGAAGTGGAACACCAAAGCCAGAAGAAGTACAGAGCAGAGACTTGCCAAGACACCCGACAAGATACCAATGAGCACAGCACGGTAATTCTTCTTCAGCAATTCTACCTGCTGATAAAGCGGAACTGCCAGACAGATGGTAGCCGGGGTAAGCAGATAACTGATGATATTGGCACCCGCATTGTAAGTCTTATAATCTACTCCCGTAATCAGCAAGGTACAAATAACCAAAATGATGGAAATCAGCAACGGATTCATCAAAGACCATCCTGTTTTAATCTTCAAAAGCAATCCGATGGCGTAAGCAGCCAAACTGATCAAAACACCAAAAAAGACAGAATCCTGAAACAAGGAAATCATTTTTTTGCCTCCTTTCCTCTTTTGATAACAAACTGAGTGAACCATCCAGAAACAGCCATCACCACAAAAGTACTGACAACAGTCACAACAATATACTGCAACCATGCACTGGCAATAGAATGCCATGAGTCGATGAGTCCCACAGCTGCCGGAATAAACATCACTGGCATTACGGCAATGAGGAAACTGCTGGTTTCCCTTATATGTTTCACCTTGATAACCTTAAGTTCCAATGCCGCGAACAACAAGACAATACCATAAATACTGGCAGGTATCGGCAACGGCAACAGATAATGGAGCAATTCTCCTGCGAAAGAGAACGCTATGATAATTAAAAACTGAATTAAAAGTTTCATCCTAAATACAAATTACTTTAAAAATTAAGTAAGCATCATTATCACCAATAAGCCAAACTTACAAAACTGCTTCCGCATAAGAAACAATCGCTTGTGCCGTTTTCTCCACACCTAAGCGAACCGTATCCAGACAAACGTCATAATCGTTGGCATTTCCCCAAGTCAACCCCGTATAGTAACTATGATAAGCCACACGGCAATCATCAACATGTTCCACAAACTCAGCCGCCTCAGCATAAGAAAGCTTCTGCTCCTCCTTGATCTCCGCAATACGAGCCTTTACATCACCCTTGAGGAACACCGACACCAAGTCTTTGCGTTCACGGAAGATGTAATTGCCACACCGCCCGATAACGACACAATTCTCCTGTCCTATCATATCAGCCAAGACACGAAGAGGTTTTTCTGTGAGCAATCTTTGATTCTCACCCAGGGAAGACATTGAAAAGAGCAGTTCGTCAACAGGATCTTCATCGAAGAAAGCTTCCATCTCATCCAAGACTCCACGCTTTTCCGCCATTTCCATCAAATTCTTACGGGTATAAAACGGAATACCATAATGTTCTGCAAGCAGTCTGCCTACCCGAACAGCGCCACATCCACATTGGCGCGCAATCGTAATAATCATGATAGTATAAATTTTAAATTAAACGTATATCGTATATAAAGCAAGAAAGCTAAGAAGATTTGATTCTTCTTAGCTTTCTAAAGTCGGGGCGACAGGATTCGAACCTGCGACCACCTGTTCCCAAAACAGGCGCGCTACCGGGCTGCGCTACACCCCGTTTTATTAAAGCAATTTACTTTCAGAATGATTTGATAAGTCGGGGCGACAGGATTCGAACCTGCGACCACCTGTTCCCAAAACAGGAGCGCTACCGGGCTGCGCTACACCCCGCTTATACTAGAGCAATTTACCATCAGAGATTTGAAGTCGGGGCGACAGGATTCGAACCTGCGACCACCTGTTCCCAAAACAGGAGCGCTACCGGGCTGCGCTACACCCCGCTTTCTTCTCACAATGAAATTACTTTTTTACAGTAAGCATCATTTCTGAATTGCGGGTGCAAAGGTACAACATTTTTCTTATTCCACCAAATTTTTCAGCAACTTTTTTTTGTAAAAATATGCATTTATTCAGTTTTTTCCTAAAAAAAGGGCAACTTCCGAAGAAATTGCCCCTTTATACCTTATTATATATGACGATTGATGAATTTTCAGCAACCGCATTGTTTTGCTATTACGCCTTGATGATACCTTCCTCTACGAAAATCTTCTTCAAGATCTCAACAGCCTTCTCTACCTGCTCTCTTGTATGAGTAGCCATAAGAGCAAAACGCACCAATGTGTCCTGAGGAGCACATGCTGGTGGGATAACAGGATTGATGAACACACCTGCATCATAAGCCAGCTTGGTAACAACGAATGTCTTCTCTGCATCACGAACGTAGAGAGGAATGATAGGACTCTCAGTCTCACCAATCTCGAAACCTTCCTCACGGAAACGCTTCAAAGCATAGTTGGTAACATCCCAAAGATTCTCAAAACGCTCAGGCTCCTTCTGGATGATATGGAGAGCCTCGAGAGCTGCAGCAGTTGCAGCTGGAGTGTTAGATGCACTGAAGATGTAAGTACGGCAGTTGTGACGGAGGAAATTGATGGTATCCTTATCTGATGCGATGAAACCACCGATAGATGCCAGACTCTTAGAGAAGGTACCCATGATAAGATCCACCTCATCTGTCAAGCCGAAATGATCGCAGACACCACGTCCCTGCTTACCAAACACACCAAGGCCATGAGCCTCATCTACCATGATAGAGCAGTTGTACTTATGCTTCAACTTCACGATTTCTGGCAAGTTAGCCAAATCGCCCTCCATAGAGAACACGCCATCCACAACGATGAGCTTGACTGCATCCTCAGGAAGCTTAGAGAGCACGCGCTCCAAATCTTCCATATCGTTGTGCTTGTAGTGAAGCTGGGTAGCGAATGAAAGACGACGGCCATCTACGATACTGGCATGATCACGGTCGTCACAGATGATATAATCACCGCGGCCTACAACACATGCCAACACGCCCTGGTTTACAGAGAAACCAGTAGAGAAGCACAATGTCTCATCCTTGCCCATAAACTCAGCAAGCTCTTTTTCGAGCTGCACATGCAAATCGAGTGTACCATTGAGGAAGCGGCTACCAGCACAGCCTGAGCCGTACTTGTCAAGAGCAGCCTTAGCTGCATCGATAACACGCTGATCATTTGTCAAACCCTGGTAAGCATTAGAACCGAACATCAGGATCTTGTGACCGTCGATGTCAGTTACCTCTGTCATCTGCTTACTTGTAATCTCACGGAAGTATGGATACACACCGGCTTCCATATACTTCTGAGGTACACGATAATTCTTGTATCTTTCTTGTAATTGTCCCATTATAATAGGTGTACTTTATTTCTATTTTAATTTATTTTCTAGTTTCAGGCTGCAAAGATACAAAAAAAGATTAATAAAACCGCTTTTTTCCTAAGAAAGTTTACTTTTATGCTTTTTTTAGTAGATATTTCTTGCCATTTTAGGGATTTTTATTACTTTTGCAATTTAAAATACAATTTCTTGACTAAGATATGAAAAAAAAGATAGTTTTCATCATGAACCCGATTTCTGGAACCAGCAGCAAAGCGGCGGTTCCCAGTTTGATAGATTCTACTTTGGACAAGGAGCAGTTCGAGTACGAGATAAAAATGACTGAAAGACCAGGACACGCCTCAGAACTGGCAGCCGAAGCCAGAGACAACCACGCAGACATCGTGGTGGCTGTAGGTGGCGATGGCACTGTGAACGAGGTAGCCCGTTCCCTCGTCCATTCCGACTCAGCATTAGGCATTCTGCCTTGCGGCTCAGGAAACGGTCTGGCGCGCCACCTGCTGTTGCCAATGAACTTGAAGAAGAGCATTGAGATCATCAACGCCTGCGAAATACACGACCTAGACTACGGAGTCATCAACGAATACCCATTCTTCTGCACTTGCGGAATGGGCTTCGACGCCTTTGTCAGTATGAAGTTTGCAGAAAGCGGAAAGCGTGGACCGATCAGCTATGCAGAGAACATCCTGAGAGAAGGCTTAAAATATGAACCTGAAACATATACTCTGGAGGATGAGACAGGAACAAAACAATATAAAGCGTTTCTCATCTCATGCGCCAACGCTTCCCAATACGGCAACAACGCCTATATTGCCCCACAGGCATCTATGAGCGATGGATTGATGGATGTGGTCATCATGGAACCGTTTGATGTCATCGAAGCTTCACAGGTTAGTTTCGACATGTTCAACAAAACCCTCGACAAGAACTCGAAGATCAAGTCTTTCCGTTGCAAGAAGCTCCACATCACCCGCAGCAAGCCAGGTGTCATCCATTATGATGGCGACCCTGTGATGACCGGCGCCGACATAGATGTGCACATGGAAGAAAAAGGCATCAAGATGATTGTAAATCCGTTTGCAGACAAGAGTGTGCGCAAGCCGAACGTCATCCAATCAGCCTTTGCCGATTTCTTCAACGACATCAATGTTGTACGCGATGACATTCACAAAGACATCCAGCGCCAAAGCAAACGAGTAGGAGCCATCAGCAAGCTCGTACAGAGAAAGCTGAACCTCTAGCCCTTACCTGATATAGAATTCTTCCGTAATTTTCGCATACCACTCTGACCGGTTCCCCTCGGAATCGGTCATTGTTTTTATAGTATTTTCCATTCCATTATACCGATGTTTTGCAAATGACAGAAGATAACGTTTCGGCTGTTTGCGCTCTACAGTCTTAACGCCACACTGCCGGATAAGATAAAAACCTAGCATACAAGCTTCCGACACAACCACCTCAAGAACCTCTGAAGGAACAATCACGGAAAAAACGCCATCATCACTCAGTAGCATTTTTGCACCCCTGAAAAGATCCCTGAAAGGCAAACTATCCGTATGGCGGGCCATCGTACGTTTACTGTCTGGATTTTTTAGACTATTCAAGAAGAAAGGAGGATTGCTTACGATTGCATCAAAAGACTCCTCAGAATGATAGTCCTGCAATCGGCAGCACTCTATTTCGACACGATCGGCAAAAGGACTTGCAGCCACATTCTCAGCAGCCTCCTCACAAGCCTCTCCATCCATATCAATACCCCGCACCTGCGCCTCAGGGAAGCGCTGCGCCATCATCAGCGAAATGAGTCCGGTACCCGACCCGACATCCAAAATGCGTTTACCGCCAGGTGCCCATGCCCCCAGCAGCACACCATCCGTTCCCACTTTCATGGCGCAACGATCCTGATGAATCTCAAATTGTTTGAATTTAAATCCAGTCATAGTTTTACTTTTAAAATAGTAACGCAAAAATCAGCATTTTATTACAGTCTTCTTGCTTATATTAATAATAATATCTAATAAAGAGGTGATTTTCGGAAAAAACGATGGGATTCTCGGCAAAAATTACTAACTTTGCACCCTATAAATATATATTCAAGAGAATATACACCCCAAAAAGTGTTTATCAAAATAGAACAGAAATTCATATACACCCCAAAAAGTGTTTATCAAATAGAATATGAACAGAAATTCGAATACACAAATCCAGATGATAGCCGACTTTGAGGGCGATGCATCCGTATTGATACAAGAAAGGGAGGCAGGAATCTATCCTACCCTCTGCACTCGCGACCTGGTGGTTTTTCCTTCCGTGCTTACCCCTATCTTGATAGGCAGGGCGGAAAGCAAGGAGCTGGCAAACATGCTGGAGCAAAATCCAGAAACAGTATTCTGCATCTTTTGCCAGAAGCATGCGGACATAGACTCACCTAATCAGGAAGACTTGTACGAAACCGGAACATTTGCCAAGTTGATGAGAGTCATCAATATGCCAAACGATGAGCATCAGAAGACCATCATCGTACAGGGTTTAGGCAGATGCAAGATGAAGCAGATTGTAGATAAGGAACCATTCTACCTTGCCGATGTAGAAAGTCTGCCAGAGACCTGGCCTACCGAAAAGGAAGCCGAAGATCCTATGTTCAAGGCATTGACCCAAACTTTCTTCGAGGAATCTATCAAATTCATTCAGTACAATGAGAACATTCCCAACGAGGCTGTCTATGCGATCAATGAGATTACCAATCGCTTCGTGAAATGCAACTTCATCTGCACCTCCCTGCCTTTTACGGCAGAAGACAAGATCAAGATGCTGGAACAGGAGAAGCTGTCAGAGCGACTGATAGAGGCACTCAAGGCCTTGCACAAGGAGCAGAAACTGCTCTACCTGCAAAATGAAATCAGGAACAAGACGCAGTTTGATCTCGACGAGCAGCAGAAGGAATATTACCTGAAGCAGCAGATCAAGAACATCAAGGAAGAGCTGGGCGAAGGCGAAAGCAGTCCGGAAAAGAAGGAGCTGCTCGAAAAAGCCAAGACCAAGAAATGGAACGAGGCAACCCAGAAGGTTTTTCAGAAAGAGTTGGCCAAACTCGACAACATCCATCCTCAGAGCCCAGACTACCCTATCCAGCTCAACTATCTGCAGACGCTGGTAGATTTGCCTTGGGGCGAATACACCGAGGATGACCTCAGCCTGTCTCATGCCCAGAAGATTCTCAACCAGGACCACTACGGCATGGAGAAAGTAAAGGAACGCATCCTGGAATATCTTGCCGTAAGATCCCTGAAGGGTGGAATGCAGAGTCCGATTCTCTGCCTCTATGGTCCTCCGGGAGTCGGCAAGACCAGTCTGGGCAAGAGCATTGCCAAGGCCATGAAGCGCAAATACGTGAGAATGTCTCTGGGAGGTCTGCACGATGAAGCCGAGATTCGCGGTCACCGCCGCACTTATATCGGAGCTATGCCTGGCCGCATTGTCAAGAACATCCTCAAGGCAGGCAGCAGCAACCCAGTCTTCATCCTCGATGAGATAGACAAGGTTTCAGCCAACAACCACCAGGGTGATCCAGCGTCAGCCTTGCTTGAAGTACTCGACCCAGAGCAGAACAACACCTTCCACGACAATTACCTGGATGTGGATTACGATCTCTCTAAGGTTCTCTTCATCGCAACCGCCAATGACATCAGCTCAATCCCACGTCCTTTGCTCGACCGAATGGAGCTCATCGAAGTAGGCGGCTACATTACGGAGGAGAAGATAGAGATTGCCAAGCGCCACCTGATTCCGAAGGAATTGGAGAATACAGGTCTCGACAAATTCACCCCGAAGGTAAGCTTCAACAAGGCAGCCATCGAGGGCATCATCGAGCACTACACCCGCGAAAGCGGCGTGCGCCAGCTCAAGAAACAGATCAACAAGGGACTGCGCAAGATGGCCTACAAGCTCGCCTATTCCAAGGAATTGGAGAAGCCATCCATCACCGCAGCAGACCTGAAGGAGATTCTCGGCACCGCCCCATTCACCCGCGACATCTATCAGGGCAACGATTATGCAGGAGTAGTAACAGGACTCGCATGGACCTCTGTGGGCGGCGAAATTCTCTTTATCGAAACCTCGCTGAGCAAGGGAAGACAGGGCAAGCTTACCCTGACCGGTAATCTGGGAGATGTGATGAAGGAATCGGCAGTCATCGCCCTGGAATACATCAAGGCGCATATCGACCTGCTGGGCGTGGATTACCGCATCTTTGAAAACTGGAACATCCATATCCACGTACCTGAAGGAGCAACGCCAAAAGACGGTCCTTCGGCAGGTATTACCATTGCCACCAGTATCGCTTCGGCCATCACCCAGCGCAAGGTTCGCAAGAACATAGCCATGACCGGCGAGATTACCCTTCGCGGCAAGGTGCTCCCAGTGGGAGGCATCAAGGAGAAGATCCTGGCAGCCAAGCGTGCCGGCATTACCGACATCGTGATCTGCAATGAAAACAAGAAGAACATCCTCGACATTCCAGAAAAGTATCTCAAGGGCGTAGAGTTCCATTATGTAGAAGATGTAGCAGATGTCTGGGAGTTTGCCCTCACCGACGAGAAGGTAAAGCACCCTATCGACTTCACCATTCCAGAAAATGACAAAAAAGAAAAGAAATGAAATTTGAACTACAAGTAACAGATAAGGCAAGCGATGCTCGCACCGGCATCATCACCACCGACCACGGACAGATCAAGACCCCGATCTTCATGCCTGTGGGAACTGTGGGCAGCGTAAAGGGTGTACATTTCGAAGAATTGCGCCAGCAGGTAAAGGCCCAGATCATCCTGGGAAACACCTACCATCTCTACCTGCGCCCGGGACTCGAAGTCATCAAGGCGGCAGGCGGACTGCATAAGTTCAACGGCTGGGACCGTCCTATCCTCACCGACAGTGGCGGCTTCCAGGTATTCTCGCTTACCGGAATCCGCAAGCTCAGAGAAGAGGGCTGCGAGTTCCGTTCCCACATCGATGGCAGCAAGCATTTCTTCACACCAGAGAACGTGATGGATACAGAACGTATCATCGGTGCCGACATCATGATGGCTTTCGATGAGTGTCCTCCCGGACAGAGCGACTTTATGTATGCGAAGAAGAGTCTGGAGATGACCCAGCGCTGGCTCGACCGCTGCATCAAGCGCTTCGACGAGACCGAACCTCTCTATGGTTATCAGCAGAGCCTCTTCCCTATCGTCCAGGGCTGTACTTTCCCAGAGCTGCGCCGCGAAGCAGCCAAGTACATTGCCGACAAGGGAGCCGACGGAAATGCCATCGGCGGTCTTGCCGTAGGCGAGCCTACCGAGGTGATGTACGAAATGATCGAGGTGGTGAATGAGATTCTGCCAAAGGACAAGCCTCGCTACCTGATGGGCGTAGGAACTCCCCAGAACCTGCTCGAGGCCATCGAGCGCGGTGTTGATATGTTCGACTGCGTAATGCCAACCCGCAACGGCCGCAATGCGATGCTCTTTACCTATAATGGTACGATGAACATGCGCAACAAGAAGTGGGAGATGGATTTCAGTCCAGTGGATCCAGACGGCTGCGACATCGACCAGATTACCACCAAGGCCTACCTGCACCATCTCTTCAAGGCCCAGGAGCTCCTTGCCATGCAGATTGCCAGCATCCACAACCTGTCGTTCTATCTCCGTCTCGTTACAGATGCACGCCACCATATCGAGCAGGGCGACTTCGTAGAGTGGAAACGCTCTATCATCGATCAACTCGGCCGACGAATCTAGCTTGAGCGTTGAGCATTGAACTTTATAGGATGCTCCTATACATATTTTACATTAAATGATGAAAGATTATAAATACATCAGAAAACATCGCAGACTGCTCAAGATGGGCAGAGCCTTCGAATCTCGCTTCGGCTGGCTCATTGCCATCCTGCAGCGCATAGCCCGCATTCTAGGCTGGATCGGGCACAAGCTGCGATTCCTCAGGGTGCTCAGGTATCTCAACCCACTGAGATACATCAAGCGGTTAGACTGGTACATTATCAAGAAGTTCGTAGGCTACTACTTCTTCTCGATTGCACTGATCATCTCCATCTCCATCGTGTTCGACTTCAATGAGAACCTGGCGAAGTTCACGGAGTATCATGCACCGGCCAAGGCCATCATCTTCGATTATTATGCCAACTTCATCCCTTACTTCGCCAACCTCTTCAGTGCGTTGTTCGTGTTTGTGGCGGTCATCCTCTTCACGTCGAAGCTGGCAGGCAACTCTGAAATCATCGCCATTCTGGCATCAGGTGTTTCCTTCAAGCGACTCCTTCGTCCTTACCTCATCACCTGCATCATGCTCTCAGCCTTGAGCTATGTACTCTCTGCCTACGTGATTCCTCACGGCACGGTAGTACGCCAGAACTTTGAGACGATGTACAAGAACAAGAAGAAGAATACTTCTGCCGAAAACGTACAGCTACAGGTAGATAAGGGCGTGATTGCCTATATGCAGCACTACGACAACAACTCGAAGCGAGGTTACGGATTCTGTCTCGACAAGTTCCAGGACAAGAAACTCGTAAGCCACCTTACGGCGATGGAGATTCAGTATGATACGATCTCCGACAGCAAATACCACTGGAAATTGAGCAACTGGAAGGTGCGCCAGCTGAAAGGTATGAAGGAACACATCACCAGCGGAGCGCAGAAGGATACGCTGATTACGATGGAGCCTACCGACCTGGTTTATTCCAAGGGTCAGCAGGAAACCTTCACCAGTCCGGAACTGAAGGAGTATATTTCCAAGCAGATCAACCGCGGTTCGGGCAATGTGGTGCAGTATCAGGTAGAATACCACAAGCGCATCGCCGCCTCGTTTGCCTCCTTCATCCTCACCATCATCGGAGTGTCGCTTTCATCGCGCAAGCGTAAGGGAGGAATGGGCTTATCTTTGGGAATCGGTCTTGCACTGAGCTTCGGCTACATCATGCTGCAAACCGTATCGGCAACCTTTGCCATCCAGGCAAACTTCCCTCCGGCACTTGCAGCCTGGTTGCCAAACATCATCTTCGCCTTCGTTGCCTACTTCTGCTACCGCAAGGCACCGAGGTAATTAAACATTGAAACAAAGAACCTTGACCATTGAATCGGATGAAGCTCCATCCGGCTCAATGGTCAACAAAAGAAAGGAAAAGAATGTATTTCGACGAATTAGATTTGAATGACAACGTGCTCGACGCATTATACGACATGCGCTTCGACACTTGCACCCCTGTACAGGAAAAATGTATCCCTGAGATATTGGAAGGTCACGACGTATTGGGCGTGGCACAGACCGGAACGGGTAAGACAGCAGCCTATCTGCTCCCAGTATTGAGCAAGCTTGATGATGGCGGCTATCCGAAAGACGCCATCAACTGCGTCATCATGTCGCCAACCCGCGAGTTAGCCCAGCAGATAGACCAGGCCATGCAGGGCTTCGGCTACTACCTGCAGGATGTGAGCAGCGTGGCTGTTTATGGCGGCAACGACGGCAACCGCTACGATCAGGAGCTGAAGAGCCTCCGCATGGGTGCTGATGTCGTGATTGCTACTCCAGGTCGCCTCATCACCCACATTTCCCTGGGTAATGTAGATTTGAGCAAGGTAAGCTTCTTCATTCTCGATGAGGCCGACCGCATGCTCGACATGGGCTTCTCTGAAGACATCAATACCATCGCTTCCAAGTTGCCAAAGACCTGCCAGACCATCATGTTCTCTGCCACCATGCCTGAGAAGATTGAGGAACTTGCCAAGGCCCTGCTCAAGGATCCTGTAGAGATCAAGCTTGCCGTAAGCAAGCCTGCCGAGAAGATCAAGCAGGAGGCTTACGTTTGTTACGAGACCCAGAAGATGACCATCATCAAAGATATCTTCAAGGCTGGCGATATGAAGCGCGTCATCGTGTTCAGCGGCAGCAAGATGAAGGTGAAGCAGTTGGCTGCTGCCCTTCAGCAGATTGGCATCAACTGCGGTGCAATGCACTCCGACCTGGAGCAGGCAGAGCGCGATGATGTGATGTTCAAGTTCAAGAGCGGTCAGTTCGACGTACTGGTTGCTACGGATATCGTGGCTCGTGGAATCGATATTGATGATATCGAGATGGTCATCAATTATGACGTTCCTCACGATACTGAGGATTATGTTCACCGCATCGGCCGTACAGCCCGTGCCAACCGCGATGGTAGAGCCATCACCTTCGTCAACGAGGAAGACCAGTACTGGTTCCAGCAGATTGAGAAGTTCCTGGAGAAGGTGGTAGAGAAGATGCCTCTGCCGGAAGATTGCGGCGAAGGCCCTGAATACATCAAGCTCAACAAGCCTTCAAAACGCAACAATGGTCGAAAGGGCAAGGGCGGGAACAACCGCAACGGCAACCGCGGCGGCAACCGCGGCGGCAACAATAACAGCAACGGCGAGGGCAAGAGCAAGACCAGCGCCAAGAGCCGCAGACAGAAAGACCGCGACCAGACTTCACACAAGCGCAAGCCAAACAAGCCAAACGAGCGTCAGGAAAAGACTCCTCAGAACAATGGCGAGAATGGTTCACAGAAGAATCACGAGAACGGCGAGCAGAAGAATCGCGAGTTCAAGAACAATGAACAGAGAAACGCTGAGCAGCGCAACGGCGAGCAGAAGAATCGCAATAACAACAAGCGCCGCAACAACAATAAGCAGCGCAACAACGAGAACGGCAACCAGCAGAGCAATCAGCAGTCTAACGGCAACCAGCGCCCGGGCAATGAGAACAATGTTCGTCCAGGCAGCAATGGCCGAGGCAGAGGTGTAGCCCAGAAGAAACAGGGTGGCGCTCAGCAGAACCAGCAGAAGCGACAGGGCACAGTTCCTCAGAACCAGCAGAAGAAGGGAACTGAGAATTCCGGTCCTCGCAAGTACGCTCCTGTTGTCAATCCACAGAAGAACGATAATCCTGTAAAGAAATTCATCAAGCGTATCTTCGGATTCGGCAAATAATCTCAAGAGAGAATAATCTCAAGAGAGAGTAATCTACCGAAATGATATATTCCTGCTTCCAGGCAGGCTTATACATTATTATATATATATGAGAAGCCCGATAAGAGAGTTGGACTATCCCAACCTTTTGTCGGGCTTTTCTTTTTTTAAACGAACCTGAAAACACGGCTAAAATGGACAGAAATAAAAGACTCCCAGTCACTCCGCTGATGTTCTTCAGCCTCATACTATCACTCAGCATCATCACAGCCAGATACAGCTATGATTACTTTTCCACGCGCTATTGGCTCATTGCAGCCATCATTGCCATAGCCTTAGCCGGCTGCTGCTATGTACTCAATGAAAACCGTCAGCTTTTCCGGCTCTTCTTCAGAAAAATCAAACAGTTGGTCCTTCTTCAGAGCTTCCTTCTGTCGCTCTGCCTGTTCTGTCTGGGCGGGTTCATCACCTCCCATCATATCGATAAGACGAAAACGCCTGGCAGCATCATGACCTACCAGTCACTCTCCCCCATCGACCGCACCATTCTGGCAAGCCGTTCCTTCCGCCAGCAGCTGGAACAGCAGCTGCATACTTATCATATCGACGGACAGGATTTCGCCGTGATTTCTGCGATGGCGATGGGCGATAAGGGTTCACTCGACCGGGAAACCAAGGAGAGCTTTTCCATCTCCGGCACAAGTCATATACTGGCAGTTAGCGGCTTGCACATAGGCATTATCTTCCAGCTCTTCGTGATTCTTCTAGGCGGAAAGCGCCGTTCCAGACCCACCATTGCCCTGTCCCTCGTTGCCGTATGGGCGTATGTCGTCTTTATCGGCTTTCCCCCTAGTGCCGTCAGATCAGCCTCCATGCTCAGCATCTACAGTTTCTGCCTGTTAGCCCTGCGCCCCGACCTTTCGCTCAACACCCTGGCGCTAGCCTATGTCATCATGCTGTTTCTGAATCCCTTCCATCTTTTCGACATCAGTTTCCAGATGTCCTTTCTCGCCGTGGCTTCCATCCTCATATTCTATCCCCCAATCTTCGGCCTGCTCAAATCCCACGGCAAGATCATCCGTTGCCTCTGGGGATTATTCAGCGTATCCCTGGCGGCACAGATAGGTACGCTTCCGCTCATCGTCTATTATTTCGGCAGAATATCCTGCTACTCCCTGCTCACCAGCTTCATCGCCATCCCGGCAGCCACCCTCATCCTCTATCTTTGTGCCCTACTCCTGCTGCTTTCTCCCCTTACCTACATTTCCAGCCTTGCCTCCGTCGGCATCTGGCTGCTGCAACATGTAGCAGCAGTACTTGCCAGCATTACCCAAGCCACCCATACCGCCTTCCGGCTTACCAGTCTGTTGCCGGGTGCCAGCATAGACCATCTTCATCTGTCACTCCTTCAGTTGCTGCTTCTCTATCTGGCAGTCGTGTCTGGCTACCTGGTCCTAGCCAAATGGAACCAGATAAGGGAAAAAATCTACAAGATTCGCCATTCTCATGCATTACCTTTCTAATCATTTGCCCATCACAAAAATAATGTGTATCTTTGCAGTATGAATTACGATAGAATCAAACAGCAGGCAGGTCATCTTCCTGCCTTCCAGATAGCCGACGCCATCAACAGCACCCTGAAGGAGTCGGCAAACCTTGTTGTCACTGCTCCGCCGGGAGCCGGAAAATCCACCGTGCTTCCACTCACCCTCCTCGGAGCCACCCCACAGGGAAAGATTCTGATGCTGGAACCACGCCGCCTTGCTGCCCGTCAGATAGCTGAACGAATGGCAAGCATCTTGGGCGAACCCGTGGGCAAGACCGTGGGTTACCGGATACGCTTCGAGAACAAGGTTTCTTCAGAAACCCGCATCGAGGTGCTCACCGAGGGAATCCTTACCCGGATGCTCATCCATGATGCCACGCTCGAAGGAGTGAGCGCTGTCATCTTCGATGAGTTTCACGAGCGAAGCATCAACTCCGACCTGGCGCTTGCCCTCACCCGACAGGCACAGGAAATCATCCGACCAGATTTGAAGATCATCATCATGTCGGCAACCATCGATGCTTCCGCCATCTGCGAGGCTCTTCAGGCACCATTGATAGAGAGCGAAGGACGGATGTTCCCCGTAGAGACCATTTATTCTGAGACCGACATTGCGCGATACGATATATATATAGAGGTGGCAGCTACCATCCTCAAGGCTGCAGATAGGAACGAGGGAGATATTCTGGCTTTCCTTCCGGGGCAGTCGGAGATTCTGAAATGCAAGGAGATTTTGGACTCTTCCAAGCTTTCCGTTCATCAGGTTTATCCGCTCTACGGCAATCTTCCACCCGAGAAGCAGCGCCTCGCCATAGCCCCATCCCGTGATGGAGAAAGAAAGATCGTGCTCGCCACACCTATCGCAGAAACCTCACTTACCATCGAAGGTGTGAGGATCGTGGTGGATTCCGGACTCTGCAGAAAACTGGTTTACAACGCCCGCACGGGATTGAGCCACCTGGAAACCGTTACCATCAGCAAGGATATGGCTACCCAGCGAAGAGGACGAGCCGGACGAGTGGCTGAAGGAATCTGCTACCGGTTGTGGACTCAGACCTCGGAACATCTGATGGAAGACCAGCGCCGCCCGGAGATAGAAGAAGCTGACCTTACATCGATGGTGCTCGACATTGCAGCCTTTGGCGAGAACAATCCCCAGTCGCTGCTCTGGCTTACCCCACCATCAAGCAGTAACCTTCTCAATGCCAAGGAATTGCTTCTTTCTCTTGAAGCGATAGAACCGGATGGCAGCATCACCCCATTGGGCAGGAAGATGGCAACATTGCCTTGTCATCCACGCTTCGCCAAGATGATGATGAGCTCAGAAACTTCTGCACTCAAAGCTCTAGCCTGCGACGTTGCCGCCCTGCTGGAAGAGAAAGACCCGATGAGCGATTCAGAGGATTCGGACATGGCGCTGCGCCTCTCCATCCTCCGTTCGCAGCGACAGAAAAACAGTCTGGGCAGATGGGCTCGCATCGCCCAGATAGCCCAGGAATACCAAAGGATGCTCAAGGTGAAGGAAGACAATGAACCAGTGGATGCAGAGGAGGTGGGCAGACTGATTGCCCTAGCCTATCCTGAGCGCATCGCCATGGCTATCGATAATATCGGACATTTCAGAATGTCGAACGGCAAGACAATCTTCATCGATTCAAGCGATACAATGTCGGCGCAGCAATGGCTCGCCATCGCCTCGCTCAATGTATCTGCTCAGCCGTCAGGCACGAATGCTTCCACCCCGCTTCCATCTTCAGGAAAGGCAGGCAGGGTGTTTCTCTCGGCTCCCATAAACATCAACGACCTCCCCACCCATGAGTTCGACAACATCTCGTGGGACAGTAAGGCGGGAATAATCAGGATGCAGCGAGAGCGACGCATCGGAACCCTGGTGGTAGATAGCAAACCGCTCCAGGATGCCGACAAACAGCAGATTATCCATATTCTCTGCATCGCCATCCGGAAGGAAGGACTCAGCATGCTGGATTGGAACGAAGACGTTCAGCGGTTGCAGCGGAGAGTGGCGAAGGTAAGAGAATGGCACCCGGAAATAGAGTTGCCCGATCTGTCCACCGCACACCTGATGGAGACAGCCGCCGAATGGTTGCCCTTCTATCTGGAACAGGGCGGAAAGCTCAAGACGAGCACCGCCGAACTCAGGAAGCTCAATCTCCAGGAAATTCTCTGGGCACAGATTCCATACGAGCAGCAGCAGGAGATAGACCGCCTCGCACCCACCCACATTGTGGTTCCATCGGGCAGTCATATCCGCATCGACTATCGCCAGGGAGCCGAGGCTCCCATCCTCAGTGTCCGGCTGCAGGAGTGCTTCGGAATGACTCAGACGCCAGCTGTTGATGATGGCAGGCAGCCTCTGTTGCTGGAGTTGCTCTCTCCGGGTTTCAAGCCCGTTCAGCTTACGCAGGACCTCGCCAGTTTTTGGCAATCCACCTATTTCGAGGTGCGCAAGGAGCTGAAGCGCCGCTACCCCAAGCACTTCTGGCCCGAGAATCCATTGGAAAGTGAGGCAGTAAGAGGGGTGAAAAGGAAGAAATAATAGATAGAAGAATAGTATAACTTTTAAATAATATATAATTATGAATGTAGGAGATAAAATACCAGAGATTCTTGGCATTGACCAGGACGGACGTGAGATCAAGGCAAGCGACTATCGTGGTCGCAAGATAGTGCTCTACAGTTATCCGAAGGCTAACACCAGCGGATGCACTGCCGAGGCCTGCTCTCTGCAGGCTCATAAGGAAGAACTGGCAGCAGCCGGTTACGAGATTATCGGCGTGAGCAAGGACAAGCAGGCTCTGCAGAAGAAGTTTTCAGAAGCCAAGGGTCTGCAGTTCCCTCTTATTGCCGATACCGAGACCACCCTTTTGCAGGAACTCGGCTGCTGGGGCGAGAAGGTAACCTGCGGCAGAAAGACCATCGGAATCCTCCGCACCACCTATCTTGTCAACGAAGAAGGCATCATTGAGAAAATCTTCACTCCAAAGGAGATCAAGACCAAGATTCATGCAGAACAGATTCTGGATTACATCCATCAATAAGCCTACAGCAGAATGGACAATATTGTCATCGAACTTTTTCTGTTGAGCATCGGAGCCAGTTTTGTGCAACGCACCACTGGCTTCGGTTTTGGCATCTTCATCATGACGATGCTCCCCTCCATCATGCCCTCTTATGGTGAGGCAACAACCCTCTCAGGCATCCTGGCGATGACCACCTCCCTGATCATCGTCATTCAGAAATACAAGTATATCACCTGGAGGCGGTTGCTGCCCATTCTGTTCACCTTCATCATCATTTCCATCGGAGCCATCTTCGTGCTCAAGCGGATGGAATATCACATACTGAACATATTGCTCGGTATTACGCTGATCATCGTGAGCATCTACTTCGCCTTCTTCAGCAAGCGCATCAAGGTAAAGACAACGCTTCCTGTGCAGGTTACGGCAGGAACATTGAGCGGATTGATGGGAGGATTCTTCGGAATGCAGGGACCACCAGCCGTACTCTATTTCGTCAGTTCAGAGCCCGACAAGGATCGCTATCTGGCGATGACGCAGACCTATTTCCTGGCAGGCAATCTGATGATGACACTGGCAAGAGCCTATAACGGTTTCTTCACCACCACGGTCTCCATAGGTTATGTGTATGGAATAGCCGGAGTCTTCATTGGCAACCTGATAGGCTCCTGGGTGTTCAGGCACCTCAGCGGCTCCCTACTCAAATACATCATCTATGCCTATATCGGAATCAGCGGATTAACCTTCCTTCTGGGGGCGTAGCGTATCAACTTCATTTTCTGCGTCATTGGCGCCATAGCGGTATTGTGGATTTGGAAGAAACTTTTCGATTAACATCTTAAGTAGATATAAATATTGATTTTAAAAAAAACATAAGATTATGACAAACAAGGATTTGATACTCGCCAATCTGATGATGGCGATGATAAAGTAAGATGGGTGGCTGCAGCCTTGTTTCTACAAGGCTGCAGCCACCCATCTTACTTTTACCAATCTAGCCATAAAGGTAGAACTACATACAAGCCCAGCCAAACTTTCTTACAAGTTCTGTAAACAGACCTTTATCCTTTACAGGGATATTAACCACGATACTTTCCTTACCAGATGTTTCCAGATAATAGCCTTCATCAGGCAAACGATCTTCAGATATAGCAGTACTGATTTTCGAATCCAGCACAAGGCTGTTATCTGTCCCCCTCACATTGAAGTACGCCTTATCTCCTTCTGGAGACAAGAACAAGGAGCGCAGGTCCTTCTTTCCCATGCAGAAATCCTGCAGTCTTTTACTGGAAATACGAATCGCCGTATATTTGCATTCGGGAGTATCTTGATACAGCAAACACAAATACAACGTATCAAAACAATCCCTTGCGGTTAGCAATTGAGGATTGTCGTAGTACTCCAGTATGCTATCTACTTTCAGTATGGATTGTTTCTTATTCATAATTTTATTGTTTTTGCATTTTTAATATCAAACGCTTTGCTTCTCCACCAAGAATAATGAGAGTTTTTGAAAGTTTTCTTGATTTTGCCATCCATAGGTCGAAGACTTACCACTGCTATATTAGCATGCTTGAACTTTGGGAGTTTCAATAGTCTTTTTGCATCTTCTAATAAGGCAAAGACAGATACTGCTCTCACTATACAATCATCAATACCTTCTCCCTTAAAAACTTTGTTTGGAGCCAAGCGTTTTTGAGAGAAAAAGTCCTCAGATTCCGCAGGATTCCCATGTGATACACGGAAATAAGTACCATCGCATTCAACAGAGTCAAATGGCGGACAACTCGGTGGCAATTCTTCAAACCAATGATATTCCATAATCATATTTTTTAAAACACATGGCAAAGATAATATTTTAATTCGATATTCACAAATTTTGTGAAGGAATCTTTTGCGGAGCCACTATATTTTTGATTATCAGTGTTAAAAATCATAAGAATCCCCTCATTTCTCATTATTTTTTATTATCTTTGCCCCAAATAACAATTTAAAACAAAGGATATGAGCACATCAACTCATGTGATTACTCCCGATTTGCAAGCGAAACTTGACAAAGCGAGAGAAGAACATAAAAACGGAGAAAACCTGTGCTTTAGCACTGCACAAGATGCAATCGTATGGATGGAAACGTTATCGTGTTGCGAATTGACTCCTTATGGATGAAATTCCGGTATCCATTAAAACCTATTGGTCATTTAATGACCAACAAGGAAATTTGAATGTATAACAATTTAAAAGAAAGAAATATAAGAAACAGAAAAGAAAGATATAACATAATAAGATTATAAACTTGCGTTTACTAATTTGTTCGGAACACACTTGAAATTTTGCCGAATTAAAAGTATGTCATTCACGAATGAATAAGTTCTGTAAACGCCTGCGCTATAGCGTGGGCGGAACTTATCGTGAATGACGGGCCCGGCAAAAGCCTCAAGTGTTGATAAGGGAAGCTCACGCTTCTTCTTTGTCTTCACTACATCAAGGCTTTCTTTGGATAGCTTTCCAGCCAATCCTTCTGTCCGCTGCCCGTTTTACTCCGATAATGATTTAGTTCCAAACGCACCCATCAGCTATAGCAAAAGACGTTGGAGTTCGCTTCAATGTTTGTTGCTATACCTTATTATATATAGTGACTAACAATGAAAAGAGCTACGAATGGACAAATTAAGAATGCAGAGTAGTAATGGTGTCGAGGACAACATTATGAAAATTGCGCAGCTGTTTCCCGACTGCGTTACGGAGACCGTGGATGAAAGAAGCGGTCAGCCAAAGCACCTCATAGATTTCGAGAAACTCAAACAGAATCTTTCTGATAGCGTGATGTCAGAAAGAGCAGAACGCTACCAGTTTACCTGGCCCGACAAGAGCAAGGCGATTCTCCTTGCCAACTCTCCTATCAATGCCACACTTCGCCCTTGCCGTGAAGATAGTATTGATTTCGACAACACCCAGAACCTTTATATCGAGGGCGACAACCTCGATGTTCTCAAGTGTTTGAAGGAGACTTATCTCCATAAGGTGAAAATGATTTATATAGACCCACCTTACAACACCGGAAACGATTTTGTGTATGAAGATGATTTCGCTCAGTCTTCAGAAGAATACCTCGCCAACTCAGGACAGTTTGACGAGCAGGGCAACCGTATGTTTACCAATGCCGAAAGCAATGGTAGATTCCATACCGATTGGCTCAATATGATTTATCCGAGATTGAAAGTTGCAAGAGACTTGCTGACCGATGATGGTGTGATATTCATTTCTATTGATGAAAATGAGATAGAAAATTTACTGAAACTTTGCAAAGAAATATTTGGTGCTAATAATTATATCTCACAATTTGTTTGGCAAAACAAAAAAGGAGGTGGCAATGATTCTACTTATGTAGCTATAGAGCATGAATACATCTTAGCTTTTGCCAAAAATATTAATAGTCTTGAAGCTTTCTTTGAAACATATAGTGATGAATATATAAAACGATACAAAGAACAAGATGAAAAAGGTAAATTCTTCTGGGATACTTTTAAAAGAAAGTCAGGAAAACAATATTATCCTATAACATGTCCTGATGGTACAGTTTTACAATATGATGAGGATGGTAATGAAATTAGTTGGCTGAGATCACAAAAAAGATTTGAAACAGACAAAAAGGAAGGTGAGATTCGTTTTGCTCAAACAACAAATGGATGGTCTGTACAATTTAAACAAAGAATGCCAAAAGGGAAAAAACCAAGAAGTATTTTTACCACAAATTCTACTGTCTTAGATGACAAAGGAACAACAAGTACGGGTTCGGAAGATGTTTATTGCTATTTTAAAAAAGAAGTATTCTCAAATCCCAAGCCTATAGAACTGATTACATATTTTTTAGGTTTTGGCTTAACTGATAATGAAATCGTAATGGATTTCTTTAGCGGTTCTGCAACTACAGCAGAAGCTGTAATGAGAAATAACATTGGTGGTAATCACAATCGATTTATATTAATTCAATTACCGGAGCTAATAGATTCAACAAAAAAAGCAACATCGGAAAACTCGAAGAAAGTAGTTTTGAATGCAATATCTGTTCTAGACGAATTGAAAAAGCCACATTATATTACAGAATTAGCAAAGGAGCGAATCCGCCGTGCCGGCAAGAAAATCAAGGAGGAATCACCTTTAACCACCCAAGACCTCGATACAGGCTTCCGTGTGTTGAAACTCGATTCCACCAATATGCAGGACATTTACTATTCTCCAAAGGATATTTCGCAAGCCGACCTCTTCTCGCAGGTTGATAATGTGAAGCCGGATAGAACGGGCGAAGACCTGCTCTTCCAGGTAATGCTCGAACTCGGCGCAACCCTGGATTCGGAGATAGAAACGACAACGGTAGCTGGCAAGACCATCTATAACGTTGCCGAAGGATACCTCGTGGCATGTTTTGACCCGGATGTAACCGATGAAGTGGTAAAGGCCATCGCCCAAATGCAGCCAGCCTACGCCGTGCTCCGTGATACCAGCATGAAGGACGATTCCACCGCCACCAACTTCGAGCAGATCTTTAAAACATATTCCCCTGACACAGTAACAAGGATTCTATGAAACTGAAGTTTAAGATACAACAATATCAGACCGATGCCGTGGAGAGCGTCATCAACGTCTTCAAGGGACAGCCCAACCAAGCTAACCTGGAATACAGAATGGATAAGGGAAAACTGTATGTAGTGGACAGCAAGAAGCATGACATCAAATTCGTTCAAACCGATGTCTTTGCTGATAGCGATGATACCGGCAATAACCTGGGTTATAAGAACAATCGCCTCGCCATGGATAAAGTGGCACTCTTCGGCAACATCCGACAGATTCAGACCGAGAACAACATCCATCAGAATGAAGAACTCTGTCAGAAACTCGGTGCCTGCCAGCTCGATGTGGAGATGGAAACCGGTACGGGAAAGACATACGTCTATATCAAGACCATGTTCGAACTGAACAAGCAGTATGGCTGGACCAAGTTTATCGTGGTGGTTCCAAGCATCGCTATCCGAGAGGGTGTGAAGAAGAGCTTCGACATCACGGTAGATCACTTCATGGAGCAATACGGCAAGAAGGCTCGCTACTTCATCTACGACAGCAGCAGCCTCAACGACATCGACACCTTCTCGCAGAGCAACGACATCAGCGTGATGATTATCAATACCCAGGCCTTCAACACCATGAAGGAAGGAGCCAAGAACAAGGCGGCACGCATCATCAACTCCGAACGAGATGAGTTCGGTTCCCGAAAGCCTATTGCCGTTCTTGCTGCCAACAACCCTATCATCATCCTGGATGAACCGCAGAAGATGGGAGGTGCCGCTACACAGACGGCACTCAAAGCCTTCAATCCGCTCTTCACCCTGAACTACTCCGCCACCCACAAGGAACACCACAACACGGTGTATGTGCTCGATGCACTCGATGCCTACAACCACAAACTAGTGAAGAAGATAGAGGTAGTAGGCTTCGAACTGAAGAACCTGAAAGGTACCGACAGCTATATTTATTTCGCAGAGCTGCTGCTCTCGAAAGACAAGGCACCACAGGTAAGACTGGAGATAGAACAGCAGAGCACTACGGGAGCCATCAAGCGAATCTACAAGAAGTTGGGAGAAGGCGATGACCTCTATAGTGCCTCTGGAAATATGCTGCAATACAAGGGGTTCATGATTACCGACATCGTGGTGGATACCCTCCAGCCAAGTCGCAGCCATGTGAAATTCAGTAACGGCGAAAGTCTGATGTTGAAGGAGGTAACCGGCAACGTAACTGCCGACCACAAGGCTCGCATCCAGATAAGGGAAACCATCAAGGCGCACTTCCGCAAAGAGAGTACACTCTTCCATCGTGGCATCAAGTGCCTCTCTCTTTTCTTCATCGACGAGGTTGCCAAGTATCGCCAGTATGATGAAGACGGCAAGAAAATACTGGGCCGCTATGGAGAGATATTCGAACAGGAATACCGGGCAGAGCTGAACGAAAATCAGAATATGTACGACCCGGAGTATATGCAGTATCTCAGCTGCATCCCTATCAACAGGACCCATGAGGGTTATTTCTCCATCGACCCCAAGACCAAGCGTTTTAAGGACAGCAAAGAGAACAAGGGAACCGGTAGCGACGACGTATCGGCTTACGACCTGATTATGAAGGACAAGGAACGACTGCTGAGTCTCGACCCTGCTTACTCGCCAGTTCGCTTCATCTTCTCCCACTCTGCCTTGCGAGAAGGATGGGACAATCCGAACATCTTCCAGATCTGTTCGCTCAGACAGGCTAACAGCATCTCGCAGAAGCGCCAGGAAGTGGGACGAGGATTGCGACTCTGTGTTGACAACAAGGGAGTGCGACAGGATGCCGATACCCTACAGGGACAGGTGCAGCAGATTAACCGTCTTACCGTGATTGCCTCAGAGGGCTATGCAGATTTCGTAAACGACCTGCAGAAGAATATTTCGGAAGATCTCTACGACCGTCCGAAGGTTGCCGACATCGACTACTTCGATGGAAAGACCTTCACGATTGAGGATGGCAGCAAGCACAGTATCACGACGACAGAAGCCAAGAAAATTTATTTCTATCTTGTGAAGAATGGTTATGTGGATGACGAAAGTCATGTAACCGATGCTTATCGCTCTGCTGCAACATCAGGAACACTCGCCACATTGCCAGACGAAGTAAAGCCATACGGCAAATGGATTCACAAACTGATAGAAGGCGTATGGAATCCTTCTGCCCTTGACGGTATGATAGAAAACGGAAGTACGCCACAGACTCCGGAGAACAGACTGAATGAGAACTTCACGAAGAAGGAGTTCCAGGAACTCTGGAATCGCATCAACCACAAATACGCCTATACGGTAAACTTCGAAAGCAAGGAACTGATAGAGAAAGCCATTGCCGCCATCAATAAGGAACTGGTGGTTTCGAGACTGAGCTACGTGGTAACCCGAGGAGTGCAGAAAACGGAACTGAAGCACGACGATATGAAGGCGGGCAGCATGATGGTGCAGGAAGAAATGCAGCATGATGACCTGAGAACGGATGTGGTAAGCACCGTAAAGTACGACCTGCTGGGCAAGATTGCCGCCAACACCCGATTGACCCGCAAGACCATCGCCGGGATTCTATCCCAAATCATGCCAAGCAAGTTTGATATGTACAAGGTGAATCCGGAAGAGTTTATCCGCAGGGTAAGCCGCCTGATACTGGAGCAGAAAGCCACCATCATCGTAGATCACATCAGTTACAACGAGATAGAGGGAAGCTACGATTCCGCCATCTTTACGGAGGAGAAGCATACTTCGCTCGACAAGGCTTACCAGGGCAGGAAGAGCATTGTGGATTATGTGTTTACTGATGGAACGGCAAAGCAGAGTGTGGAGCGCAAGTTTGTAGAAGACCTCGATACGAGCACCGATGTTGCCGTATATGCCAAGTTGCCAAAAGGTTTCCACATTCCTACCCCTGTGGGCAATTATTCTCCCGACTGGGCGATAGCCTTCAAGGATGGTGCCGTGAAGCATGTCTATTTCGTAGCCGAAACCAAGGGTAGCATGTCAACCCTTGACTTGCGAGGCATAGAAAATGGTAAGATAGCCTGTGCTGACAGGCTTTTCGAGCAACTCTCTGGTTCGGGCATCTACTATCATAAGGTAACCAACTACGACGACTTGATGGAATGGGTGAAATAAGTGAAGAATTATGGAACAGCCGATAATGACTGCCATCATAAAAAGATATACATAAAAATAAAGTTTAACATGAAATCCTTGCAAAAATCAACTTTTATATTTACCTTTGTATAAGTAATTGGTTTTAAAAACATAAGATTATGACAAACAAGGAATTGATACTCGCCCAACTGATGAGGGCGATGATTAAGTACGATGGTGGCGATGCGCCACTCATCCAGCATTTCGTAAAGGTGCACGACTTTGCCCGTATGATAGCGATAGCAGAGGGAATGAACCAGGAAGACCTCTTCGTGCTCGAAGCAGCAGCTATCCTTCACGATGTAGGCATTCACGTTTCAGAAGCCAGATACGGCAACTGCGATGGCAAGCACCAGGAAGAACTGGGTCCTGATGAGGCAAGAAAAGTACTGTCAGAAGTTGATGGATTCACAGCCGCACAGATAGATAGAATCTGCTGGCTCATTGCCCATCATCATACTTATCAAGATGTTACCAGCCTCGACCACCGCATTCTGCTCGAAGCAGATTTCCTGGTGAATTCCTTCGAAGCCCACCTTGCTCCCGAAGGCATCATCACCTTCCGCAATCATGTATTCCGCTCGGAGTCAGCTATTAGTATGCTGAATGATATGTGGGGGTTGGAATAAGGAGAATACTTTTGTCTAAAAAAATAATAATTTAAAATCATGGTAAAAACAATAAATGATATGGGAAATAGACAGCCGGATAGCAATGCTGGCAGCAGTAAGCAAAAAGGAGTGAAGAATAAGCAAACCCAGCAGCTGATGCTATGGATTGCCGCTTTGATAGTAGGCGCAGTTTTGGGTATGTTCGGCATCAGCTGGCTGGATGGCCTGATGAATTTCATCGCCACGGTCTATACCCGCTTATTCCAACTTCTGGCAGTACCAACCATAGCCTTGGCAGTCATCACCACCCTGGCATCCTTGGGCAACCAGGCAGATACCGGTAAGATATTCCGCCACGCCATCACCTACACCCTGCTCACGACGATAGCAGCTGCGGCAGTGGGACTGGTGCTCTACAACATCGTTTCTCCAGGCAATTTACCTACAGCCTTGGTACAGAGCGGTATGGCAGATGTTCCCCAAAAGCTGGGAGAAACCAGCTATTATGACCATATTCTTGGGGTAATACCCAACAACATCATCAAGCCGTTTGCCGAAGGAAATGTACTCTCCATCCTGATTTTGGCGGCAGCCGCAGGTATTGCTTTAACCAAAATGCCATCAAGCGACAAGAAAAAAGTCGTGATGAAGGGATTGTTTGGATTGCAGGATCTGCTCTTCATGCTGATTCATGGATTAATCTGGGCTCTGCCTCTGGGTATCGTTGCCTTTGCAGCACAACTCTCAGCCCAGTTCTCCGCAGGAATCGTGATGGCTTCTCTAGGAAAGTACGTAGCTGTTATCCTGGGAGGTAATGTGATTCAATTCTTCATCATCCTCCCGCTCTTCCTCTTGGCAAGAGGCTTGAATCCTGTGCGAACATTGGGCAAGATGATGCCGGCAGTATTGATGGCTCTGTTTACAAAGAGTTCGGCTGCTACGTTGCCGGTAACGATGCAGACAGCAGAAGATAGACTGGGAGTTTCCAATCAGGTTTCCCGCTTCGTATTGCCTATCTGTACTACCATCAACATGAATGGCTGCGCTGCGTTTATCCTCGTAACCTCCTTATTCCTGATGCAGAATGGAGGAATGCCCTTACCTTGGACTACGATGATTCTCTGGCTCTTCATTTCAGTTATCTCAGCAGTGGGTAATGCAGGAGTGCCGATGGGATGTTATTTCCTTACCCTATCTCTGATGTCCGGCATCAATGCTCCTATCGGCATCATGGGTATCATCCTGCCAATCTATACCATTATCGACATGGTAGAAACGGCAGAGAATGTATGGTCAGACTCCTGTGTCTGCGCTATGGTAGATAAGGACTTGAAAGAGCAGTAAATATAGAATAAACACCTAGCATATAAAATAGAACATCAGCCTGTGGTGATGAGGAAAAGAATCACCATAGGCTGATGTCTGTTTACACAAAGCGTTGGTTTCCTCAACCTTTATTTCTGATGCTGCAAAGAAAATCATCATGAATAATAGCATAAAGAAGTAACTCACTTCCTTATATATAATTAATGTATAGCCACGTAAAACACCCATATTTTCCAAAAATAGAGCTAATTCGCAAAGAACATAAGAAAATATTCTGTATTTTTGCCGTGTTTTTCAAAGAAAAACACTATCTTTGTCACAGATTAAAGAGATAAGCAATGGCAAACAAAGACCTTAACCACCTCAAACTTGTTTTGGTGGAGCTAAAGAAGACCGCAAAATGGCTGGCTGGAGAAATCGGTAAAGATCCAGCTACAGTTTCTAAATGGTGTACCAATACGGCGCAACCAAGTTTGGAGCCCCTATCCATCATCGCAGAAAAGTTAGATGTTGGATATACGGGAGCTATTACTGCCGTCAAAAGCAGACAAAGCACTTATCTATATCCGTGTTGAATTCGCAGTACATTCATTGCAAAACAACTTCCTTTCCTCACCCCCCGCCCAAATTCCATCAACCATGCAATGGCAGATCGTGAAGCGAGTAGCGGAGCTATGCTATTTCAATCACGACATGGACGGTTGGGCTTCAGAGCTATGGGAAGAAATGAGCGAGGAACAGCGTTCCGAGCTTCCTCAGCTTGGCAACCAGCAGCCTTGGATTTATAATCCAGAGCGCAGAGCCATCCTCCAAGCCGAGCTTGATGCCATCTTCGCCCACCTCTATGGTCTCAACACCGAAGATCTCCGTTACATCTTAGACCCAGAAGATGTCTGTGGAAAGGGTTGCATCAACGAGACCTTCCGAGTACTGAAAGACAATGAGTTGCGCCAATACGGCGAATACCGCACCAAGCACCTCGTTCTCAAAGCATGGAATAAATTTGAATATGACAATTAAAGTATGACTATGAGTAAAGAAAATAAAAAATTATTATATCATTATACTACAATGAATACGTTCTATTCTATGATAGATCATTCATTGGTGTATGAAAAGAATGACATAAATCCTACATATATAACTATGTGGGCAACTCATTATGCATATCAAAACGATCCTACAGAATGTCAATTCTTTTTTGAAGGATTACAGAATAGGATTTTAAATTATGCAAAAACGAAGAAAGTAGAGCTTACTGATGAGGATAAGCAACTTATAAAACAGCCATGGTATGGCTTGAATATTTATACGATTTCACTTTCTACACAAGAAGATGATTTAACAATGTGGCGTGGATATGGTCAGAATGGAGATGGCATTAGTTTGGGATTTGATTTTTCCAAACTACCATCAACGCTACCCATATATGGACCAGACTGCAAAGAACGTGAATATCGGAGTGAAAGCGACCCTACATATTTACTCACAAGAAATATTCGGGAGTGTAAATATATCGATCCTAACAATATAGAAATTGCAGAAGAAGCCTACGAGAGAGCTATAGATAATATTTTCGGCAAAGACAAGGAATGGAATGATGTAAAACAAAAAAGGCTTATCAATGAGTACGCTCCAATCTATAAGCATTATAAATATAAAGCCGAAGGTGAATGGCGTATTATAGATACAAAACTCATCTCAAAATATCGCATAGGAGACAATCGTTCCCTCATCCCATATATTGAGGTAAATGTGCCTATTAATTGCCTGAGCAAAATAATAATTGGACCATGCCAAGATTCGAATAACATTGTGATAAATATAAAAAAGTTCTTATGGACAAAAGGAATTGACACTAAAAATATTGAAATTGTAACGTCAGAGATTCCTTACAGAAACCGAATATAACAATGAAGATAGATATACATACACTGATTGGCGAAGCGACAGCCTACGACAAGAAACAACAGATAGAGGCCAAGCGACCTAAGAGCTGGCTCAAAAGTGTATCTGCCTTTGCTAACGGCGAAGGCGGCACACTTATCTTTGGCATCAGCGATGACGATCTGGTTGTCGGACTTGAGAATGCTGAGCAAGATGCAGAACTCATCAGCGAAGCCATCAAGACTAAGTTGGATCCTATCCCAACCATCAATTTGGAATTTCAAGAAGTTGAGGGTAAAAAACTGATTTTATTGCATATCGCATCTGGTGACGAGACCCCTTATTATTATATAGGTGACAAACAACGTGTCGCCTTCATCCGCATTGGAAACGAATCAGTTGTAGCAGACCGCATCCAATTGAGAAATCTTGTTCTTAAAGGAACTGGCAAGAACTACGACAGCCTTGCCGCACCATACAGATTTGATGATATGTCATTTACCAAATTGAAATCAGTACATTTCAAACGCTTGGGACGCTCTTTTGAGGATTCTGAGTTCACTTCATGGGGCATCATCGACACACAGGGCAAACTGACCAACGCAGGTGCACTAATAGCAGATGACTCTCCTATCCGTCAATCAAGAATATTCTGTACAAGATGGAATGGGCTTGATATGACAAGTGGATTGGGCGAAGCTTTGGATGACGCAGAGTTTGAAGGAAGTGTCATTGGGCAATTGCAAGATGCCGTAGCATTTATCAAAAATAACTCACACAAGAAGTGGTGGAAAGAAGCTACTTACAGAGAAGAACTTCCAGACTATCCTGAGCGTGCCGTAACAGAAGTAATAAGTAACGCCATTATTCATCGCAATTACTTAGAACTTGGCAGTGAAATCCACATAGACATGTATGATAATCGAATGGAAGTATATTCACCGGGAGGCATGATGGACGGAAGTCTTATCCAACATCTTGACCCAATGAACGTACCTTCCAAACGTCGTAACCCTCTCCTTGCAGATTTCTTCAATCGACTTGAATTGATGGAACGCAGAGGGAGTGGCATGAAGAAGATTGTCAAGGAATACAAACATTTTGAAAAGTTCCCTGGGTACAAAGCACCAGAATTCAAATCTAATTCAGGAGAATTTCATGTGACTCTATGGAATCTCAATTATGACGAGAAACAGTTCGCCGACTCAGAAAAACAGTTCGCGAACGACTCAAAAGAGTTCGCCAACTCAGAAAAACAGTTCGCGAACGACTCAAAAGAGTTCGCCAACGACACAAAACAGTTCGCCAACTCAGAAAAAGAGTTCGCTAACGAAAAGAAAGAAACAGCCAAAGAAGTCAAGCAAAGAAAAGAGTTCGTGAAGGCTAAAAGAGCCATCTACAAACTTATCACTTCTAATCCAAAAGTGACAACTGCGCAAATAGCAGATAAGCTAAACGTATCAACACGCCAGGTACAAAAATACCTCAAACGATTGATAGAACAAAATCTGATTGTGAAAGAAGGAAGCAGAATCAATGGTTCGTGGAAGATTCTCGATGAAGAATATACAGATTTCTTTGGGCGAATATAAGAATAGATCAACTTAAAAGCGACCTATCTGATGTTGCCTCCTTGTTTCATTTACTAAAAGGCAACAAGGAGAGATTAACTATGCAAAATATTGAAAACACGGAGGAAAAATGATAAACCTCTATTCATGCTTGTATTGATAAACAGAGTCCGGTTACTGAGGCAAATGGAGAAGGGAACTTTGTAATATCCCTTTGAAATCATCGTAAGTACTTTTTAATTTCCTTGAATATGGCTCAGGGGAGGTTGTCTATCCACGGACAATCTCCCATAAGCCAGGATACCCCCATTTTACTCAGCTTCTATCTTCCAATCTGTAATATTATGCGTTGTCACATCAAAGTTAACCCCAACCTTTACGATTGGCAAGCCGCTTAAAGCGAAGCGCTTAGGATATTCCTTAAGATCGATCTGCTTCATCGCTACATCAGCATCCTTATTGAGCTTCAACTCAAAAAGATAAAGATGGGTAGCAGTTCTCAATACCATATCCACCCTTCCCGATGGAGTGCGAACTTCTACATCTACATAATTATCAAGAATAGAGAATATCACATACATCATCTGCTGATAATGTCCCTCAGAGTCAACATTGTTGCAATACGGAACCGTGGCCAGATAAGCCTGAAGCATCTGCATGGCTCCATCCATATCGTTGCGACGGATAAGAGCTGACATCTTGGCAATGGTCGTAGTTCCCTTCACCGTATTCATACCTATATAATTAGGTAAGAGACTACGGTATAGCCCTACCCGAATCTCCTTGTTAGGAATATCCAGGGTATAGAGTTCCGTCTCCGGATCGTACCCTTTGATGGTAATGTAACCACTCTGATACAATAAAGGCATAACAGATGACATACCTTCTGTTGGTGCATCAAACTCCGACTGGTCGGCTTCACAACTACCAATCTCCGATGGCATAACCTGGAATTTCTTGAGCATTTCTATCAGATAAGTTGGTGTGCCTGAAGAGAACCAATAATAATCCAAACAACCAGCAGCCATAGCATTCAGCAAACTATAAGGATTGAATATATCAGGGGATTGCGCCGCAAAATGATATCCATCATAGAACTCCCGTAAAGCTTCCAATGCTTGCTCTCTACTCTTGCCCATTTTTTTCGCTAGATCATCAACATCCGCAGACATCTGAGACTCCAATTCTTCCTTGGTAATACCACAGATTCCTGCATAGTCATTACGCATACTTATATTCGTAATGTTATTCAGTTCACTAAAGATACTCAATTGCGAGAACTTCGTAATACCGGTCAGGAAGACAAAACGGAGCATTGGTTCACAATCCTTCAACGGACTATAAAAATTGCGCATCACATTGCGAAGCACCGGCAAGTTAACATCGCTATGAACAACGTCAAGAAGAGGTGCATCATACTCATCAATCAGTACGACAACCTGCTTACCTGTCTTTTCATAAGCAGTCTGGATAAGCGAAATGAGACGGTCGTTCGCATCAACAGCAGGAGATGTAATACCCCATACCTTTTCATGCTCAGCAAGTCGCCTTCCCAAATATCTTTCCAGCTGGTCTTTCTCCATGTGCTTACCTCCTGCCATACTGAAATGCAGTACAGGATATTCCGTCCACTCGTTTTCCAGCTTTTCGATGGCTAATCCTTTGAAGAGTTCCTTTTTGCCTTGAAAATAGCTTTTGAATGTTGAAACAAGCAATGACTTTCCGAAACGGCGCGGACGACTTAAGAAGAAATGCTTGCCACCGCTATGAGTCATGCGATAGACATATTCCGTCTTATCTACATACAGAAGATTCCGAGTGATTATTTCCTCGAATGTCTGGATTCCTACTGGATATAATTTCAATTCTGCCATTGTTCTGTCTTTTAAGTTTCCGGCGATAACAACCTATCAGCCTATTCAACTGCAAAACTAATCATTTTTTCCGTAATCACCAAACATTTCTGCTAGAATCTACTCTTGGGTATTAAATAAGTAATCGAATATCTATGGAAAACTCTTATTTGCATTACAAAATCATTTCTCCTTTCACAGCACCCGCAATATATTGACATTCACACACTTAAGTGTGAAGGCATTTTTATAGATGCCGTTTCACATCACTTGCAACAAGAGTAAACGATGGAACTAAAAACAGAGAACGATGGAACCAAAAACAGAGAACGATGGAACTAAAAACAGTAAACGACGGAACCAATACGAAGGGGAGAAAGAACGTTTGCCGGAGGGAGAAAGGACCTATGGAAGAAGGAGAAAACATACCTTCTTACAATCGGATGACTCCTGTCATCCATATAGACCACTACCGTCATCCATATAGACGACCCGGGTCATCTATATGGATGACTAGGGTCAACCGATACGAAGTGAGTATCATTTATCCTTCTTCCATAGGTCCTTTCTCCCTCAAGTAAGCGTTCCTTCTCCCCTCTAAATTTATTGCAACATTTATCGCCGATAGTATTGCAAACGCCTCTTTATTGTTGTATCTTTGCAGTGATATTACTCAATAAACGAATTTAACCGATTATATATATGAATATCAAAAGAACACTGAAGAGACTGATCGACGATACTCAGTATGTCGCAGCACTCGAAAAGCAGAATGATCTGCTGAAAGAAAACCTTCAACAGGAAAAAGACAACCTCCAAAAGCAGAAAGAGGACTTCAGAAAGGAGAAGGAACAGAAAGTTGCCGACGAAGAGGCACAGTACAAGAAACGTAGCCGCAACTACCTCCGCCCTATCGCGGATATGCAGAAGTGGCTGCTGGAGAACTACGAGTTCCGATACAATGTCATCACCGATGTTTTTGAATACCGCAAGAAGGCTGAAGCAGAAGGACATGACTCCGAAGATGCCATCAAGCATGACTTCGAAATCATCGACAAGTATGCCATCAACACGATCGCCATCGAAGTGCAGGAGGCTGGCATCTTTGTGCGCGATCACTTCGTAGAGCGACTCATCAAGTCGAAGTACGCCCAACCTTATCATCCTATCCGCTCCTACATCAATCAGGTGAGAGGTACCTGGGATGGAAAGGATAGAATCGGCGACTTTCTGCGCCGCATCAACCATTCTGACTATTGTCAGAAGATGGGAAGAATCTGGCTACGTGCCATGGTGACACAGATGGCGGGATATGACGAGAAGCACGCCAACAGCGTAATGCTCACCCTGGTTTCAACGACACAGGGACTGCACAAGAGTACTTTTCTCAGAAGCCTATTACCCAACGGGTTAAGAGATTACTACACGGATGATTTCTCACTCAACCAAAAGGGAAATGCACAGAGAAAGATTGTAGAGTTTGCCATCATCAACGATGATGAGCTGGACAAGGAGAATCCGAAGAAGATGCCGCTGATGAAGACCCTGATGCAAACCATGAAGCCTAGCTTCATCGGTGCCTACAAGAAGAACTTCAACCGTCTGCCCCGCTCCGCCTCATTCACCGGCACCAGCAACCAGCGCGAACTTCTCACCGACCGCTCAGGCTCCCGAAGATTCCTGATTCTGGAACCCGACGGGATGATCAACGTAGATGATATCGAGCACGACCAGATCTATGCCCAACTATTAGATGAGGTAGAGCATGGCGAGCCTTACTTCTTCTCCAAGGAGGATGAAAAGGAGATGCAGGAACACAATCTGCCCTATTATATCAAGACAGACCTGGAAAGAACCGTTGCCTCGTACTTCAGAACTCCCGAAGGAGGGGAAAAGGGAGAGAAAATGACCGCCGACATCATCCTGAAAAAGCTGAAAACGATACACGCCAAGGGTGTTCAGAATATCGCCCTGAATCCCTTCAGCAAGATCCTGACCCATCTTTTCGGCAAACCGGAACATACCCGTGACGGCAATTTCTATCTTGTAAAGGAAGTAGGATAAGAAAAAAGTCCTTTCACACTTAACTCTCTGTTTATCAACAACAAGAAGAGTTTTGTGAAAGGACTTTTTCTGCATTATCTTTTTTATCCCCTATTCTTCGGTAGATAATTATCGTTTTTACACTCCTATTCTACGATAGATGAAGACCCTGCCTTCGCGCTCTCGAGTCATCTTCGGGAACTCGCCCTCGCAATAGCCAGACAGAACCTTCTGGGCATGATACTTAGTAACACCATGAAGACGCATCAAATCCTTTACCGTGATATAGCCATGCTTCTTGCAGAAGTTGGTGATGTCCAGCAATTCCTGAGCCGACTCCTTAGGCGGGAAACTTACCTTCCAGGGAATACGGCTGCAATTTCCACCATAATTGACAAAGAACTCCTTATCAAACTCTCGGGTGGTTTTCACCTCAAAACCCTCAATCACCACTTCATTGGCAGGAATCAGCTCACCCTCATGATACACCTTATGATATATATTGCCATCATCATCCTTATGGTCTCTCAATTTCAACTTAGGTTTGATGATGAACATATCTCCTATCTTCACCTCCATACCACTGGAAAGTGCCATCATCGTCTCATCCTTGATAGACTGGATGGCTGCCAAAAACTGTGAGGTAACCATCTGATGGTGCTGGCGCATACCATCACGCATATTCTTGAAATCATACACATCCCTATATACAAACTGAGGATGAATCAAATACTTGCCAGTCTCATCTTTCATCGGAGATCGGTGCTCTATATAACCTATCGGTCCTGTAGCTCTTGGCATAATCTTTCATATTTTATAAAGTCTTGTGAAGAAGACTCCTGCGTGAAGTTCCTTACACGATGCAAAGATACGAAAAAATATCAAAACCCAAACAAAAAGATAGAGAAAATCATATATATAATAAGGTGTACGCACACAATTAGGCTACATGAACCTTTACGAAAAGTTAAAAGATTGTCTTTTTTCTGTTTTTTGTGCATTTTTTCTTTCTTTTTGTTGGTTATTTCAAGAAAAAGCTATATCTTTGCAAGCGCAAACAAGAAAAAAGAAATTTCAAACACAATAAAAGATAAAGATTATGAAAGCATCTGAAGTAATCGCGAATCTCCAAAGAAGATTCCCAAACGAGCCGGAGTACATCCAGGCTGTTAGTCAGGTTCTCGGTACTATCGAGGAAGAGTACAACAAGCACCCTGAGTTCGAGAAGGCAAACCTCATCGAGCGCCTCTGCATCCCAGACCGCATCATCCAGTTCCGTGTATCTTGGGTAGATGACAAGGGTAACGTTCAGACTAACATGGGTTACCGCGTTCAGCACAACAACGTAATCGGCCCTTACAAGGGAGGTCTTCGCTACCACAAGTCTGTAAACTTGGGTATCCTGAAGTTCCTTGCTTTCGAGCAGACTTTCAAGAACTCTCTTACTACTCTCCCTATGGGTGGTGCAAAGGGTGGTTCTGACTTCTCTCCACGTGGCAAGAGCAACAACGAGGTGATGCGTTTCTGCCAGGCTTTCATGACTGAGCTTTACCGTCACATGGGTCCAGACGAGGATGTTCCTGCTGGCGATATCGGTGTTGGCGGCCGTGAGGTAGGTTACCTCTTCGGTATGTACAAGAAGTTGACTCACCAGTTCCAGGGTGTCTTGACCGGTAAGGGTCAGGAGTTCGGTGGTTCCCTCATCCGTCCTGAGGCTACTGGTTACGGTAACGTTTACTTCCTCTGCAATATGCTCGCTACAAAGGGCATCGACATCAAGGGTAAGACTGTATTGGTTTCAGGTTCTGGTAACGTTGCACAGTACACTATGGAGAAGTTGATCCAGTTGGGTGCTAAGCCTGTTACATGTTCAGACTCTGATGGTTACATCTACGATCCAGACGGTATCGACCGCGAGAAGCTCGACTACATCATGGAGCTCAAGAACGTAGAGCGTGGCCGTATCAAGGAGTATGCTGAGAAATATGGCGTGAAGTATGTAGAGGGTGCTAAGCCTTGGTTTGAGAAGGCTGACATCGCACTCCCATCTGCTACTCAGAACGAGATCAACGAGGAGGCTGCCAAGGCTCTCATCGCAAACGGTGTATTCGCTGTAAGCGAGGGTGCTAACATGCCTACTACTCCAGAGGCTATCAAGGTGTTCCAGGATGCCAAGATCCTCTACGCTCCAGGTAAGGCTGCCAACGCTGGTGGTGTGGCTGTTTCTGGTCTTGAGATGAGCCAGAACTCTGAGCGCCTGAAGTGGTCACGCGAGGAGGTTGACGCAAAGCTCCACGACATCATGAACGATATCCACGCTAACTGCGTGAAGTACGGTACTGAGAACGATGGTTACGTAAACTACGTAAAGGGTGCTAACGTAGCCGGATTCCTGAAGGTAGCTAAGGCTATGATGGCTCAGGGTATCGTATAAAAAAGATAAAAATCGTAAAAAGATAAAAGGATTTAATCATTTATTAGTTATTAATAGAAGCGGCGGGCTCGTGAGAGTCCGCCGTTTTGCTATTGTCCTGAATCCAAATTCGGAAACGGGTGCCGAAAAAAATGAATGTATTCTAAATGAATCAGACCGGAGTATCTTCCGGATTCTCCTTGAAGAGATCTTCTGCCTGTGGAAGTTCATCTTCATCAAACCACTGTGCGAGCTTGTCGTGAGCCTTCTGCTTCGCATCCTCAGAAACATCTCCCCATACCTTATGAAGCACGAAGATGAGCACTGCCAGGTCGTCGCTCAGTCCCGCTATCGGAATGGCATCGGGAATCACATCGAGCGGACTGATGAGGTAGCCCAGGGCGCCGATAATCATCGCCTTGTCCTTGAGCGCAACCTTGTCACTCTCCAGCGTATAATAGAGAATGAGAGCTGCATAAACCATCTTGGCACCTGCACGCTTTGCCACGTGCGAAATCTTCTCGACAAATGCACTCTGAGTGAATTTGTCCTTATAAGCCATAAAATCAGGTAAATTCATATCTTCAATGCTTTAAAGTTATTATCTTTTTTCATAGAAGAGTACTGCCTTGATAAAGGTCTCCATCTTCGTTTCCTTGTGCTTGTTCACACGGTAGAGGATCACCATCTGGAGCAATGCCTTGCAGAAGCAGGCGAGCAGCAGACCGATGATGATGGCAATGATGGTGGTCATTGCCTTGCCGTTCTCATAGATAGGCGACTTATCTGGGAAGCAGGAAAGGATCAATACGGGGATGACGGTGATGAAACCGCCCACCGTGAGCTGCGTGCGCTTGGAGCCGCCCATGTCGAGGATGGCCTGCTTATCGAAGAGATAGTCATCCAGCTCCATACGGGTAAGTCCATAGTTCTCCAACTTAGGGAAGTCGGGCTCATCGCCATACTTCTGCATCTTGTTGGTTACCTTGTGCTCAAAATCGTCTAATATCTGCTTTTCCGGTTCTCTAAGATTCATAATTGCTGGTTATTTTTAAATGGTTTGAAACACCGCACCATACATTGCATAGACAGGTATATATGTCTCCATACCTTATTATATATATATGATGCAGAAAGAACTAAAAGAAAGAAAGCAGTGCTCCTATAAGCCGAGTTCTGTACCCATACCGTCAGAAACGATACGGGCGCCTGTCATTTATCTAGTCCCAGAGTCACCCCTGGGCTCAAGCACTCTACCCTCCGCAGCAGCCCGAAGGCAATCGGACGAGCCGCCCTCAATCTGCGGTTTACATGAGCTTACAGCTCCCAGATGGCACAGCCTGGCGATCACCCGCCAGCTGGTGGTCTCTTACACCACCTTCTCACCCTTACCCGACACTAAACCACGATGCCCTGCCGGAGCCTGACTTCGCTACGGAATAAGTTTCGGGCGGTAATTTTCTTCTACCGACACCTACTGTCACCAATAGCTTCTATTTTCGGAAGTGGGATGCCCTACGCTGCCCGGACTTTCCTCTCGCACCCCCCAGTAGAGAATGCCAGCGACAAGCCGGAGCACTGCTTTCGAAATGCAAAGATAGCAAAAAAGTTCGACTTAACCGCCAAATTCTCTGAGTTTTTAAACTCTTTTCGCTTTTTGGGGATGATTTTACGGCTTTCTCATCCCGAAAGACTGACATTCCAGTCATCTTTTTCTCTTGTTCCGTTCACATTCGTTTGCATATCAAGAAGTTTTAATTTCATATACAAAACTATCATTTTTCAGAAAAGTAGCAAATAATTGTAAAAATAGGGCTATTCTTGTTTAAGAGCCGTTAAAGTGTTAATTTTAAATGTTAAAACGGAATAAAAAATGGCTCAAAGTTATACGTATATCAAAAAATGACTCTATATTTGCAACCGAAAAGCTGAGGCAAGAAGCTGACAGATTTGGCAGACCCGAGGGTTTTGGCATAGAATTGGCAGAAGGCTAGGCGTAACAATAAAAAAGGAAATAATAATAAAAAGGATATTAAACATGAAAAAGGTAACTAATTATGTAATGGCAGTGCTATGCGTAGGTTCGCTAGCATTCTCAACAGGTGCTTTCATGAAGGTGAACGCTTCACCAGCAGTAACAGCAACAGCACCAGGTCAACCAGTTGATCTCACTTACGCAGCAGAGAAGGCTCTGCCTGCCGTGGTACATATCAAATACGTACAGAACTCGAAAGTGAAGACCGTAGATGTTCAGAGCGACCCATTCGGAGGCTTCTTCGACCCATTCGGATTCTTCGGCAATCCTGAAGGTCAGGGCGGCACACGCAAGCAGCAGGTGCAGACTCCTAAGAGAGAGGCTACAGGTTCGGGCGTGATCATCAGCTCAGACGGATACATCGTAACCAACAACCACGTGGTGGAAGGCGCAGATGAGCTGACCGTGACCCTGAACGACAACCGCGAATACTCTGCACGCATCATCGGTACCGACAAGACCACCGACCTCGCCCTCATCAAGGTGGATGGCAAGAACCTGCCTACCCTGCCTATCGCCAACAGCGACAATGTGAAGGTGGGTGAATGGGTCATCGCAGTGGGCAATCCATTCGGACTCAACAATACCGTTACCGCAGGTATCATCTCTGCCAAGGCACGTTCGCTCGGTGCCAACGGCGTGGAGAGCTTCATCCAGACCGATGCTGCCATCAACGCAGGTAACTCTGGCGGTGCACTCGTCAACACCCAAGGTGAGCTGGTGGGCATCAACGCCATGCTCTACTCCCAGACCGGTTCCTACTCAGGCTACGGCTTCGCCATTCCTACCTCTATCATGAACAAGGTGGTGGATGACCTGAAGAAGTACGGAAGCGTACAGCGCGTGATGCTGAGCATCCAGGGCAGCGACGTGCTCAACTACATCAACGCCCAGAAGGAGAACGGCAAGGACGTGAACCTGGGAACCAACGAGGGTGTCTATATCGCCAAGGTAGATGAAGACGGCAACGGTGCTGCTGCCGGACTGAAGGAAGGCGACGTGATTACCAAGGTAGATGGCAAGAAGGTGACCAAGATGGCAGAACTGCAGGAGTCGCTCAACGGCAAGCGCCCTGGCGACAAGATGAGCATCACCTACCTGCGCAACAAGAAGGAGACCACCAAGACCATCACCCTGAAGAATGCCCAGGGCAACACCTCAGTAATCAAGAGCGCAGACCTCGACGTGCTCGGCGGAACCTTCCGTCCTGTTACAGAGAGCCAGAAGAACCAGCTCAGCATCAAGTATGGTGTAGAGGTGATGAAGGTGAACAGCGGTGCCCTGAAGGATGCCGGCGTTTCACGCGGATTCATCATCCAGCGCATCAACGACAGCAACATCACATCGCTCGACGACCTGCAGAAGGCTGTGAAGAGTGCTTCTACCAGCAAGGATCCTGTGCTCTACATCCAGGGTGTATGGCCTACAGGCAAGAAGGCTTACTTCGCTGTTCCACTGCAGAAGGACTAATCGGCTGAGGGGCGCCTTTCACCGGAAGAGCCGGCTGAAGTTCCTAAAAAAAGAGAACTTAATCCCCTCTGAAAAGATAAAAAATGACAAAATAGCAGGTATTTTGAAAAATATCTGCTATTTTTTTTGTTTTTCCAAACAAAAAGTGTACTTTTGCATCTACAAAATTAAATTGCTACCATGAGACAACTGAAAATTTCAAAGTCTATAACGAATCGCGAAAGCGCATCGTTGGACAAATATCTCCAAGAAATTGGACACGAGGAGCTCCTGACAACCGACCAGGAAGTGGAACTCGCACAGCGCATAAGAAAAGGGGACAAGAGAGCCCTGGAGAGATTGACCAAAGCCAACCTGAGATTCGTGGTATCTGTTGCCAAGCAATATCAGAATCAGGGACTCAGCTTACCTGACCTTATCAACGAAGGAAACGTTGGGCTTATCAAAGCTGCAGAAAAATTTGATGAAACACGCGGCTTCAAGTTCATCTCGTATGCCGTTTGGTGGATCAGACAGAGCATTCTGCAGGCTATAGCTGAGCAGAGCAGACTGGTACGCCTCCCCCTCAACCAGGTGGGTAGCGTCAACAAGATAACAAGGGAACTCAACAAGTTCGAGCAGGAACACGAGCGCAAGCCGAGCGTGGATGAGATTGCCGAGCGTGTGGATTTGCCCGAAGACAAGATTGCAGACGCCATGAAGGCGAACTCACGCCACGTGAGCATGGATGCACCTATCGCCGACGGCGAGGACAGCAGCATGATCGACTTCCTGGCTGGCGACTCATCCAATACCGACAGGGAACTCGCCATAGAATCGCTCAAGGCGGAGGTTAGCCGCATACTGAAGCTGCTCACCGACAAGGAACAGAAGGTGCTGAGAGCATTCTTCGGAATAGACGGCTCGCCGGAAATGACCCTGGATGAGATAGGTGAAAAGTACAACCTGACGAGGGAGCGTGTAAGGCAGATCAAGGAGAAAGCCCTGCGCCGACTCAGACACAACACGAAGAATAAACTGCTGAAATCCTATCTGGGACAGTAAGCGCAAAACATAAGTATAGAAAAGAATAAATGAAAGTTTTAAAAATCGCATTAGCATTGGCTATCGCAGCCATCTCTTCATTCACGGCTCACGCCAAGAATGATCCGACAACTGCATATATGTTCGGTTTCGCATCGTCGTTCAGCGACTCTACGGTGTATATGACCAGCGTGCAGAGAGTTGATTCAGTATATCTGACTCACAAGAAGCTCTTCCTGGACAACAGAGAGAACTACTCCCTGCAGCTGAAGGAATACCTGGAGTCGATCGGTGCACCAAAGAGAACCTGCATCGTGATCTTCGACCGCAACTTCAAGAAGGCGGAGAAGAAATGGACCAAGCTGCACGACCGTTACACCAAGCAGGCGAAGGCAAAGCGCCTGAAGAACGGCGAGAAGCCGAAGGACCTCCCTACTCCATGGCAGATGAAGAACATCGACGAGAGCAAGTTCATGTTCAAGGCGGTAGAGCCAAGCGACATGGAGGAGCCAAAGACCAAGGCTGAAAGAAAGGCTGAAAAGAAGGAGGCAAAGGCTCAGCTGAAGCAGAAGAAAGCTGAAGTGAAGAGCCAGCTGAAGCAGAGAAAAGCAGAAGTGAAGCAGAAAAAGGCAGAACTGAAGCAGAAAAAGGCGGAAGCCAAGAAAAAAGCTGAAGCATAAAGAAAAGAAGTTTTTAAAAAATATTTAGTAGTTAATACCTATAATTTTTTAGGGCGTCAGCGGTACTAGATTACCGCTGAATGTTAGTAGTTTAGTTCAGCCCCTAGGAAGTTGTGAAATCTCCAAAAGGGCAAAAGCCCCCGGAAGTTGTGAAACCTCCGGGGGCTTTTTTTATAGGAATAAACCTGATGTCTTTATTTCATTTTATCCTTAAACCAGTTGGTAATCTGGCGCAGGAGATGATTGCGGGTGTTACCTCCCGAAATGCCGTGGTTGCGGTTGGTGTACCAAAGCTCCTTGAAATCCTTGTCTGCCTGAACCAATGCCTCTGAATACTCGAAGGTGTTCTGTGGATGAACATTGTCATCTGCCAGTCCATGACAGATAAGCAAGGCGCCATGCTGCTTGTCGGCACGCTCGATTGGGTTTACCTTGTAACCCTCCTCGTTCTCCTGAGGAGTACGCATGTAACGCTCGGTATAGACCGTATCATAGAAGCGGTAGCAGGTAGGAGGCGCAACAGCCACACCAGCCTTGAACACAGGGCGGCCTTCGCTCATACTCATCAGGGTATTGAAACCACCATAGCTCCATCCCCAGATACCGATGTTGTCCTTATCCACGTATGGCAGACTGCCCATATAGAGAGCTGTCTCCACCTGATCCTTTGACTCCAGGTCGCCGAGGCGCAGATAGGTACACTTCTCGAACTCAGCACCACGGGCACCGGTTCCACGGCCATCTACACAAGCCACGATGAATCCCTCCTGAGCCAGATAGTAATCGAAGGCTCCACCGGAGCCCATGCTTCCCGTGCTCCAGGAATTGAGCACCTGCTGGCTGCCCGGACCGGAATACTGGAAGAGGATGACCGGATACTTCTTGCTGGCGTCGAAATCTACCGGCTTCACCATCCATCCGTCGAGCTTCACGCCCTCTGATGTAGTGAAGGTGAAGGTTTCGCGCTTGCCCCAGTTATACTGCTTGGTCTTCTCCAGCAGCTTCTTGTTGTCCTCCAGGGTCTTGATCACCTTACCCTTGTTGTTGCGTACGGTGTAAACGTATGGATGGCTGTAGCTGCTCCAGTTATTCACGAAATAGCGGTAATCGCCTGAGAAGTAAGCCGAGTTGGAACCCTCCTCAGAAGTGAGTCGCTCCACCTTGCCGTTCTTGTGAGCCACATAAACCTGGCGGTCGTGTGCATTGAGCATGGCTGCCTGGAAATAGATGTCGCCGGTCTTCTCATCCATGCCGTAGATGGCGGTAACATCGTAGTTACCCTTCTCTACCTGGCGGATCAGCTTGCCTTTCATATCATAGAGATAAAGGTGCATGTAGCCGTCGCGGTCGCTAGGGAGCAGGATGTTCTTCTTGCCCACGATGCTGTTCTCCATCACCTCTTCCTTGATGAACTTAGGCACGCTTTCCTGGATGATCTGCTTGCTCTTGCCGGTGAATGGATTCACGGAGTAGAGGCGCATGTCGTCCTGGTGGCGGTTCATCGTATAGACGATGAGACTGTTGGCGTCTGGAGTGGTCTTGATGCGAGGATAGTAGCCGTCTGCATCTACCGGAACATCCAGTGCGAGGGTCTTGCCCGTCTTCATATCGTAGCTCCAGAGGCTCACCTTGGAGTTGTCCTGTCCTGCCTTAGGATACTTGTAGGAATACTCTCCCGGATAATCGTGGAACTCGCTGCGGGTAGGCTTGGCGCCTTCGAAGAGCTGGAGCGAATAGGTCTTCACGTGGCTTTCGTCGAAACGGATCCAGCCGAGTGAAGTTCCGTCAGCATTCCAGGCGAAGGCACGGTTGAAGGCAAACTCCTCCTCATATACCCAGTCGGGAATACCATTGATCACTTCATTGAACTTTCCGTCCTTGGTAACCTGCACTTCCTTCTCGCCATCGGTTACGAAGATGTTGTTGTCCTTGACGAAGGCGATGTGGCGTGAATCCGGCGACCAGGTAGCCACCTGCTGGTTCTCGCCCTCAGAAAGCTTCTTGATGGTCTTGCGGGCAATATCATAGATGAAGTACTCAGCCTTGAACGAACGGCGATACACTGCCTTGCTCTTGGTAAAGACGAGCATCTTCTTGCCATCCGGGCTCATCACGTAGCCCTCTACCGACTTCATCGGAGCCTTGGCAGCCTCAACGTCGAAGAGCACAGCCACCTGCTTGCCAGTCTTGAAAGAATAACTTACTACCTGCTTGCCATCAGAACTGATGGAAGCATAGAGATCGGTACCCTCAATAGGGTTGATTCCTGTAACGTATGAGGCAGAGAATGCACCTGAAGTAATCGACTTCAAATCGAGCTTCTCAGCTGCCTGCATTACTGATGCCATCATCATCGTTGCAACAAAAATTGAAAATCTTTTCATGTATTGTATTGAATGCTTTTGTTTTTCCTGCTTCATCCAGCAGCTGACTAATCCTTATCCGATTAGTCCTTATCCTGCTGATTAGTCCTTATGCAGCGCTTCGATAGGCGAATAGTCCTCGTCTTCCAGCAGTTCCTTGACGGTGATTTTCGGATTGCGCTTCACATAAGCCTGGATGGTCTTCACATACTTGGTGTCCAGAATATCCTTACCCAGCGCCTTGTTCACGGTCCACATGATCTTACCCATGTGCAGGTCGCGGTCCAGCTGCGGACGGGTATCGAAATCCTTCATCGGATAGATGCTCAGCAGATAGAAGGTGAGGCAGTCGGGCACGATATACTCGCGCTGCATGGTAGCACGCTGCTGGGCTGTATAGAATTTCTTGTAGAGCGGATATTCCGGACCCAGATACTTATCCAGTGAAATACCTACCGAATGCTCACCTACCACGATGCTCTGGTCGAGCGCACCAATCTGGGCATAGAAGTATGGCTGCTGAAGCTCAGGCAGCCAGTCGTGCAGACGACCGAACGACTTCTTCAGCTGCTCGTTGATGTCATCCATGTTCGCATACATGGCCTCAGCATCTGCGATAAGCGACTGGAGGGTGGAATCCTGATAGAACATCAGGAAACGGTTGCTGATATTGGCGTCGGTAATGGTGCCAAGCTGCAGCATCTTCTCTATCAGTGTTCGGGTTTCTATCGGATAGTCGGTATTCATCTGCTGAAGGGCAGAGAAATCACCGGTGGTAAGGTATCTGCTTTGCAGACGGTCGTAGCGCTGCACCGTTAAAGGGACAGCGTCAGCCTCCTCGTTCGGCTTGAACTTGAACTCGCAGGCCGAACAGAGCATGATAAATGCTAATATGACGATATAATCAAATATTCTTTTCACGTAATTTTAAAGTCTTCTGGTTACGACTGCAAAAATACTAAAAAATATTTAAATTACCAAGCAAAATCTCAAAAAAATAATAAAAAACAGCCAATAGCGAGCAAAATGCTAACACTTTTACTCACTATTGGCTATCTGTGCAATATTCTGTCGCTTATTGAGGAGTCAAGGAGTTAGCTCCCTACTATCGAATCGTGCAGTCCGAAAAGAGTTTCTTGCCCCTGGCGTAATACTGCCAGAGGATGGAGCAATCGAAAACCTGCGGTATCTTTTCCTCCACTCTATTCTCCTGAATCTTCTTGCGGTCTTCATCGAAATCGTGCTTCCATGCCTGGAAAGCCCTGCGCGCCTTGAAGATTGCCTTGAAATCGCCCAGGTTGCGTTTCAGGATCAGCATCTCGAAAGCAGCCAAGTAATCCAGGAACCATCTCACTCTCATAACATGAGATAATTCTTTATCGCTCAGAGTCTTATAGAGCATCGTTAGATTGTTTCTGAAATTCAGGAAAGTCTTCATCGGATTACTCTTCGGTAAGGTTCCACCACCCACGTGATAGACTTCACTCTCCGGAATGCAGTAGATCTTCCTACCCATCAGGCGCAATCGCCAGCAGAGATCTATCTCCTCGTTATGGGCAAAGAAGCGGCCATCCAGTCCGCCTGCCTCCCAGTAATCCTTGGCACGGATCATCATGCAGGCACCCGTAGCCCAGAGCACTTCCTGCTGGTAATCATACTGCCCGTTGTCGCGCTCCACGGTCTCGAAGATGCGGCCGCGGCAGAACGGATAGCCGAACTTGTCGAGGAACCCGCCGCAGGCTCCCGCATACTCAAACATATCCTTGTCGTATTCCGCCAGGAGCTTAGGCTGGCAGGCTGCCACCTGGGGATGACTGTCCATGAACTCGATGAGCGGAGTGAGCCAGTGATGAGCCACCTCCACATCGCTGTTCAGGAGAACATAATATTCTGCCTCTATCTGCTCCAGCGCACGGTTGTAGCCCTCGGCAAAGCCGAAGTTCTGTTCCAGAACGATGGTCTTGACGTGGGGAAACTGAGTCTCCAGGAGAAGCATTGACTGGTCTGACGAATTGTTGTCAGCCACCCATATCTCAGCATCCTGCCGTGAATATTCCACGACATTAGGCAGATACTTGGCAAGCATCTTCTGCCCATTCCAGTTTAATATTACGATTGCAACTTTAGCCATATTTTACTGTAAACTCTTTAACTTATTATTCAGGAGATTGGTAAACTCATAGTTCTTGAGTCCCCATTTCGGTGCGACAAGCAGTTCCTTAGGCGACTGGCTGACGAACCGTTCCAGCACCAGGTCCTTTCTCAAGAGCCGGATGTATTTTACGATGACATCGATGTATTCCTCTACCGTATAGACGTGGAAGGGATGCTCTGCATACTCCTGTGCCAGGCGGGTTCCCTTGATGATCTGCATCTGGTGAATCTTCAGGATGTCGATGGGAAGGGAAGAGATGATGGGCGCCTGACGGAGGCTCTCTGCCGCATCCTCACCCGGCAAGCCGATGATGATGTGGGCACCCGTGAGGATTCCCCTGGCGTGGGTTCGCTCCACCGCATCCCGGCAGCAGGCGAAATCATGACCACGGTTGATGCGCTTCAGGGTCTCATCGTTGGCACTCTCAATGCCATACTCCACCAGCACGAAGGTGCGCCGGTTCAACGCCTCGAGATAATCCAGCAATTCATCGCTCACGCAATCAGGACGGGTTCCTATCACGATTCCTACCACATCCTCTACCTGCAGCGCCTCCTCGTACATCTGACGGAGAAGTTCCACTTTGGCGTAGGTATTGGTATAAGCCTGGAAATAAGCCAGATACTTCATATCCGGATACTTCCTGCTGAAGAAGGCCTTGCCCTCCTCCAACTGCTCCGTTATCGACTTCCTGCGGTCGCAATAGCTGGGATTGAACGTACGGTTGTCGCAGTACGTGCATCCTCCGCTCGAGATTCTTCCATCACGGTTAGGACAGGAGAATCCTGCATCTATCGAAATCTTCTGAACCCGGAAGTCAGGAAACTGCTTCCGGATCCAGGAGCCAAAATCATTGTAGTACATTGAACTTTGAGGTTTGAACTTTGAACTTTATGATCAGCCTTTACTTTGAGCTATCAAATCAATTCTGCCTTCAATGCCGTCTTGTCGTGATTGAAATCACCCAGACGAACCTTGATGAGCTGATTGTCGTATTCCTCCTTGGCGAGAGCTGGCGAAAGTTCCACACGAACATAGTTCTTGGTGAAACCATGCATTGCCTTGCCTCTTGGCGCCTTCTCGAAGAGCACCTCAGCCTCGGTACCGATGTACTGGGCATAGAACTCCTGAGTCTTCTGGTCGCTCAACTCAAGGAGACGCTTGGAGCGCAGCTTCTTCTCCTTCTCATCTACCACGTATGGAATCTTCAAGGCTGCTGTTCCAGGACGCTCGGAGTATGGGAACACGTGGAGCTGCGTAACAGGCAGGCTCTTCAGGAACTCATAGCACTCCTCAAAGCACTCCGGAGTTTCACCACGACAGCCCACCATCACATCTACGCCGATAAACGCATCAGGCATCTTCTCCTTGATCAGGTTCACCTTGTGGGCGAAGAGCGCCTTGTCGTAACGGCGGTGCATCAGCTTGAGCACCTCGTCGCTTCCGCTCTGCAGCGGAATATGGAAGTGAGGCATGAAGGCACGGCTCTCGGCACAGTAGGCGATGAGGTCATCATCGCAGAGATCCGGCTCCAGACTGGAGATACGGTAACGCTTGATGCCTTCCACCTGGTCCATCGCCTTCACAAGGTCGAGGAACCGCTCGTGGGTGGTTTGTCCGAAATCACCGATGTTCACACCGGTAATCACGATTTCCTTGCCGCCCTCAGCTGCCGCCTGCTCACACTGAGCCACGAGCGATTCGATGCTTGGGTTGCGGGAATTGCCACGGGCGAAAGGAATGGTGCAATAGGTGCAGTAGTAGTTGCAACCATCCTGCACCTTCAGGAAGTAGCGGGTACGATTGCCACGGGAACATGAAGGCTGGAAGGTCTTGATCTCCTTGGTCTTCACGCTGTGGTGCTGATGAAGGGCAGAATCTGAAGGCTCCAGGTTCTCGCCGGTGACAGGAAGTCCGTTTTCTGCGGCAAACTTCTTGGCCCATGCATCGCTGAGATACTGAATCAAGTGGGCCTTCTCGTTGGCGCCCAACACCAGGTCAACACCTTCTATCTTGCTCACATTCTCCGACTCCAGCTGCGCGTAGCAACCGGTGACGATGACGAAGGCACCAGGATTCTGTCGCACCATACGATGGATAGCCTGACGGCACTTATGATCGGCAACTTCAGTCACCGAGCAAGTATTGATGAGACAAATGTCTGCTTTCTCCCCCTTCTGTGCCGTAATGACGCCCATATCTTCGAGCATCTTGCCGAAAGTGGAGGTTTCCGAGAAATTGAGTTTGCAGCCCAGCGTATAGTAGGCTGCCTTTTTGCCTTGGAAGGCACTTGAATCTATCATATATTTATCTTTTTCTAATATTTCTAAAAGGTAACCTAACTGAACTTTCACAAGTAAGCGCCATACGCCCTGAAAGGGCAGAAGCTCCTAGCCCAGGGCAGCGCCCTGGGTAATTACGGACGCAAACCTGTCGCCCTGTAAGGGCAAAAGCTTTCAAATATCAGACAATTAACAAAGCTTTTGCCCTTACAGGGCGCCTCGCAAATTGCTATTATACCCAGGGCGTTGCCCTGGGCTAGGAGCTTTTGGGCCTTCAGCCCGTACTT
>ERZ791809.167-NODE-167-length-57287-cov-155.847882_pt1 | contig 57287 bp, 45 predicted proteins | sample MGYA00509946_ERZ791809 | MGnify/ENA primary metagenome ERZ791809 (study PRJEB30046, sample SAMN00791993) | human gut metagenome | study: EMG produced TPA metagenomics assembly of the A metagenome-wide association study of gut microbiota in type 2...
GAATTACCCCATTTCCCACAGTACTGATGATAACAAGCAGCATCGTGGTCAGACAGATTGCCATCATGATCAGTATACTTCTTGTCCTGTTCCTTTTGTCATTGCTATATGCAATCCTGCTTATTGTCTTCATCTGAAATCCACCACCTGTCCGTCCTCAATCACCAGAATACGGTCAGCGACCTGTGCAATTTCGTCATCATGGGTAATCATTACAATTGTCTGTCCATATTTTTTTGCTGTCATCTTAAGCAGGGCGATTACCTCATCACTGGTCTTAGAATCAAGATTTCCTGTCGGCTCATCTGCAAATATAATTTCCGGACGATTCACCAGTGCTCTTGCAATGGCTACTCTCTGCTGCTGTCCTCCGGATAACTGATTTGGCAGATTATAAATCCGGTTTTCAATCCCCAGAGTTGCAATAATATCATTTACATACGCTTCATCCACTTTTCTTCCGTCCAGCCCCAGTGGCAGTACAATATTTTCCCAGACATTAACAGATGAAACCAGATTAAATGCCTGAAAAACAAATCCGATTTTTCTTCTGCGGAAAACAGCAAGGGCATCTTCCTTCATCCTGTATAAATCTTTCCCCGCTAAAGTAACACTGCCTTTTGTCGGGGTATCAAGCCCTCCAAGCATATGAAGTAATGTACTTTTACCGGAACCTGACTTTCCGACAATTGCGACAAATTCTCCCTGTTCAATCTGAATGTCCACCTGATTGACCGCTTTGACCTGATTCTCACCTGCGCCATAAAACTTACAAAGTTGCTTGGTTTCTAATATCACACTCATGTGTTGCCTCCTTTTCATCCTACATCCAAATTGTATCAGGGCAATCTTTCATTTCACTTTCAAAAAACGAGCAGAAGTCTTACAGAATTGTAAGATTTCTGCTCACTTAAAATTTAACCAACATAGGGTAATTGAATCACAAACGTGCTTCCTTTTTTCTTTTTGCCGGAGGTTACCGTAATCGTACCTGCGTGTTTTTCGATAATTTCTCTCGCTAGAAAAAGTCCGATCCCTGTACCACTCTTTTCCATGACCTCCTTGGAACTTCCTCTGTAAAATCGTTGAAAAATTTTGTGATACTCATTCTGAGGAATACCAATTCCCTGATCCTCAATTTCCATTCTTACAAGATCGTTTCTTTTTTGTAACCGGACAAATATTTTTGAACCACACGGACTGTACTTGACCGCATTATCCAGAACGTTGATCACAGCTTCACCAAGCCACCTTTTATCCTGCATAATCGTGCATGTTTCCAGCTCTTTTTCATAGTCAAAAACGAATTCAATTTCTTTCTCATCCGCTTTTGGATATGTACGGTTCACAGCAGATATGACAGTATCCATAAGCGGAAGCTTTTTCTTATTCATCTGAATCAGTCCAGTTTCCATCTTGGATATTTCAAGAAGCGACTGCAATAATGTCTCCAGTCCATCCAGAGCACTCCGACAACGGATACGAAACTCCTCCTGTTCTGTGGCACTTAAGTCATTCTGCATCAGCACACTAAAACATATATCCAAAGCTGCAACCGGTGTCTTTAGCTGGTGAGAGATATCAGAAACCATTTCTTTCGTGCTCTCTTTTTCTGCCCGTGCTTCTTCCTTTAGCAACTGAATATGATGTCCGATTGCTTCAAGCTGGTCATTCAATTTTTCCAGTTCTGCATAATTTTCCGTTTTCAGTAAATCATCAAATTTGTTTTCGCGGAATCTGATCAGAATTTCTTCCAACTGGTCTAAAATTTTCTGGTGACACGCATCTTCTTTTTTCTTCCAATAAAGCAAAAAAGTCAAAAGAAGCACGCATATCACAGTGCTTACAGCACCGGTCACCATAACCTGATGCCGGAATTGCGAATAAAATGCATTTCCTTTATTTCCCCAGTATCCATATTGCTCCAATAATCGCCTTCCCTGTTCGTTAGTTTCAATATCCTTATCCTTAAGCAATTCCGAAACAGCATCCAGCCCGGAAAATTCTTCCTTTGCAGCAATCTCTGTCATAAGATTCATTTTATATTTATAATCTTCATAAAACACATACGTGGTAAAGCAATTTGATATTGCAAACAATAATATGACAGGTAATACCAAGGAGAGCACTACTGTAATCTTTTTGCGATATCTCTTTGTCACTGCCTTACCTCCTGATTCCATATATACCCAAGACCTCTGATATTCTTTATATAGACCGGTGCAGCCGGATTGTCTTCGATTTTCTCACGGAGTCTTCTGATATTGACAGCGATTGTATTTTCATCCACAAAATCCCCTTCCAGATCAAACACATTTTCCAATATTTGTGTTTTTGAAAGAATCTGTTTCGGATTCTGAAGAAAAAAAGTCAGCATTTTCAACTCCGTTTTTGTCAGGCTGATTTCACGACTCTTTATCAGGACTTTCATTTCTCCTGCGATAAATACGATATCTCCCGAAATCATCTTTCCGGCTTCCGTTTTCTCCTGTCTGCGGCGGAAATGTGCTTCTATTTTCAAAAGAAGTACCGAAAGACTAAACGGCTTTGTAATATAATCATCTGCCCCTGCTTCATATCCCATGACCTGATCCATCTCCTGATCTAGTGCTGTAAGACAAATAATGTATGTATTATAATTGCATCTCATCCACCTTACAAATTCCAGTCCATTCCCATCCGGAAGATTCACATCACAAATGGTAACATCCACATTATTATCACTTGCAATTCTTTTCGCTTTTTTCACTGATTCTGCTGAAAAAACCTCATATCCGGATTTTTTCAGTGAAAATGTAATTCCACGATTTAAATTTTCATCATCTTCAACCACGAGTATACCTGGCATAGCATATGCACCTCTCTTTATTAACTATCTTGCATTTGCTGGCTGTATCAGAGGACAGATGGCCACATAATCTTCCATTCAAAGTACTCCGCCTGTGTGATCTCTCCCGCATACAACTTCTTCTGAACCGCAGCCCAATCCTTTAGAAAATCATCCAGAATCGTATCATCAAACCACATCGCCACGGGGGAGCGTGGCGGCCAGCTATCGTTGTCATCATAGTGCAGCGCGAAGTTCAGGTTAGCATTATACTGTGCCGTACCGCGCTCGGTTAGCACCAACTTGATAACGCCGGGCTGCTCCTCGTCCAGCCAGAAAAGCTGCTCCAGAATATCATTCGCCGGACCGTTTCCGCCATCGGAAAGTGCCAACGGGGAAACACGCAAAGCCTCTGCTATCTGATTTAGCAGGGGCTTTTTTGGTACGCGGTAACCCATTTCGTACTGCGCAATGCGGTTTGCGCTGAGGTCAACCAACTCGCCCAACTCTTTCTGGGTCATGCGACGGTGCTGGCGGATGCGCTTGATTTTCTCTCCGATGTTCATTCAATTCACTCTCTTTGCAGGATTTTCATTATTGTACCACACCATAACATAAAAGCGCAAGAAAAAAGTAACAATTTTGCGAAAACTGTTGACATTCGCATAAAAGCGCAGTATCCTATATTCACATCGCAAATATGCGAAAGTTGAAATTCAGGGATGGTGATCGAATGGATTGTAAAGAAATCAGAGAAATGTATAAGCTCATGTTTGCGGAGTACCCGGACATTGTAACAGTCAAGGATCTGCAAGCCATGCTGGGCATCAGCCGCCACGCAGTGTATGACTTGCTGGAGAATGGGGAAATCAGCTATATCCGGCTGGGCAATGCCTACAAAGTCCCCAAAATCAACGTCATTGACTATGTTCTGAAGCGTCCGTGCGGTCAGACCCGCGTGAGCGCGTAGGAGAAAGCCTTGCTTTTGGCAAGAGACCCGCCCGGAGAGTGAATCAGATTTGATTCACTTTTCAGAGAACAGGGCATAAAAGTGAATCAGTTCTGATTCACTCGCAGTAACCGCCCAAATCCGCCCGGTGTGGGGCAGATGCCACACGCAGCACACGGATACGAAACAGCGAAGCGTCCGCCGTTTGGCGCGTTTGTGGGGCTGTGGGGCGGCGTGAGCCGTACAATTTAACACTAGAGAATAAAACTTACTACACACAAAAAGACGATAGTATGAGATAATAGATATATACCAAAACAGAAAGGACGATGCGAATGAATTATGAAACACTTCCAAAAACGATCTCTGCCGAAGAACTGCTCTCCACGCCGCTGCCGCCGGTCAAGTGGATCATCCCTGATTTGCTCCCGGCAGGGCTGGCGCTGTTTGCAGGTCCCAGCAAAGCCGGCAAAAGCTGGCTGACCTTGTGGCTGTGCTTGCAGGTCGCGCAGGGCAAGCCCATGTGGGGACGCGAAATAGAGCCGCACACCGTGCTTTATCTATCGCTGGAGGACACTTTCAACCGACTGCAGAAGCGCCTTCTCCAGCTTGTGGGCAGCGAAGAAGCACCCGAACGGCTGGTCATGCAGACGGAATGCAGCAGCATCGGGCAGGGGCTGGAAGAACAGCTCACCAGCTTCCTCTATCAGCACCCGGACACCGGGCTGATCGTCATCGATACTTTGCAAAAGGTTCGTTCCAACGACCAGAACAACAGCATGTATGCCAGCGATTACAAGGAAATCAGCGCACTAAAAGCACTGGCAGACAAGTACAATGTCTGCATTTTGCTGATCCATCATCTGCGCAAACAAGCCGCAGACGATCCGTTCCAGCAGATTGCAGGTTCCAATGGTCTGATGGGTGCGTCCGATACCAGCTGGGTTATGCAGCGCAAGCGTATGAGCCAGACCGCCAGCATTTTGGTGACCGGGCGCGATATGGACAACAAAACACTGCGTCTGCACGAAGAAAACTGCGTTTGGATACTGGACGAGGAAGAAAGCACAGAACAAATTGCGGCGAAGGCGGTTCCCGGATATATTTGGAAAGTGGCTGACTACATCGATAGTGTCGGAACATGGCAGGGCACAGCTACCGAACTGCTTTCTGCAGCCGATGTTGAGGGCGTTTTACCCCACCAGCTGACCCGAAAAATCGTGGAACACTTCGATACCGTGTTTACGCCAAGAGGTATCCGCTATGAAACCCACCGCACCTCGCAGGCGCGGCAGATGAAGTTCTCCCATGACGGAAATGACGCAGATGACGCTAATGACGCTGATATTGACATAACCCAACTTTTCAAATGGGATATCTCACAAACAGCGTCATCAGCGTCATTAGCGTCACAAAGGTCGCGTAAGGAGAGCAAGCATGGGCGAAGTGTTGCCACAGGGCACCCCGCCGAAAAGCCTACGGGGACAGCCCCGAACCCCTGTGAGGCCGCTGGCGCATGAGAAAGCGCAGCGTTGGAATCAATGTCCGCGTCAGCGTCACTGAAAAACGAAAAATGACGCTGATGGCTAAACGGTGCGGGCCGTCGCTTTCAGAATATTTGCGCCAGCGGACGCTGGGATATGAACCGGGTGGACACCCACCCAAGGAGGTATTTAATGTGCTGGATAAATTGGATGAAATTGCAGAAAGCTGTTCGATGCGGGATGGCGCCGCCATTAGCGCCCACACTGACCGATTGAGGGATTGGCTCATTGGCGGTAACTAAGATCTGGACAATCAAATCGCTGGTAAGGTTTCATTCACAGGCGGAAAAGCGAGATGCATATTGCTTTATATTTTTCTCAATATGTCATCCATGTCGTCATCGGTCAGAGCTTTGGGAGATATCTGTTGCCGCAATATTGTTTGCACATCAGTGATTTGCTTTGGATTTGGATAGCGTTCCAAATTTTCATAACTAACAGCGTATTGATCAACCAGCCCCGCAAGTGGGGTGAAAGAATACTTGGACTCGTCATTCCCATCAATAACACTTTGATACATCAGCCCAGTGGTTAAGAGACCTTGAACATAGCTGTTGTACACTAAATCTTCTTCATCAATATGATCTTTAAGAAAGGACAAATCTTCTTCTAAAGAAAATGTGACCGCATGACAAATCCTAAAATAAGTTGGTCTATCTATAAAGTTGGTAAGGAGGCATCTAGTTACATTTACTAAATACTGGATTTTCTGCATTGTCTCAGCTCGGTCGATACTTGCAACTAAGCGTAATGCGTTTTCGTTGGAGTTGCCGTTTTCCGCGAGTTTGGCTCGCAGAATGGTACGGTCACTCTCTTCCAGATAGATACCATTCAAAAAGGTTTCGAGTTTTGACCAAAATAGTTGCTCACGAATGTAAAATGGGGACTTTGCAATGGCAATCATGACCTTGGCCAGCGCCCATGGATTTCCCAACACACCTTCAATGATATCGTTAATAAAGCTTTCGGAATCTTCTTTGACAGTGTTATTCGAAACTAGAAGATTTGCATCTTCAATAATGTTCATGTTCAATCCTCCAATTTTATCTGACAGTAGAATCAATTTGTTAAGGTCTCATAGCAGTACTTACTATGTATAGTATATGATTTTCTATGATCAATGTCTATTGGATACTCTAGAATTTCAACAATTGAAAACAACTATTGGAGATGACGGTGCCGTTTTTGTCAGTAATAGGTAAAATTTAGGGCGAAAGATTGTTGGGTGTGGTGATAGCTTTCTATCGCAGTTGTCGGTATGCTTTGTAGTACCAGAGGTCAATAAAACATACAAAGGAGCGTTGAAAACAATGGCGTCTATCAGAAAACGCGGCAGTAACAGTTACTTGATTGTGGTATCTCGTGGGTATGATTATGAGGGAAACCGACTGAAATCTGTGCAGAAAACCGTCAAGCCACCCAAGGAGTATACGCCAAAGCAAGCTGAGAAATGGGTAAAGGAACAGGCAATTCTATTTGAACGCGAGGTTCAACATACGCCTGAACCCATCAACCGCAGCATTACACTGGCAAAGTACATTGAGCATTGGGCGGCTGACATTGGACCGAAAAAGCTGGCGGACTCTACATACCAACGAGATTTGCAGGATGTTCGGCGCATACTGCCGGCGCTGGGCAACTGTAAACTGACCGATTTGCGTAAAGAGATTATCCGTGATTTCTACGAAGAAATGCGGCACAGCCCGCGTTTGGACGGCAGAGGGAATCTATCCGAGAAGTCAGTCGAAGGTTTACACAACACGCTGTGCGGCATCCTGTCGGCGGCTGTGGACGAGGGCTATTTGACCCACAATCCCGCATGGCGGTGCTATAAGCCCAAAGGAAAAAAGAAAGAACGCCCCGTAGCTGATGAGGAAACGGTTAAAAAGTTGATTACAGCGTTTGAAGGGCAGAGTATGAAATACGAAACCTATTTCAAGCTGGTACTGGCAACCGGGCTGCGGCGCGGGGAAGCCTGTGGATTAAAATGGAGTGACATCAACTGGCGCAAACGGACGATTCATGTACAGCGGGGTGTGGTCAAACTTAGCCACCAAGAATCAATCACTAAGGATCCCAAGACCAGCAGCGGAGATAGACAGGTATATTTGAGCAAGGAGATGTGCCAACTGCTCAAAGCGTGGCGGAAAGAATGCGAATGGGATAGGGCGCAAACCGCGAACGAAACCATATCTGAAGATGATTACTTATTCCGCCAGCCTAATGGAAAGCCGATGAATCCCTGCACATTTACCTATCGCTTTAAGCTGATTTTGAAAGCAAATAACCTACCGCTGGACTTGAGTGTACATAGCCTGAGACACACGAACGCCAGCCTGCTGATTGCACAAGGCGTGGATGTACGAACGGTTGCCAGCCTGCTTGGTCATGCACAGGCAAGCACAACGCTGGATATTTACGCCCATGCATTTGACAAAAATAAACGCAAAGCACAAGAGAAACTCGGAAAGGCGATTGGATTATGAGAAAAATCAGACTGACCCGCGCGAACAAAAGTATCCTGCTGAAAGCGCTTGCTCCTTATTATTACCGTGAAAGGGCGCTTGGGCATAGCACAGAAAAACCGGGGCGACTGATACTGAAAATTGATTCTCTCCCAGCCGATAAAAAAGCTGCTTTTTCTACAGAAGAAATCCGCCTCATGCGAATCACTATAAACAGGCTGAGGAACGAGCGTCTAGGAAAAGGGCAGTACACCGATGCGGCAGACGATATGCTGCTAAAATTATTCTGAAAATCAAACACTAACAAAAGCAAAAAACCTCATTGCAAAAAACACATTGCAATGAGGTTTTTTGGTGCGACCGGGAGGATTCGCCAAGCCGCGCCCTAGCAACGCCCCACCGGGGCGTTTCTGCCCCGCGGGACGCAAAGCGCGGGGCACGGGCTGTTCGAATCCCCCTCTTTTGCTGCCCCATAAAATCCATGCAAAACAAAAAGAGCAGCACCCCATAAGGTGCTGCTCTTGGTGCGACCGGGAGGATTCGAACCTCTGGCCTTCCGGGTCGGAGCCGAACGCTCTATCCAGCTGAGCTACGATCGCTTATATATGAAAAACGCCGTTACAGCGTATTTCAATCTTGTAAAGTAGTCAATTTCCAATAGTGGTCAATTCGTGGTCTGACTACCGTTGACCACCGCGGTTTTGCAAGCACAAACAACGGTACATCGAACAAAAATGGCAATAAAATATGCCCTGTCGCAGTAGTCGGAGAACTACGACAGGGCGGTGTAGACTGACGTTAAAACGTGAATTTTGTAGGTTGTGTACAGTTGCTTCAAACATAAGAAAAAGCCCGTTGTTGGTTGGCTTAACAGTGATAAGGAACTAATTTACTTATCAACTGTTAGCTGACGGTTTCCGGGGTGCATACGGACAAATCCCGTCTGATTTCTAACAGGAAGTCAGACGGGATTTTCGCTTTATATTACGAATTATGGAGGACATACCATGAAAACCTTAATATCTTGTGCCTACAATATGGATAATTGCTGTGTGGAAGTGAAATTCAGCGACGGCAGTATGATTGCGATTGACACTATCGCCGTTGAGAACGAGATTGCTGACAATATGTATCAGCGGTCAGAGCTGGATTATTTGATCTACAACGCTCCTTTGGAGTATGCAGACCTTATCTTGAACGGCGATCCCGAAACCTATTTGAAAACTGTAACAGAATACAAGCCTTGGGATAGCTGACAACACGCTGCCCGCAGGAGAAAATCCTGCGGGCGTTTTTGTATCCTGAAAACCACTCGCTGGGCGAGTGGTTCAAAAGAGGCTGCTGCCGATGAGGAAAAATAAAACTCCCTCTGTTATAGTAGAGATGCGGTCTGGCAACTGCAAACTACAAAACAAAGGGAGGTCACTCAAGAATGAATGACACAAACAGTTTAGCGCATACGAAGTGGAATTGCAAATACCACATCGTATTTGCGCCGAAATATCGGCGCAAAGTATTCTTCGGCGAAAAACGCAGAGAGATAGGAAAAATCCTGCGGCAGTTGTGCGAATGGAAAAAGGTGGCGATTGTAGAAGCGGAGGTGTGTCCAGATCACATACATATGCTTCTTGAGATCCCACCCAAAATCGCGGTTTCGAGCTTTGTGGGATACCTAAAAGGCAAAAGCTCACTGATGATTTACGAGCAATTCCCAAATCTGAAGTACAAGTATAGAAACCGCGAATTTTGGTGTCGGGGATACTATGTAGACACCGTAGGAAAGAATGCAAAGAAAATAGAGGAGTACATCCGAAATCAGTTAGAGGAAGATAGGATGGGCGAACAGCTGACGATGGGAAACTTCTAAGCCCGTTTACGGGCAGCTGGTAACAAGCCCCATGCAGATGTCAGACCGTACCAACGCCGCATGAGGCGTGGCTGGTAACATAGGGCTTCGCCCGCATAAGAAATACCCCCGGCTAAGCCGGGGGATATTTTTTCTGTTTATATTATTTCCCTCCGTTGGATCTCAATTTAGGAAAGAAGATGACAATCTTGAAGCCCTTTCCCCACTGGGAAGCTGCTTCCAGATGAAGATTTAGATCGTCGGCCATCTTCTTAACCAGGTAAAGTCCCATACCGGTAGCCTTCTTTCTGCTGTCAGTAGAATCCCCGGTAAAGCCCTTTTGAAAAATGTACGGCAGATTATATTTTTTTACGCCAATGCCGTTATCTTCAACAGAAAGGATATCTGCGGTCTCCGAATGTATCACGGAAATTGTAAGCATGGGACTATCGCTGCTATATTTGATGGCATTGCTAACGATTTGTCCCAACATAAACTGAAGTCCTCTACGGTCTGTATAGACTGTTTCAGATTGCAGTTTGTTGAGAATGACAAACTGCTTCTCTTCAAGAAGTGGGGCATAGTCCTCCAGAACTTCACCCAAGCAGTCATTCAAATTGACATCCTCAAATCGGTAATCCTTTGTACTGCTCTTCAACCGGGCATAGTACAGCATCTGCGTGACATCCTCCTGAAGCTGACTGCGGACATAATCCAGCTTTGCTTGCAGGGAAGGAGAGATTTCATCGTTCCGGTTATCCAAGAGCATGGTCAGCAACGATAGGGGCGTTTTCGCTTCATGTGCCCAGCCCTCCACATATTCTTCATAGTCCTGTAGGGCATCTGCCATACTGTTACTCTCAGTTTTGTGTTCCTGTAAAACTGATGCCAGAAGCCGGATAGATTCTCCTTCTTCCCGGCTGATGGCACTGAGCAGCCGTTCCTCGTTGCAGATGGTAGGATCACTGAGGAAATCCCGGAACAGTTCTCGGCGGGTAGTCTCCCGCTTGTTTAGTACAAACAGAATCGCTGAAAACAAAAGGAGGCTTGTCAGAACTACTAACCCAATCAAGGGTTGAAATGCCTGAATGTCAGAAATCCAAAGAATGATAGCACAAAAGCAATCCACGCCCAACAGCAACAATAGCCAGGGGTAGTATCGCTCTGTTATGCGCCAAAGCTGCTTCATGGAGCCACCCCCGTTTCCAGACGATAGCCCATCCCACGAACCGCAACGATTCGCTGCTTCATCTCAAGACCGGACATCGTCTTTTTCAGCCTGGTCAGATTAACCTGCAAGGCATTTTCGTCTATGTATTCCGTGGTTCCCCATAGTGCTATGCAAAGTTGCTCCGTCGTGACCAGAGCATCGCCGCCGGACAAAAGAGCAACCAACAGTTTTCCCTGATTTTTTGGAAGCACGACAGAGGTATTATGAATATAAAGCGTGTAGGTCTGCTGGTCTAACAGGAAATCTGGTCCCTCTATGAGATTGGTACGGCCTTCATACCTTTTGAGAATATTGGATACCCTGGCAAGAAGCCGGTCTTTTCTGCACGGCTTCGTCAAATATTCATCGGCACCCAAGTGGAACGCTTGCAGTTCATCCTTTACCTGATCTCTGGAAGTTAGTACCAGGACGGGGATAGCGGTTTTATTCTTTAGTTCCTGGCAGATTTGAAAGCCACTGATCTCCGGCAAATTCAGGTCTAAGATCACAAGGTCAGGACGGAGGGCTGCCAGGAGCCGAGCGGCATCTTCAAACTCGGTGATTGCCTCCGCAAGATACCCGTCCTTTTGGAGCATATTGCAGAGTTCTTCCCGCATATAGACTTCATCTTCCACAACAGCAATTCTTTTCACGACAGCACCTCCTTCCAAATTATTCTTCTCTCTGCGGCTGCATCAGTGTCAGCAAATACCGATCACTGGAGTGCTTGACCACTCTCATATAAATATATTCTATCACGCAAAGCAGCAAAATCATAGTAGCAGATACAAGCAGCATTTCAGGCACTGTCCCACGGGTTCGGGACGAGAGTATCCCTGTAAACAACGCTCTGACTCCAAACAGACTGCTGACAGCTGCAACCAATACAGGAAGTCCCATAAACCACGCAATCTGCTTTCCGGCAGACTGGCAAAGGCTTTCGTAAGTGGCTCCCAGGCGGATCAGGGTCTGGTATCTACGCCCGGTTTTCTGCTGGCTCATCAGGAACTGAACACCCACAATGGTGTTGGCAACCACCAAGAACACAATCGCCAGATAGAGGGTAATATAGATGGATGCTACGGTGTAGAAAAGCTGGCGGCCCATATTCTGAAGATAGCTTTCATATTCGATACCTATTTTGTCCAGCTTCTCGTTCAGATCGGAATAGGCAGTCATAAGGCTATTTCCATTCAGAGCTTGCTCACTGAGCACCGCATTGACATAGGTATCATACATTCCCTGACTATAATATAGGAATGCTTCATCCGGAAGAATCAATGCAAAGGACAAGGTTATAGAACGGTCCGTGACCAAATTCACAGACTGAACCTCTCCTGTAAGATGAATCGGACTACCATCCAGTTCCACCTTGGGCTGCCCGGCCAATACTTGGTTCAGCATTGCGGTACGGCTTGCCGTAGTAAACTCTGTATCAATATAGACAGTGGCCTCCTTTTCGCCTAATTGGAGAGCCGGATTGCCGGACAATTCCAACAAACGATTATAGTCCGATAAACAAATCAAATATGGGTATGTGGCATAACCAAGATTGTTCAGAAGGACATCCCGGTCTTCCGACTGGGGCAGGCTCCGAAGAGAGTCCATAACAGCGTCCATGCTGTAGGCATTATCATAATCTTCTGTGGTGCGAATACGCCCAACCCTCATTTCAAAAAGCTCTGAAAATTGATTTTCCAAACTGTTTTCTTTCAGGACTGCCTTTATATTCGGAAGAACCTGCGATGAATCTTCTGCAGTATGATCTTCAAAAGTATAGTCGATTACATGGCCAGAAGACAGGCTATTCGTTCCTGCAATTCCTACGCCCGCACCAAAACAACACAGCGCCGCCAGAATCAGCAGGGAGCTGATGGCCATGGAGTTTGACTGATGAATGACATTCTCCTGAATCTGCCGGAAGGTAAATACATGAAGCTGCTTATTTCCTTTTCCTTTCTTAACAATCAAAGCAATCAGCGCACGCATCCCATAGAAAAGCAGCATCGTACCAACTATGCCCAACAGCAAAGTCAGTCCCATCATACTTACCTTTGTCCATGCAATTCCCTGAATCGCCATGTAGTAAGCCACTGCCAACATCACACTTCCGCATATAGCAGCCAGTCCATAGATAACAGATGGCATTTGCTTTTTGGGGCGGTTCGTTGGCTGGGATAGCAAAGTACCGATCTCCTGGCGGCTGATTCGTCCACTCAAAATCAGAAGTGCCGTCAGCTTAATTGCCAGAAATCCTGCCAGCGTCCATTCAATCGCAGACCAGGATAAAGAAAACTGATGACCGATGATCCCCATGCCTACCAGCTTGGCGGTGACAAGACTGACAATTTCTGAAAGCACCACAGCCACAGGTAAGCCTATGAGCATGGCAAGAATACTGGTCAGGCAATCTTCCGCCAGAAGCATACCAAACAGTTTACTTCTACGCATCCCCAACATTAGATAAACACCAAGCTCATGCCGTCTGCGCTCGAACTGATACTTGCAGGCAAAATAGATCAAAAAGAACAGAATACCGAGGGTCATTCCATAAAACGCAGGAATCAGAAGCAGGAGTTTGTCAACTGCGTCACTCTCCATTTTCTGCAAAAAGAGCATCACATCTTGAGTGGAGATGGAAAGAATCATGTAAAAGGCAACAATAGAAATCACCAGGGAGCTGAAAAACAGACCGTTTTCCTTTCGGCTGCGGCGGCTGTTCCGAAGAATGAGATTAGAGAACATTTGCGCTGCCCCCTCCCAGTTGCGCCATCACCTTCAGGATGCGCCCGTAGAACTCCTGCTGGCTTTCGTCTCCACGCCGAAGCTCATGAAAGATCACGCCATCCTGGATGAACAGGATGCGCTTACAGAAGCTGGCGGCATTGGAATCATGGGTTACCATCAGGATCGTAGCTTGTTCGTCACGATTCAGGCCGGACAGCTTCTCCATAAGACTTCTTGCGTTCTTAGAATCCAGCGCACCCGTCGGTTCATCGGCAAGGATCATTTGGGGATGTAAGATCAGAGCCCTTGCTGCCGCAACACGCTGACGCTGGCCGCCGGACATCTTGGACGGAAACTTATCCAGAACATCAGTGATTTCCAGATAGTCAGCCAACTGCTTCAGCCGCTGGCTGCTTTCTGCTTCGGATACCCCATGCAAGGAAGTCGGGAGCAGGATGTTTTCCCTGCCAGTCAGGTTGTCCAGCAATTCAAAGTTCTGGAATAGATAACCAACTTTTTTGCCACGGTACTCTGCAAGAGCCTTTCCCCTGAGGGATTGCAGAGTATCGCCCTCCACCTGAATGCTTCCACCGGTGGGCTGAATCACAGTTGCAATACAGTTGAGAAGCGTGGATTTACCGGAACCACTGCTTCCCATAATGCCGAGAAACTCTCCCGGCATCACCTGGAGGGTGATCCCATTCAGTGCATTTGTTTGACTTGGCACATTGCCATAGATTTTTGTTAAATTTTCAATATTCAAAATGGGTTTCATGTGAATACCTCCTATCATTTGTAATAAAATGATAGCATGGGAACACAGCAAATACCACTTACAGTTGTTGTAAGGATTCAGGATATAAGTGGCGGCTCAAGGGGGACGAGCATATATTTTTTAAGAGCATCAGGCGACAATGATAAAATATACCGGATCGCCTCATTGGCAAACCAGTTCGTTTTAATTGTATCCCAATCAGCAAGCCGAATGATTTCTGCTGTGCCGTTCTCAAAATCAACTGATATTTCGCCCCATTCGCCGTCGCAGTCTGCCTGGTATTCGTAGATTGCGGCGGTGATTTTCTTTTTGCGCTTGGTTTTGGATTTCTGTTTCAGCCGGACTGCATGGATAGCACCCTCGGCAACCAAAAACTCCGTCAGCTTGTCCACTGCTTTCCGGTAGGCTCGCTCTGCACCGCTGGCTGTGCTGCCCTCAAACATAACCGCCAGTTCTTCAAAGGTGGGGCGGTTCTTCCATGAGCCGACACGCCCACAGGTCATACAAATCGCCAGCCGCTTTTCAAGCAAGGTTTGCTCCCGGTAATTCAGTTTCTCAAATGCCCGCTGCACCTTTTCAGCCTGTATGCCGTTCCAGAGGATGTCGGTATAGTTCCATGTATCATCAAGGGCAACATCTTCACCTGTTTCCTCGCCATCCTCGTCCGTTACATAGAATGGCTGCTGATTGCGGATGCCACGGACTACTTTCAGGTATCCTTCCGCAAGGGCAAGGTCGCAGTTGTATTTCTTTGCAAATTCACTGACCGCATCCTTGGTGTTATGGTACAGCCACGCCATTGACCGCACCATTTTGTAATTGGTCAGAGAGGATACCGACCATTTTTCTTCGCCCATGCGGAAACGGAGCATAGCATCCCGAATGAACGGAAAAATGTATGTTGCATACTCCGCACCTTTGGCAGGAGCATAGTCCATCAGCTTTTGGAGCATTTGCTCCCGGCAGGACAGTTTTATATCCAGAAAACGGTCTGTGTCGTATCGATTGCCGCCATCCACACCGAGAAAGGTTTTGATGCGCTTGTTAAGTTGCAGCTCGTAGTGGTGGAGAAAGAATGAGAAATATTTCAAGTCTTTTTCCCGTAGGGCAGACAGGATATATTCGTTCGGATTGTCTACTGTAGGCGGTTCCGGTTCCAGCTGGAAGATGCGCTCTGCAACATAGGGTGGGATGCCATCATCGGATGGATTGACAGCGTGTTTCGGTATGTATCCGGTCATATTCCATGAAAAATCATTCAGCATAGCGCACCTCCTTCCAGTTTAGTAATACTCATAAATATCCCGTGATCAACTAATGGGTTATTTATTACTTTATTTTCTTTAACATACGGTGATAAATAGGTGCATTTGGTGCAGGAGTTGTGATTGGGAGCAGAAGTCCCTCTTTGATAAATTGTTCCACACGCAAAGCAATCCACCCATCACCGATCCCTAATTGATTCTTTCCAAGAACCTGTCCAACAAGCACGCTTTCCCTAAACTCGTCGTCCAGTGTATCCAATTCTCGAAGAATAAATGTATCATACAGAGTTTCTGATACGCTGACCAGTTTGCCGTTTATAACAGCACGAAGAGGAGAATTTTCCTGTTGGAGTTCTCTCCAGCGGTTAGCCAAACTACGAAGGTAATTTGTTGGCAACTTCTTCCCAAGAGATGCCATCCGTCCCAAGTGATAAGGTTCAACTTCTCCCCAACCGTTATACTGGACAATGCATCCATCTGGTCTTGTTTCCCACATTGGAAGCTCCACAATGGTAATATCCAATTTTTCAAAGCCGATTGGTCGTAGTTGTTCCAGAAGCCAATACAATCCGCACACATCATCTGGGTCTCGTCCGACCCAAACACGAATCGGCTCTCCGTTTTGTGCTTTTTCCAGTAGTGTAGCATAGTTCTTTCGGGATGTATTGAGAAGTTCAGTTACGATTTCAGATGCCATATCGGGCAGTATGCTTAGTAGCAAAGATAATGCCGACTCACGCTCCAAACAAATTCCTGCTTCGGAGATGTTGCCCACAGACAATGCCAGCGGAAGATTAACTATGTCCTTACGATTTCCTTCCAACGGTATAGCATTCTCCCAACCAGAACGCTCCCGTTCTTCTGCTTGATGCTGGAACTTTTCTATTTCTTCTTTTGAAACTGTCCCATCAGAGATAATTACACTGGTTGCTCCGCCTAAAAAACCCTTATGTCCAATCGCAACCGCCATAGTCCCTGCGGCACTGTCGCTAAATACTACTTCTAACATAACGTTGCTCACCTCTTAGCTAAATTCAAATTCTTTTTATTGCTTCTTTCTTCAACGCAGCCTGTCCCATTTCTTTTTCATAATCACCCTTGGCGTAAGCGACATTGCTCAGCGCCCGAAGCATCTTATCTTTCGCCAGTTTTTTCATAACCTCTGCAAGATCAGCGTCCAGAGCGCCACGCTTCACATAGCGGTTTATGGTATTCAGTCGCTTCTCATAAATCTGTTTCAGCGGATGATCGTCCGCAAGTTCCCGCTGTTCTCTGCCTTTCAGGTTACCGATCTGCCGGCAGGTGCGGTGCAGCTTGTCCCCCGGAGCGTAGCCGCCGCAGTATTTGGTGTGCCTTGCATTGGTGGTCAGAAACCATTTGCCGCAGATTTTGCATTTTTTCGGTGCATGGCCAACACACAGGCCCTCAAAGAGATCAGACCGGAACATCCCCACAAAGGATACATAGTGCATCCGCTTGACCAGCTTCGCAACTTTTTCGCCGGGACGGATGACGGATACATACTGAACGGAATTGTTCAGGGTAGACATCCAGGCATTGCCCTCCGTGATGGAAAACTCCGGCGGGAAATAATTGCCGAACATTCTGGCAAAGCCCTCTGCGGTACGGTCAGCTTCGTTGCCGTCTGATTTTTCTGCAAAATCAAGCATGGTCGTTTGGTATTCCCCAAGGGAGTATGCCAGATGCCCGAAAACTGCGGTATAGCGTTGGAGCATCATCGCATCGGCAAAGTTCTGGATTTCTTCAAATTGCAAAGAATTGGTTGCGGCTTTTATGGCAAACTCCACATATTTCAGCGCATTGTCCACAGTAAAGACTTTTTCAATCCGTTCTCTGTGCTTTGAGATATTCATATAGGAGAACGGCGGTGTTTGACTGAGAATATCAAGCATCGTCAGAGCAGCTTCCGTTGCAATAGGACAGAGTGCAGAAGCATCCTGTCCGGCGTTTAATATTCCAAGCAGCAGATTGATTTTCTCGCATTGCTCGTTCATCTTTGCGATGGTATCCGCAGGGACATTCAGCGCATCACAGGCAAGAGCGCCGACAGGAAGTGTTTTTCCCTCATATATGACCGTATCCTGCCAAAAATCCAATGTCATCAGTTCTTGGTTCATGCTTGCCCCTCCTGTCCTGTTTTTTCATTTTCTTAATTCTATCATGCTAATGTAAAGAAATCTACATCTATCCATAAGTTGTCCTGTTTTTTGAAACGGGGTTGTCCTCCGATTAGCCTGTTTTTTGAAAAATCCGGCATAACAATAGTAGACGGAGCGAAGCACCTGCCAATCACGGCGGGTGTTTCGTGCTTTCTGAATACTATGAACGGAGGTTTTCTATGACAATCTATGAAACCATCAAGGTGGCAATCAGCGTAAAGCAAGCCGCCGAACACTACGGGCTGAAAGTGAGCCACAACGGCATGGCTTGCTGCCCGTTCCACAATGACAGGCATCCGAGCATGAAGCTGAATGAGGATTATTTCTTCTGCTTTGGCTGCGGAGTCAAGGGGGATGTGATCGACTTCGTGGCAAGGTCGTTCGATCTGAGCAGCTATGAAGCAGCGCAAAAGCTGGCTTCGGACTTCGGACTTGACCCGAAACCGCCCACTGCCGCAGCTATGGCCAAGCCAAAGCGTCCTTATATCCGTCAGTTCCGGGAGGATGAAATGCTGTGTTTCCGGGTGCTGACGGATTATCTGCATCTGCTGGAAGATTGGAAAGTACGATACGCACCCAAGACACCGGAAAATGCTCTGGATGATCGTTTTGTGGAAGCCTGCCAGATGCACTGCCATATCGAATATATGGCAGACGTGCTGACCGTGGGCGATCTGGAAGAACGGGTGGCATTGGTGGACAAGCTGATGAAGGAGGGCAAGATTGCTTTTCTGCAAGAGTACACCGCACGAAAGAAGAAGGAGGTGGCGTACCATGGCGAAGAACCGAAAAACGCCTGATATGAACTTGCCCATGTGGTTTGATGGGCAGAACATCAACGAAGCTCTGTTTTGTGAAGAATTTCTGCATGAGCGCAGAATCATCTTTGCAAACGGAGCTTTTTTCACGCCCGATGGTAGAGTGACGGACGATCTCCCATTGCGTGGGGAGATTTACGACAAGCTGAAATTCTGTGCTGCGAACAATATCCCACGGAAGATCACCAACATTCTGGAAGTGCTGAAACTGGAAGCACAAGTGCCGGACTTTCCGCCGGAGCAGGATCGCATTCATGTGTCCAACGGTACGCTGCTGCTGAACGGAACATTTACCGAGGGCAGACCGGCTATCGTGCGAAGTCGTCTGCCTGTTGCTTACAATCTCGATGCTACTGCGCCGGTGATCTGGCTGAACTTTCTGGATGGGCTGCTCCATGCGGAGGACATCCCCACTTTGCAGGAGTTCATTGGCTACTGTCTGATTCCCTCCAACAAAGGTCAGCGCATGATGGTGATTAAGGGCAACGGCGGTGAGGGCAAATCCCAAATCGGTGCGGTGCTGTCCACCATCTTCGGCACGAATATGAAAGACGGCAGCATCGGCAAGATTTCTGAAAACCGTTTTGCCCGTGCCGATCTGGAACACATCCTGCTGTGCGTGGATGATGATATGCGGATGGAAGCTCTGCGTCAGACCAACTATGTAAAATCCATCGTGACTGCACAGGGCAAAATGGACTTGGAACGCAAGGGCAAGCAGAGTTATCAGGGCTGGATGTTTGCCCGGTTGCTGGCATTCAGCAATGGTGATCTGCAAGCCCTGTATGACCGCAGCGACGGCTTTTACCGCAGACAGCTTGTACTGACTACCAAGGAAAAGCCCGTGGGCAGAGCCGACGATCCCGACCTTGCTGAGAAGATGAAAGCCGAAGCTGAGGGCATCTTCCTGTGGGTGTTCGAAGGATTGCAGCGGCTCGTTGCCAACAACTTTAAGTTTACGGAGAGTGACCGTATCCGGGAAAACCGGGAAGCGGTCAAGCGTGACAACAACAATATCTTTGATTTCATGGATTCCGAGGGATACATCCAGCGTAAAGCGGATGCGTCCATCAGTTCCAAGGATTTCTATGAAATCTACCGGATGTGGTGCGAAGAAAATTCCCTTGCACCGCTGAAAGCCCGCAGCTTCAGCGACGCCATGATTGCCAATGCCAAGAAATTCAATCTGGAACATTGCAACAACATCACCAACTCTGCCGGACGGCGGGTGTGGGGATTTATGGGTGTGGAAGCTGTGGCAAGGCCTCATATAAATGGGTTTTACGATGTTTCGTCATGTACGTACGTACCGGAGGAATGGCGGGATTGATTTTGCCAGTCATGCTCTGTACGTATGTACGCAGCATTTACCCCTGTTTTCTCCCATTATAGGAAACAACGGCTTTCAGAGACAACCTGTTTTCGGGTATTGAAAATCAATGGCAATGGAAACAGCAAAGTTTTTGACCGCAGGACGAAGCTATTTCACGAAATCGTGCTTCTCTGAACCGTGTACCCTGTTCACGGAACAATAAATGTTTTCATTTTTCCAGACCAAATCACACGAAACAGTAAAGCGGGATATGGTCATATATGGACAGGACATCACAAGCAAAATTCTGAACGGATTTCAGAGATTGCAGATTTTTCACTGTTCGGTGTATCTGCTCCGTTTTGGGGTGCAGAGATTGTACCGAACCACAAACAGAATTATGGAGGATTTTTCAATATGAATGTACGCAATGAAATCAAGGCACAGATCATCCGTGCTGGGATGACCATGCAGGAAGTTGTTGACCTGCTCTCGGACGAGTACGGATGGAGCGACAGCGTTTCCAACCTGTCCGCAAAATTACAGCGGGAAAGCATCCGATACAAGGAAGTATTGGAGCTTGCCGATGTGCTGGGATGCGACATTGTATGGCAGCAAAGACGGGAGAAGTGATGCCCCCGGCAACAGCCCCTCGCATCTCCCGTCCCCATAGGCACACCGCAGTGCTGCCTATGGATGGCAGTGAAAGACGCTGCCAACGTCTGCAAGAAACGTTCCGCAGAACAGCTTCATGCAGACGGGCTGACCATGGGAAAAGTTGCAGACATTTTGCCTTGGTCAGCAGAGGTCACCGCAGTGACCGCACACCCCCTCGGGAGAGCCCACGGCACTTTGCAGCCAGAATGGATGAAAGTGTTATAGTGGGTTATTACACTTCCGCAGAAGTGCATCCCCGCAGCCCCGCCCGTCTGCTACTCTCGAAAGAAAGGAAAAAACCTATGGCAAGAAACGATGGAATTGACCGTACCTTTGCCCGTAACCAGGACTTGCCCACCCTCGACGATGTGGCGAAAGTTCAGGAGCATAACGAGCGAGAAAAAGACAGCTACTCCAATCAAGATATTGATACCACCCAGACCCACCGCAATGTCCACTTCAAGAAACCTACCGACAGCTATGCCGCCATGTTCGATCAGATGATTGCAGATGGTGTTATCTCCACCCGTGGTCTGAAAGCCGATGCGGTGAAATATGGGGAGCTGCTGTTTGATGTAAACTCTGCCTACTTCCACAACCACGGCGGCTATGAATATGCCAAACAGTTCTATGCCGATGCCTACAAAGCCGCCGTGGAGATTGTGGGCGGTGAGCAGTATATCCTCTCCGCTGTAATGCATGCCGACGAGCGCAACCGGGCAATGTCGGAAGCTCTGGGTGAGGATGTGTACCACTATCACCTTCATGTGGTTTATATCCCGGTGGTGGAGAAACAAATCCTGTGGTCGAAGCGATGCAAGGATGAATCCCTCCGGGGAACGGTAAAGGAAACGATCACACAGGTCAGCCGCAGTAAGAAGTGGGAATCCAAACCCGTTCTTGATGAAAACGGAAATCCGATGTTGAACGCAAAAGGGAAAAAGATTTTGAAGTCGTCCTACAGTGTGCTGCAGGATGACTTTTTTAATTTCATGCGAGCCGCCGGATATACCGATGTGGAGCGTGGAGAGCGTGGCAGTACCGAGGAACATCTGACGGTGACACAGTTCAAGGTACAGGCCGAACAGCAGCGTTTGGAAGCTGTGACCGGACAGGTGACACAGGCCGAGCAGAGCTTAGCGGATGCCAAAGCTGCCACGGAGAAGCAGAAAAAGAAACTGGAAGCGCTGAAAAAGGAAACTCAAGCTGCTAAGTCTGTTGCTATGACTGCACATGAGATTGAGTCGATGGGCAAGAAAAATCCCATTACGGGAAATGTTACCATGACGGCGGATGAGTGCCGCACGCTAAAGGATTATGCGGTCAGCAGCTTTGCGGAAAAGTCTGAGAAGCTGAAATACAAGCAGAAATTCGAGCAGGCAGATAAAAACGCAAAGATATGGAAAGACCGTTTTGAAAAACTGAACAAAGACTATGAGGAGCTGAAACAGAAAGCCCAGCCTTTCCTGGATGCGATTGAGATTGCATCTGAAAAGGTCTGGGCTTTTATCAATGCCATCCTCGCCAGGGGAAAGGAACTGTATGAACACAAACACCCTGCCCGCAATCGTGGACAGGACATGGAAATTTAAGAAAGGAACTATTTGCCTATGAAGAAAACCGTAGAGGAAATTAACAAGATGATTATGGAAGATGCCCCGATGGAAGAAATCAACGATGCCATCGGCTATATTGATATTTGCTCCTGCTTCGATCCGATTTTTGAGCCGCCTATTGATTTTCTGGAAGAATGCCGCAAGCGTTGGGAAGCGGCACAGTCCTCTTTCTGCAAAACCATTGAGTGCAAGATCGGAAACACATGGTATGTGATTGAAACGGAGTGTGACGGAAATGAGCCACTTACCGACAAGGTAAAACGGCTCATTTTTTCTGACAAGGGGGTGATTTGTTAATGACTGCGACACAAAAGCATGATATAATTCCAATATGCACAACGGTACTGTCGGCTGACCAACCACCGAAGGAGGATATTATGTTGGATCAGCAGAAAATTACCATTCTCTATTGCCGTCTGAGCAACGAGGATGCCCAGGAAGGCGAGAGTAACAGTATCGCAAATCAGAGAGAGTATTTAACCCGATATGCCCGTGACCACGGATATACAAACCTGAAAATTCTGGTGGATGACGGTTATACGGGGACGAACTTCAATCGTCCCGGTGTGCAGGAAGGCTTTGAGCTTGTCAAGCAGGGGCTTGTGGGCTGCTGGCTGGTCAAAGACCTCAGCCGCTTTGGTCGTGACTATCTGACTGTTGGACAATATACGGATATTATCTTTCCGAGTTATGATGTCCGCTTTATCGCTATAAATGATGGCGTAGACAGCAACCGGGGAGACAGCGAGGGCTTCGCCGCAATCCGTAATCTGTTCAACGAGTGGTATCCCCGTGATACCAGCAAGAAAGTCCGTGTCAGTTTGCGGCAGAGAGGAACCAGTGGGAAGCACATGGGCAAACCGCCCTACGGATACCGCTGTGACCCGGAGGACAAGGATCACTGGATTCTGGATGAAGAAGCGGCTCCGGTAGTCAAGCTCATCTTCGACCTTTGCATTGACGGCAAAGGCCCGGAGCAGATTGCAAGGATTCTGGAAGAAAAGCAGATTCTGACTGCAAAGGCACTCTATGCCAAGCGAAAGAAAAAGCCGATGCCGGAAAGACCGTACCACTGGGGCAACCAGTCCATTGTAGGGATTTTGGAACGGCAGGAGTACACAGGCTGTACCTGCAACTTCAAGACTTATTCCAAGTCCTACAAGCTGAAAAAGCGGATTCCCAATGAGCCGGAGAATATGTTTTATCTGCCGGACACACAGGAAGCGATTGTATCTCAGGCACAGTTTGACAGGGTGCAGGAACTGAGGAAAAACAAACGCCGCCCTGCAAAAGCGGAACGGCAGGGATTGTTCTCCGGGCTTCTGTTTTGTGCCGATTGCGGCGGCAAGCTCCACTTTGCCACAAGCAAAAACTTTGAGGGCAAGCAGGATCACTACGTCTGCAACAACTACAAGAGCAACCGTGGTACTTGTACTGCCCACTATATCCGGGAAGATGTGCTTCGTGAAATCGTTCTGGAACGCATCCGGGCAGTCAATGAGTATATCCGAAGCGATGTGGACGGTTTTCAGGAGGAATGGCTGCAATGCCGCAGGACTGACCAGGAGCGCAGCATCCGGGATGACAAAAAGAAGCTGGAACAGGCAAAGAAACGCCTTGCCGATCTGGATGTCATCATCGCCCGGCTGTACGAGGACTATGTTCTTGGAAATCTCAATCAGGACAGATACAGAAAGATGTCTGCGGACTATGAAGCGGAGCAGGAACGGTTAAAGCTCGAAATTGAAGTTATCGAAGAATGGGTGGAACAGCGGGAAGAAATGAACGACGGTCTGGATGCCTTTATCGCCCTGACACAGAAATATGTGGATGTGGAGGAGCTGACACAGACCATCGTGAACGAGTATATCAAGAAAATCATCGTCTATGCCCCGGACAAATCCAGCGGCAAGCGCAAGCAGAAAGTGAAGATTTTCTTCAACTTCGTGGACGATGTAGATATTCCCGTTATTTCCGAGCCTATCATCACGCAAACAACCTATGAACACAGAAAAACGGCGTGACCTTCGGGTCACACCGTTCTCTGCGACAAAATAGTTACTTGTCACTATTAAGCCTTGTCACAACAGGCTTTTCGGGCGTTTTGTAGGGCTGCTACACAGTAGTGGTCAAATGGTGGTCAAAAGCGAATCGTTGGTTTCTGCAAGACTGGCCAGTAGTTGTCCATCAAGCATTTCTCGCGCAGGCGCTGGAAGGTCATCCAAGGTGACAGATTTATCCATAAACAGCAAGTCAGTATAGCTGGCAGAGTCATTATCTTTGGACAGAATATGGGTTACCGTGTAGGCAGACTTACTGCGTGAAAAGCAATCCTCATCCCGAAGAGATTCAACAATATAGCAATCCCCTTTTTCGTTGCCATAGGAATCATACTCTTTATTCATGCATAAAGAAAAATTCAAATCAGTAGTTCCGAATTTATAAGTTCTGGTTTCCGTGGCAATCTCTTCAAGCATAAAATTTTCAGAGCTTGCCAAAACAGAAATTTCGCACAAATGCTTAATCTTTCTTTTGCACAAAGAATATGGGTGGGAAGCGCTAAAATAAATCTGCGGAGACTGTAACCGATTCTTTAGCGCATTTTTATAAAAATCGGCCGCGGACATATTGCATTCAACACCGGTTAAATGCTTGAAGTTTACATTCTTATACAAGACTTCTATGTATCTGCCATCAAATACATATAGAAATCTTTTGCCAACAAGGTTAGCCTTATAAAGCTTGGCAGCCTTGCAAATTTCTTTTACGATATGTTCTTTATCATTCTTTTTGCTCATAGAAAATTCCCTGCTAAATATAGCAAAGCGCCGAACGACAACCCGTCATTCGGCGCTTATGTCTTAAAATGCGTGTTTTATGCTGGCCGTCAGCCTCGATGCCCTGCCGAGCATCATAAAGTCGCCGGAATGTTAAGTCCCCGGCGCGGACTCACCATATCTCCCAGGTGTGGGCTCGATGCCCTGCCGAGCATCATAAAGTGTTGGTAATTAACCTCCCCAACCGGAGTACAGCTTTAACGTGCCGCCGCACGGAACCTTTATGGTTCAATATTATTATACGTGATTAGCCACCATTTAGCAACTGTTTTGGAAAAACTATTTTGGAAATTTTTTATGAAGTGATAATACCCAAATGAATCTGATGTTGCAGGACTATAGCGGGGAAACTCAATTCCCCGTACCTGTTGACGGGGGCGGAAAACCGCGATACAATAAAAGAAACGGCCTTTTTACGGTGGCAGGCCGACGAGGAAAACAAACTATGGAAGTAGAACTGCTCAAAAAATACGACAGTGTGCGCCCCGGCGAAATTGAGAATCTGGACGGCACAACCGAAACTGTCGATTTCCGATTTTCAACGGCAATCCGCTTTTACCACAACATGGAGGATGCCGATTTCCCGCTGCACTGGCACGCTCCCGGCGAGATCATCTCCCCCATCGAGGGTACTTACACGGTCACGATCGCGGGCAAGACCGTGACGCTGCAGCCCTACGATGTGCTGATCATCGCCTCGGGCGAGCTGCACAGCATCCGTGCGCCCAAAACGGGGGAACGGTATATCATGAACTACAGTGTATCGTACTTTCAGCAGATACAGGACATGGCTGAACTGTTCAACACGTTCTACCCCTTCCGCCTTGTCACCCGGCAGGAGGACCCCGAGCTGGCCGAGCAGCTGTTTGCGGTGCTGACGCGGATCGAGGGTGAGTATTTCAGCACGAACGTCTACCGCGAGAGCGAGATCATGGCCTTGATGCTGCACTTTTTCTCGACCTTTGGGCGGTATGAGCACCGCCAGAACAGCAAGCAGGTGCTGGATTACCCCAAGCAGCAGGACCACATGCGCCGCTTTGCGGAGCTGTGCGCCTACATCAACAACCACTGCACCGAGCGCCTCTCGGTCGAGAATCTGGCCTCCCGCGCGGGGTTCAGCGTCTACCATTTTTCGCGCCTGTTCAAGGAAAACACGGGCATGACCTGCCACAATTACCTGGTGGCCCGCCGCATCATCTATGCCAAGACGTTGCTGGTGGACGATACGATCCCCATTACCGAGATCGCCATGCGGTCGGGCTTTAACTCGATTGCAACCTTCAATCGCCTGTTCAAGGCGCAGATCGGCTACACCCCCACCGAGTACCGCCAGATGGCCTCCCACGGATAAAAAGCGCCGCCGCGTGAAACTTGCACGCGGCGGCGCATTTTTTTTATTACTCGTAAATTTTGCGGCCATGGGCATCGCCGATGCCGGTCTTGCGGTAGAAGTAGGTGTTGATGACATCGCGCCACTCACAGGCATGCTCCTTCTGGTGGGCAAAGCGGGCTTCCAGGCGGGCGTACACGGCGGGGTCCAGGTAGGGCTTCAGCGCTACGACCTCGTCGTAGAACCGCGCGGCGTCCTCGGCACCCTCAAAGTGGGTGTCATAGATGTGCTGCAAAATCGTTTTGCCGCTCTTGAGCACATAGCTGTACGGCATATGGTGGAAGAAGAGCAGCAGCTCCTCGGGGCAGGTCTCCACATGGGCGTACATCTCGGCTAACTCGGGGGCGTACTGATGGCAGTAGTCACTGCCCGTGGGCGAGCGGTCAATGCCGATGCCGTCGAAGGAGGCGCGGTGGTAGCAGCCCCAGCGGCTGTATTCGTAGCCGTCCACGTTGGGGCCGTAGTGGTAGTTGGGGTTGACCATCCAGCCCACGCCCAGGGGGGCGTTGTACTTTTCGTAGGTGGGCCAGGACTGCATCAAAATACGGTGCAGCGTCTTTTCCACTGGCTCGTTCTGGCCGAACGTCAGCCGCAGCCACTCGTCGGCAATCACGGCGGGGTCCAGCGTAGTGTCATAGCTCAAGCGGCCGAAACCGTAGAGGTTCGCGGCGGCCAGGTCGTGGCCGGTCCAGTTTTCATCGTTGCCGGTGTTGGTCACGGCCACCATGCCGTTGCCCGCACCTTGGATCAGTGTGCGCACATGGGCGTCGCCGTTCGGGCGGGTGCGCATGTCAAAGTCCAGGATCTGGCGGAACCAGGGCATCAAGTAGCAGACGTGGCGCTGCTGGCCCGTGTACTCCTGCGCGATCTGGAACTCCACGGCAATGTGGGTGTGCTGCAAGCCGCCGATCAGCGGGGAGACCGGCTCGCGAACCTGGAAGTCCATGGGGCCGTTTTTGATCTGCAGCGTGACGTTGTCGCGGAAGGTGCCGTCCAGCGGCATAAAGTAGTCATAGCCTGCACGGGCGCGGTCGATCTTGGTATCGCGCCAATCCTGCTGGCAGTTGTAGACGAAGCAGCGCCAGACGATATGACCGCCGCAGGGGGCCACGGCGTCGGCCAACATGTTTGCGCCGTCGGCCTGGTTGCGGCCGTAGGTGAACGGGCCGGGGCGGCCCTCGGAGTCGGCCTTTACCAGGAAACCGCCCAGGCCGGGCAGGTTCGCCCAGACTTCCTTGGCCTTATCGGCCCACCACCGGGCCACGGTGGGGTCGCAGGGGTCGGCGGAGTCCATGCCGCCCAGTTCCATCGGGGCGGCAAAGTTGATGCTCAGATACAGCTTGACGCCGTAGGGAGTGAAAATTTTCAGATACTCCCGCAAAGCGCCGAAGTAGCGGTCGGTGATGAGCCAGCTGGCAGCATTTTTGACGTTGACGTTGTTGATCGTGATGCCGTTGATGCCCACGGACGCCAGCATGCGGGCATAGGCCGTCAAGCGCGGCACATCGATGAGGATTTCGGAATCCCTGAAGAAGAAGGAGTCGCCGGAGTAGCCGCGCTCGATGCTGCCGTCCATGTTGTCCCAGTGGTTCAGCATGCGCAGGCGGTTGGACGGGGCCTTCTCCTCGTCGGCGGTGAACTGCGCCCACGCCTTGCCCGCGGTCTGCAGATTGCGCAGCAGCGCAAAAACGCCGTACAAAACGCCCACTTCGCTGCCGCCCGCAATGGTGCAGCGGCCGTCGGCGGCCTGCAAGCGGTAGCCATCTGGGTCCAGGGTCGTGTCCAGCGCCAGGGTGATGTCGTCGCCCTCGGTCAGCGCTGCGCCGTACAGGCCCTTGAGGCCCTCGGCCAGCTCCGCCTTGGCGCGGTCGACGGTTTCGCCCGTCAGCTCGGTATGCAGAGAGATCGCGTCGCACCGGCAACCCTTGATCTCCGGGTATGCCAGCCAGCACTTGGTAAATGCCATGGTAAAACCTCCTGTGTATGTTGTGGATTGAAAATGAAATTGTAAGGGGATGTTCCGCGGCGGCATGGGGGCATGCTGCCCTACGTTGAACGGAAAAACGGGATTGTAGGGCGGGGTGCCCTCACCCCGCCGCACCTTACTGCTGCTCCAAAATCCGGATCAGCCGTTCCGCGGCTTCTTTGCCGTCGCCGGGTCGGTTGGCGCTGCCGAAGCTGAAGCGCAAGGTCGACAGTGCATCCTCGGCCGCGGTGCCGCCCAGGGCCACCAAAACGTGGGAGGGCTCCTGCACGCCGCGGTTGTCGCACGCTGCGCCGGGGGAGACACTGACCCCCGCCACGTCCAGCTGGTAGGTCAGCCGCTGGCCGCTGCGGCCCGGGATGCCGATGCTCAGCAGACCCGGCAGGCCGTCGGCGGGGGTGTGCAGCCGTGCCTCGGGCCGGGCGGCGTGCAGCGTCTGCCAAAACTCGTCGGCCAGGGCGCGCTTTTTGGCGGCGCGCTGGCGGCGCTCGGCGCAGGTGATCTTGAACGCTGCGGCCAGGCCCGCAATCAATGCCGCGGGCTCGGTGCCGGGGCGCAGGCCGTACTGCTGGCTGCCGCCGTAGATCAGCGGGCGCAGCTTGCGCGGCTCGTGCACATACAAAAAGCCGATGCCCTTGGGCCCGCCGAACTTGTGGGCCGATGCCGACAGAAAATCGATGCCGTCCAGCGGGATGGACAGGTGCCCCGCAGCCTGCACGGCATCCACATGCAGCGGCACGCCTGCCTCACGGCAGAGCGCCGCCAACGCGGGGATGTCCTGCACGACGCCGACCTCATTGTTGGCATATTGCAAACTGACCAGATCGGGGTGAGCCGTCAGGGCGCGGGTCAAGCTCTCGGACACAATGCGACCGAACCCGTCAACCTCCAGCGTCGTCATGCGGCCGCCGTCGTCTTGGATTGATGCGCAGGCGTTCAGAACCGAGTGATGCTCGATGGGGGATGTGACCACATGGCCGCCCCGCGGCACCGTGCCGCGGATGGCCCAGGTGTTGCTCTCGCTGCCGCCGGAGGTGAAAAACACATGATCGGGGGTGCAGTCCAGGTTCTCTGCCACGGTCTGCCGTGCTTTTTCCACGGTCTGCTTGGTGTGCAGGGCGCTGCGGTAGAGCGCTGCGGGGTTCGCGTACGCTTGGTACGCGGTGTACATCGCTTCCATCGCCAAGGATTCAATGGGCGCGGTGGCGGCGTGGTCCGCATAGATTTCGTGGTTCATGGGTATCGCCTCAAATAAACGTGAAGTTGTCAAAATCAAACTGCGTGCCGGGCAGGAACAGGAACGTCACCTGCCGCGCACCCGTGACGGGCGCAAACGTGAACGTCTGCTCGCCACAGTCGGCCTGCGGGCCGAACTCGACGACGCGGCGTTCGGGCTCGCCGCCGTTCTCTGCGGCAAACAGCAGGTGTACGGTATTGGCGGGCAGGGGACTGCGGCCCGTGATGCGGATGCCGCGACAGCCCGTTTCGCCAAAGTCCATGCGGTCAAACACCAGCGAGACATTGTTGCCGATGCCCAGCACGCGTGCGCCGTCGCGGGTGAAGGAGTCGCCGTAGACGGAATCGCACGCGCCTGCGGCCAGCGTGTCCCACGCGCGGGAGCGGCGGGCAAACGTGAAGCCCTTGATGTGGACCTTCACGTTCAACTCGACGGCAAACTTGCCGATGCCGCGCAGGATTTTATCCAGTTTGAAGGTGCCGGGCTGGTAAACGTTCCACTGCTTGGGCTTGTGGTAGATGCGCTCGCCGATCATTGTGCTGCCCTCGGCGTAGGGCTCGCCGTCCCAGAAGCGGAAGGTCGTCGGCGCACCGTCCAGGGCGAAGATTGGCAACTCCACCGTGTCTGCGCCGTCGGGGCCGAAGTCGATGTCATCGAACAGCACCCAGCTGCGGCCCGTGCGGGAAGTGGAGACGCCGCGCTCGTTGCCGTTGCCGATATCGCCGAAGGACGCATCAAAACGGCTGGCCGAGATAAACTCATAGGGGTTCTTGTGCAGCTGGCCGACGCCCGAGATGGACAACTCCAGCTGGGAGATCAGCTGCGGCGCGTCGTGGCCGTTGCGCACCAGGGCACGGACCCGCAGCGTACCATCGCCCAAGGCGGTCACGGTCAGTGTGTCGCCGTCTGGCTGCATGGCCGCGTTCACGGCAGGCACGCCCCTGTCGTCGGTCAGCTGCCACTCAATGTCGGTGAACGTCGCATCGGCGGGGCGGCGGGCGGCGGTAATGTGGGTTACGGGGTGCTCCTTGTCCAGCGCCGTGCGCTCGGCGGTCAAGGCCAGCTTGCGCACGGGGATCTCCTGCGTGCTGCCGTTGAATTTCATCGACGGCAGACGGCGGCGGACGGGGCCTTCAAACGGGGCGGCGTTCAACGTCAGCACGGCGGGGCGCAGGCCCGGGGCCGTGACTTCCACGGTAATCGTGCCCGTGCGGCCGCTGCCCGCCACGACGGTCAGCAGCATGCCGCTGAAAAGACGGCGGCTGTCGGTCTGGTACTCGTCGGGGTCGGCGCTGTCGCCGTTGTCCAGGCCCACCAGCACGCCTGCGCCGTTCACGCGGACCGTCACGCGGTCGTTTGCGTTGCGCACGGGGCTGCCGTTTTTGTCGCAGGTCGTGATCGTGATAAACGCCAGCTCGCGGCCGTCGCCGGAGATCGTCTTGCGGTCGGCCTGCAGGCAGACCATGGTGCTGTCGCCGAAGGAATCCTGTTCATCGGTGGCAACGACCGTGCCGTTTTCATCGTAGGCCACGGCCTTGACGCTGCCGGGGCGGTAGGGCGTCTGCCAGTTGGCGGTGCGGCCCTTGGCGGGGTCCGGCACCTTGCGGCCAAGGCTCTCACCGTTCACAAAAAGCTCGACGCTGTGCGCATTTGTGCAGGCGCATAGGTCAATCATCTGCCCGTCGTTGAAGTCCCAGTAGGGGAACAGGTGTACCATCGGGTGGGTCGCGGGGTCGAGCCACGCGGCCTGCACGACGTAGTAGGCGTCCTTCGGGAAGCCCGCCGTGTCGATCGTGCCGAAATAGCTGCTGCGGGTGTGGTAGGGCGTCGGCTCGCCGATGTAATCCCACCCGGCCCACAGGTACTGGCCCAGCGTGAACGGCCAGCGCTGTTCGCTCAGCAGGCAGACATCCCAGCTCTCTGCGCCCCAGCTCGTGCGGCTGTTGCCCAGGCTCGAGCATTGCAGGTCGTCGTCGGACAGCAGGCTTTGCGAGAGCGGGAAGTGGTAGATGCCGCGGCTCTGCACGATGGACCCCGTCTCACTGCCGTAAATGACCCAGTCGGGGTGCTTCTCGTGGTGGTCTGTGTACAGGCGCTCGCCGTAGTTGTAGCCTGCGACCTTGATAATATCGGCGCAGTGCTGTGTATTTTCCCACGGCATGTAGTTGGAGCCCAGCGTCGGGATGCCGTTGTGGGCGGGGTCGTGCTCGGCCACCTCGGCCAGCAGCATCCGCATCGTGTCAGCGCCCTCGGGACCCGCGTGGGTGTCGTAGATCTCGTTGCCGATGCACCAGAACAGCAGGCTTGGGTGGTTGCGGTCGCGGCGGATCCAGGCAGCAACATCCTTTTCCTGCCACTCGTCAAAGAAGCGGCCGTAGTCGTAAGGGTTCTTGCCGCTGCGCCAGCAGTCGAAGCTCTCGACATCCATCAAAATGCCCATCTCGTCGGCCAGATCCATGAACTGCGGCGCGGGCGGTGTGTGACCCGTGCGGATGCTGTTAACCCCCATGGACTTGAGGATTTCAAGCTGACGCTTGGCGGCGCTGTACTCAAACGCCGAACCGAGACAGCCGAAATCGTGGTGGATGCAGACGCCCTTGATCAAAACGCGCTTGTGATTCACCAGCAGCCCGCAGTCGGGTGTGGCTTCGATGGTGCGGCAGCCAAAGCGGGTGGTTAGTGTGTCGGTAACGCCATCGGCGCCGGTTAGCTCTGCCGTGATGTGGTAGAAGCTTGGCGCGTCCAAGTCCCACAAAGCGGGGTCTTGCAGCGTGAAGGTGTGCGAGGCTTTGTAAATCGCGGTTTCCTTGCCCGTGCGCCAGCCATCGGGGGAGGGGAGAGCAGCCCATGCATCGGCAGGGATGGCGGCAGTGCCAAGAAGGCTGCCGTTGTCATCGGTCAGATGCAGCGTCAGCGTGCGGCCCGTGCTGGCGGCGGTGACGGAACCCGCCTCGGCAGTGACGGCCACGGTCCAAGCGCCGTTGTCGCCCTCTTTGGCAGCTACATACAGTCCATCGGGCATCAAGTGGAGGTCGGGAGCCTCCCACAGTTCCACATTGCGGTACAGGCCCGCACCGGAGTACCAGCGGGAGTTGGGGTGGCGCAGATTGCAGCGGACAAGAACCTCGTTCTGGCCCTCATGCAGCGCGTCGGTGATGTCGAACCAGAACGACGTGTAGCCGTACTTCCATTGGCCGACTTCGGTGCCGTTGACGAAAACGGTCGTATCCATGTAGGCCCCGCCGAACCAAAGCATGCGGCGGGTGCCGGATACATCGGTGACAAAGAAATATTTGCGGTAGAACAGCGTGCCATCGCGGTACAGATCATCCGCGTGGCGAATCTGGCAATCGTGGGGCAGGTCGACGGGGGTAAACTGCGCGTTCCAAGGCAACAGCTCGGTATCCGGCGCGCAGGCGGCAAACAGCCAGTCGACGCTGAAATCGGTGCGTTTCATAAGGAACAGCTCCTTTTCATAAGGGTAAGGGGATGTGACGGGAAGTGCCGTGCAGGTCCGACATGGCCGTGTCGGGCACACACGGTGCGCCCCGTCACCGGGGCGCGGTACTTGCGTACCATAAACAGCAAACCGGGGGCAGCCCCATGTTGTTACGTGAGGCTGCCCCCGGCAGTTGCATCACTGTCGCAGGGACAGTCAGTTTCCAAACAAATTACTTGCTTGCGTTGTAGGTGTCGTTGTACATATCAACGATGTTCTGCATGTTCTGGGCTTCGACCTCAGCAACGTAGGTATCCCAATCGTTGTTGATGTCGGCCTGATTCATGGCAAACTTGCAGGTCCAAGCGTTGACGGTATCGGTCATGGGGGTGCCCCACAGGTTCAGCATCTCCATCTGATCCTCGTCGAAGGTAACGGTGGGATCCAGCGGGCGCAGCTTGCGGTACTGGCCCTGACGGTCGTAGAAGTCACGCAGATCCTCGCTGAAGTTGCTGGTCAGCAGCTCGGTGTTGCCGGAATACATGAAGTTGCCGCAGGCGTAGCCCAGCTCTTCACGCAGGTCGATCTGATCGTCGGAGGTCTGTGCGATGGACAGGCCGTTGCAGTAGTAACCGGGGGTCAGGCTGTAGGTGCCGTCGGTGACGGTGTAGGTCTCGCCCTCTTTGCCCCACTTGGTCAGGGTCAGGCCCTCGTCAGAGTACCACAGCCAGTCAACAAAGCGCATCATCTTGATGAACTCGTCCTCGCCCAGCTCTTTCAGAGCGTTGGAAGAGATCATGATACCGCACTCAAGGCGCTGGTTCTCGGCCTGATAGTCGGATGTGCCGATGGGAACGAGGGTACGGTACAGCTCGTAGTTACCCTCGCCCAGCTGCTCCTTGATTTTGGAGTCCTGGGTGGCGTACTGGGCACGGTTGGTGGACATGATGACGGTCTCGCCGCGGTAGAACTTGTTCAGCGCGGTGTCGTCATCCTGGGTCCAGGTCTCGGGGTCAAGGACCTTGTTCTGGACGAGCTTCTGCAGGACAGTGTAGGCCTGCTTGTATTTGTCGGAGACAGAGCCGTCAACGAAGGAATCGCTGTCGGCGTCATAGACCAGACCGTAGTTGGTGGTGATGGCCCAGCCGGTGTTGATATCGTAGGAGGCACCCAGCAGCTTCAGCAGGTTGCCGCCCTGACCGTAACCGGAGGTCTGGCCGCACCACATATCGGACCAGATGTAGTCATTCTCGCCGCACATGCCCTGCTCGACCATGTACTTCTTGACGCCGATCAGCACGTCGGCGAACTCGTCCCAGGTCCAATCCTTTTCCAGCTCGGCGACATCGTAGCCGGCAGCGTCAAAAATGTCCTTGCGGATGAGGAAGGTGTAATCCTGCAGAGAGGTCTCCTTCAGGCCGGGCAGGCGGTAGTACTTGCCGTCGGCCTGCGTGATGGTGGCCAAGTCGTCCTGCATGTTGTACTCCTCGACGAAGTTGGAGTAGTTGGGCATATACTGGACATAGTCGGAAACGGGGACAACGCCGCCGCCGGTGACATACGCAGTTTCAGAGTAGATCTTGGGGATGATGTAGGGGGAAGTGCCGGAAGAAACGGCCAAGGAAACCTTATCGGTGTAGTTGGAGTTGTCAACGACGGTCAGTTCCAGATGGACGTTGGTGGCATCCTCGATGGCCTTAAAGACGCCCTCGCTGATCCACTTGTCGTTCATGGGATAGGCGGGGTTGTCGTTGAAGAACATCGTGTAGGTGACAGGCTCGTCAGAGTGGAAGTGCTCGCCGTACTCATAGCCGAGGTTCGACTCGTCCGCAGCAGCGGTGTCGGTGGCAGCAGTGCTGTCATCGGTGGTGGTGGTGGTGCTTGCAGCCGTGGAGCTGCCGGAGCCGCCGCAGGCAGCCAGAGACAGCACCATGCCGGTAGCCAGCACGAGGGATGTGAGCTTTTTCATGTTTCGTAACCTCCATTACGTTTTTTCCCGCTCCCCGGAAGGCCCCGGGAAAACAGGCGTTTTCTTTCATCCGGCGCCGGAGTCGGCGTCGGTTTTAAGACAGTGGAAAAACGGGAACGAGATAAGGTACTCTCTTGCGGTTACCGCATCGCGCTTCGGGGCTTGGGCGCCCCTCGCGTTCTGCGACCGCTGCGCCTAAAAATGCTCCCTGAATCCGCCGCAGGCGGCGGTCGCATTTTTAGCCCTTGACACCACCAAGCATCATGCCCTGAACGAAGTACTTCTGGATGAAGGGATAGATGCAGATGATGGGGGCGGACGTCAGCACCATGGCGCAGGACTTGATGTTGGAAGCAATCTGCATGGCGTCGCCTGCATCGGCGCTTGTGCCGGATGCGCTGCTGATCAGCTGGCGCAGGTAGTAGGCAACGGGCCATTTCGAGGTCGTATCCAGGTAGAGGAAAGCATCAAACCAGTCGTTCCAGTACTGAACGATGTAGAACAGAGCCATCGTGGCGATGATGGGCTTCGACAGGGGGATGGCGATGCGCCAGAACACGCCCCACTTGTCCAGACCGTCGATCTCGCCGGCCTCTTCCAGCTCACGCGGGAGCGAGAGGAAGAAGGAGCGCATCAGGATGACGTAGTAGGTGGAGATCATGCCGGGCAGGATGAAAGATGCCACGGTATCGCGCAGGCCCAGGGAGACCATCAGGATGTAGTTGGGGATCATGCCGCCGCCGAAGTACATCGTGAAGATGATGAACTTGTTGATAGCCTTGCCGCCGTACAGCTCCGCTTTGGAAAGCGGGTAAGCCAGCAGGGCGCTGAACAGCAGCGCGCAGACCGTGCCGATGAGGGAGTAGACGACGGTGTTGCCATAGTAGGGGATGAACTTGCCGTCGGTGATAACGTATTTGTACGTGTCGACGTTGAAGTCTTTCGGGATCAAACCGATCTCGCCTGCGACGATCGCCTGCGTAGAGGAGAAGGACTGGGCGACCAGGTACAGGAACGGATACAGCATTGCGATGCTGATGAGCGTCAACAGGATAAAGTTAAAGACCTTGAACGCGCGGTAGCCGCCCGATTCCTTGATCTTCATGGGGCCCATAGTGTTTGCTTTTGCCATTGTTTTATCCTCCTAATTACCACAAACCGCTGCCGGTCAGCCAAGAGGAGACCTTGTTGGCAACCGTGAGCAGGACCAGGTTGATGACGCCCTGGAACAGCCCGACGGCCGTTGCGTAGCTGTAGTTGCCGGAGCCAAGGCCCATACGGTAGACGTAGGTGCCGATGATATCGGCCGTCTCGTAGGTGGTGGGCGTGTACAGCAGGAAAACCTTCTCGAAAGCGGCGGAACCGCACAGGCTGCCGATGTTCAGGACCAACAGGGTGGAGATGGTGGGCAGGATGGCGGGGATGGTAACGTGCAGGCACTGCTGGAAGCGGTTTGCACCGTCCAGCTCAGCGGCCTCGTACAATTCAGGGTTGATGCCGGACATGGCAGCCAGATAGAGGATGGTGCCCCAGCCAAGGCCCTGCCACACGCCCGTCGTGACGAAGATCGTGGTGAACCACTCAGGTAGGGAGATAAAGGTGATTGCCTCGCCGCCCAGTTTGACGATCAGGTTGTTGATGGGGCCGCTGGTGGACAGAATCTCGCGGACCATGCCCGCGACAATGACCATTGAGATGAAGTGGGGCAGGTAGGAAATCGTCTGCACGATCTTTTTGAAGTGAACGTTCTTGACCTCGTTCAGCAGCAGCGCGAAAATCAGCGTCAGGGGAAAGCTGATGATCAGGTACTTGAAGTTCAACAGCAGCGTGTTCTTGAACGCACGCCAGAAGTTCTGGTCCTTGACGAACTGGTTGAAGTACTTCAGGCCGCTCCATTCATCACCGAAGATGCTGCTGCCGGCGCGGTAGCGGCGGAACGCGATGATGTTGCCGAACATCGGGATATAGCGGAACACGATGTAGTACACAATGGGAATGAACATCATTGCGTACCACTGCCAGTACTTTTGAATGTGCTTCAGCGCGGCGCCCTGCTTCTTGACAGTGGCCGTCGAAGCGTCTTTCTGCGCGGTCTTAGGCATGGTTCTGTCTCTCCTTCCTAATTTCGATCACAGGTCAAGGGCCTGTGTCGCGGACTGGGTGACGGTCAGTTTTGCGGGGGCCTGACCCATCAGCGCCACACTGCGGGCGTCGGGCTGAGAAGCGCCGACGTAAACGCTGTAGCTGCCTGCCTCGACGATCGGCGTGCCTTCCGCATCGCAGAGGGCGAAGGCTGCCAGCGGCAGATGGATTTTGACCTGCTTTGTCTCACCGGGCTGCAGGTCGACCTTGACCAGACCTTTCAACTGGGCATTCGGGGTGTTCTCGCGCTCGGCCTTGACGTAGACCTCTACGCTCTCGCGGCCCGCGACGGCACCCTCGTTCGTGACGCTCACGGTCACATCCAGACCGTCGGCACCTGCTTCGTTTGCGCTCAGTGCAGCGTCCTTGAAGCCGAACTTCGTGTAGGACAAGCCGTAGCCGAACGGATAGAGGGCTTCCTTCTCCATGTAGCGGTAGGTGCGGCCCTTCATCGCGTAGTCGGTGAACTCCGGCAAATCGCGGTCACTGTGGTAGAAGGTGACGGGCAGCTTGCCCTGCGGGTTCGTCTCGCCGAACAGGGCGCGGGCCACGGCCTCACCGCCGCGGGCACCGGGATACCAGGCTTCGAGGATGGCGTTCGCGTGCTCGTCCGCGTAGTTGACAGCCAGTGCGCTGCCGCCCAGCAGAACGAGGACCACGGGCTTGCCGCTCTCGACGCAGGCTTTCAGGACTTCCTCCTGATGGCCGGGGAGCTTCAGGTTCGGCTTGTCGCCGCTGGCGAACTGGTTGCCCTTGTCGCCCTCCTCGCCCTCCAGGCCGGAATCCAGACCGAGGACTGCGATGACGACATCGCTCTCCTCGCAGACACCCTTGACCTCGCTCAGCAGCTCGTTGGACTCAGCCAGGCCGTGGATGTTGTCGGCGTAGAGGTGGCAGCCCTGGGAATAGCGGACTTTCACGTCGTCGCCGAGGTAATCTTCAATGCCCTCCAGCACGGTGGTGTAGCGGGAGGCGGTGCCCTCGTAGTTGCCCAGCAGCGCCTTGCGGCTGTCGGCATTGGGGCCGATAACGCCGACAGTGTGCAGCTTGGACTTGTCCAGCGGCAGCGTACCGTCGTTCTTCAGCAGCGTCATGATGCTGTCGGCGACTTTCAGGTTCAGGGCCTTCATCTCGGCGCTGTCGACTACGTCGTAGCCGACCTTATTATAAGGAACCTGGTCCTCGGTGTCAAACATGCCCAGACGCATGCGGGTCACATACAGGCGGGTCAGGCTCTCGTCGATCTTCTCTTCGGAAACCTTGCCCTCGGCGACGGCCTGCTCCAAATAGACGTACAGGTCGCCGCAGTTCAGGTCGCAGCCGTTGTTGACGGCCAGCGCGACGGACTCAACGGGGCCGTCGGTGACCATGTGGCCGGTGTGGAAGTCCTTGATGGCCCAGCAGTCGGAAGTGACATGGCCGTCAAACTGCCACTTGTCACGCAGGATGTCTTTCAGCAGGGTCTTGCTGCCGCAGCAGGGCTCGCCGTTCGTGCGGTTGTAAGCACCCATGACGGCCTCGACGCCGGCCTCTTTGACCAGTGCGCGGAACGCGGGCAGGTAGGTCTCCCACAGATCCTGCTTGGAGACGATCGCATTGAAGTGATGGCGGTCGCTCTCGGGGCCGGAGTGAACGGCGAAGTGCTTGGCGCAGGCGGCGGCCTGCAGGTAATCGGGGTCATCGCCCTGCATACCCTCGACGAAGCGGACGCCGAGACGGCTTGTCAGGAACGGGTCCTCGCCGTAAGTTTCGTGGCCGCGTCCCCAGCGGGGATCGCGGAAGATGTTGATGTTGGGAGCCCAGACGGTCAGGCCCTTGAAGATGTCGCGGTCGCCGTGGGTGCGGCACATATTATATTTGCCGCGGGCCTCAACGCCGACGGCGTTGCCGACCTGCTCCATCATGTCCTCGTCAAAGGCGGCGGCCATGCCGATCGCCTGGGGGAACACGGTAGCGGTGCCTGCGCGGCCTATGCCGTGGATGCCCTCGCTCCACCAGTTGTAAGCAGGGATGCCCAGACGCTCGATGGCGGGGGCCCAGCTCAGCATCTGGCCGACCTTCTCGTGCAGGGTCATCTGCGCGACAAGGTCGGCAGCACGCTTGCGGTACTCAGCCTCTTTAGCGGGATTCTTGGTTCTCTTCATAATGCTTTATGCTTTCTCCTGTTCTTCTGTGCTCTTTACAGAACGCCGAAGCCTAAAATGGTGAATACTTTATCCGTGCAGGTCTCCTGCATCTTGATCTGGATGTGGTGCTTCTGCACGGTTTCTTCCCTTAAGATAATGGCGGCGTGGCAGTGTGTCCAGCCCGCCTGCCGCGGGTCGTAGACGGCCACCTCTTTGCCGTCCACTGTGACAGCCGCCGCGCCGAACTCCTTGCTGCCAGAATCTTTAAAGACGAGCTGGATGCTTCGGCAGGTGATGTCCATCGTGAACGGTTTGTCGCCGGTGCCTTTCTTCCAGTTGTGGGGGAACTCGGGAGTGTTGACATCCTCGAAGTCGAAGGGCACGCTCTGCAGATCGGTGTCGGTCTCGGTAAAGCTGCCCGGGTCGATGACTGCATCAAAGGGGTTCACGCTGCGGTCCAGCAGCTTCGTTTCGGCAAAATCGAAGCCATAGTAGGGGGCGACCTCTTTGGGGGCCGGGCCTTCCTGCTGCTTGTCCAGCCGATCCAGCATGTACATAAGGCAGTCCCGCATGATGCGGTGCCCGCTGTTGGAGGGATGGAACACATCGTAGAAGTATTGGCGGCGGGTGATGACGCTGCGCTCGCCGACGCCCACGCGGAACTGCGGCCTGACGGCGTCCAGTACGTTGACCATCGGCAGCTCATGCCGCCAGCCGATGGGGGCCAGCCGGTCCTTGAGGTTCCAGTCGTTGGCAAAAACGCTGAACAGCATCACGACGGCGGGCTCATTGGGGGCTGACCAGATTTTTTGAATCAAGCTCTCGTGCATCAAGCCCTTGGTCTCGTCGGCCTCATCGTTGACGGCGAACTCCACAATGACCAGATCGGGCTGCACCGCACCGTCACGGGTGATATCGCGATCATAGCGGATGATGCCCAGCTGGCAGGGAGTACCGCCGACGCCAGCCTTGATGTAGCGGACATGGGTACCGTGGTCGGGGGTGTACTTTTCGCAGATGGCCTCGTAGGTCTTGTGCGCGTAGCACAACTCCTGCGAGGGGACTGCGCCCGCACCCTGGGTGATGGAGCCGCCCAGGAACGCGATCGTCGTGGGCTTGCCCTCACGCAGCTGCTGCAAAACGCGCTTGATGCGAACATTGTTGCCGGTGCTCAGGCAGCTGCGGGCAATCGTCTCATTGTAGGCGGGCGTATCGAAGGCTACGGGCGGGTCGGGGTCGACCTCGGGGACCGTGTAGCCGTCGTTCAAGTAGAGCTTGACGGTGGCCGTGGCGATGTCCTTCGGCTTGACGAGCTCGAACAGGAACTCCTGCGGCGTCTCGTCGCTGTCGGACCACTGCTGCTCGTCCATCACCATGACATGCTCGGTGCCGTCGGTGGTGATCTTCATGCTGCTGCGGCTGCCGCCACTGCCCAGCTCCCCGGAGAAGCCGAGGGTGAACGTCACAACCTTGTCGGGCAGATCGCCGACGATGCTGACGCCGACGCTGTGCACGAGCTTGCGGAAGTCCTTGGCCGTGCGGAGCATTTCCAGAATGGATTCGTCATCAATGCCGCCGACCATCTTGGCGAAAGTCACAAGGCGGTCGCCGTTGATGTAAACGGGGTGTCGGCCCACGCCGTCATTGCTCGGCAGGCCGCCCACAGGTTTGTCCAGCAGCACATAAAATCCCGGACGCTTGGCCGTCGGGTCTTTGGGTGCGATCTTGTCCAACACCGTTTGCTTCACTCTTTTCTGCATTGTCTGTGTTTTGTGCTTGTTGGCCCTATCCGCGGGCCGAACATATCATCTGCCATTATCATACCGCATTCCGAGAATACACGCTTCTCATTTTTTGCTATGTTTCTTATCAATATTTGCGCTTTTTACGGGCTTGCTGAGAATTTTTTGTGCAATATGCTAGAAAGAAAAACACGGTTTTTGTGCGATTTGAAAGGCGAATTGTAACTTTCGTGTCACCTTTATGGATAAATGGTGCATTTTGCACCGCTGAATTTTGCGTGCGTCCTGCACTCGTTCGGCGCTGCCAAAATTTGCACAGCCCGAAAAATAGCACAAAATAAGCATTGCAAAAGCCGAAAAAGCCCGAAAACTAGGGGACTTTTCTTGCAAAATGCGTCATTTTTTGCGCTTAATTCCACTGTTACACCGTGTTATAAGTTGAACGCGGGAGTGTTGTATTTATGTTGCTCTGCATAAAATCCGGCCCGGGACCCCCTTGATTTTGCCGCCGCAACCTGCTATATTGGGCTCAAAACCGAACAACGAAAGGGGCCGATTTATGGCAGCAGTAACCTTGCCCACACACTACCGCAATGTTTTTGCGGAGCTGGGCTATGCGCAGGCGGAGATCGATGTGCGCATTGAAAATACATTTCATACCATTTTTTACGGGGACGAAGCTCACCGCTTCTACCATCCCGCCGGGCCGGGCCTTGCCTACATCGAGGACACGGGCAACCACGACGTCCGAACCGAGGGCATGAGCTACGGCATGATGCTCTGCGTACAGACTGACCACAAGGCCGAATTTGACGCCCTGTGGAACTGGGTCATGCACTATATGTACATACAGGACGGCCCCAACGCCGGGTACTTTGCCTGGTCGTGCCGGACCGACGGCACCCCCAACGCCAAGGGCCCCGCCCCAGACGGCGAGGAGTATTTTGCCATGGCGCTCTTCTTTGCGGCGGGGCGCTGGGGCTGCGGCAGCGGAATCTACGATTATGCCGCCATGGCCCGCCGCATCCTGCACAGCTGCCTGCACAAGGGCGAAAGGCCCGGCACGGGCCGCCCGATGTGGGACCCCGAAAACCATCTTATTAAATTTATCACCGAGTGTGATTTTACCGATCCGTCCTACCATCTGCCCCACTTCTATACGCTGTTCTCGCTGTGGGCCGACGAGGAGGACCGCCCGTTCTGGGCCGCGGCTGCCCGGGCCAGCCGCGCATTTCTCCATAAAGTGTGCTACCCGGTCACGGGCCTTTGCGCCGAGTATTCCCTCTACGACGGCACGCCCCACAACCGCTCGGACCGCGACCAGCGCCACGACCTGTATTACAGCGATGCCTACCGCACCATCGCCAACATGGCGCTGGACTATGCCTGGTTCAGGGCTGACCCGTGGCAGGCCGAAAATGCCGAGCGGCTGCAAAAATTTTTCTGCGATACGCTGCACGGCCGCACAAACGGAATCTGGGAGATTGACGGCACGCCGCTGCCCGGGGAGGCCCTGCACCCCGTGGCCATCACAGCCACCAACGCCCAGGCAAGCCTGGCGGCGGGCGGCCCCAACGCCGAGGCCTGCGTGCGCCGCTTCTGGAACACACCCCTGCGGGAGGGCCCGCGCCGCTATTACGACAACTGCCTGTACTTCTTCGCTCTGTTGGCCCTCAGCGGTCAATACCGCATCTGGCCGCTGTAAGGCGCTCTATATAAAAGGAGGAGGAACCTATGTCGATACAATTTGCCTGCACGGCCCGGGCAGCGAACGATGAGGACTACCGCCCGCTGGCCGAAACGCCGCTGACGGTGGACTTTGCCTATGACCACGGATTTTCGACCTTGGCCGATCCGGCGGTCTGGCAGGTGACGCTGACCAACACCGCCGACGCCCCGTGGCGCGGTGTCGTCAAGCTGGAATACCGCGCCGCCCACGATGCACCGCGGTTTTTCCTGCCCGGCTTCCTCTACGGCCGCAACCGCGGCGAGGCCCCGCTCCGCGTCGACAACCGCTACCCGCGGCTGCGGGCGGGCACGCCAGAGTTTCCCGCGTCTCCTTGGTGGATGGTCCGCGCCGACAGACTGAGCCACCCCGCGGCCTTCCTGCTGGACGGCGGGTGGTGGTATGGGCTCTCGGCTGCGCCGTACTTCGTGCGCCAAAACGGCGCGCTGCGCCCCTGGCAGCCCGGCAGGGCAGGGGAGTTCGCGCAGTTTGCGGGCTTTACCTGCTCGCTGGACACGGGCAGCGTCGGCTACACGCTGGGGTACGAGAACGCACCTTGGCTGTTTGTGCAGTCCCACAACATCAAGCCCCGCGCCCCGATGGGCGAAAACTGCTGGACGCTGGCGGCGGGGGAGAGCGTCACCTTCCCACTGTACCGCTATGATTTTGTCGCGGTGGACGGCGACCGCACGCTGTACGCGGCGCTGGAGGCTGTCTATCGGCTGTGGCACACGCCGCCGCGCCCCGGCGCGGCCCCCGCCCGCGCGGCCGAGCTGCTGGCCGGGGCCGTCACCCGCGACGCCTGGCTGCCCGGCGATAAAAACTATGTCGGCATCACCAAGGAGCGCCCGGACGGCAGCTACGAGCAGAACAAGATCTTCTCCATCAGCTGGACCAACGGCCTGTCCGCCGCCCTGCCCTGCCTGCAGGCGGCGCACCGCCTGGGGGATGAAACGATCCGCGCCGCGGCCCTTGCCTGCATCGATAACATCGTGCAGAACTCCTTGGACCCGCGCTGCGGCCTGCCCAATGAGACCTGGGACGCCGAACACGGCTGGAGCTGCCGCGGCTGGTGGTTCGACGGCATGTACACGGGCGGGCACTCGGGATATCTGATTGGGCAGACGCTCTACTATATAGTAAAGGCCTATCGGCTCGAGGCCGCCCACGGCATCGACCACCCCGACTGGCTCGCCTTTGTGCAGGGTGTGGTGCCGCGGCTGGCGGCGGCCCGCAACGGCGACGGCGAGTACCCGTTTACCTTGTCGGAGCAAACGGGCGCGGGGCTGGAATACGACTCCCTGGGCAGTGCCTGGTGCCTGGCCGCCGAGGCCGCGCTGATGCAGCTTACCCATGACACCGCCGACCTGCCCGCCATGGAGCGCAGCGAGGCGCACTACTACGACGCCTTTATCCGCCGCGCCGAGTGTTACGGCGGCCCGCCGGATACCAGCAAGGCCGTGGACAGCGAGGGCGTGCTGGCCTACCTCCGCGCCGTGCGGCTGCTGCACGAGCTGACGGGCAAGGCCGTCTATCTCGACCACCTGCGGGATGCACTGTGCTATGAGTACAGCTTTAAATTCTGCTACAATGTGCCCGTGCAGGTTCCGCCGTTGTCCCGCCTGGGCTGGTCGAGCTGCGGCGGCAGCATCACGTCGGTGGCAAACCCGCACATCCACCCCATGTCCTGCACGGTCGCCGACGAGATGCTCTACTACCTGCGCCGCCGCCCCGACGCCTACATTGAGTCCCGCCTGCGCGACACGGTGGGCTGGTCGCTGCAGACCTTCAACACCTTCGACCGCGAGTACGACTACGGCCGCGCGGGCTGGATGTCCGAGAGGTTCTGCCACTGCGAGGGCCTGCTGGTGCAGACCTACCCCGACGGCAGCCCCGCCAGCACCTGGTTTGCACTGATGCCCTGGGCCTGCGGCAGCGTGCTGGAAGGCGTGTGTGGCGATTGGTGGGACTGTAAAGAGAAAGAGGAAAATTCAGTATGACGATTGTACACAATCCTATCCTGCCCGGGTTCTACCCGGACCCGTCTATCTGCGCGGTGGGGCGCGATTTTTACCTCGTGAACTCGACGTTCGCCTACTTCCCGGGCGTGCCGATCTTCCACAGCCGCGACCTGGCCCACTGGCGGCAGATCGGCAATGTGCTGACGCGGCCCTCGCAGCTGCCGCTGGACGGCTGCCGCCACTCCCGCGGCATCTATGCGCCGACACTGCGCTACCACGACGGCACATTTTATCTTATCACAACGAACATTTCCGGCGGCGGGAACTTCATCGTGACCGCGCGTGACCCCGCGGGCCCCTGGTCGGAGCCGTACTGGCTGGGCGACGCCGCCCCGGGCATCGACCCGAGCCTGCTGTTTGACGACGACGGCCGCTGCTATTATGTGGGCAACCGCCCCAACCCCGACGGTGAGCGCTACGGCGGTGACTGGGAGATTTGGGCGCAGGAATTGGACTTAAACACCATGCGCTTGACGGGGGAGAGCCACGCCCTGTGGAAGGGTGCGCTGCGGGATGTCATCTGGCCCGAAGGCCCGCACCTCTACAAAAAGGACGGGATGTACTACTTGATGATCGCCGAGGGCGGCACCGGGCCGAACCACAGTGTGTCGGTAGCGCGCAGCGAACACGTTTTTGGCCCGTATGTCGGCAACCCGAACAATCCTATTCTGACCCACCGTCACTTGGGCGCGCAGTACCCCGTGACCTGTGTGGGGCATGGTGACCTTGCCGCCGACGCGGAGGGAAACTGGTATATGGTCATGCTGGGAATGCGCTCCTGCGGCGGCCATACCCTCATGGGCCGCGAAACGTTCTTGGCCCGCGTGGAGTGGCAAAACGGCTGGCCTGTTGTGAATCCCGGTGTGGGAAGGTTGGAGGAAACGTTCCCCGTGCCTTTGGCCGAGGATGCACCCGCGGAAACGCCGCTTGTGTACACCTTCGCCACGCCCGCGCTGCCGCCGGAGTTTCTGACCCTGCGCGGTCCCGTGCCGTGGCAGGCCGACGGACGCCTTCTGCTGCCGCTGTTGCCTGCCGCCCTGCAGGACTTGCACACGCCTGCCTACGCGGCGCTGCGCGTCTGCGGGGCGGACTGGCAGGCAGAGACGCAGCTGGACTTCACGCCGCGCACAAAATTTGAGACCGCGGGCCTTGCCTATGTGCAGAGCAGCTTTGCCCACCTGCGGGCCGAAAAAGTGCTTACAGACGATGGTTTTGCCCTGCGCTTGACGACCTGTGAAAACAACAAAGACAAAATTTTGGCCGAGCAGTCCATCCCCGCCGGGCCGCTGACCCTGCGGTTTGTCGCCCGCGGGCTGCATATGGCCGTGTACTATGCGGTGGGCGGCATCACCGCCTGCCTGGCCGATGCCGTCGACCTGCGCCCCTACAGCACCGAGTCCGCAGGCGGCTTTACAGGCTGCACTGTGGGCATGTACTCCAGCGCAAACGGCACAAGGAGCGGCAGCGAAGCCGCATTCGCGTGGTTTGCCGTGCGCAATCTCTAAACAAAAAAGGCTGTCCGACGGCAAATCGGACAGCCTTTTGCGTTTATTTATACCCTATACCCGCTTATAAAAGACAGCTTTCAGCTTTCGTAGAAACCGACCTTATAAACCGTCTGCGCGTCATACGGTTTGCCGGGCAGCAGCAGCGTGCTTGGGAAGTTCGGGTGGTTCGGGGCATCGGGGAAGCCCTCCGTCTCCAGGCAGAGAGCGTCACGGGCAACATAGGGGCGCAAAGGGTCATAACCCAGGCCATAGGGGTGGACCCCATGCTTGCGGGGTGTGACAGATGCCAGGTTGTTGCCGGAGTAAAGGTGCATGGCGGGCTGGGTAGTCAGCACTTCCAAACTGACAAGGGATTCGTGGCTTCTAATGTAAGCGGCACGGCGCAGACCCTCACCGCGGATGACATAACAGTGGTCGTAGCCGCGGCAGTCCTTCAGCGTTTGGAAGTCGGCGTCAATGTCGCGGCCCAGCGGTTTTTCGGTCGTAAAGTCCATCGGCGTACCTGCCACGGGCAGCAGACGGCCCGTGGGAATGCTTTGGGCATCGGTTTCCAGATATTGGTCGGCGTCCACGGTTACCAGGTGATCCAGCACGCTGCCGGAATAGTAGCCGTTGAGGTTAAAATAGCTGTGGTTCGTCAAGTTGCAGACCGTCGGCGTATCGGTCTCGGCATGGTAATCAATGACAAGTCTATGATTTGCCAGGCCATAATTCAGCAGCGTGTAACGGAGCGTCAAGGTTACGTTGCCGGGGAAACCGTCGGTGCCCGCGGAGCTGGTAGCCGTCAAGGTCACACTGTCATCAGACACGTCGGGCGTCTCGTACATGTCGAACAGTGTGTTCTGGAAGCCGTGGGCACCGCTGTGCAGGCAGTTGCCGTTCTCGTTGGCCGTAATGTGCACGGTTTCGCCGTTCAGCGGGAAAGCCGCGCCCCCAATGCGGTTGGCAAAGCGGCCCACGACCGCGCCCATGAAATCGTTGTTCTTTTCATACTCGGCGACGGTGTCATAGCCCAGCACAATGTCGACCGCGAACTCTTCCATGCGCAGTGACGGCACAACCATGCTGCGGATGATACCGCCGTAATTTAAAATTTCCACCTTCACGGAGCCGGAGCCCAGCTCGGCAAGCTGTATGGGTCTGCCGTCGCTTGTTTTGCCAAACTCCCGAAATGTAACGGACATATCGGTTCCTCCTTTGTGCCGCCAAGAACGGCGTGTTTTACCCACATTCTAGCAAAGGCGGCCGCGCAAGTCAACGGCGCACAAAAACATGTATACTTTTGACCAAAAGACATAAAAACTTTGTCTTGTTTGGCCCGCGCGGACTGCTTATAATAGGTGCGTGCTCACAACAAACGCAAGACAACATCCATAAGGAGACAACCCGATGCAAGAAAACAATACGACCAAAGAGACGCTCGGCCAGAGCTTTTACAAGCATTTGATGAGCGGTGTTTCCACCATGCTGCCCTTTGTGGTGGGCGGCGGCATCATGATTGCCATTGCGTATCTGCTGGACGATTATTCCATCGACCCTTCCAACTTCGGCATGAACACCCCGGTGGCGGCCTTCTTCAAGACCGTGGGCAGCGCGGCGTTTGACTATATGCTGCCGATTCTGGCTGCCTATGTGGCCATGTCCATTGCGGATATGCCGGGCCTGGCCGTCGGCTTTGCGGGCGGTGTGCTGGCCATGAGCGGCACGAACTTTACAGGCATCTTGAACGGCGAGACCACCGGTGTATCCGGCGGCTTCCTGGCGGCGCTGCTGGCGGGCTTTGTGGCCGGGTACATCGTGCTGCTGCTGAAAAAACTCACCGAGAAGCTGCCCGCCAGCCTCAACGGCATCCGCCCGATGCTGATATACCCGCTGGGCGGCCTGCTGGCCATCGGCGCGGTCATGTGCGGCACCAACCCGGTCATGGGCATCATCAACACGGCCATCAGCACCTGGCTGAACTCGATGGGCGACACCTCCCGCGTGCTGATGGGCGCGATCGTTGCGGCGCTGATGGGCATTGACATGGGCGGCCCGCTGAACAAGGCCACCTATGTGTTCGGCACGGCGGCGCTGGCCTCCGGCAACTACGAGATCATGGCCTCGGTCATGGTGGGCGGCATGGTCCCGCCCATCGTCATTGCGCTGTCCACCACCTTCTTCCCCAAAAAGTGGACCGCCGATGAGCGCCGCAACGGCATCATCAACTATGTCATGGGCCTCTGCTTCGTCACCGAGGGCGCGATCCCTTACGCCGCCACCGACCCGCTGCGGGTCATCCCCAGCTGCGCCATCGGCTCGGCGCTGGCGGGTGCGCTGTCCATGGTGTTCGGCTGCGCCCTGCGCGCACCCCACGGCGGCATCTTTGTGTTCCCGGTCGTGGAGCACGCCCCGCTCTACCTTGTGGCCCTGGCCGCTGGCAGCATGGTCGGCGCCCTGCTGCTCAGCGTGCTGAAAAAGACAAAGACGGAAGAAGCGTAACGCGGGCGGCAAGTGCGCCGTTGCCCTAAGTAAGGAAAAACAAATGGCCGAACGGAAAAAATACGAGACCCCGCAGGATTTCACGCCCGCACTGGCCGCCATGGACGCGCTGCCTGTGCTGTGCTTCGGGGCAGGCATGGTGCTGGCGGCGCGGACTCTCGGCAGTGTGCTGTTTGCCCTCGGCGCGGCGGTCATCACGCTGGCCGGGTGCGGCAAAGTGCTGTGGAAGCTGCTGCTGGCCGTGCAAAAGCGGGATGTGCCCTGGCTGAACCGCTGGTTCGTGCCCTGCCAGATCGATCGGCAGCTGTGAGATTTGAGTAAGAAATATAAAACATAGATGAATCGTTCATTAAGCGTGTTTGTACACCTACACAGTTTTCTTCTGCACGTTGGAAGGACATCTTTTGAAAGTTGTGTGTTATGGAGAAACTATCATTATATGAACGCCGTAGACGATTGATAACAGTTCTCTACGAGCGCCAGAATGATACAGTTGGAAATCTCGCTTTTGAATTCAATGTGAGTTCCCATACGATTCGACACGATATAAGAGCGTTGGAATTTGAATGCCCTATCTATACCAAGGTTGGCCCAAGTGGTGGTGTGTTCATTTTGGATTCAAGCCGATTGCAGCAACGGTGGCTGACAGTACGCCAGCGAGAACTGCTGATTGATGTGTGTGATGTTTTGGATGACGAGCAAGCCTTACTGATGAAATCCATCATAGGCGGATTGTCGCCTTGAATTGTGAATGTGGTGTAAACAATTAGCACTTGCTATTGACCAACTGCTAATCGGTGGCGTATACTAAATTTGCGGATTTATTCTGCACCAGCACCTTTACAACTGAATACACAGCATAACAGGTACGTTACTTTCTCGGTGGGGCGCACAGCAAGGTCAAGGCAGACCCTAACCCACAGCGGGGAGAGAACATAATGATACTCCAGATGCCCCACAGCTTCAGATGGGGTGACCGCGCAGGGGTTGTAATCAGTAAGATTCTTGCAGAGTCAGTGTACGGTCGTTGCCAGCGGCTTGCCTGTTATGTTCCCATGTCTGGGGGCGAGCGGCAAATTAGACATTTTTTCTCAGCATTTATTTTGATGTACACGGTTGCTTTTATTTACTTTTTATTATTTATATGACCGTGTGATTGACGCTATCATGCGTATTATTTGATTTTTATTGAATTTACATCAAAATTTGCGGGGAAAGTGTACCCTCACACCCGGATAGAACAGAGAAAATATAAAAAGAGCCCGGAGGGCCTTACCAAATCGGTAAGGCTCTCCGGGCTCTTTTTTCTCCCCGGAAAGTGTATTCAAGAGGGTTACATAAAAGAACAGCTGAACGCGAAAAGGAGATGGGCCTATGATTAAACTAAAACGGCAAGATTGTATGGGATACGCCCGTGGTCCGCCAGAGTGAATCAGAACTGATTCACTATTTGGTAGCAGAACTGGAAAAGTGAATCAAATCTGATTCACTCTCGCACCTCGCCCAAACGCGGCCTGCGTGGGGCTGACCCCCCACATCGGACACGGACACGAGGACACTCACAAAACCGCCGTTTGGCGCGTTTGTGGGGCTGTGAAGCGGTGTGAACCGTACAACTTACTACTAGAGAGTAAAACTTACTACACGCAAAATTACGATAATATGAGATAATAGATGTATACCAAAACGGAAAGGATGATGTGAATGACTATCACCAGATTACCGAAAACTATTACCGCCGGAGCGCTGCTTGCAACACCGATACCGCCTGTAAAATGGATTATCCCCGGTTTACTCCCAGCAGGGTTGGCAATCTTTGCTGGTCCCAGCAAAGCGGGCAAAAGCTGGCTGACGCTGTGGCTTTGCTTGCGGATTTCGCAGGGAAAATCTGTGTGGGACCGCGAAATAGAACCGAGAACCGTGCTTTATTTCTCGCTCGAAGATACGCTGGGGCGTCTGCAAGAGCGCCTTTACCAACTTGTCGATGCAGAAGAAGACCCGGAACGCCTCATTTTGCAGACTGAAAGTCATGGAATTGGGCAGGGCTTGGAGGAACAAATTGTGAGTTTCATCCATACTTATCCCGATATTAGCCTCATCGTCATCGATACCTTGCAAAAGGTTCGAAAAACCGAACAAAATGGTAGTATGTATGCCAATGATTACAAGGATATAGGTGCATTAAAGGAACTTGCCGATAAATACGGCATCTGTATCCTGCTGGTGCATCATCTTCGCAAACAATCATCGTCAGACCCTTATGACCAAATCTCCGGCTCGACGGGCATTATGGGCGTGGCGGATACGACTTGGCTTATGCATCGTCAGCGTATGAGTAAAACCGCGACAATTCGTATAATTGGGCGCGACATGGACGAGAAAATGCTGCATATTAGGGAAGAGAACTGCGTCTGGACGTTGGATGAGGAAGAAAGCGCAGAACAGCAGGCATTGAAAGCTATTCCGGACTACCTTTGGAGAGTAGCAGACTTCATTGATGATGTTGGAAAATGGCAGGGTACAGCCACAGAATTACTTGCTGTAGCGAGCATTTCGGATGTAAAGCCCAACCAGTTCACCCGGAAGATGGCGCACTATGCCCGCGATGTGTTCGGCCCTCGTGGTATTGAGTATAAGTATACCCGGACAGAGCAGAAACGTCTGTTTGAATTCTTCCATGACGATGATGACGGTGATGACGATGAAATTGATATACCCCTGTCGTCGAGAGGGGGTATCCCACAAACATCGTCATCATCGTCAGCATCGTCATTAAGGTCGCTTGAGGGGAGCAAGCATGGGCGAAGTGTTGCCGCAGGGCAAACCCGCCGAAAAGCCTACGGGGACAGCCCCGAACCCCTGTGAGACTGCGAGCGCATGAGAAAGCGCAGCGTCGGAATCAATGTCCGCGTCAGCGTCACTGAAAAGAAAGAGGTGACGATGTTGGCTCGGAAGTGCGGCTTGTCACTTTCAGAATATTTGCGTTAGTAGGCGTTAGGATATAAACCTGATGGATATCCACTAAAGTTGGTAATTAAATTATTCACGCAAAAAGCGCTAATTATACAGCCTTAATAGGAGCAGTTACTTCAGTTAAATTTAAATCACATCGATGCTCTGCTTGTTTTTCATTCATTTTTCCTGAAACATACATATTTGATGATAGTATGATTCGCTGAGTATATAAGGTTTGGTACATATCGTGATATTTAATATGGATAACAATATTGAAATTTTTATACTTACTCAATACTTTTGGCTTAATATCATATCGTGAAAGACCTCCTTCGCCAGAATCGAAAAAGTCGTTTTCACTTATCGGATCAAAATTAAAATAGATATATATCGGTATTGCTGCTTCTTCGCCAGGCTGTAAGTAGTTGACTGCACGGTTCGATGTGTCCGAGTTTCGTTGCATTAAAATCATATAATGATCTCTACCATCATCAATTTTGTCACAGCAGAATTCAAATTCGATAGCCGTTCCGAGTCCGATATTTTTTACATAGAGAATACTTGTGTAGCACGGGCCGTTGTTTTCTTGGGGTTCACAACCTATTGGAATAGAGCCTATAATTCTATTTGTTCCTACAAGTTTGTCATCATGAACGTGTCGTATAGTGCAATACGGCCTAACCTGAAGTTCTCTATCAATTCGATTTTGCTCATTCGTATACTTTATCGTTGCAGCAATTCCAATGAGTGAAACAAGTGCACCTATAATGGCTCCTATATAGCTTCCTAAAAAACCTACCCAATCAGAATTTGATATATTACTTGGTACATTGTTTCCTATAACAAAGCGATCAATAACAAAAGGTAACAGAAAAATGGCGATTAATGATAATAATATACTTGCAATTAGGCTCCTTTTCATTGTTCGCACTCCTTTAGTTTTCTCTTGTAATGCAGAACACTTTAAAAATATCATATCACATTTGGCGATAAAGTAAATAATCAAAGTCCGAGTCACATCGCATTTTTAAAAGGACAACGTAAAAAGCACAAGAAAGCAGGCTAAATAAGCAGGCGGCACCGTCAGAAATGGCGGTGCCGTTTTTGTCAGTAATAGGTAGATTTTAGGGCGAAAGATTGTTGGGTGTGGTGATAGCTTTCTATCGCAGTTGTCGGTATGTTTTGTAGTACCGCAGGTCAAAAATAATACTAAGGAGCGTGCAAAACATGGCATCTATCAGAAAGCGCGGCAGCAATAGCTACTTGATTGTGGTATCTCGTGGGTATGACTACGAGGGAAATCGACTAAAATCAGTTCAAAAGACCGTTAAGCCACCAAAGGAGTATACACCCAAACAGGCAGAAAAGTGGGTAAAGGAACAGGCAATTCTATTTGAACGCGAGGTACAGCATACGCCGGAACCCATCAACCGCAGTATTACACTTGCAAAGTACATTGAGCATTGGGTGAGCAACATTGGACCGAAAAAGCTGGCGGACTCTACATACCAACGAGATTTGCAGGACATTCGGCGCATTCTGCCGGCGTTGGGTAACTACAAACTGACCGATTTGCGTAAAGAGGTTATCCGGGATTTTTACGAGGAAATGCGGCACAGCCCGCGTCTGGACGGCAGAGGAAATCTATCCGAGAAGTCGGTCGAAGGCTTACACAACACGCTGTGCGGCATCCTGTCGGCGGCCGTGGACGAGGGATACCTGACACATAACCCTGCATGGCGGTGCTACAAGCCGAAAGGACAAAAGAAAGAACGCCCGGTTGCAGACGAAGAAACTGTACAAAAATTGATAACCGCCTTTGAGGGGCAAAGCCTGAAATACGAAACCTACTACAAATTGGTGCTTGCCACTGGATTGCGGCGCGGCGAAGCCTGTGGGCTGAAATGGAGCGACATTAACTGGAAAAAACGGACGATTCATGTACAACGCGGGGTGGTCAAACTTAGTCACCAAGAATCAATTACAAAAGACCCTAAGACGACCAGCGGTGACAGAATGGTATATCTGAGCAAGGAAATGTGCCAGCTATTGAAAGCGTGGCGGAAAGAGTGCGAGTGGGATAGAGCGCAGACAGCAAATGAAACTGTGGATGAGGATGACTACTTATTCCGCCAGTCTAACGGAAAGCCGATGAACCCTTGCACATTCACTTACAGATTCAAGCTGATTTTGAAAGCCAACAACTTGCCGCTGGATTTGAATGTGCATAGCTTACGGCATACGAACGCCAGCCTGCTGATTGCGCAGGGCGTGGATGTGCGCACGGTAGCTAGTCTATTGGGTCATGCACAGGCGAGTACAACGCTGGATATTTATGCCCACGCATTTGACAAGAACAAACGCAAGGCGCAGGAAAAACTTGGAAAGGCGATTGGATTATGACGAGAAAAATCAAGCTGACACGCGCAAACAAAAGTATCTTACTGAAAGCACTGGCACCCTATTACTATCAAGAAAAGGCACTTGGCCATAACACGGAAAACCCCGGGCGACTGATACTGAAAATTGATTCTGTCCCAGCCGATAAAAAAGCTACTTTTTCTACAGAAGAAATCCGCCTCATGCGAATCACTATAAACAGGCTGAGGAACGAGCGTCTAGGAAAAGGGCAGTACACCGATGCGGCAGACGATATGCTGCTAAAATTATTCTGAAAATCAAACACTAACAAAAACAAAAAACCTCATTGCAAAAAACACATTGCAATGAGGTTTTCTGGTGCGACCGGGAGGATTCGAACCTCTGGCCTTCCGGGTCGGAGCCGAACGCTCTATCCAGCTGAGCTACGATCGCTTATATATGAAAAACGCCGTTACAGCGTATTTCAATCTTGTAAAGTAGTCAATTTCCAATAGTGGTCAATTCGTGGTCTGACTACCGTTGACCACCGCATTTTTGAGGGTGCAAATCACGCTGTATCGAACAAAAGCAAGCCTAAAACCTGCCCTATCGCAGTTGTCGGAGAACTACGGCAGGGCAGTATAGACAGACGTTATACCGTGAATTTTATTGGTTCTGCACTGCGGCTCCCAAAACAAGAAAAAGCCTGTTGTTGATTGTCACAACAGGCTTTTTCGGCATTTTGTGGTGCTGCTGCACAGCAGTGGTCAAATGGTGGTCAAAAAGCGAGTACGAAAAATACAGAAATTGAAAATATCAGGAATTTATTCGCTTGCGGATTTTTACCATGTGGTTTTTTACCGGTTGGTCGATAGGTTCGTTCACTCCTAACTTATGCTATCATTCCACGCGGGGAATGTGATTCAGCGCGGCGTTCAGCTGTTTGACCATGGCGGGCGTCACACTCTTGCCCGCCTGCTTAAGCAGCTTTTCCAGCGGCATCTTGTCCATCTGCCGCTGCACGGCTTCGGGCAGGGTCACGCTCTTGGCTACATCTCCGTAGCCTGATCTGACCTGTTCCATCATCCGGGTCAGCATAGCAGACCCCGCCGGGCTTTTTTTGATGGATTCCATGGAATCCAGGATGGAATAGTAGCCTTCCCGGGTGATCTCATCCGGGCGGTCAAACCAGTTGACCACCTCGCCCCCCGCCACACGGTAGGTCGGGTTGGGCTTTTCCGCCTTGCGCACCGTGATGCGGTCCTGCAGGTCGCCGCAGCGGGCTTCGATGAGATGTTCCCCACTCAGCGGCACCTGAAAACGGAAGATTTTGTCCCCTTTTTGGGTACCGACCTCCTTGCCGTCCACCAGCAGGGTGACGGCGGATTGGTTGGAATACACCTTCACCTCGGTGACCTCTTCCGGGCGGTCCACATACCGGCTGCCGCACAGATGTACGAAAGGCGCCTTGCTCAGATAGGCCTTGTACAGATAGAAGGCATCCTTTTTCGTCTTGCGGTCAAAGGTCACCAGCCCTTTCTGGTTCTGCCCGGGTTTGCCGCCCTCGTCCCGACCATCGGCAGCAAAGTCAAACATATTCCAGCAGTGCATAGCCCAGATGTAGGGACGTTCCGACCACATTTTCAACATATGTTCGTGGTATACGGTCTGATACGGTTCGCTCCAGTCGCCCTTTTCCGGCTGACCGTTCTGGTATGCGGGGTTCGCGTCGGCGCCATACTCTGACAGACCGATAACCGCCCCGGGGTGCTTTTTATGGAACTCATCAAAGAACTGGTCGTTCTGTTCCAGCTCGCCCAGATACCAGCCGTAGTAGAGGTTGTAGCTGCGGATGTCCGACGCCATCACAAACGGGTCGTCCATATCCAGCATAAAGGCATGGGCCATCGTGGTAGGGCGGGTAGCGTCCAGCTTGTGACACAAATCATTGAGCCGTTTGTGGTTTTCCACCATGTCGGGCGTTACCCCGCCCGAGGCCGTTATTTCATTGGAAAGCCCCCAGCAGATGATCGACGGGTGGTTGTAGTTCTGCACAATCAAATCCGTCATCTGGTCATGCGTGTTTTGGTTGCCGTTTTCCATGTGCTGTGTGATATAGGGAATTTCCGCCCAGACGACCAGACCGTACTCATCGCACAAGTCGTAGAAACGCTGTGCGTGCTGATAGTGCGCCAGACGAACGGTGTTGGCGCCCATCTCCCGCAGCAAGGCAAGATCCTCCTCGTGTTCGGCATCGGTCAGGGCGCAGCCCAAGCCCTGGCGATCCTGGTGCCGGGCAGCGCCGCACAAACGGCAGGGTCTGCCGTTGAGGAGAAAGCCCTTCCCCGCGTCAAAGGCGATGGTGCGGCAGCCGAAGCGAGTGCCAACCGTATCCCCGCTCGACAGGGACGCCGTCAATGTATACAGGTACGGGTCGTCCACACCGTCCCACAAATGAACATTCTCCAAGGTGAACACCGCTTGGGCGCGCCCATTCTCCACGGCAACTGCCAGCGTGTGCCCTGCGACCGAGAAGGTCACCGTTTCCCCGTCTGCGTTTTCTGTGTAGGCTTCCACCGTCACCACGGCGCGGCGCACTTCCAAATTCACAACGGGCGTCACCTTTACCCCTTTGCCGCCGTGATACGAAAGCGCGAAGTGCGCCGCGGGCACGGTTACCAGATATACAGGGCGGTAAAGTCCGCCGTAGAAAGTGAAATCGGCTTTTTGCGGGTAGACGGAGTCGTTTTCAGAATTATCGACCGATACCGCCAGCAGGTTTTCGCCCGGCTTGAGCCATGGCGTCAGCTCGGCGCGGAAGGTCGAATAGCCGCCCGTGTGTTTGGCAATGCTCTTGTCGTTGCAAAACACTTCAGCCGTCATGGCAGCGCCCTCGAACTCGACCCACAGCTGTTCCCCATCGGCTAAGTGCGGCGCGTAGAATTTCTTGACATACCAGCAGCGACCGCGGTAGTAGTCGTTACCGCCGTCCGTTCCGTCCTGCGCGTTCCAGGTGTGGGGCAGCGTCACGGCTGTACCGTGCGCCAATGTCAGCGCGGGACCGCAGTCCTGACGCTGGAAGTACCAGCCATGGTTCCAATCGGTTTGCGTTCTCATATACCTTCCTCGTATTATAAAGTAGTAGTTATTAGAGTCCCTCTCCAAGGACAAAATGCTA
>ERZ791809.169-NODE-169-length-57214-cov-29.643696_pt1 | contig 57214 bp, 99 predicted proteins | sample MGYA00509946_ERZ791809 | MGnify/ENA primary metagenome ERZ791809 (study PRJEB30046, sample SAMN00791993) | human gut metagenome | study: EMG produced TPA metagenomics assembly of the A metagenome-wide association study of gut microbiota in type 2...
CGCCACACTGGCCGCGATGGTGTCATACAGCGTCTTGCCGCTGAGGGTGCCGTCCTCGTCCACGTCCAGATAGTCACCCACCTTCACGCCGCCCAGCTGGTCCGCCGTAGCAGGCGGCAGGGTGTACGGCGTGCCGAACTTGGCGTCGGCCTGGGCCTTGGTGTAGTAGTCGGAAAGGTCCGCTTTTTGAATACTATCCTTCCACGACTTCGTGTCACTGTCCCACGTCCAAATGGTGTCGGTGGTGCCAACGACCGCCCACCAGCCATTTTCGCCTATTGGAACAGCGGCTTTCAGAGCTTCCGGCGTGGCGTACCACCCCTGTGCACCGATGGTGATGGTGCGGACCTGCTCAAAGTATTCTTTTGTGCCCTGCAAATAAGTAGCAGACTGAGATTCCGAACTCTTTGAATTGGTTTCGCTTGTCTTGGCAGCAGCAGCAGACAAAGCTGCATTTTCGGAGTCTGCTTTTACAATTGCAGAAACGTCTTTTGCGGCATTTTTTGCAGCCTGTTCTGCTTTTGCACGTTCTTCCGCAGCGGAATTTGCCGCCGAAACGGCTTCCTCTTTTGCGTTGATGGCACCTGCAACTGTACTCAGCTCATTTAAAGTGGATGCGTTGATTGGTGTGCCGTCCTTTATGGGTTCGTCGTTTCGGACGAGCGTTACAATTTCAGACGACCCATCCTCACGGACTAACGTCCACCTGCCAGGATATTTTGATATGCGGTCTTCAAAAACCATATTGGTCCTCCCCAGCCATGTATTCGCCAGAAAAAGTAACGTAAGTTTTGGCGATTGATTCTATGTCTGACAAAATGCTTTCAAGTTGGTTCATTGTCTCGAATCCGAGCCTATCCATAGACGTAGGCGTCGGCGCAGTTTTGGCGTCTCCTGAGTTTTTAGAACGAATAGATTCGATATTCGACAGCCACCTAGTGGCATCTGACGTGGTAAGATACCCGTTTATGTCCCAGTCCGTCTTGACATCTACGTCCGCACCGAGAAGTGAAGCAAGCTCGGATATGCCGGTTTCTATTCTCGAAAAATCTCTGTAGTCAAGAGCCCCTTTCATACCGGAAAGCCACTCCGCTTTTTCCTCATCCGTCCAGGTCCCGTTCACGGCTTTACCATAAATGAACTTTAGGCGGTCAACATCGTCTTGGGTTCTGTCTGTAATCCAAATCGCCATAGTCCCTCCTTAAAGCAAAATCTTTTTGTAGTTACCGACTTTAGTCGTAGACGGAAGCGTAAAAGCGGGGCTGAACTTGTTGGAACTCCACGCGTTATACGATTCTGAATAGAAAAACGTCTTGCCTCCATTATTTGTTCCGAGACTGTATGTTCCAACAAGCTGGCCTTGAATGGGATTCCCGGAATAATCTCGCCATGCAGGGGAGCGTGACCATCTTTGGATAAGACGATTGACGGAATCATCATAAGACTGAACAAAAACATTTCGGGTTTGCTTTGGTAGTACAGAACCTTCTTTTTTAAAAAACGGGTTACTGCCATTTACATAAACATCTGCGTTTTTGTCTTCCGGGTCAAACATCTCATAAATAGACGGGAGAAAAACACTGCGAGAAAGCGTTCTGATTTCCGTAGTACTACCGCCTACCGTGTAATAGAAAGAGGTAATCCCCATTGCGGACTTGACGGTGTCGCTAAATCTGTTTGCGTAATCTCCCTTCAACAGCCTGTCGATGGAGCTTCCGTCGTATGTATTGACGTGCGTCTGGTTCCACACTGTTTCAGCAAGAGGTTCTTTCCTGATAAGAAGTGTTCTCCCCGGACCATTTAAGCCAGGCTCATACCCATGTTTTGCGACAACAAACTCTACATCCGCACCACTTTCTTGAATGTAAACAGACGATCCTTCCGGCATATCCGACAAAGACGGAGCCTGACTGATAACGGTACACTTTGCAGATACGGAAGACACGAAGGCTGTGACTACGGCATCTCCACTGGAAACAAAAGAAATGTCGCAAACAGAAACGCCGCCTTTGTTGGAAACGACGGAAATGGAAACAACGTCGGGAGGAGATGCTTCCCATCCGATTGCTGGGGAATCCTCTGAGGAAGGGACAAGCGTTGCGGTTAAACGAACGGTCTCTCCAGGAGCCACAAAAACGGAGTCCTTATCAAGTCTAAGGGCACTCGCACTTTCCACCATATATCCTTCCATCGTACCTTTAAAACATCCGTTAAAGGTATACTTGGCATCCGTAACGAGAACGTTCGATGCATATCCAAACTGATGGTTTGCTCTAACAAAAGACAACGCATCAATATGGGGGCTTGCACGAAATTCCAGGTTTACCTTTCTTCTGTTAGAAAGAAGTGCGTATGTTTCGGTCAACGCATTTTTTGCGCTAGAAGATATAGATTTCGATATAAGCGGATTATTGATGCTTTGGGTCGCTCCGTTCCCACTATCTCCGGCTGGATAAAACACGGATTCGCCGCCAACCTTACACGATACGTTTTTTATTTTTGTCGAAAACGTTATTTCTGGGTATTTAAAGCTATTCAAGAGCGATATTTCCTCAATACCAGACCTCGTGACTGGAACAAGAGGAACACGTTCAATGTGAATGACCCCATCTCTGGATTGGTAAAGAGCCATCCCGGCTGCGTTTGCAGCAAGCTGAAGAACGTCTGCGTTTTTATAAGAGGAAGCATCGGAGGAAATGTCGGAAGAATAGTTCTTTAATTCTTCCGAAATTTCGTAAGATATCCCGGAAACATCCAGAAGTTCCAATGCATCAAAGCACATCTGGTAAAGCGTTCCGCTTGTGTGCCCGGTATAAATAGAATCCTGGAGGAATGACAGAGCATCCCTGGCGTCAAACGATGCTGTTATGCCATTTGCTGGGATTGTCCATCCGGAAAGAAAGAACTTCCCTCCATCAATCCATTCGATTGAATTTCCCATGTCCATGCCATACTGAACAAAAACCTCTTGACGTTCGTAGAGATATTGGTAAAGACCTCCCGGGTTTACCGGGTTCCAACGCTGCTTGGAATTATCGACGGAAAACGAAACGGAATCCTTGGAAAGCTGACCGGAAACCGGGTCGCGTTTCGATTCGTGCGTATAGGAGAGCAAGTCTGCTTTGTTAAATTGAATACGTTGGCCGAATTCAACTTGTTCTACTCTAGCTCTACGGCCTTGGATGCACCATTCCAAAATTTCAAGGGTAATTGAATCATACCCAGAAATCTCAAAATCTACAGAGGATTCAACCGACTGGTTATCGTCAATTTGTTTTGACGCAACGAGCTCCTTTCCGCTATAAGCCGCCAACCTAAAAGATTTTGCAAATTCATTTAAAGCAGACGACCATATGATTGTAACCCCTGGAATTTTTTCAGAGTGAAGTTTGCTAAAAGAGAAAGTGATAATTGGATGGTTTGTGTCAGAAACACAATCCATACTTAAATACCCAGCGTTCTCGTATGGCTCTGAACCTGGGACCAAAAGTTTGCTCCCGTCAAGGACCCACAAATTAGGTTCTCCGGTGGCATAATTGGCCAAAGAAGCAGAATCCAGGTCTGTGACAGACAACGTGTTGCTGAATAAAGCCTGGTTGGAAGAGCTGGCAATGGCGTCTGCTTGGGCCTTATCGTCAGAGACGTGGTAAGTGATGCGAACAAACATCTCCGGAACAAGTGTCTTGTCGTATTGTTCAAGCCACTTGTCGGAAGGCAGAAAGCCCATAAATAATCACCTCTCTTAAACTTCAACCAGGCTAAGGGATGTCCCGACCCATCCCATAACGTTTCCGTTGGACGGGGAACGCCTCCACATTCCGGCGGTTCTATCGGAAACATACATTTGCCTTGTCGTGTAGCTTGCAGTTGCTTGGTTATAAAACCGAACAGTGCAGTAAAAGTTTGTGGTGAACGGCCCGATGACGTCCGCCCACTGTCTTGCGGTAAGATAATTCCATTTTAGGGAAATCTTCGCAACATCGTGCCGCACCACAGACCCAACGACTTTGCCTTGTACGTTTCGTCCAGAATCGACTATCGTGCTCGTTGTGGCATCGTAGGAGGAAGGCTCAGGCAGCTCTCTGCCATTTACTGTGACGAGAGATTGCATAAAACGTAAACCTCCTTAGTAGCTGTAAACTTCGTTTCCCATAATCTGGAACCCACGCTCAGACTGCCGTTTCTCAACGGACGCAGTGATTTGCTTACCATCAAGGTAAATCTTGAGCTCTTTCCCTCCGGTAAGCTCGTCTCCGTACCGCTGGAAGATGTCAAGGAATGCGTTATAACACCCATCGTGGACGGCACTACGAAGTTCTGCGGAGCTCGTTCCACTAGCGGAAGAAGTCGGGTAGTAGCTCCCAACAGATGTGGTAGAGCCGTTAGCAGAATCGTAATCGCTCGTACCAGGGTAGCTCGAGTAGTTATTGTCTACGGACGGGCTGGAACTTGTTCCGTGCTTTCCAACAAGCGTTCCGACAATTCCTGCAATTGCGGCTGCAATTGCGACGCCGCCAGCGATCATGATGACACCAGTTGGGATGCCAAGAGATGTCAAGACGCTGCCGATCGTCTGCAAGATGCCCATAAATGCAGCTCCAATTTGACCGATAAGCCCAGCAATGCCAGCAATGATAGACGGGAACTGGCTCAAAACGCCAGAAGAAAGGCCAATACTGATCGCCTTGCCGGATGCCGAGATTGGTCCAATCAGAGAAGAAAACGAGGACGCAATTTTACTTCCGAGACCGACGACCTGCGTGGAGATTTCGCCAAACTTGGATGTGATTCCATCCAAAATGTTCTTTCCAACAAGTTTTGCAGAAGAAAATACTTTGGAACCAACGGTCTTAAGAGCACTGGTGAGATTGGAGACCAAGTCAGAAGCGTAAGACTTGACCTGTTTTCGGTTCTCTTCCCCCATTGCCTTCCAGATAATGGCTGCTGTGTTTTCGGCGACGGTTTGGATATCGCCTTTCTTGACCGCATCAATCATGCCCTTAATCGTTCCGATAAAATCATTCTTCAGCCCGTTGTCGATTTCATTCCACTTTGCGTCGAACGTATTGACCATGTTATCAACAAAGCCATTTGCAACGTCTGCGCCATAGTCAATCATCTCGTTGCCCTTCTGCTGAACAGCGTTTGCCAGATTGGTCATAGCTTGTTCAACGTAAGGAAGTGCTGCGGTGATACCGTTTGCAAGGCCTTGGTTAATAAATTTACCAAAGCGCTCAAACAGAGCGGAGGGAGAGTGAATTTCAGTATCGGTCGTGAACTTGTCAATGATAGCTTTTGCAAGATTTGCCGCAGCGCCTTTTGCGGTTTCAATGCCGCTTTTGATACCATTTACGAGGCCCTGCCAAATGTTTTTGCCTGCTTCAAACATTTTGGAAGGAAGAGAAACAATAGCATTTGCAACGGCTGTTACCATATCGGAAGCAGCTTTTGCGGCATTTTTTGCCCACGTTTTGATATCATCGATAAATCCACGAACAGCTCTCGCACCGTTTTCAACGTGTTCATCGAGATGTACGAACCATGTAACAACATCCTTTACCCAATTGATAAGGTCAGCAAAACCAAGAACCGCCTTTTCGATGAAGTTACCGTTCATCTGAATATCAAGACGGTCGGTTTCACTCACTCCATTGGTAATCCATCCGACAAACACTCCAACATCGTGAATCAGCTGAGCAATGCCCATGACGGCATTCTCGATGAAATTACCGTTCATCTGTAAGTCAAGCCTATCGGTTTCGGAAACACCGTTCTGAATCCATCCAATAAAAATTGCGAAATCATTGATAAGGTTTCCGATGGCTGTAATTGCGTTACCTACAAAATCAGCAACTTTTTCGCCCATAGACTTGAAAGCGTTGAACCAGTCCGTTTCCATCTCAAAAGATTCTTTTTGGCTTTCGCTACCAAGGCCACGAACTGCAACAGTGATAGCTTCAAAACCAAGAACAGCAAGACCGGCTACAGGATGGCCACTAACAATAAGACCGATGCCCATAAGTGTTGTGATTAAATCGCCAACATCAAGATCAAGGTCTTTTACAACGTCAGAGATTGTTTCGAACGCAGAAGAAATGCCCTCCTGCCAACTTTCTGGAATGAGATTCCAGATTACTTGCTTTAAGTTGGAAAAAGACTCTTTCAGGTATTTGATGGATTCTCCGAGTTTTCCATCTGTGAGCGATATATTCCAACCCTGCCTAAGCCCTTCCGCAGCAAGGTAAATCATAGCTCGAACACGTTCAAGGCCTTTTCGGAACGCCTCACTGTTTTGGTATAGGTCAACAAAACGAGCGACCATGATGCCAACAGCGACAGCTGCTCCCATAATGGGAGACTTCCAAAGTTTGAGAATGCCCTCAATCAAGGTTCCGTCGCCTTTGATTTTGCTAAGAGCATCCATCAAAGCGTTGCCAATAGCCCACGTTGCAAATCCGGCAGCGATACCAGCAACCAAAGGAGCCAACTTTTCCAATTTCGCTTTGACTTCATCAATCGTCGTACCGATGTAGTTCTTGAACATATCGTAGTCGGACAGGTCTACATCGCCCAAAATATTGCCAGCAGATGCGCCGCCTCCAGAGCCGGAACTCCCCTGTGTGGGGTCAATTATGTTCAACTCATCAAAACCCATCGTGTAGTCCTTGAGGGCTTTGGCGGCTTTCTTGGTGGAATCTGCCGTGTCATCCATTGCGTCACTGATGCCGCCAACGCTATCAGCGCTCTTGGTGAAATCAGTGAACACGACCTTCACGCCCATTAGCTTTGCCACCCACTCAACAAACTCTCGAATGAGCTGAACAGCGGCAATCAGCGGGGGAAGAATGGATTTCAGGGCAGGGTAGAGCAGAGAGCCAACAGACTTTGCCAGCATATCCAGCTGGGCTTTCAGAATCTTAATCTGGTTCGCAGGGCTTTGGATGGTCTGTGCAAGGTTGCCCTGCACATTGGCAGTCTGCTTCATAATGGCAATGTAACGCAGAACTGCCTTATCTGCCTGAGACAAGCTGGAAACCTGCTTGTTAAAGCCCAAAGCAAGAAGCTCCTGCTGTAACCGTGCCTGAGACAGATCAACGCCCAAACGACGGATAGGCTCAATCTCGCCAGAGATTGCGGAGGACATTGCGGTAAAGGTCTCTGCAACGTCCTTGTTCCAATAGGAGCCTTCGTCATAGGCAAGCTGAGTCAGGTTCTTAGACAGAATGTATGCTTTGTCGCTGGTCAGACCAAACGAAGTACCCAAGCTTTGAATAGTAGCCATGTAAGTCATCGCTTTGGTCGGGTCAACGCCAAGTAAGCCCTGCATCTTGCTAATGAGTGTATCGGCTTCACCGCTCAAATTGCCCATAGCGTTATGAAACAGGTCTGTTGCTTCGTAAAAGTCATTAAACTTCGCAACAGCGTTGCCAAGATACTCAGCAATGGCTTTCAACGAAACCAGCTTTGCTATGTTCCGCATAAAGCCGTTCATCTGATTGGACAGACTGAGATAGCTCTTGCGCTGCTTTTCATTGGCTGCGGTCACGCGGTTTGCCTGTGTGACCACTTTGCTCAACTGCGGAGGGAGCTTTGCAAAAGCATTGCCTACCTTGTCGAGCTGAGATGCAAGGGGAGTAAGGGCGGTAGAAATCTTCTGGCAAGAGCTTGCAAAAGAATCAAGGTCTGTCGCTTTCAGCTTGTCGGTCAGGTCAGGAACCTTTCCGATCGCATTGAAAGCGCTGCCAAGAACTTTAAGGTTCGATGCGTCCAGAATGGACAGAGGAGCCAAAGCATTAGTAAGCTGAGTGATGCTTCCAGACATGGAGTAGAAATCCACACCGTTCAAACCGGAGACTGCCGCAGGAATCTTCTTGATTGCATTCACGACCGTGTTGATGCTCTTTGCGCTTGCGGTCGTGTTGACGTTGGAAAATCCATTCAGAAAGCTGGTAATTTTGTCCAGCCCAGACATTCCAGCGGATGCCTGTTTCAGCGTTGCAATAGAACTAGCCAGCTTATCAAGGCTGTTCACAACTTTTGTGACGTTGCCCTTTGTCCGCAAATTAGAAATGGCAGTAGCGAGCTTGTCGATATTAAGCTCTGCGCCCTGCGATTCCGCAGAAATCTCTACGGATAAGCTCGTAATATCAACATCAGCCATCACTACCACCATCACTTTCCATCATAGAGAACATCATTCTCTTGATTCGCTCCTGCGCCTCAACTGCGCGTTGGTATTCATACTCGTCTTTCTCCTTTTGAGTAAGGGGAATCGGTCTATCCATGTACTTGATGGGTTTAGACCCTTTCTTTCGGAACATATTGCCAACCGTAGAGGAAAGCGCAGATGCCATGTAAAAACCGTTTCTCCATGCTTCTGCATTAGCTCTGCGTTCTCGCAGCTCCTCTGCGTCACGGTATACCTTAGCCAGCCAGACATCGCCGTGCCAGAACTGCTCGTAGGTCATACCGATGGAAATGTAATAGGCTTCTACATCGTGGAACAGCTTGGAGAAGGAGAACGGTTCTCCCTCTCCGTCTAATTCTTGAGATTGTGCGGTTACACAATCTCCCACGTTGCGTTTTTTGCGGTCTTGTCCTCGGTATCAGTTGCCAGCAGGGACTTGGAAGCGTCCACGAACATTTCAAGCAGAACGCCCATCAGGTCTTCCTTCTCCTCGGTATGCTCGAACATCTCGTCAACGGCCTTGCGCTTGATGCCCTTGTTCCGTGCAATGAAAGCGCCGTAGAACAGAGCACGGGAGTTGGACAGCAGATTGATCATCTGGGTGTACTGACCAATCTGAAAGCCTGCACGTTCGGCGGCTTCCGCGCTGTCACGGGTAAAAGTCAGCTCATAAGTGTTCTTGCCATCGGGGGAATGATAATTGATAACCTTTGCAGCCATAATAAATGCTCTCCTTTATAAATAGGGGCAGAACCAAATCCGATGTTCAGTTCTGCCCGGTTTGATTGATTCGATTTTTGCGGTTTAGCCGCCGTTGACAGTCAGAGTCTCGCTGAACTCAGGCTTCTTGGTGAAGATACAGTTGATGGTCATTTCCACAACCTCGTCCACGCCGAAGCCGGACAAACCAACCTGATGCATACCCTGCCAAGTGAAGCCGGAGCCGTCCTGCATCTTCAGGGCGTAATACTTCACGGCATTGCTCTCGGAAGTCTCGTCATAGCCAGCTTCCTTGACTTTCTTGTAGTCATCCTTGTTGTAGTTGGCGGTGAAGGACTTGGTATCACTCTGGATGATACCAAAGATGTTGACCTGCATGGGGTCAGACAGAGTGGTTGCATCCAGAAGGTTCGGCTCGGAGATCAGGTCAGGCACATCCTTGATGTCGCACAGCTTCGTCAGAGCGGTTGCGCTGTCGCCACAATACAGGGTGGTATTCAGACCGGAGATAGCAGTACTCATAGAATGTTTACCTCCTTAGTTTCGGTAAATCATTCCGTCCTCTCCGATTGTTGCCCCATAGCTGCAATCAATCCGATAGACGGAATTGTTGTACAGCCCATTCAACGGGGCAAACGATTTTCGATAGAAATTGAGCGGTTCTAATACAGAATCCACGATGTCCACAATGGAGCGGGCTTCTGCAATGCGTCCGCTGGTTTTGTTGGAATAGACACGCACACGCAAGGAAACGGCAGCGTACTTGCTTCGGCTTGCAGAATCCCGATGAACCGGGAGGTTGCTGTTTTCCTCTATCTGCACACACGGAAACTTCTTGACGTTGCTGTCGTTGATTTCACCAGTAACGAAGATGCCGGGGACTTGCTTTCGCAGTTCCTTGACAACAGCCGTAAAGATAGAATTGAAATAATCAATCAACTATTCCAAACCTCCCTCCACGTTGCTTCGACTTGAGAAGCCATTTCTTCAAAAGCTCCCCACATAGCCATAGCCGGTTCGTTGCCGCTGGTGTAGTTCAACTGACCTTTGCCATCCACCTGTTTGACGGGCGTGCCAGCATTGCCAGCTTCGCCGTAGTAGTACCAGCGGCGTTGTGCGCCGTGTCCTTTACCGTAGGAGCCATGTGCACCAACACCAAGTGGTAGTTCGCCACCATATCCGTTGTGATGTGCGCCAGTGCCAAACTCGATAAAGGCAACTGCCTTGCCCTCTGCAATGATGGTGCAGGTGTTCCCGTTTTGCTCAACACGGCAAGAGACATCGTTGCTACCAGCATATTCTGCATTGGCAAAGCGAACTTTCGCCACATCAAGCCCTTTGTCAACCAACGCCTTTGCAAACTCCTGCGCCTTTTTGTTCAGGGTGGTCTTGTACTCCTGTATCTGACGTTCAGCATCACGAAGTCCGGCATCATTCAACCTTACTTTAATTTTCACTTGCAGCCACCTCCTTCAGCGCATACAACGTGTCCGTGATATGCTCTGCGACCTTGACCACAATGTAATTGAACGGCTTTGAAACGTCTGTCTGAAACCAGACGTGTGTACCTTCATAAAGCGGTGTGTTGCGCTTTTTGCTGGACGAACTGACAACGTAGCTGTAATCCGTGAATGCTCCAAAAGGGCTTGCTTCCGCAGCGCCGGTAGGCGGGCTGACGTTCAGAATCAGCTTTGCAGGGTCACTCCACGTCTGCGATGTCTCGCCAGTTTCGTTTCCCCATTCGTCCACAACAGGTTTTTTCTCGCCGATAGGGTTTGAATACCACAGCGGGCGCTTGTCCAGAGGGCTTCCATTGAACATCAGCCGATAACACCTACTCTCGGAACTACTTCGTTAAGCAGGGACTGCGCCACATCGGAACTTTCCCAAACACGAGTGATGCCGTTGTTGGTGTAGCTCGTCTGTCCGTTTGCGCCGATGTGGTTGTACAGTTCCGCTGCAATGCGTATCTGCAACGACTGATACTGCAAGGGCAACTCGTCCGGTCTGTTACCAAAGGGGTAGCCCTGTGCAAATATCTTGTCTTTGGCAAAATCAAGCAGCAGGTCGAAGAGTGGGTAGTCCTCGTCCGTGATTCCACGGTCAAGTGCGGGGGCAATGTACTGTCCTAGCTTGACTGCCGCTTCAGAATACTGGTCTCCCATGCTGCTTTCCCCCTTTCGCCTTAGTAAGCCTTGATGCAGTACACAGCGTCCATGCGCTCAAAGGACGGCAGGACGATTTCAGAAGCATAGACGTTGGCATTGACTGGGTGAACGGTCAGCTCAGTGGTGATGGCAACGCCTGTGTTCACGATGGACACGGATGCACCAGACTGACCAGACAGCAGGTCGGCTTCCTCAGGAGTAGTGCCGTACCAAGTGCTGCCCAGAGCGCCGGACGGAGCAACCACCACCATGCCATCGGGCAGATACTTCTCGCTTGCACTGTACTGGTCTGCCTTGAACATCTTGTCGTACAGATGAATGGTCAGACCGGTTGCAGATTCGATAATCTGCCGTGCTTCAGCGTCCAGCAGAACGGCGTTCGCCTTTGCGGTGACGGTCATGAACCGGTTCTTCACCTCATCCGAAGCAATCATGTTGCGGAAGGTGGCAGTATTCATGTACACCTCAGTCACAACCTCGCCCACGCTTGCCAGAACAGCGTCCTTTGCGGCGTTCAGGTCGGCAATGGGGGTGGCAGTTGCGGCAGACCATTTGGACTTGGCAACACCACTGATGTCCTTGAAGTTGGTAGCCTTCCAACCGCCGTCCGGGTCGTAGTTGTAGGTATAGTCCACACCGTTTGCCTTGATGGTGATTCCAGGAACGCCATTGGCGGGAGCCAGTAGCTGCCAGATCATGCGTTCAGGCACAATGCGTGCGCCGGTGATAAGCTGGGCGGTGTCATCGTACAAGCGGTTCATCACGTCACGAGCGTAGGGGTCGTTACTGTCCAGAACACGCAGGATTTCCTGACGGTCTTTCTCGCCCAGATGGTAGCCCTCACGGAAGAACGGCATCTCAGTCTCATCGAACTTGAAGCCCTCACGGGTGCGGAACGTAGCCTTTGCGTCAAATGCGCTGGGCATCAGAGAAACGCCAACGCCCTTGTGACCACGCAGCCACTTCAGGTCGAGACCAGCCTTCTTCTTTGCGGGGAACAGTGCGTCAGATGCAAAGGGCATCGCGTTGGTGGGGTCATTCGTCCAATAGGCGGCAATCGCAGCCGGGGCAAAGACATTCTTAAGATTCAGTGCCATGTTGTCTTACCTCCTATTAAGCGTTCACACTGATGTTGTCACGGCAGAAGATGCCGGGAATGGCAGTCTTAAGCGCTGCGATCGCATCAGTATCATAGGTAAAGCCAGAGCTTGCAGCAGCCTTCTTGGTGTCGATAACGCCACGAATCAGCAGGGAAGCATTGGGGTTTTCTGCCGGGTCAACGTCATACAGCAGAATGCCATCTGCGGTGGCGGAAGTTGCCTTCTTGCCCGCTTTGGTCATGGGATAGCCAGCCTTAACCGCAGCAGTTTCGGTCACGGTAAAGGGAATGGCAGTGTAGTCATTGGAAGCAAGGATGGTATCGTTGATTCCGTTGACCGTGTTTCGGGTAAACTTCATGTTTTCCTCCTTGTTAATGGAAAGCACTCATTGCATCGCTCGATGCCTTAGAAGCATTGGCATTCTGCTGTGCAAGATTCTTGGCAAACGCCACGCCCTCACTATCAGAGCTGCCCTTACCATCCGCACCCGGAGGCGTGGGCATATCCTTCAGCAGGGAAGCCTTGTATGCGGTGTCATGGGCGGTCATAAACTCCGACTGGAACTTAAACACCTTGTCCATGTCGCCGTCAGCCAGTGCAGATGCAGCCTTGCCAGCCAGTTCAGCGTCATAACCCTGCGCAACGAACTTTTCACGGTAAGATGCAAGGGTCTTTTCCTTGACGAGGTTTTCCTTGTCGGCAGTCAGGGCTTCAATCTGCTTCTGCATCTCTGCCAGCTTGTCAGCCTGTTCCTGTGCGGCATTCTCGTCATCGGTACGCTTTGCTTTGAGCTGCTTCTTGTACTCGGCAGCTTCGCCATTGGCTTTCGTCACGGCGTTGCGTAGCTTTTCAACCTCTGCGTTAGGGTCTGCAACCTTTTCCAGCGCAGAAATGATTTCATCGGCGGTCATGCCCTCTTTGTAGGCATCACCAAGCAACACACTGAGTTTCATATCGTTAATTTCCTCCTGCGTTTTTTTATCGTTACTTCCCTGTAACGCTGCGAAATTTGTATCCCGGCTTCCCTGCCGGAATATGCAAAGGGTTATTTGCCCTCTGTTTCTGTTTCCGTGCTACCGACATTTATGTCGGGAACATCCTGTTTTGGCTTTTCAATTTGCGGTTTCGGAGCTTTTCCATCCTCGCCTAGCTTGCCAGCGGCAATCAGGAAAGGCTTGCTCATTTCGTAAGCAGCCTGCGGGTCAGGGAACAGACCGGGCGTAGTGAACGCCAACTGTGGGTCAATGGTCTGCTGCAACATCTGCGCAAAAATCTGAACCTTGCTCTGCTGGTTGTCGTACTGACGGCGCGGCAGTTTGATATTGATGTCACTTGCCATCAACTTAGAACCAGATGTATCACGCAGGATTTTGAGCATTACAGACAGGCTTTGGCGTTCCGAGAACTTGAACATATTCTCATACTGTTGCGCCCTTGCTTCGGTGTGATTCCAGCCGTTGCGGACAATAACTGCGCCCACGTTGTCAGACGTTGCATTCTCGCTGTCAGTTGCACTAGGCATGGCAGTCAGGCTGCGGTACACGTTCAACATGGAATCAAGCAGGGTCTGGCTCTGCTGCTGGTCAAGCTCGTTTGCAATCTGCGAAACAGATGCGGGCAGACCAGAGGTGGACTTCAGGCACATTGCGCCGAGTTCCTTCACTTGGTCGAGAGCATCCTTGTCCACAAGGCAGTTCGTAAACACCATGATGGACTGGATGAACTGCGCCACACCGTCCAAACGGTTGCTTTCAAGGTCGTTGATGGCATCCAGCACAGGGATAGCCGGTTCAAACAAACCCATACGCTCTGGGTTGAGCTTGTATTCGACCATCGGCAACATTCCAAGAGAATGATTCTCCGATTTTGTGACCTTGCCGTTGTCGATTTCAAAGTACTGGTTTGGCGTGTACACGCAAATCAGGTCGTTCAAGCCGTTCTGATAGTTGCGTGGAATGTGTAGCACGTTGGCAATCGGTTTGTGACCGATGCCGGAGTTGTAAATCACATACGCCATGTCGGGGTCTGGAACGTCCACCAGCAGGGGCGTTTCGTCCGGGTAGTTGCCGCCATACCCCTTGTCAGGAAGAACGATGCGGTATCCTTGTCCGCACTCCAACATCCACTGCCAGAGCCGCCGATCAAGCGCGTCCTTGCCCTCATACTGCAAAGCGTTGGACAGCCGGGCGATTTCCTCACCGTCACCCGTTGCCGTTTCAGACCGCACATAAGAGCACGGCGTACCGCTCATATATCCTGTATAGAAGCCCACGCACTCGTTGGCGTGGTTCTCTACAATGCGGTTCGTGATTTCGGCGTGGTATTCCTTCGTGCGGAGGAGGACGGGCTGATTGCCTAAGTAGTAGTTGTGCAGAAAGCGAATCTCATTCTTGTTCAGTAGATGGATAGGCTCTGCCTTGCCCATGACAACTTTCAGCACGTTCGCCTGATTGATTTCCGTCTCCGGCGTTTCAATCGGTCTGCGTCCGGTCAGCGGATTATTCAAAAAGCCGCCAACGACCATTTGATACTCAGCCATGTGTTCCTCCTTTCCGGCAAAATAAAAAGCGCAGCAAGACAAACCTGTTAAGGTCTATCTCACTGCGCTTACAACTGCGCTTCAAAAGCTATTTAGTTCTTAAACTTCGGCACGGAGACCCACGTTTCTTTTGGAAGATTGGAATCTCCAATTGTAATCCAATGGCAAAGGGGGCACAGAAGAGAGAACTTGCCTTCCACTTCGCCAAGATAACGTCCGCAATCACACGGATTGCCGTTTGCGTCTTTTCGAGGACGCTTGCATCTAACTTTTGCTACCATCTGTGCTCCTTTCGTTGGATTTCTGGAAACAGGCTGTTGAGCACAGACCTGTCAGAAGCTACTGGGAAACTGTTCGCACTTCCAGCCGTGCTATTCTTCGCCCGAAGAAAACCATTGCAGCCTTTACATTCAGTTGTTGGACAGACGTAAACGGGTAAGCTGCAATTTTGGTGCTGCATAATGGATTTGAACCAATGTATGTCCGGTTATGAGCCGGGTGCTCTAGCCTAACTGAGCTAATGCAACATAAAAACCCGGCTTGATTGGTTAACCGCTGCTCTTTGCAATGTCATGCCTAAACATCACATTGAGAGCCGGGAATAGCGATGGAGGTTTGAATAAAAAAGAAGAATATGGTTGTGCTGCGTAACGGAATTGAACCGTTGCTTGCCAGAAGAGGGGGGGGTATTCTGGCATTCCCAACCAGAAGGAAACGCAACATATAAAGCCCGGTGAAGGTGAAAGAGTGAGAAAACCTCCACCGGTGAAAGGAGGAATACGCTTGTTGACACGCACGCGAGTAAAATGACAAAACCCCGCGTGAAAGCTATTCCTTTAAGGGAAGCTACAAAACTTCCTGCGTACATTATAAGCCTTGTCAACTAGTGAAATCAAATAAATAGACCCAGCGAACACAATATATTGTGTTTTTAATCAAAAAGGCCTCTTGACAGGCTCAATTTTACTGATTCCGTTGTAAAGTTCATCGGCAAGCTGTGCCAGACTGTCCGGTGCATCATCGTGCGGAACTTTTCCAAGCTGCGTGAACATCGTCACCTGTTCCATGAACGCTTTGTACTCTTTCGACTGGTGTTTCTCGTCAAGGAAATAGAATCGCTTGATGTCCGGCGCATACTGAATGATTCTGGACAGCTTGCTTTGCCCACTGGGCGCACGTTGGCTACGGACAGAGCAGTGATAGCCCTGCTGCCGGAGCTGGCTGTCAACAACGTCACAGTATTCATCACCGCCGTTGTTGGCTTCGCCACGCACCACATTGATTTTGTGCTGGATGATTTTGCCCACGACTTCTGGTCTGGTCACGGTCTTGTCGCCGTTGTTGAACACAAGGTCAAGGATGAACACGGCATCTCCGTACACATAGGCGATAGGGCAAGCGGTGAAGTCCCCGCCGCCCCATGCAATATCCATGACCATGAGCTTGCGATCAGGTTCACCATCAGGCAGAACACCGTTAAAGTATCGAAGCTCATCGGCAGGGAACAGCAGACCTTCACGCACATAAGGCTTGCCCATGTACTTTGCCCACCATGTTGCATCGTCAATGCTGGCTTTCATATCGGCGTAGTAGGCATCGTCAAATCCAACGCCATAATCATAATTGAAGTTGCTGTGTCCGTTCTCATCCACCGCAGGAATCACCCGGAATCTGTACTTTGGATTGTCTGCGTACTGGTTCTGGATGCGCCCCAGAGGGTCAAGCACGTTCCAGCGTGTACCGACCATTAGCTCCAATGCGCCCTGCTTTTTACGGTCTTTTAGCTGGTTCAGATAAGCATCGTACTTGTTGTTCAGACGTTCAACGTTTAAGCTTTCCTCCAAGTCCTCAATCAAGTCATCGCTGTACAGAACGCCGCCCTCTCCGATTTCAACAGCACCAGTCAGCGTGCCGCCAATGGAACGACAGGTCAGGGTTGGGAAACGCTTTTTGCGGTTCAGGTCAACACTTTCATCCTTTGCACTCTTATCTACAAGCTGAACGTCAGGGAAGATTTTCCCCCAGTTGTAGGTCACGGGGTCGGTGATGATAGACAACACTTCGCCGTAGAAGCCATTAGTCAGCTTGTCAGAATGTCCGCTCATGACCGATGCAACGTCCGGGCGGTTTCCCATAAGCCATGTGATGAAGAAAATGCACAGCGTACTCTTACCTACGCGAGCCGGAAGACTGACCCCCAAGAAATCTATCCGCTTATAGAACAAGTCCTCTAGGTCGTCTGCCAGCACTTTCAGCACTCTGCGTCTTGGCTGATAGAACTTCTTCTCCGGCGCACGATTCCATTCAAGGTAGATGCAATAGCTGTCGAACACATCTTTTGCTTCAAACAGATACGTCCGGCTGATAATGTCATAAACCTTCGCCACGTCCTCGCTTGTTTTCATCTTCCCCATCATGGCCGCGCAGACAGAGCGCAGCTCACCAGAGTATTTGTAGGCATCGAACCGCTTGTCCTGTGGCAAAGCGTCTCTCAGGTTCACGACCGCCTGAAACCAGTCCTCATAGACCTGTGCTTCGGTCGGATTCTGCTTTGCATACGCTTTGATGCTGTCAATGATGGCGATGCACTGCTTTGGCTGCATAAAAAATAGGCACCCCCTACCTGAAAATGTAAAGAGTGCCTACAACTGCACAAAAATCAAATATTCGGTTTTATAATGCTGTTTTCTGAAAATTATTTGCTAAAATTCGTTTTAACGGATGGAATGAGTGATTTATTTGACCTCTTCCGCAAGCTGGTTTAGCCTGCGTTTCAACTCGTCTGCATCGTAGTACAAAGCGTCTGCGATGGCATTGAGAATATCGGGCTTGTCAGTGTAATCGCACAGCGTTTCAATGAGTTTCAAACTCTGCTCTGACAATTTTACGGTTTTCATGTCGCTTTTCCTTTCTCATTCGGTTTTATTCTAGGTTGCGAAAAACGTCAACTGAAAATATCACAGGACGCACCTCGCAACCACAGCTACGATGAAGAACCCGGTAAGCAGTCCAACGACCGCTCCTGCAAGCCAATCATACGAGTTTCTGTTGTTCCACTTATCCATAGGCTCTTGCTCCTTTCACCTGTTCTGTTCAGCAATCCGATACCATGTCTGGCGGGTCACGCCAAGCTGTTTGGCAGCATCGGTGACGGTCAGTAGACGCTTTTCCACCTGTTCATGCAGAACATCAAAGAGGTTGCGGTCATACTCCGTTGGCTTGCGGCCTTCCCTGTAATCGGGGCGCTGGCTGGCAATCTTCTTGCCCTCTCTGGTGCGCTCAACAATCATGTCACGCTCAAACTGGGCAAATACAAGGAACATACCTCTCATGGCCCTACTAGCAGGGGTGTTGTCCATCACGCCAAGATTCAGCACGTTCACCCGGATTCCTTTTTCAATCCATGAATCAATCAGTTCATACCCACCAACAAGGCTTCTGGCAACACGATCTAGCTTTGTCACAACGATTGTATCGCCGCTCTGGACTTCCGCTTCTAGCTTGTCCAGTTCCTTGCGTTCCATTTTAGTTCCAGTATATACCTCTTTAAAAATCTTAGTTGCGCCAGCGGCCTTGAGGGCTTCTTCCTGTGATTCAAGGCTGTTGCCGTCAATCGCCTGCCCAGCGGAACTGACACGAGCGTAACCGTAAATCATTCAGGTTCACCGTCTCTTTCAAGAACTTTAAGAACAAACTCATCCGACGCAACATCAGCACCAATAGGCTGAATCACGATTTGGTATTTCATTTCTTCCAAAAGCATCGCCATTGTGGACAGCTTCAAATCATCCGCATTAACACGGTTTGTCACATAAGAAGAAACTTCATATTTCATTTGTCTTGCAAGAGATGCAGAAGTATATCCTCTGATTTTCATAACGGAGCGAAGAATGTCCCCTGAATTGACTTTATTTTTGGTTGCGCCACCTTTTTTCTTCTCTGCCATTTTTACCAGACCTCTCTTTCGACCCGATTATAACACATTCTCGTGTCGCTGTCAACATCTTCTTGTGTTTTTTGCAATTTTTTTACTATCAATAGGGTGATAAAACGGCTGTAAACTTTTTCGTTGCTTTACAAACTGTATACTTGAATAGTAGCCTTACGAATTATCGAAAAATATCTTTTGAGTTACTATCACTAGGGTAAACTAATCCGTTTACGGAAGTACTATCAAATAACGTAAATTTACGTTAGAATGCGTAAAATGTCACAGATGTGTGACTGAATTATACAAATTGGGCTGTTGACAACTATATACCAAGCGTCTATAATCTAAGACAGCAGAACGCACGATGAATCAGCCAACTACGGTAGATTTATCCTTTGTGGCATAAAAAATAGGCCGTCAGCATACCGACCAAAGTAGCACTGACGACCTATTCCACCACAAAACAGAAGCTGCGCAACCAAGGGCGCAGTCTCGGTTTCTGTCAATTATTATAGCAGAAGCAGATGGTTTCTGCAATAGAAAGGAGCAAAAAACATGAATTTCCCCACGACAACCGAAGAATTTCTGAAAACCCTCGCCCACGGCAAAGAGCCTACCAGCGAGGACAGGGAGTACGCAGAAGCTCTGGGCAAGCTGTCCGAACTGAATTACCGGGCAGGGTACGAAGCAGGAGCTGCCAAAAACAACAGCTAAATTTTGTGCAAATTTACAAACTTTTTGATTTTGTACAGATACCAGTACTACATTAAGCGTTTGCGTAATTGACAAACCACAACATATTGCATATACTGGTTGCACTTACATGAAGGGAGGTGAGTTTATGTACAGTCCTTATCTCGAACGGCACAATCACACGTTCACTGTTGCACTGACCGAACGGCAGTTCCAGTGGCTAAAAGCCTATTGCACCGAACACAAGGTCGCACAGGCAGCAGCCATCCGTGACACATTCTTTGAAGTGCATCCAATCCCGGAGACCAATGAAAACGAAAAATGATACGCTCGCTCAGGTCGGCAAACTTTAGCGAGCGTATCATGAACCACACTGGAACAAGCTGTTCCAGCCTTATTATAGCAGGAATTGGCTTGTTCCGCAAGAACCATAGGAGTTTTTATGGAACAAAAGGTTAAATATGCTATCAATCTTATCAGCGAGAACGGACAGGTTGTCGTTTCCAGCCGCGAAGTCGCGGAGAACTTTGGAAAAGCCCATCGACACGTTTTAGACGCTATCGAGAGCATTTTGAAGGGTATGCCGAAAATTGGGCAGACCCCCATGTTCTACAAAACCGAGTACATCCACGAGCAGAACGGCCAGAGCTACCCCATGTATCTGATGAACCGTGACGGTTTCACCTTGCTGGCTATGGGTTTCACCGGCAAGGAAGCCCTTGAATGGAAGCTCAAGTATATTGATGCTTTCAATCAGATGGAGCAGAAGCTGACCAACCCGGAACCTGAATCTACGGAAATGCTGTTGAGCCGTGCTCTGATCGCCGCTAACAGTGTTATCGACACGGAGCGCAAGAAGGTAAAGGCTCTGGAAGCGGAAAATGCAAAGATGAAGCCCGATTCTGACTATGCAAAGGCTATGCTGCTCTCTGATGAAAGCCTGACTACCACGCAGATCGCCATGAACTACGGCATGAGCGCACGAAAGCTGAACCAGATTCTTAGAGGGCTTGGCATCCAACATACTGTGAACAAACAGTGGATCCCTTATCAGAAGTATCTTGGCAACGGATACGTTGTCGGGCACCCGATCGAGCTGCCGAACGGCAAAACGAAAGAGGTCACCCGCTGGACGAGAGCCGGTCAGAAGTTCATTTACAGCAAGCTTAAAGAAGCAGGCTATCTGCCTGTTGGCGAGCAAATCAGAATGGAGACGTGCTGATGGACTACTCGGAAGAAATGTTTCGGCTACAAGCTGAGAATGAAGAGCGCAAAGCCGTTTTAGAAAAAAGCCATGAAATCCTTAATCAGGCATTAGAAATCATCATGCCAGAGGATAAGCGGTCAAGGGAAGTTGTAAGTGTAGCGCTAGCAACGTCCGTACAGCATTTTTGCGAGGACAGCTATTCAATGGGATACAATGATTGTTTGCTCGACATTCTCATGGAAAAAGAAGAAGTCAGCGCTCCTATCATGTTTCCAACACTTAAATCGTAAATAGCCCATAAGAAAAGCCAGTGGTTAGAGAACATCTAGCCGCTGGCTTTTTGTGTTATGCGTTAATCTTGAATAGCAACCACTTCATAAGAGCTATAACCAGTAAATCCACTCAATGGATAAAGCTCAAACGATGCTGTTTGGCCCGAAGCAAGGCTGTCCATGATGTAAGTATACTCACCGCCAACAGGAACTTCATTGCCTTCGGTGTCTTTCATTTTGTAAAGAACAATGACCTTGACTGCATTGCTTGTAAACTGGCTATTGTTTGTAACCTGTCCAGTGAATCGCAAATCATAGCCGGAACCACGTTTGGAAACATTTGTAACAGCAAGTTCGCCAGCACGAACAATCTGATTGGCAGGGCTTGCTTCGTGAACGTTCCAATTCTCTGCGCTTGTCGTATACTCAATTCTTGTCGGCTTAACACCATCGGAATCAAAAGCGATATAATCGCCATACCAATAAGAATCACCCTCGCCAACCCAGTCCAGCGTTTCAGAATCGGTCTTTAAGACGGAGCCATCTTCGCCGTATACCGTGACATTCAGCGAAACAAAATCAACTGCCCAATCGGTGTTGGGATTTTCAACCAGAACTGCGTAAAACACATAGTATCTCGTTTTGCCGTATTCGTACTTGGTTTCAAGATGGCTATGGGATTCTTTGATCGTTATGGGTTGCACCTGTGTTGCATTGGTCTCTTCCAGCTCAATAGGAGCAGACCATTCATCGGGTTTCGTTGTTGCCATTGCGCTAATAGGCATGGCAAGCATCATAGCCGCTGCTAGAGCCGCCGCAATGATTCTCTTTCTCATTTTTGATTCTTCCTTTCTTTGGCTAAAATTTTATATAACGCTTGAAATACCATGTGCCATAAGATACACACCAAAAACCAAAAAAGCGGCGCCGATAATAACGCCCCATATTGAAGCGGCAATCTTTTCGTTCTTTTCTCTCTTTTCTTTGTTCTTGTCATTCTTTTGGTCCATTACAGATTCCTCCCTTTCAAGGCTTGTAAGGCAAGTATAGCACAGAACACAGACCCTTTGTAGGGGTCTTTTTGTTTTTGCGGCGGAATTTTTAAAATTGGCAATGGGGGTGGGGTGATTTTTAAGCCTTTTTTATTTTTTCGGTGGTGACGGGACTGACCGGGCGGGGCTGGGCGGCTGCTGTATACCCCGCCGGTGCGCCCCTGCCCCATCCAGCGCACCCGGAACGACTGCACATCACAGGCAGCAGGGCAGGCCGTGCCAGATGCAAGGCAGACCACACCGGGCAGATCGTGCCGGTGGCGGAACGCTGGAGGGCGTGGAGTGTGTCCGAAACTGTGCAGATTTGTACACACTCAAACATGAACGATTTTCAACACAAGAATGTGTGCAAAACTATTGACATAAACACAAGAATGTGTTACCATATAGACAACACAAGAACGTGTTACGCCACCACAAAACAGGAGGACAAAAACCATGAAAAAGACCTATAAATGCAGTGACCTCTATACCGCCACATTTGAGAACGGCGCGTTAATGACTGGCACACTTAACCAGCTCTATGAAGCCCAGAACAACCGCAGAATGACCATTAAACCCGTTGTGTGGCTCTGGTGCAGTGACGGCGGCTTGTATATGGTAGATTACATCTTGGAGGGTGCGGGCTGGACACTGGGCGCATTTGACACGCTGGCAGACGCGGAAAAGGCAGTGGCAGCGTTTAACGCACAGCCCGCCGCAGATGTGGCAGCAATGCTCACGGAGGCCGCGCTAAAGCGCTTTACCTGTGAGGTAGAGTGCAAGGCACTGGGCGACGATGGCAAACAATATGATGCTTTTTGGTGCCCCGATTGTGGACAGATCTATTACACCATCCCGGCAAAAGTTAAGGTGCTGGGCTACATCCCGCAGTATAAGGAGGATTAAACGATGATTGTTTTGGATTTTACCCAGTGGGCTGCAATCTGGTACGTTGGCGGCATGATCTCCGGCGCGCTTGTAATGATCGCGTTTTTAAACAGCTGAGGGGGCGCACAAAATGACATACGCGGCAAATAAAAAAGCATATGGCCTGTTAAAATCCCTTGCATATTGGATGGCTGAGATCTCCTATTGTAGGGAAAAAGACCCGGACGACATCGGGTTTTTGGACAAGGCAGACAAAACAATTCATTTTTTGTTTGGTCAGCTTGACCGGGCGGGCGTCCCATTTTGGGCGCAAAACTCAGCGCTTGCGATTGGTGAAAATTGGAGAGAATACGAAAAGCACAGCCTTAGAACGCTATTCAAGAATAAAGGAATTTTGGAGGGCTAAAAAATGACGTTGTTTGAAGAAAAAGTGAACGAATACCGCGAAAACAAGCGGCTGTTAGAAGAGCTTGAAGCAATGAACGAAAGCATTAAAGCAGATATTATCTGCATGATGCAGGGCGCGCCGGAAATGGCGCAAGGCACGGCAAAGGCCATTTACAAGGACGTGCAGAGCGTCCGGCTTGATAGCAAGCTACTCAAGACGCTGCACCCGGATATATATGCAGAGTGCAGCAGTAAAACCACCTACAAGCGTTTTAGCGTGGTATAAGGGGGTGCAAGCTGTGATATTATCCGCACTTCTGTTTTTCTTTTGGTTTTTTTCGGCGCTGTTTAAGGCGTCCAAATGAGAAGCATTTCACCCGGTCAGAAATGGCCGGGCTTTTCTTTTGCCTTGCATCTGACACGGTGCAGGGCTTTTATTTTGCCAAACTGCAATACAGCCACATACAAGCCTTTACAGCGGCTTTTCTGCCGTCCATGCAATTTATACCACAACAACGCCAAAAGCGTTTACAGGGCTTTACAGTGGCGTTCCCGTTGATTTGACCTATTCCAACGAACGCAATACAGCAGCCACACAAGCCGCCTATACGAACCTGCACCCCGCTGGATGGCACACCGTCAAGCGCTGCACCTGCACCGATACCAGATACTACCGCCACACCGGTAGCTGTACAGGTCAACGCAGCCTCCCTATTATAATAAGGTATATAAGGGTGCGCCCTGTTATAGATCCATGCCCGGCGGTGCAGCATAGCGCAGACCATGCCAACCCGGCGGGGTCAGCGTCTCCACCTGTACAGGGTCAGCCCGGCGGCTGTCTCGATTCTTCCCACGCCGAACGGCTTGCGATCTGGCACCGGCTCAGCCCGACACACTCCGCCAGGCGGGGCAGTCCAGCGGCAGGGGGCGCGGCGGGCGGCGCGAAACTATTGGCGGCTACCGCCGCATCTCTTTTCGGGCTTTCGCCCGATAGCTAATAGAGGTCAGCAATAGTCGTAGCGTTCCGGCTGAAATAGTCGTAGCTAATAGTCGTAATTTCTCTCGGTGGATAGTCGTGAAATAGTCGTAAAGTCGTCAGATGGCCAGCTTTTGAAAGTCCTATATATAGTATAGTAACGAGCTGTCAGCTGATAGTCGCAGAGTGATAGTCGTAGCGTTTTCTTGCGAACCATCGTCAAATAGTCGTGTATTTTTTGTGTGAAATAGTCGTTCGCCTTTTAGGAGAAGGGAGATGCAATAGTCGCTAAGTCATCAGACCGCATAAAATTCATAACCCATTACATATATTCACCCATTTATTCACTCGCCAGCCATACCAAATTCGTATGCTAACCGTACTTATTATAATATACGTTCATATATCATAGTAACTATCTAGGGATTATTCTGCTGAAATAGTCGTATCATCTGATTCGGTCTGTTACTTCTCGATTTAATTCCCAGCAACGTACTATGGTATCTTAATTAATTCATAGCATTCTGCTAGGAATAGTCAATGCAACATTTGTACATATTCAACCAACTACAAAATGAAGTCAATCCTCCATGTGAAATAGTCGTAGACTATCCACCAGTCCGAACCTCACGCCAGCTCTCGCCTACGGTTTTCTCTGCTGGCTTTGCAATTTCGCATAACTGTTATTTATTCACTTTTGAACTATCATGGCACACCCGGCTCCGTCAACGCGCGCGCTGGCGCATATAACGCCCGCGGACGCGCTAAACACACAGGGAGGGAAAGGGGGAGCACGGAAGATGTTAGGGGGATTATAGGGGGTAATAGGGGTTGTAGGGGAAAGAGGGGGACAAAAGGGGGGAAGAGGAAACAAGGGGGAAAGGGGACAAAAATTTGAAAGCCATTTCCGAAAGTGATACTCGAAGAGTTTTTCGTTTTAATCAGCCCTGCGATTGGACAAATAGTCGTTGGCATCCGCTCATCTGGCTGCTATCATCGCTGGAAAGGCGTGTAGGAGCCTGTCTGCCGCGTTTTTCTGATTGACCCGATAACTTTCACGCCTGACCCCTTAAAAGCCGTTCTCTACGCTCCTGCATCGGTCTGATTGCATAGCCCAGTCTGCCATATGCCATCAACATCAACGGAGAGCCACCTACAAGCGTCTGTGGCGCGTTTTTGTAATGAAGTCGATAAAGTTATCGCCTAACGTCTAAAACGCCTTAAAATAGGCTTTCTCGTGGAGTTGGCAAAAACAAAAGACTGCCATTGCTGACAGCCCATGTGCTCAATCCATCCAAGTGTACTCTTGGAACCGTTGAATCTGCTTGTTAAACGTGATGGGAAGGTCGCCTATCCCACCTTCCTTGTTCTTGCTTAGCCGGAAGAGGTACTTGTCGGGGTTGTCGCCGGACAGAAGGATGATTGCATCTGCGTCCTGTTCAATCTGTCCGCTCTCTCGCAAGTCGGAGTTAGTAGGCGTTGCTCCGGGCTTGGATGGGTTTCGATTGAGTTGTGCCAGTGCCACCACAACAATGCCTGTGGTCTGTGCCAGTTCGTGCAGGGCAATGGATATGGCCGTAATGGCGGCATATCTGTCCTTTGCGCCTGTTTCGTGGATGAGTTGAAGATAGTCTACGAAGATGACCTGAGCCTTTTTACGGAGAGCCTGCGCCTTCATCCACGCCACGTTCTTTCCGGCAGCGGAGCGGATATATAAGGGCATCTTCATGTTCTTTGCCTGTCCGTCAATCTCATTCAAGCTGACCGCCTTATTTTTCACTGTGTCCAGAGGGCAGTATATTTGATTGGCCATCAGACGTGCGCCCAGCTTGCGTTTGCTGGTTTCCAAGCTGAAATAGTACACGGTGTAGTCCTGCTTTGCCATGCTTGCTGCTATTTGCAAAGACAGGGCTGTCTTGCCCGCAGACGGCCTGCCGCCGATGATGATGAAATCGCCCGGAGAAATGTGCAGCGCTTCATCCAGACGCTCTAGGCCTGTCTTGATATACACAGGCTTTTCGTCCATGTGAAGCACATAGTCGTTCAGCACATCCTCGTATGTCCACGCATCTTCTTCCTCAGCTTTCAGGCTCATTGCTTCGCCCATCTGCTGGTAAATGTCTGATAGATCAGAATAGTCGGTAAGCTCGCTGGTCATCTGAAATGCCAGACCTTGCACACGAGTGAGTGCAGCTTGTTCTCTGATAAGCTGTGTCCAACGCTGCATCTGCTCCCTGTCAATTCGCACACACTCTGATTCACAGGTTTGTACACACGCCAAGAGCGTCTGCGCTACGTCTGGATGCTGCGTGTTTATTTCGACTATATCTATCTTACCCCTAACCGTCCAATAGCCCTGAACAGCTGCAAAAGCGTCTCTCAGCTCAGGTCTGAACAAGTCAAGTTCAAGGTCTGGTATGATTTCATCCACAACGCCCGGATTGCAGAGCATAAGCGCACCGATAAATACCGTTTGAACGTCCATTGTCATAGTCTAGGAAACTCCATCTCCGTACTTTGCTCGTACTGGTCATCCTGTTTCAATGCGTAAATGTCCTGCCACCCGGCATAGATGCTCTGGTCGAGAATGGCTTTCCAATCATGCCGATCAAACTTTTCCAGCTTGTTGCAGAGCATCTGTTTCGCCCGGTCTGTCATAGGTTTTTTGATTCTTGTACGCATCTGTGCGAACTCTCGCAGGGATTCCAGCAGGGCTTTATCGCCATGAGCAAAGTCGGAGAAGATGTCAGGTTTCTTTTTGACTACACTCTCCGGCAAGGTCTTGACGTTCATTTGACTGTCAGTTGATACAATGAGTTCATTGTCATCTGACTTTGAACTCATAGATGAGCTGACCTTCATCTCATTTATGACATGAGGATGAGTTGACTTTCGTGTAGACCATCCTTTTGACGCAATATCGCTTCTTTTCCACTCTTCATCGAGCAGATGTTTAATCAAAATGAAACAAGATTCTGCTTTTTTTGAGTTGAAAGTTGCGCCTTTTTCTTCAAAAACGTATGCACAGATTGCATCGTAGAGTTCCAATTTCTCTTTACTTTTGAGTGTGGAGATGGCTTCAAAGTAGTATCGCTGGAATGTAAAGCTGTCTCGTTTTTTGTCCATGCTCAATCCTCTTTGTAGCGTTTGTTCCATGCTTCGATTGCTTTTTCCTTGCCAAATGTTACAGAAGTGCTCACCCCGCATTTTCCGCAGACTACCCAATTAGCCATGTTAATGTCAAGTGGATGAAGCACTTTTACAGTCGGCGGTTCCGCACCGCAGAACGGGCATCTTTTAAGTTCTTCCATTTTTTACCCTTTCTTCAAGACAAGACGGACTTCCTTGCCCGCACAAATTTTCAGAAAATCATCTTTGGATTTCTCCCTGATTTCATCCTGAATCATGCCGAGCGCAAGCTCATGTGTAAATACAGGTCTGCCTAGCAGATTTTCAATGTACCTGTGAACTTCGTTGAAGTCACACATCAAATATCCAGTGTAAGCTGACACCACAATTTTTTCGTCAAGCGTCATTTCTTGAATCCCTCTCTCGTTCTCGTGATTCGCTTATGCGCCTTTACAAGCCTTTCGCCTTTTCCGTACGCTGGACGGATATGTTTTGCCTTGATGTACCCGCAAGGCGGCTTCGGCCCAAAGTCGAAAAAGCTCAAGTCCATAATGATGATGCCAAACTTCTTGTTCGTCATACTCAATCCTCCTTTGGCTCTTTTGGCGCATACGTCCAGTGCGTTACAATGTACCAATCATCGTGTTCTAATGGGTCGTTAAACTCGTCTCTCCACGCTCGTTTTCCGAATGCTGGCGCATAGAAGCCAAGTCTCATGTACCGTTCATAGTCGTTTTCGTTTTGGTAAATGTGTTTTACCATCAAAATCAGCATCGGAGCATCTGACGGTGGCAACTCATCCCGCACGGAATGCCATACATACTTGTCCATACCTATTACCTCATACCATCGAAAACGCCATCCAATGCGTCACCGTCACATCTTCCGGCAGTCTCTCGCCTATCTCGTCCCAGAACTGACCGTCTGCGTAACAGCCTAGAAAGTACGCTGTTGGCGAAAATCCTTGCAACATTTTTCCATCTTTATCACGCCACATTGTCTTAGTCGCAAGCAACAAAGGCTGCGTCCGCTCTCGTGGCGGTTCGCTTGCCGGATGCCAAAGTGTGTTACTCATAACCTGTTCTCCATCAAAAACCACAGTTCGGGCAGTAGTTGTAGCGGTCTCGATTGTTTCTCGCATGGCAATTACTGCACATGAACCTCGTCTTATCTTCGCCTTGCGCAATCCATTCAGCGGTACGCTCTAAGGCTGTTGGGGCATCTTCCACAACGTCAATGGCATCGCCAATACCGCAAGCACGGCATCTAACTCCATTGTAGCTCTCGCAGCCATCGCAATATGCTTTCTTGATTCTTTCAATAAGTGCGTTTCGTTCAAGGTATTCTGGATAATTAGCCATTGTCTTTCACCTCGATTGTTGGTGCAGTGTCGATGTAATCAAGCACATCATCTAGCACATATCCCATGTAGGCGTACTCAACAGTAAACTCTTGCTCTAATTCCTGCATCCATTCCTCTATGCGTTTGCGTAGTGCATTGGCATCAATCGGTCTGGCTCTCATTGCTCGTCCTTTCTTCAAATCGTGTTATTCACACTTAACCGTAAACGCTAAATATGATTGCAACCCCAACAAGAAAGAAAAGAACATTGACTGCTACAACCGCAATGGCTTTCAAGGTTATGTTGTCTATGTATTTTTCCAAAGTTCTAAGAACTATATATTTTTCGAGCAAATAAATCGGAAAAACGAACACAAAACCAATCATTGTCGTCAAAACAAAACCGAGTACAATTTCAAACAAAGACATTTTTCTTTCTCTTTTCAATCTCCGTGCAAACCGCCTTGTAGAACGCATCCCACGTCTCATAGTCGCAGGAATCGCCAAAGTCAAATCCTGTCCGCTTGCGCTCTGCAATGTCACGTTCAAAGCAATCCAACGTCTTGTCGGTCAGATCCGGCAGAAGCGAGATGATGTATCTGCAAACAAGACTAGGCATATATGACCTTCTGCCCAAGCAATAGCGGACAGCGCAGTTGCAGACCGCTCCGAAGTCGTCATTGGTAGTGTCTACCATGCCTTTCAGTGCATCGTCCTTTAAATCACGTTCCTTACACCCAAGAGAAATTGAAAAGCTACGAAAATCAATATTTGTACATTTTTTACGTCCGCTTTCAATGTCTTGTATGTAACGAACGCTAACACCAATTCGGTCAGAGAGTTCTTTTTGCGTAAGTCCCATCCATTTTCTGCTTGCCTTAATCTTCTCCCCTGCTGTCATCTTTCTTCTCCCATTCTTTACATCCGCGTTCGTCCCACACGAAGTCTGCAACGTGTTTTGACTGGTCGTTCACGCACACGCCCTCCGGCTCTGCGTACCATTTGCAAGAGCCACAGGACGGCTCGGATTTGTTCTTGCAGGATTCTTCCGTGCATCGGATGACCTTGCCAGCAGAGAACTGCTTGATTCCAATGCAAGAGCAATGTTCGGCGGTGCAGTAAACATCCATTATCTCTCCCCTCTCTTTCTCCTTCTGTTGGCATTGAACCGCCCGATCACTCGCTTATACTCCTCATAGCACTCCGGGCACAGGTCGCCTGTGTCCCTGCGCCACGCCCAGCCATTGAAATATTCGTCAGGGTTCATCATTCTGCCGCTCAGAACCGCTCCGCAGCGGTCACACACTCGCTTGTGGTAGATTCCTCTGTCAGTCTGCATTAGTTGTCCTCCCCAACGTCCTTAAACAGGATTTCTTTGTCGGCTTTCCAATCTTTGATTTTGCACGGAATGTCCGTGCCCGGCACGGTCTTTTTCAGACCATCCATCTGCCAGATGTTCCATGAGATGATAGCAGCCATGTTGCGAACCTTCCCAGCGTCAGGCTCTATGCCGAACAGCCACTTAAAGTTTTCTCGCCATGTCAGAAGCATATTTGCTCTTGCAAGCAACAGGCTGTCGCCCTGCCACTCATAGCCGTATGTAGTCGTCGCTGCGTCCTCTGCCACATCGTGCCATGTCCAGACATTCCAATCAAACCAGTTGTTTACACATTTTAGTTTGCGGTCAAACAGTCCTTTTCGCCTTGGTACTGGAATCTTTTTGCCTGTTACCGTGTCGTATCGGTTCACAAGGAATGGTGCTTCTCCGCAGGTGATTTCAAGGACTGTCGAATGGATATACTTGATAGGCTCTTTCTTCATATTGGGCATCGCACCGTTTTCTTCGCCCATGTCTATCATCTTATCGCAGACCCAAGAAGGAGTGAAAACCTCTGCTTTTGCTTTGGTTCTCTTCTTCTGCTCATCCAGACGCTTGAGAACTCGTGGCACTGGCGGGCATTTCTTGATTTGTTCTAACGTGATTTCATCCGAAAAGCCCGCACCCAGTTCAGGCGGTGTCTCTGTCGCCCAGATGATGTTTTTGCCGGTCGTACGGTCTTTCAGCAAGATAAACAGCACCGCTGACAGAATCGGGTCGGAGAAATCAACCAACCGTTGTTTCATTTTCCGCTACCTCTCTGTACTCCACGTCAATCCCCTTCGGCAAAGCCGTCTGGTACTTCTGGGCGAGCTGTTCTGCGCTCTGGGCATCGCCCAACGGCTGTTCAGGCGGCGCAACGGTAACTTCTACGTTGTCACGCATACCAAAGTAGTTCTTGGCTCGGAAAATCCATTCTGCCGGGTTCTCCTGCCCGTACATACCGTTGTACGCCCACATGGACTGCATTTGCAGAATCAGCTTCAAGATGTACTTCTGCTGCAAGCTGTCGTCGCGGCGTTTGCCTGTCATAATCTGTCTCAGGCTAGGCCATTCAATACCCAGCACCAGCGCAATCCATTCGACCACAGGGGAGATTCTGGCTTCGATGCAAGCGTCAAAGAAGAAATCAAGGCGTTGCTGCACTTCAATGGGGTTGTTCATGTCCACGCTCGGAAGGTCGCCAAAATACTTGGCTGCAATCATGCCGATGACCTTCTTGTCCTCTTCACCACCGATTCTTGCCTGCAAATCCCCTGTGTTCATCATCTTCAGCTTTTCGATAGCCAATGCCTGTTGCTCCTTTACCTTCTTACTGACCTGTGATCGGATGCTCTTGTTCTTGTTGAGGTTCTGTATCCGCTTCTTCTCTCGTTCTTTCTCACGCTTCGCAGCGGCTTGCTCTTTCGCCTTTTGCGCTCGTTTCTCACGCTTTTTCTTTTCAGCTTCGGTCAGCGGCGGTCTGCCACGACCACGCTTCGGGGGTGTTGCCATGTGTCAGACCTCCTTTGGCGGTTCTGGAAGATACGCCCAATGAGTTACATCTCCAAATACAATGTACTCGTCGCGCTCTTGCCATAATCCGTCATAAGATAAAAATGCAATTTCAATTCCGAACTTTTTTCTTTTTACGAGAACTTCTTTGTCTTTTTCGGGTAAAACTTTCTTGGCATCAAACCATATATTGGCGGGCTCAGATTTTTCTAACACATTGGCTAAATCTAAAAACACATCTCCAATGCTATTTCTGATTTGTCCTTGTATGTATACGAGGGGGTTTTTGTTATTCAAAAACGACTTCGCTTCATTCTTTTTGTCAGCGCCAACAATTTTCCACGCCACAATGATTGGATCAACATCAACTAGTTTCACACTCTCACCTCTTCATTTTCGTTTCGATTTTATCCAGTTTGGTTGCAATCCACTAGACGGAGCAGCAGTTGTCCAACTGTCGCCACCAAGCGCACTTTTCTTTCTCGCATACGCACCGACCAAGCGGATTACTGGTCATTTTCATCGGGCAATAAAATTCGTTGTCCATGATTTTTCTTAGCCCTCCAACTGGAGATGAGCGTTTACCATCTTGACGGGAAAAAACTCATCTATCTGCAAAAACTCTCCGCTTTTTAAGCTGACACCGCCAGACAATTTACTTACCGAAAGGTTCACGTTAGCTTTCACGAGAATTTCGCCGTTAATCTCAAACACATCTCCATACTCCAGACACCCAAAATTGATTTCTTTTCTCTCAATGTCGCAAATTTCCATCATTTCCACCCCATCACAACAGCCGTACAAACGGCCAAACACACGTTGATGAACACCCAGACGAGCATTGCCTGCCGTTTTTCAAACAGGCTGTCTGCCATGTTCTTGATTGTCCGTTCAGACTGAACTACTACCGCCAGCAGGACTAAGCAGACCAGCCAGCGAGTTACAAATTCAAACATTGTTAGCTCCACCTTTCTCTCAGCTCTTTTTCGACCTGCTCTGACTTTGCGGTAATGTAATCCGCAAACTCGTCAGGTGTCATATCCTCGTTCTTGAACTGCCCAACCATCTCCCAGTACCTGTCACCAATGCGGATGATTTTCTGCACCTGTTCATCGGTTAGGTCTGCATCGCACCGAATGTTCTGAATAAGTGCGCCCCATGTGGCGGCGATGCCATCCAGAGCCATGCGAAAGCCGTATAACTGATTCTGCCGTGCGATTTTGCGGAGGTTGGTCGGCTTGACCTGTTTCCCGCACAGAGGGCAGCTCCCGAATTTATTCATCTGACTGCTCCTTGTTTGGGATGCCGCGGTCAATCAGCGTCATACGGCACGTCCTCCATTCTGAATCCACACATCGGGCAAAATGGCGTTTTGAGACCACACGGGTTCACCTCTCCACATTCCGGATTCGAGCAACGGGTTGCTGGTACACACCATGCGTTTTCCCCTGCACAGCTCACATAGGAGCCGGGAATTTCCTCCCAATGTGCCACCGGTCTCAACGTTTTCGAGCCGATGGTGGGGGCGTTTTCAATATTTTTCTTCATGAGATCAATACCGTCTCGCCAAGCATCGGCTTCTTCTTCACTGTATTGCTTGACTGTCCAATTATTTTGGTCAAGTAGCGCATTTGCATCAATCAATCGCATACCTTTCACTTCTGTTCTCCTTTCAGCCAGTCGTTAAGCTTTGCCATGCAAGAAGGGCAAAGGACAACGGTTTCATCTCTTATCGAGTAAATCCCTTTATCATCGCCAGAAAGGCACTTTACAATAGAATTGCTTTCAAATTTGTCAAGTTCGTCATCAAACGGTGTCATGTATTTCACATCGTTTGAAAGCGGAAACGCTTCACCGCACCTATCGCATACCATTGTCATTTTCTTCATCTTTTTTATCTGCAAAGAAAGATTCGTAGTCAAACCACTTATCATCCAAAATATTTCCGACAATTCTTACAGAACTTCCAAGACCTTTTGTAGCGACACGAACAAACTTGCCTTTCATTTGACCATATTCCTCAACGCCAACCGTGTCCATGATTCGCATGATTGCTTCTATGCCAGAGCCGTATCCCTCAAAGTCTTTGCTTCCAAGATGCCCCTTGCCGAGAACATACCCACCATAGCAAACGCCCCATCCGTGACCATTAAGCTCTAAATCTGAAGTTAAAACTCCGTGGTCTGCCATAGTAAGACAAACGCTTTCAATTTGTGCGTTCTCGATTTTGTAGCCGCTTTCTTCCAGAAGTTCTTTAGTCCATTTTTTCATGTTCTTTCTCCAATCTCTTTAGCAGCCCTTCAACGTCATACCGCCAATGGACACGCAGCCTTTTTGCTTTGACCTCTATCCCTTCTTGTTCTGCCCACTGCCAAGGGATGCTCTTGCGGCTCTCGTTGTATCGGAACGCCATAACCTTGCTGGCAGAGATTGCAAAGGTGCGGTTGACCGCACGGTAATTGACTACCACATGGGCGGTCTGACCGCAGTACCCCATTGCATCCACCATGTCCGTGATGTGCTTTTCCTTTCGGTATTTACACTTTGCCTTGTCGTACTTGCCGAACACCTTTTCCAGAGGGATAGAGGGCGTTTCAATGGTTTTCAGCTCAAACAGGTGGTTCATCGGGTATCGGTACACAAGGAAGTCGCAGATGTTGTCGATGGAAAACGACAGGTTCTCGTTGCCGCCGTAGTAGGTAGCAGCACTGTCCTTCAGCCGATAGCACCACGCATCGGATGGAACAGATGCCTTGAAGTCCGCTTCAAACTGCTTGCCGGTGTTCATAAATCAACCCGTTCATCGTTTTCTTCTCCATGTGTATGGATAAACATAAAGCATTCCTCTCTTAATCATTCTTTCTGTCATCTGTTTTGCCAGCTCAAGGGATGATGCTCTGGGCGCGAAAATCTGTTCCGGGTATTTGATTTCCACCATCAATCCGTTTCGGATAATAGATTTTTCATACGGATATTTGTAACCGTCTTTCAGGATATAGCCAACCATCTTCTTGCCGTTATGTGGTTTGAACCCATACCAAATGCAAGAAAGCGGGCTACTTTCAAACGGAACCAAAATCTGTTTATTTGAATCAATTCTGCAATGGCTGTTCAAAACAGAAGCGATGTGCTTCATCGTTTTCTTCGATGGATTTCTCATCCTCTTTCACCTCTAAATTCACTTCCGAGAAACCGCTTCTTGCCACGTTCCCGATGCTTGTCCTCATAATCACGGTGGTACACGCTCTGGCTGTGGTTCAGCTCATGAACGAACGCCTTGCGTTCCTCAAAGTCTTTCTTCTCTGCCTTATACTTCTCGCAAGTGTCGTGGCAAGCTGTGTAGCGTGATGTGCAGTTGAGACAGCAGGTAATCATTCCAATTCACCCCACTGTTCAGCCATTGCTTTTGCAATGCCTGGAAAAGTTTTGCTTCGCTGTTTCGCTGTTCTGTGGCCACTTTGAGACCATGCGTCTTTTCGTTTCACCGCACGATGATCTGACGACGCGACCCATTTCGACGTAGGTATAACGATATCTGTGGCGAACAGTCCCGGAATATTTTTCAGCCATAAGCACGTCGTTTTCATGTATTCATCTCCGAACATATACGGCTGAATGATCTGGCTGTATTCTGGCAGTCCAAAAATTCGCATTGGTATCGGATTTTCTATTGCTATTTTATCCACCGGGGCATTCCAGAACTTCATGAAAAAATCTCGTGCATCGCATCCATTTTTATATCGCTCTGCTTGAATTTTGCCATCAATCACTAACCTATTTCCGCCTGCTTTTGTCAAATAAGTGCAAGGCGGGTGAGCAATGAGCAAATCCCACTTGCCGACTTCATGTGACACTCCGTCCATCGTAACGATTTGCCTCCCCTCAATGGCCTTGAGCGCATCCCCAAGAATGTGCCACTCAGGATGCCCGCCTGACGGTTCCTGAATGTCGCAGGAGTAGGCTTCGTGACCTTTTGCGCGAAACGCTTTGCACACTTCTTGCGATTCCTCGCAGGCAATCAACACTTTCATCTTTCCAAACGCCCGTCCAGCCAGATAGCGCAGCTCTTATATAAGGTAGGAGATCAGGACTTTGCCGAAGCGAAAGCCTTGCTCATATCAGTGATAATGTCATATCGGTCTTGATATTTGCTGTACACAGTCGTTCCAGTTCCAAGACCAATCTGCGTCTGGTTGATGGAAGCAGGAACTATATAAATGCTTTCCTTCTCTTCGTTTTTTGCAATCAGAAAATAAACATCGCAAGTAGGGAATCGTTTTTCAAGATTAAACGAATAGCAAAAACTCTTATTTGCTCTGCTCGGCCTTGCCGTTTTCACATCAACCTTAACGCTGCCATTAACATAAAGGTCATAGGCGTATCTAGTTGACATTCGCTCAACCGCAAATCCATGCTCTTCCAGCAGTTTTGTAGCAAGGTCTTCGCCATACTTTCCGAATTGCGTTTCGCTTTCTTTCATTTCGATATTAAGGATTTCAGCTATTTTGTAATAGCCACCCGGAAAACGGCGAATTGCATTTGTCAACTTGTCGTTTCCGTAATACTCGCTCAATTCACTTCTTGATGGCATTCTGGTTAAACCAGTGGCAGACATACAGGCTTTCACATACAGCAAGATTTTATCTTGCGTCCAATGCGTTTTTTCTTCCCGATTCATGCGCATCTCCAATCAGAAGGGCAACGAACCATCATCGTCAATCACAGAGAAGTCATCTGCGTTTCCCTGCGAATAGTTCTGTGGTGCATCCTGCGCCCGATCGGCGGGTTTGCTGTCAGACTTGCCACCGCAGAAGTCAACCTTGTTCGCCATGATTTCCGTTGCGGTGCGGTTATTTCCCTGCTTGTCAATATACTTTCGTGTTTGGATGCTGCCAGTCACCAGAATCAGGCTACCCTTCTGGAACCACTTGGAAACGAACAGTGCCGTATTACCAAATGCGGTGCAGTTGAAAAAGTCGGTTTCCTTCTGACCGCCACTCTGACGGTCAGAAGCAATGCTGAACGTGCAAACATCCTTCCCAGACTTCGTGACCTTAGCTTCAGGCGTGTGAACCAGACGCCCCTGAATTGCAATAGAGTTAAGCATTGTTTAGCCCTCCTTCGGCTGTTTCTGGGCACAGTCCCAACACAGGACACGCCCAAAGCGTTTCTTCGTGCTTCTTGCAGTTTCCAGCGGAGTGACGGTGCGATTGTTGTACTGGACAGGCTGCAACTGTTTTCCACAACAAGCGCACGGAGGAATATTTTTTGCATCCGCCTGCTTTTGGACAGGCTTGCTTGCCCTGCTTGTGGTCTGCTTCTGGTACTCGTCCGTGTCAGCGTCCTTCGTATCGTCAATGCAGAACAGACCGTTCAGAGCGTACTTTCTGGCGTAGCTGCTTGCAGTACCGGTAATCTGCGAATCGTCCATACCCTTCTTAAACTCAGGCTCACGAGCGTATGCAGTTACCGTGTAGGTGGCACCATCCTGCGATTCAACTGTTGCGGTGGCTTCGATGTAGTGCCAACTGTCAACAATAACAGGCTTGTCGGAAAGCCGTAGCACAAGGCTATGTGCTTTCAAGATTGGCTTGACCGCTTCGAGAATGTCCTCGCAGGAACGGTACTTGTAACCGCCAAATTTGTTCATCTGCCCTTTGGGGGCTTTCAGCTCTGACTGAACAGCCATCAGAGCTTCATGGATTTTGCTGTTATCCATCAGTTGTTCTCCTTCCTCGCTTCTTTCCTCGCTTTACGGCAAGCCGGGCAACGCTTGGGCAGTGCCATGTTATGCGATTCAAAGAAAATGCGTTCTGCACGAAAAATCTCGAATGCTTTTCCGCAGTCACGACACGTTTTCTCGATGCTTGTGTTCTCGTCCCACGAAGCCCTTCTTGCTGCATCTTCGACAGCAAACGCTTCATTGATTCCGTCATAAGGGCTCCTAACAAGCGTATGCTTCGGTGCGTGACCGTTCTTGCGGAGTGTTTCCTCCAAGTTGTTCCTTTCGCAGCTTGCGCAAAGAGTTTCGGTGCTGTTCTGGAACACCGAAAAAGGCTTATTGCACTTTTCGCAGTGCTTAATTTCTTTCTTGTATTTGCTCATTTCCTTTCTTTGGCTTCATTAGGCTTCATTGTTCTTTCTTCGGCTTAACTCGGCTGTACAAAATTAGCCAGCCATCAGGTCTGACAACTGTGCGCGGAGGTCTTTCAGCTCTGCTTCCCTGTCCTCAATTTCAGACTGCAAGTCCTTAATCGCTGCCAGCCGGTCAGCTTCTTTGGCTTCTGCTTCCTGCTCACGGGTTAGGAAATACACGCCGTCGTCCGGCTCGTTTATTCCTCCAAATCTGTCGAGGTTAATCATTTTTGGGTCTCCCTCTCTTTCGCTGCTCTTTTATTTGCAGTGCACTGTACCACTGGTCTTTGTCGATTTCGATGGTAGACCACCGGTGATTACAGACAAGACACTTTTTTCTGCGAACGATGCTGTCGTGGTCAGACCGGCTGTCAACCGTTGTAATGTTGTCACTACCGCACATCGGGCACTTCATCAAGCATCCCTCCACTCGTTCGTGTGGTTGGCAACACGCTTGATTTTCCGGCGCTCGCGTTCGCTGCGTTCTTCTTCTTCGGCGCTAACAGCCAGCGCACACAGAACGATAGCCGTTGCCAGCAGACCGCAAGATACAATCACCCATCCGAACATCTGTGCGGTGGTCTGGCATCCCTGAATCGCGTCTCCACACCCGACTGCTGCAATTGCCACGACCAGACCGATCATGGACAATGCTGTTCCTTTCAAAATTTTCATTGGTTCTCCTTTTTGCTGCCAAAATTAAAAATCCATCCGGTTGCCATTACAGCGGCTGCCACGATGATCCCCCATGTGCCTTTTGCGCCTACCAGTAGTTCAATGAGATGTACCAGCCACAGGTTCAAAAGGAACGCTGCAAGAATCAACGCCAGAATGATGCCCCAGATTAGGGCGATTTCCACAAGTGCTTTCATTTTTTTCCTTTCGCTTGTTGATGTGTTCCAGCCGCTCTTTCTCCCGGCTGTGCCAGCGGATTTCTCGTTTTCCGTAGTACTTACCGTTCATAGGTCAGCTCTCCTGACGCAAGCATCCGTGATACGTCGCCGTAGTGTTTGCCGAGCTTATCAGCAAGCACTTGAACTTCTCCGATAGACGGAAACGCTTTTGTTTCTCTAGCTCTTGCGTTTTCGTTCTGTAGGCGTTTTTTACGCTTTTTGTCACGTTCCTTGTCCATTTTGTGCTTGCACTCCGAGCAATATCTCTTTGTAGGGTTTACTAAGCCAAGAAATAGACCACAACGCTCGCAATATTTAATCTTCACGCTGCATCTCCTCTTTCATTCTGGCTTCCCGATTGTGGCGCTCAAAGCATTGGTTGATGGACTTCTCCATCCAAAGTACCTTGTTGGCATCGTTTCGGGACACGCCAGCAGCCATTGACAGCTTCAGTCTGCGCTTGCGGCTTTGCGCTTTACGAAATATCATTACCAGCACTCACCAGCCTTAATGTGATAATCTGTTCCATGTTCAGTCCTCCGCTTTCTGGATTTTCTTTGCTTTCAAAAAGAGGTTTACGAAGTAGACTTGGCCGCGACCGGAAATCTTAGGAGTGCGGTTAATGGAAATGTGGTCGCTGTGTTGAATTGTGGTCTCTTTGATTTCAAACAGCCCCATCTCCATACTACGCTGCGTAGGCAAGTTGTAGTCGCTTCGTTTCGGGTCTTTAATGAGGTAGCCGTTCTTTCGCATCCAGTCGAACAAGCGGTTCTGTCCGATGTTAATTCCATTTTGCGAAAGCAGCTTTGCCATCTCACCAACGAGAATGGATTTTTTGCTTGCCGAAACTGCGTCAGCGAAAATCGCTTTCGGCTTCATGGTTTCAATCTGCTTGTCCTTCTCTTCCAGCTCTTCGTGTGCTGCGATCAGCGCAGTTGCAAGGAGCTGTGAGCGGGTAAGCTGCGGCTGTTCGGTCAGCTTCTTCTCCATCTCGTTGAACGCTGCAATGTACTTGAGCTTCCACTCAAGAGCCGCCTTTCCGGTAAAGCCCATAGCCAGCAGGGTGAAACCGTCACGGTTCATCAGGTAAGCCCTCTGTTCCCTGCCGTAGCTGTCCGGCGCTGTGGTTTCAAAGAACATCTCCCCAAAATTGGGGACATCTTTTTTGATTGCATCGATGTCACGTATCACATGATCGTGACGCTTTTCAAAGTTCTCGGCAATCTGGCGGCTGGATGCTACCGGTTCGCCGCTTTGCATGGATAGCACGATCTCTCTCATTTTTGCTCTCTTTCTTTTATAAGCTCATTCAGAGCTTCTTTCACCTTAGCTTCCGCATTTTTAGGCTCACGCTTACCGTTCAGGATTTTCCCCAAGTATTCCGGTGCGCATCCCATTTTTGCAGCAAGCTCTCTGATTTCGATATTGTGAACATGAAGCGTTCCTACAACATCGCCTGTCCACTTAGGAAGCAAATTTTTTCTCCTTTCTTGTTCTAATACTTGAACTTTTTGAAAGAATGTGATAATATTATGGTGTCAAGCAAAAACATTATCGAACGTTCTTCTATTTGTTCAAAGCCTTTAATTTGTTCTACCAATTGAACTCGGTATCTTTATTAAAGCACAAGCAGTAGAACTTTTCAAGTGTTTTTGTTCAAGTGGTAGAACTTTGTCATCTTGTACAAGCACTGGAGGTAAGTTTTGTGTTTTTTGACACTTTCGTAAAACTATGCGAAGAAAAGGGAGTAAAGCCGTCTCGTGCTTTAACCGATGCTGGTGTCCCAAAATCCGCTTATAGTTATTGGAGAACAGAAGCAAGTTTCGGAAACGATGCAAAGCCGACCAATCAGAATGCAGTTAAGTTGGCGCAGTACTTTGGCGTTACTGTAGACTACCTTCTCACTGGCGAACAAAAAGAAAATCCGCCCCAGCAGCCGCAAAGTGAAGTCGATGCAGCAGTGGAGCGGATTAGAAAAAAACTTGAATCTATGCCGAAAGAGCAGCGTGAAGCTCTGATGAACCTGATCGAGAAGATGTGAGGTAAGCCAATGTATTACTTGTTGTGCGGCTGCGCCTTTTGCTTCTGGTTCATGCAGGCCTTGTTAAAAGGCAATGACCGTGTGTTATATGGAAACGGCAGAAAATATCGTTACCGTAAAAGAAAGAATCACTGGTTTTAAGCGAGGTGGAAGATGAAAAAGCACAGCAAAGAAGAGCTTCTTAACGATAAGAGCAGCCACATGGGTGCAAGGTTTATGTACTCATTCGGAATGGCTTTCATTGTGTTTTCCTTTCTTCTCCTGATGTATTCAACCACTGCCTTTATCATTTGTATGGCGGTTGGTCTGTTTTTGTTCTTTAAGGGAAAAAAGGAATACAATCTTTTTATGGAGAAAAATAAGCTAAAGCAGAAAATGTACAAAACGCCTGTAAAAGCAAAGATTGTCGCTTCTGGGGTTAGTAAGAAAGCAGGAAGCGCTGCTGTTCGCACAGCGGTCGGCGGTGCTGTTGGTGGGCTTCCCGGTGCTATTTATGGTTCTGCTACTGCAAAATCTAAAGCCGACGTGACGTTCTATGTCACCTACGAGGATGGGCACACGGCATCCGAAACCGTAAGCGCAAATTCTTCTAGGTTCAATGAGCTGATGAAAGTCTGTGAAGATTGACCCGGTAAACTAAAAACCCCTTGTGCCGGGCTGGTATAGCTCTGCGCAAGGGGTTTTCTGTTATTCCAGGTCTAGGACTTGCTCAGCTGCCGGAATCTTTTCAGGGTGTTCCAACAGCCATGCGATAAACCTGTCAATCTTAGCTCTTTCTTGTTCGCTCATTGCAGCATATCCTCCCGATTGGTAAGTGCAGATGTTCATTTGATACGATTATACATCTTTGCGTTGTATAGTCAATACAATTTTAACAACTTCATAAAAATCGAATGTTTTTTGCGCATCTATCGTTTTTCATCGGGAAAGCCAACGCAACAACGAGCGTCCAATAAAACCACGATGGAATTTGTTTATCCTTTATTTTGCAATGCGTCTTTGAGCATAGAGCGAAAGGGGTTTTCAGGCAACTTGTCCAGCGCATCTGCTTTGACAAGTGCATTTGTGCTGATGCTGTGTGAAACATTGTTTAGCTGCACAATGGCATCGTCTAAGTCCTTCACGGTTGCTCCACGCCGTTCCATTGACTGGAGGAAAGTTTTCACTTCTTCAAGAACGACAGGGTTCTCGGCTTTATAGAATCCATTCGTAAAGTCCATCTTCTTCTCCTTTCACAGTTCCACAAGCTGTCCATCAATGCGTTCGATGTTGTCTGCTGGGTCGCGCCCATCGTCTAAGGCGGCTACGGCACGTTCCAGGATGCCTTTTGCTTCGAGGTAAGCATCTTTATCAGCTTCGTACCCAGAAAGGCTCAGGACAAGCTCCAGCGTCCGTCTGCGGGCGTATGGGACAATCAGAGCATCTACAGTTCGGTTCATTAGCTTTCCTCCCATGGTTCAGGTGTGTGTGGCTGCCCATCGGTAACGCTGGCAGGCATTCCGTCGATGATCGGCATACGTTCATGGTTCCAGATTGCAGTTTCTTTCATTTTGTGTTTCCTTTCTATTTGGAATTTTTTGACAATACAGTTATAACACAGGCTGCTGTTGGTTCTCCATAGCAGCTTTTTCCATTTTTTGGCTTGTCGAATCCGGCAGTTTTGCAGAATTTTGTTGAAAGGGCGTGAATTTATGGATGAATATTTAGTAAGAACGGCCAAAGCATTAGAGATGGCACGGATGCACTCTGGTCTAAGCCAGCAGAAGCTGGCGGCACGGATGGGCATAAATCGTGGCACGGTCGCCAATTGGGAGCAAGGCCTGGCAGCTATTTCCCTGCCAACGGCTATGCGCTGGTTTACCTGCTGTGGTGTATCGGCGGCTCGATACATAGACGCTTGCATTTACCCGGGGCTGCTGGAACATTTGGAAGATGACCTTCCTGGTCTGGAAAAGCGGCAGATTCTCATAGATGCTATGATGGAATGTTCTTCCTACGAAATAGATGCCTTGTTGTACATCCGGTACGGAGATCACGGATCAGACCATATGGGTGTGCTGACGGAGGTTCTGGCAAACCTCCACACACCGTTGAAGGACAGGGTCTCTGTTTGCCGGATGGTATCGGGCAACTACGAGATAGCGCAAGCTACCGGAACAGACCCAGACCCGAATGGAACCGCCCCGAAGATGGAAATTCTCTATCAGGCACAGGACGCTGGAACGGAAGCTGCTATGAAGTCCAACGATTCTTATACCGTGAATCCAAATAATATAACTGGCTGATTGTCGAATTATCGCAGTTTTTGAAGAACATTTTGTCCACTTTTTGTACACCTATCGGGCAAATTTACCTTGTCAATCCGTCCCCCATAAACTGTAAATCGACAACATTCGCGCGGAATAAATAACGAATTATCGTGAATATATAGCTTGCAATTAAGCAGCTCGTCAATCCGTCCCCCATAACACCGGTTGAAAAGTTTTTCATCCACTTTTTGTACACGTTAGATAAGACTAATCATTGCCGGAAAGACTTTATTCAGCAAATGGAAGGTTAAGTTATCCAGAAGCTGGAATGGAAAAACAAAGAAATTGTTGAAAATTATCGTCATCGCCTATTTAACGATGATATTTAATCTCTTGTTTATTTCTTGTTTAATATATAATATGTAGATGGGGGACGAAATGACAAAGCATGGGGGACGTTTTGACAAGTCACGGGGGACATTTTGACGACCCTATGGGGGACAAAAAGACAAGTCATGGGGGACAGAATGTATTGACTTGTCCCCCTGACCTGTGATATACTGCTTTTAGGCTAGAAAAGGAGGCGAACAGATGCCAAAAATATCCGACAACAACCTTGTCGAAAAAAGCAAATCTCTTGTGTGGGCAAAGTTCAGGGACTACACGGCAGGCGAGCTTCGGTTGCTAGAGGTTTACTTGTCAAGAATAAACCCGAGAGACCCAAACAGCAGCCGTGTAGAGTTTACTTTGGCAGAGTACAGAGACCTGCTGGGGTTAAAAAGCCTTGATGCACGAAGGATTGAGCCGCAGATCAAGCACTTTCTAGGTAATACAGTGTCGATTCCCATTGACAAAGAGAAGGGCACGTTTGAGAGCTTTGTCCTTTTCACAAGGGCAAAGCTGGACTATGTGCCGGAAACAAGGTCTTATGTTGTGGCAATCACTTGCAACCCTGACCTTCGCCCTATCTTCTTTGACATCGCAGAAAGCGGCTATGTTCGGTATCGGCTGCGTTACACGTCACGGATGAAATCGCAATACAGCATTCTGCTTTACTCGATTCTTCGGGACTGGATAAACATGGACAGCAAGCCGCATGAAATCAGCCTGAAAAAGCTGAGAGAACAGCTTGGTGCGATGGAAGCAAGCTACGATATTTACAAGAACCTTCGCAAACGAGTGCTTGATGTTGCAGTAGATGAGATCAATGCTGTGTCTGACATTGTAGTGACCTATGAACCGGTTCTTGTGGCACGAAAGGCTGTGGCGGTCAAGTTCAAGCCCAAAATTAAAGCGTCTGAGACGCTGATTGAAGCTCAGGCAAGCGAAGTATCGACCGAACCTCAAAAAGCCGCCAGAAAGCCCCGCAGAAGCGGATACGAGGATTTTGACTGGTCTGTGTGTGACGAGCTGGAAATGCAGGACTGCATTGACGTGGCAAAAGTGGTTGAGAAGTGGATGAAGAAAGAGCATCCCGAAATCAAGCTGCCGAGACGCAGAGAAGCGGTTTACGATACGGTGAAGGCGGCGTATAAGGACATCTTATCCTTGAGCAGAATGCCGTTCCCTGACAGACCTGTTGGCTATTTGATTAGAAGCGTGGACAAGGCGGGCGTTGTGGATAGATATATGCCAGCGTTCTATTCCATTGAAGCGTTGCAAAAGTAGTCAGATGTAGCACATTGAGCAGATGATGCAGAAAGGAGAAAGAATGGGATGGATTAGTGTGAAAGATGAGTTGCCAAATTACATGGAGAATGTAATTGTTTTCACGGAAAATCATATTGACGTTGGACATTTGGCAAGAGGAAGATATGGTTCGTTGTGGTGGGAAAGGGATTCCGTTGATGTATGGAAGGACAACGAGGTTCTAAGAGATGTAACCCATTGGATGCCGCTTCCTGAAGAACCAGAAAAATAAAGAAAGAGTGATAAAATGGCAAAAATCATAGCTGTCGCTAACCAGAAGGGCGGCACAGGAAAGACCACAACAAGCACCTGTCTGGCTGGTGCGTTGCAGTTGCTTGGCAAGAAAGTGTTGCTGGTGGATTGCGATGCTCAGTGCAACGCAACGGACACCTACGGCGCACAGACAGAGGACGTGTGTACTCTGTTCGATGTAATGACCCGGCAAGGTACAGTAGAAGAAGGAATCCAGCACTGCGAAGCCGGTGACATTCTGCCGTCAGACAGCGCATTGAAGGACATCGACGAGCAGCTTGTCCGGGACATTGGTAAGAACTTCCGGCTGCGTGAAGCGCTGGAATCCGTTTCTGCACAGTACGATTACATTGTTCTGGACACTCCCCCGCAGCTCGGTCTTGCGCTTGTGAACGCTCTGATCGCCGCCAACAGCATCATCGTGCCTATTACGGCAGACCGATATGCGCTTGCCGGATTGAGCCAGCTTTCGCAGACTATCGGTGACGTTCGCAGATACTTCAATCCGACTTTGAAGATTGAAGGTCTGCTCCTGAACCAGTACAAGAGCCGTGAGAACCTGTCAAAAGAGGTCGTGGAGCAACTTCCTGTGATTGCACAAAGCATGGGAACAAGACTGTTGGACGTGAAGATTAGACCGTCTATGGGCGTTCGCAAGGCACAGGCAGAGCGTCACAGCCTGTTTAGTGGCGACACAGCAAAGAGCACTAGCGCAGAGGATTTCAAGACGTTGGCGCAGTATCTCGTTGGAGGTGAGGGCTGATGAAGTCAACCAGCAAAAAAACATCCGGCTTGTTGGGCGGGTTTGACTTCCAGCCCGTCAACGATGTTTCTTCTGCAAATGAGGTAGTCACTCTGCCAGAGAATGAACAGTCTAAACAGAATCAGCACAATGAACATATTCGGCAGAGTAGTCAGATGCAGCAGAATGAAGAAGTGCGGCAAACTGAGCGGAATGAACGAAATGAACAGATTAAGCAGATGCAGCAGATTCGTCAGGTTGAAAACATGGAGCAGATGCAACAAACGCCCAAAGAAGACAAACCGAAAGCCTTGAAACAGGCGAAGCGAGTTCAAAAGCACATTGAACAAGGCGAAGTTGCAGAAGCATTGCAGGAAGCGGGCATTATTAAAGAAAAAATTGATGCACCTGTGGATAAACGAAAATCGAGCAGTAAAGGAAAGGAAGATGTAAGAACATCTCGAGTGTCTGTTCCGATGAGTGAGAAAGAGCGTAAGTTCATTTATAGGGAAGCCAGAAAGCATGGGATGTATCTTGGGCAATATGTATATGCTCTCGCAGTTGCGGCAGCAAACGGAAAAATCGTATTGGAGGACGATTTAGATGAATGACTCAAAAAAGAAGCTTGGATATTATTTTGCAAAATACAGATTTGTACTCCAAGATGATAATACTTGTACGGATGTAATTTATTTTGCTCAAAATTTGGAATTGCGTTACACAAGCCCGAAAAAACCAAAAATTGAGACTTTCAAAATAAAGGATTTGGAAAAAATCAAGAAAGATAATTATCGAGGTTTTGAATTTATTCCTGTGACAAATTTTATATTTTTGAAAATAAAAAAAGCATTTATAAAACGAAACACGTATAATGTGAAAATTTTGCCAAATATTACTCAGTATGATATACGAGGAATTGAATCTAAATGGTTTTGCAATTTGCCTAAAAATACACAAATTGAAGAAGTTGTGTATTGGAAAGACTATAGCGGCATGACAACTGTGCATGAGCTTTCGGAAAGGCTGAGGGATAAAGAGTATATAGAATACATGAGAGACCGCTTTATGAAAAAAAACTGAAGATTGAACTAGAAAATTTCTTGGAGGATTGACGATAAAAGTTAAGTTCTATAAGATTTTCAAATAAAATTTATAACGGTATTACGTAAATAATTGAAAAAAGGGAAACTGATATGAGTGACTATTATGTTGAGCGACTGAATAAAGTAAGGAATATGTCGTGTAAGCCAGTAGGGATGTCTCTTGTAAAAGATGGATATGTGTTTGACGAAGATAAATCCGTAAAATGGAATCGTGAACAGGTTTCTAAGAACAATCAGAAATATCAGGACGAAGTGAAAAGGCTTAATCAGGCTAAAATGAAAGCTCGTGAAGAGACTTATACTGCTTTCTATAAAGATATTGCCGATGCGTTAAACAGAGCGATTGGTGGAAAAGAAAAAGTTACTACAGAGCAAGCAAAGGTTGTTTGGAAATATCTTGAAGGACATTTGTCTGACCCGTATGATATTGAAGGTCCCCTGTATGATTTAATTAACATGATTGCAGATTTCGTTGCTGGTGGGCCAGACAATCACTAAGTCGATAAAAGCTGAGTTCTAGGAGGATTGACGTATGATGAGGTCGAAGGAATTTTACGAAGGAAGTATTATCCGCTTACAGAAAATGGTTAAGCGTGGCATTTGCGTTCTTTTGTTCGATGCTTTTGCCGTAGCAGTTCAGATTCCTTTTATCTTTGCGGGGAAATGGGTTGCAGCGCACTTGATTTTGTCCATCGCCGTATCTTTTGCAGCGGGATTTAGCTTTAACACGCTTGTAGATAGCAAAAGACAACTTGATATGTACAAGGCAGATATGGAATTGTACTATAAAAATAAAACAACCCCTGTGTAGTCACAACGACCGCACAGGGGAGAAAGGAAGAATATGAGAGAAAAAAGTTTACTCGAAAGCCTGACTTGCAGAGAAAAAAAATTTGCGGTTGGATTTAGATGTCAATGTTGTGGAACGGTTGCTTGGGTAAAAGGTAAAGACATGAAGATAGAAGAAAAATTCATGGACAGAAAATTCATGGATGGAAGCTATGTTTGGATTTGCCCGATGTGCAAGTTCGGAATGGAAAGCATCACCTTTGCGCCAGTCGAAAATATTTTTGATGAATAACAAAACAAGCCCCTGTACAGCCTTGATGGGTTGCACAGGGGCTTCGTTTTACTTATCAGCAATGCAATCCCAGTAGAGATATGCCTTGCCATCTGTGGCGTCTGCGTCCTCAAGGAACGCCTTTGCCATGTCAGCGTAGAAGCCCGGTGTGTCAACAGACTGGCGCTTTGCGACCTGACAATAATCCGAGTACATCATGTTCATCACAGCCCAGAAATCGTTCGGGTCACAAGTGATATTCCGCTGTTTGGCAACGTCCTGCGTCTGTTCCAGCGTCCAGTGACAGCCCTTCGTGCCGTCAGCGTTCACCATGCTGTCACACCATTCCTCTGCTTCATCGTGGGTGAGGTGCTTGCGTGGCATCTTGATAGAGCGGCTGTCCGCACCGCCATGCTCATACTGCCCAGACCGCTTGTCCCAGTCTCCGTTCTGCGAAAAGCCAATCTGCGGCATCTTGCGCCCATACTCTACGTCAGGGTAGCGGGGGATAGGGTAGGGGTCGATGTAGCGGTTCTCCTCCTGCGGATAGTATGGATAGCGGTCGTTGCCGTTTTCCAGCTTGCGCAGACGGCGTTCCAGCTCACGTTCCCTGCGGTCACGTTCTTCCTCAAGGCGGTCGCGCTCCGGCTCACGGTTTTTGTCGTGGTCACGGAGCATCATCATGCGGCGAAAATTGTTCTTGCCCATAATCTATACCTCCTTAGGAAATGGACGCGGGCGCACCAGCGTGGGAGCGGCAGAAGCAGCCAAGATATTTGAAAGTGCCTGTGCCAGTGGCAGACGTTGCAACGCGGGTAGCGTAGCGGGTGCGAGTGTGGATGCTCTCGGCTGTTGCCTGAGCGCAGTTGCAGTCGGTCAGAGGGTATGCGGTCGTGCCTGCACCTATGGTAATGACCACAGGGGCGTTGATGGTGGTCGTGTCCGGCAAGCTCTGAGCAACGACAATGCAATATTTTTCGCCTGCTGCGTAAGACCCGGCAGGGATGTTGATGGTCAGCGTATCGTCGGCAAACGTGACTGCCTGACTGATGACCAAGTGCGGGCAGAGTTTGCAGCTTGTTTTGCAAGCCATAGTATTTTCCTCCTAAAAAATCAGGGGCAGAGGTGTCTTACCCCTGCCCCGATGGTTCACCCGGTGTTATCGGGGAGTGTATTGGTTAGCAGCAGCCGCAGCAGTTCACGCCCACGTTGGGGTTTGCCACCTGATAAGCGGGAATCGGACGAGGATTGACCCGGTTCAGGATGGTATCGGTCTGCTGGGACATCACAGTGGTCAGAAGCGCATTCTGACGATCCTGAGAAGCGGCGAACTTCAGGCTCTGGTTCTCAGCGGTCAGAGTGGCAATCTTATCCTGCGTGAAGTAGTCCATCATGCTGCGGAAGTTGGCGTTGCAGTTGTCCACGATGGCACGGGCGTTATCTGCGATAGCCTGACGGGTAGCGCAGTCCTGCTGTGCAATGGTGTACTTCAGGTCGCCGATGAGCTGCTTGTTCTCGCAGCAGCAAGATGCAAGCTGCGTCTGGATGGCAGTCTGACCCGCCTGCCGTGCGTTGCCCTCCTGCATGATGGCAAGGCTGATGGCGTTGTCGCCGTTGGACACGCTACGCTCCAGACCGTTCACAAGCTGTGCGTTCTGGTAGCCAAGCTGACAGATCGCCTGATTAGTACCAGCAAAGCCGCCTGCAATGGCAGCGTTGAGGGTGTTCATTTGTGCGAGCTGGTCATAGCCCAGAGAGCAGATACCGCTCTGGATGCCAGCCAGAGAGCGGGAGGTGTCCTGCTGGTAGAAGCCCTCAGACAAAGCCGCACGAGTATCTGCGCCGCCCTGACCGGTTGCACCGGTGCCCACCAGATAGGGGATGTAGCTGTTCATGCCGTTGTCACCGCCGTTCCGGCCGTAGCCGTTTGTACCCCAGCCGAAGATGATGGCGAGGATGATAACCGCCCACAGACCTTCGTTGCCGAAGAATCCGCCGTTGTTATTACCGCCGTCCTGCCCAGCCAGATAGCCAGTTGCAAAATCGTCCATAACAAAACTCCTTTCAGTTTTGCGTTATGCTATCCCACCGCCGTATGCGATGGGCGAAGCCAAACAAAAGCGGTTTTTGTCAAGTCCGCAAAACTGAGAAGCGTTTCGCTTAGAGGGATGCTTATTTTGGGGTTATCAAATCAGCTTGGAGGATTGCTTTTTTCGTCTTCCGGGTCATCCCACTTTTTGCTGGCAGCCCCGAAAATCAAGCCTAGCATCAAAGGAACCCATAGTTTGTCGTTCTCAGACAGATTGTTGAGGTCGAAATCTTTTTCTGGATGGTTGTTTTCAAAATCGTCCATTGCAAAGCCTCCTCACTTCGGAAGCGTCAAATTCAGGACGCTTGCCAGCTGGTTCAGGTCGATGCCACGCTCTTTGGCGAGGTTCTGCGCCATCGTTCGGAGCTGTGCTTCGTTCTTGCCCTGAATCAGGTTCAAGCCCTGCATGATGGGGGCATTCTGCCCGCTCAACTGCTGGATAAGCCCCATCGGGTTCTGCCCGGCGCGAGCCAGATTTGCAAGCTGCATGATAGGGCTGTGCGTAATCATATCAAACGGAGAGGACATTGTTATTCTCCTTTCTTTGCAGCGGCAGCGGGCTTTGAAAAGCTCTTCTGCCACTTTTCCAGTTCATCCAGCCGATGTACAAGGGCGTTGTACTGCTCAATAGGCACATACTGCTGTGTCGGTGCAGCGGTCTGCTGTGCCTGTTGTGCTTGTATCTGCCGCCATGCTTCCGGGCTGTAAAACTCCTGCACATAGGATTCGCAGGTGTCAGGGTTCAGCCGCTTGCAGTAGATCACGCCGCTGCGCAAGTCTGGGCAGTAGGTCGGTCTGCCGTGCAGGTCGGGCGGTATTGCCAAAAATTCTTCTCTGCTGGAAACAGGTCTGCCCAGCAGCCAACCGCCGTCCTGTACTGACTGCTGAACAGGCTGCTGCCCATTCATCGGCTGCGGACGCTGCTGCTGTGCCTGCTGCATCTGCGTGTTCGGCAGGGGAGTGGCAAGACCAACCGTGCCCATACCGCCGTAAGGATTGATAGGCTGCTGTGGAACATAGGACGTTCCGGGTGTCTGGTAATAGCTCATAGTACATCCCTCCTATTGCGCTCAGTGTACCGCACTGGCAAAAAACGAGCGGCAACGAAGGTACAACAAAGGACAAAAATGCTCTATTTTGCCAAAAGAAAAAAAGTGCTCATTGAGCACAAAATTTTACAAATAGGCTTGACTTTTGCGCTCAATGAGCGCATAATAAAGACAGTGAAAGACACCAACACACAACAACCTGGAGGTAAAAAATATGAAGATCCTTAACGCTGAAGAGTTCGCCGCAAAGGTCATGGAGAACGGCACCGAGGTGGAGCCTGACGAATACAAGACCATGGACTGGCAGCAGTGGGAGCCAGACGAAACCGTATGGACGATTTACGCCCACATCGGTTGCGATGGTGAGGTTTTGCACTGCCGTGATCACGCAACGGATACGTTTACAGCGGACATGCACTTGACCAATGAGCAGTCCGAAGCGCTCATGAGCGGCGAACTGGACGACATGGAGAAGGACGTCATCATCAGCGACATCTACCCCCAGTACGTCGAGACGCTCAAAGAGAACGAAGAGTGGATTGACCTGTAAATAAAAAATCCCCTGCCGGATGCTCGCAACATCTGACAGGGGATTTTGTGAAAGACGTACCATGGAGGTACACGAACATATTATCATGCGAAGGAAAGGAAGTCAACCATGTATAGCAAAGCAGAACTTTTTGACATGGCTGCCAAGCAGCCGAAAGAAGTTTTTCTCGGTAACGTCACCCTCAGCATCCCGGACGATGCCGAGGGGAATGTCGATCTGGACGCCGAGACCGCCCGCCTGTCCCATCTCTGGGACGTCTCCCGCATGAGCATGCGGGAAATGGTCAAGGCCTCCGGACGCAGTCAGACCGCATTTGCAAAAGGTGCATGCATTCCGTACCGTACCATGCAGGGCTGGTGCCTGGGCGAGAGGGAGTGCCCGGTGTATGTACGCTTCCTTCTGGCCGAGCACTACGGCCTGATCTGAGGAAAATTTTATGGCAGAAGATTTGACTGGAAAGCATTTTGGAAAGTGGACGGTACTTGCACCGTCTGAAAAGCCGCACTACTACACATGCCAGTGTGAGTGCGGAGTGGTAAAAGACGTGTATGACAGCTCCCTGCGTCTTGGCAAAAGCCGCAGCTGTCTGTCTTGCGCGAATCGAGGGCAAAAGCCAGGCCTGACAAGCGCAAGCCTGAAAAAGGCAAAGGAAAAAGAGGGACACGTCATTAACGGATGGAAAGTATTGGAAGTTTTGCCCGAAAAGAGGTCAGGTTGCTTTCTGTGCCGTGCTATTTGCCCGAAATGTGGGAAGGAAACCACCGTAAAGATCACAAGGCTTTCTCGAATCCAGCATTGCGCAGATTGCAACAGGGACATCGGAGAAAAAAACGGGGCAATTCACAGTACGGTTTACGCGGGTGGCTCTTCCCTTATGTCGATTCGCACAAGGGCGGTTGGAGGCCATATCAATAAAAATTCCACTTCTGGCGCAAATGGTGTGTGTAAAGACTGCCACGGTCGATGGCGTGCATATATCAATTTCCAACGCAAGCAATATCATCTCGGAAGCTATGACACGATCGAAAAAGCCACTGCGGCCCGCAAAGAGGCCGAAGCACTGATCTATGCCCCATACCTCAAAGAGCACGAAGGCTGGGAAGAAGAACTTTCCAGCAGGCTTGAGGAATTGAAGAAAAAGTAAAAAATCCCCCGGTGTTCCGTTTGGAGCATCGGGAGATTTCTGCGTCTCCCACATGGTACGCACTGCAAGTAGGCGGGCGGGAGACTGTTCAGCGCCGAATCTGGCGACTGCTTTTTTAATTCTCCGTTGAGCACGGAGTTGGCTCTTGAATGACCCGCCATGATACGCATTGTTAAGAGGCTCGGCGGGTTCTATTTGGTATATTATACCACAAATCGTGCAAAAAGAAAAGCCAGCGGGTAAACGTTCTTCCGCTGGCTCTCTGTACACATTTCTCCGAAGTGTGTGTACTCTACTTCGGACGGTATAAACAGTATATCACACATTCAGCATTTTTTCAATGCCTTTCAGCCGGTAGCCTACCGCCGTCCGGCTGTAATGGGTCTGTGCCGCAATGTCCGGCAGTGGAAGCCGCTCAACGTACCGCAGTAAGGCTATCTTACGGTCTACCCTCCCAAGCGGTGCACTTTTGATAGCGGCGGTCAACCTCTGTCGGTCAAGTCCTTGCAGCGCAGCGGGCAGCACTACGCGAGCCGCCGCCACAGGCAGCACCGAGCCAGAAGGGCTGCGGCAGCTGTCCGGCGTTGCGCACCATATTGCCAAGCACGGTAAAACGGTGACGTTTTGTCACCATTTTCGTGATGTCACGAAATTGCTCTTGTGCGGCGTACATTTTGTTGGTGTCAACAAAATGCTCGTATGTAGTGCTTGCCATGATATCCTCCTTACAGTGTGATTTCCTCAGCGTTCGCCTTGTCCTCAGCGTCCGCCTTGTCTTCTGCGTCCAGCGCGTCATAGTACGCCTGTGCCAGCTGCTCCACCTCTGCGATGTCATCTGCGGTCAGCAGTCCGTTGTCGTAGTGCATATATGCTTTATCCAGCCAGAACGCAACATCGCGGCCAGCGGCGATTTCACGCTTGATGGAGCGCAGGGTCAGGTCGTGCCGGGCTTTGCTTTTGATTGCCATGTGTGCCTCCTTATGTGTTGGTCATGGACGCTACTGCGTCCTCCAGCTTTTTGATTGCGATGTTTACATCCCTCTGATACACCAGCTTTACTCCCGCGCCGTCACTGGCCTGCACCACCGTGTCAGGGCCGTAGGCGGTGAGGGCTTTATAGGCGGCAATTTCGGCAGGGGTGAGCGGAGTTTCGATGGGGGTGGCAAGGGCGTAGTAGACGAGTACGTCGTTGCGTGAAAGCCATGCGTTCATACCGTCAACTGTGTTAGCAGTCTCTTGCTTGATACGTAAAAAACATACTCCTGGTGCATTTATAAGCATTCCCTCTTTTGAAGTGTTCGCAATTAGAGAATTTTGCGGAGCAAAACGATTAACTAAAAATAATTTCTGATTGTTACTCGTGAATGCATCGGAAAACTTGCGTGGAGCAATGAAGTTGGCAATTCCATAGCTGTTGATGGACTGCAACGTCTCTACTTCTATCAGCTTATAGGTGTTCACCTTCTGCACCTTCACCCCTCTCTCCAAGTCCACCTCGTCGCACACCCACTGTTGGCCGCTTTGGTCAGTGTAGTTGCCACCAGAGGTGACAGGGATGCCGGGTAGGCCGTTGGGCGTGGGCAGCGTGAGGAGCTGCCCACGGTAAGGTTCGTAGGTGGTTGCGGTCGAACCGAGTTCGAGCTGATACCAATAAGCCTTAAAGCTTGAGATTAACGTGTCACCCGTGTTATTAAGCAGAATTAACGCTTTTCCGTCAGAACCAGCTGTAAGAGTGACGGGCTTTCCTTGCATAACACCGTTTTTAGCCGAGTTTGCTTCTTCGCTTGGGCGTAAAAAGAATAAAAAAGCGCCGCCGTCACTACGATTTGGCAGGTTGGATGATACTGTGTAAGTTTTGTTCTGGGCAAGACCAAGCTCTATGGTCAGCTGCTTTATCTGACTTGGTATAATACCATCATCCAGCAGATTCTTCCCCGTCACCTTCACCGCCACGCTCCCGCCGTCACCTGCGCTCACGATAGGCACAGGTGCATCCGGAGCGGGTGTACCGTCCTGCGTGCTCTTGCCGTACACGGTCAGGCCGCACAGGGGCGCAGAGAAAGCATCGTCAACAGCGATGGGATTGCCTGTCTCCGTGCCCACAAGGATGTTCTGCCGCGCCTTGACTGCGCTGATTGCGTCGCCTGTAGCTTTTGCGTCTGCTGCCTTGCCGCTCTGACTCAGGGTGGCATCCACGGTGGCGTCTTTGCCGGGTGCGCCAGCAGGGCCCACCTCACCGGTCTCGCCCTTCTCGCCCTGCGGCCCCTGTTCACCACGAGGGCCAGTTTCACCCTGCGGGCCAGTGGCTCCGGTAGCGCCTGTGGGTCCTTGAGGCCCCTGCTCACCCTGCGGGCCGACCGGTCCGGTAGCTCCCGGCTCCCCCTTAAATTCCCCGGACGCAATGCCGTCCTTGAGCTCCTGCAAGCTCTCGGCGGCTTTTTTCTGTGCGTCACCGGCAGCTTTCTCGCTGGCAGCGGCAGCTTTCTCGCTGGCAGCGGCCTTTTGTGCGGCTTCTTCTGCCTGCTGCGCGGCGGTCTGCGCATCGGTCTTGGCCTGCTCTGCGGCGGCGGCATCGGTGTGCACGGCCCCCACCAGCTCCTGCCAGGCAGGTGTGCCAGGCTCCGGTTCTGTGCCATCCTCCGTGCCGGAGTTGGCGGCCACACGGTAGCGCAGATCTGCGCTGGTCACCGTGCGGGTGCCGTCACTACCCTCAAAGGTGACGCACCCGCTTCCGGGCTGGGCTGTCACGCTGGCAGGCACGCCCACCAGGCCGTCCACCACCAGGGAGGAGGTCGGGTCTTTGCCGTCCGGGACGTGCCAAAAAGCTCGGATGATCAGCCCTTCCCACTCGCCGGACACATTGACATGCAGCCGGTACACGCCCCGGTTCTTGGTGTAACCAAAGCGCACCAGCTGCTCATAGCCCGGCACTTTGACGACGCCATTGGATGCGAGAGATACGCTTTGCTCAATCATGCTTTACTCCTTGTTGATGGTAGGCTTCTTTTCTGCCAGTGCCTTCTTCATCAGGCTTACGGCCTTTTCAATCACTGCGTCAAGCACTTCATCCGTGATGATAGGCTTCAGCCATGCAGGGCAGGCCGCACGCAGCGCGTCAAAGACCTGCGCCTTTTTCTTGGCACCCTGACCGCTGCCCATGATGCTGTCCTCGGCCTTGCATACGAGGTCATAGGCCAGATCTTTGACCAGCTGCTTATAGCCCATGCGGATAGCGCCGACAGCCAAAGCCGCAAAGCCGACGATGATGAGAGCGATTGCGACGGGGGTTGGGATGAAATTAAGAATTGCTGCCATGTTTCGTTACTCCTTCTGTCAAATAGTTGTCAATGTCGGCCTTGCTTTTCTGCATGGCCTGAACGTTATTTCCGGTGAGCTGCGCTTCCAGCAAGGCACGCACGGCCTGCAGGGTCAGGCGGTTCACTTCGTCGATGTCTCCAAAACGGCTCAAATCGCGGGAAAGTGCCGCTGTGTGCTGGGTATAGCCGGTTTCCAGTGCGCCAACGCGCCGGTCAAGGTCGTCAAGGCGCTTGTTTTGCGCCTCGTCCGGCGCTCCGGCCTTTTTGATGTACTTGTGGATGATTTCCAGCACCTTGTCCACCGTGATAGCGCCAGCGCACACGCTGCCAAGGATGCTAACCACCCACAAGATTGCCTGCTCTTTGGTCATGCACCCTCCCGGAGACGGGTCAGGCCCTTCTTGCAGATGATGCTGGTATAGTCCTTGTAAGCAATGGACAGGTCAACATTGCCCGCAACGCCCGGCACGCTGCCGGAGCTGGTATGCTGCCACATTCCATAGGGGTATACCGTGGCAGGCTTCTGGCTACGGTAGGCAGCCAGCCACACATCATAGGGCTTGAGCGCCGCGCCGGTCATGTAAAGGTGCTTGTCTGCATAGCTCAGGTAGGTGTACAAGATAGAGTAAAATCCCCAGTCCTGCACCGTTTTCAGCTCGTAAGCAGTCAGGTCGGTCAGCGCCTCTTTGCTAAGCTTCGCGGGCAGCGCGTCCTCGACGTCCACAGCCACCGGCAGGCGCAGCGTCTTGCAGATCAGGGCGCTTTTCAGCAGGGCCAGCTCCTTGTCAGCTTCTGCCCGGCTGACGGACTTGAAATAGCCATACACGCCTACCGGGATGCCAAGCCGAGTGCACTCTGCATAGTTGCGCTCAAAGGTCGGGTCAAGATACGGCTTGCTGGGTGCGCCTGTCTTGCTGTTGCCCATTGCCCGCAGCATCACGCCGTCAATTTTTCCGCTGGCCTTGACCTTGTCCCAGTCGATGTTGCCCTGCCAGCGGGAAACGTCCATGATTGTTTTACTCATTTAAGCCTCCTTGTTCTTATTGCCGGTCTTGTCCTCCAGCAGCTCGATCAGCTCCTTATACTCGGCATCGGTGATGCGGCCAATGGCGTAGAAAACGTCCAGCTTGTCCGCAAGACCAGCGGTCTGTCCGCGCTCGATCAGGCGTTTACAGATACGATACAACATAGTTTTTACCTCCTTATGTGGTTCTTGTATCAGTGGTGGTGTCGTCGGTCAGTCCCAGCTCCAGCAGGGCGACGCGGTACTCCTGATCTACCGCCAGGGCGTCCGTGTCCGCCTGCGCGGACTGCGTCTCGGTCAGCAGCTCTGCCAAGGTGGGGTAGTGGTAGCCGGAGAGCCAGATGTCTACGGTGTAACCGCCGGTATTTATGTCCGACCCTGCCAATTCAAAGTGCAGGGTCCCGTCCGGTCGGAAAGTCGTGTTGGATGCA
>ERZ791809.174-NODE-174-length-55789-cov-3.857986_pt1 | contig 55789 bp, 49 predicted proteins | sample MGYA00509946_ERZ791809 | MGnify/ENA primary metagenome ERZ791809 (study PRJEB30046, sample SAMN00791993) | human gut metagenome | study: EMG produced TPA metagenomics assembly of the A metagenome-wide association study of gut microbiota in type 2...
AAGTAGGTCATCTTGCAGTTTTTACCGCTATTGTGTGAATTGTGCCAATTATTTGCGCAATTTTTATTTTCGCTAGTGTTGCTCCACCATACGCGTGTCCCTTTGTAACTTTTGCCATCTCGTGCGCCGGAATGCTATCGATATGCATTTTACGTCTATACAACTCAGTCATTCTTACCACATTTAATGGTTCTGTATTTAGTGTTGCCGCCCTTCGGTAAAACGTCAGATTTTTAACACTGCTCAACTCATGCATATTTTCATAAGAACCTGTGCACATGAAATACACGGGATAACCTGCTCTCAACCATCTTCCATATTCAGAAATAAACTTTACCATTTGCGGAGATTTTGATACATCGTCAATTGCAATTAAAATTTTCTTTTGCTGAACCTGTTGGATCATCCCTTCCACTTCTACACAAATGTCCCAGAACATCCTGTCTTTTCCACAATTTCATCTACGTTTTCCGTAATAATATAAGTATCTTCCGGTACTTGGGCAGCAGTAACTGTAAATGGATTGCATGTATTCTGCATTTATCTCCCCCCTATCATTTTCCACGCCTCATCATCAATTTCCCCATCCCGAAACAATTTTCTCTTATCACGTTCTGTTATCTTTCGAATGACGCGACATGGGTTGCCTGCTGCCACTGACCAGTCAGGAATATCTTTTGTAACAACACTTCCTGCTCCGATGACTACATTATTCCCTATATGAACACCAGGACACACCACTGTATTGCCTCCCAGCCAGACATTGTCACCGATAATAACTTCTTTTCCATATTCAAAAGCAGAATTTCGCGTATCCGGATAAACTGGATGTCCTGCCGTATAAATCGCAACATTCGGAGCCATAAAACAATAATCTCCAATTTTTACTTTTGCAACATCTATGATCGTACAATTATAATTGGCAAAAAAATTTCTTCCTACCTCAATATTGAACCCATAATCACAGTAAAAGGGCGGATTGATCCACGCATCGTCTGATTTACCCAAAAGTTCTTTTACAATCTCTGCAATTCCCGCAAAATCTGAGCGATCTGCAAAATTCAATTTTTGCAAAATCTTTCTGCATTTTATCTGTTCTGCCATAACAGCTTCGTCCGCAACATATGCAAGGTGCATGTCTCTTCTCAATTTCATATCCATGTTCCGTCTCCTCCTGTTTCACATTACCGGCAATACGCTGCCAGAAAAAGTTTTTTCACTTATTTATGATGTTTTATACAAAAATAAACTTTTCCAATTGATTTTTATACCAAAATTAATCATAATTATATAACAATCGTTCGCAAAGGAGTTTATTTTTTTATGGAAACTTGTCAAAATCTCATTATAAATTCAGATGCATCTGAAAACGTTGCTTACAACCATCCTGACTTTCCTGCCTATATAAAAAAAAGACAGCTTTCAAGCTATTCTGATTTTCGTGCGGTCAGCCACTGGCATGACGACTTGGAGTTTATTCTGATTTTAGATGGGACGATGGTCTACAATGTAAACGGAGAAAAAATCCCTCTGCAAACAGGTGAAGGTTTATTTGTCAACAGCCGCTGCCTGCATTATGGTTATTCTGGTGCACATACAGAATGTTACTTTCTCTGTCTCCTGTTATCTCCGGCACTTCTTTCTGCGAATACATATTTTAACCAGTATTTTTTTAATCCCTTATTGCAAAATGTTCATTTTCCTTATGTAAAATTGAGTCCAACAGTTCAATGGCAGAACCTTATTCTTCATGATCTGGAAATACTCTACGACAGTAATTCAGAAAAAATACAGGCTTTTATCGTGCTGGAAAAATTTGCCCACATCTGTAGATTACTCTATGAAAATATGAATCATTTTCCAGACCACGATAAAAACACTGCCGATCTTATGTCTCTGACTGCAATGATCGGATATGTTCAAAAAAATTATGCAAACAAAATATTGCTGAAAAATATTTCATCTGCCGGAAATTGCTGCAAAACAAAATGCACTTCACTTTTCCAAAAATATCTGTCCACTTCGCCTATGCTATACCTGAGCCACTATCGTTTAGGAAAATCCATTTTTCTTCTTCAAACCACGACCATGACGATTACAGAGATAGCATATGCCTGTGGCTTTTCCAATACCAGCTACTTTTGCGAACTATTTCGGGAATATTACAATACCACACCAGGTCAATACCGAAAAAGCATGCCGCCAACAATATGACACACAAACAAGACTTACTTGTCACAGAAGCAGATATACTCCTTCTCATAGTTTCCCCACCATGTTGTGCGTCCTCTTCCGCCTGCTTTTTCACTCGGCAGAAAATAAATTGTAGAAAATAGAATTTCTTCCGCATTTTACAATTATTTTCAGAAGTTTATCATCAAGTGGAAATACAATATCCTCATCTAAGTCTTCCGGCATCATCAGGTTCAAATATGTCTTTTCTGCATCTGTGAGAACCTCATCCACCATCTCACGGGAATCCAGATCCAGTCTGTAATAATAGAAATCGGCAAATGCCTTATTATTTCCATATTCTTTTTTCAGATTTTTAAAATGCGCCAGTGCACGTTTTTCATCCATCACCAGTTTAATATCTTTATAGTTCCGAAAACCCTCTGTAATTTTATCAAAATAAATTGCTCCCTGTTCCTGTAATTCTGCAGTCGTCATCACAAGTCCTCCTACCATTCACTTATACTATTATGGAAACAAACTTTTATATGCATGATCAGCACCAATGCTTCACCATGTCCCTCCAGTTTCTTCTATATATAAAATATAAAGCAATTTTCCACTAAAAACTGCATAACCCAAAAGAAAAAAGAGATGAAATTGCTTCCACCTCTTTATTCTACAATATTTTACTCATTTTATATACTATTTTTCGTAACAAAACTCTGGAAAATATCATTTGTGTTTTTTACAATGATATAAAACACATTCGATATCTTTGTATCAATCATGGAATGCCCACACTTTGTTTTAATTATAAAAATACACTCCGTTGAAACACCTATCATTCATTCGTATTCAAATTCAAGAATGCTCCGGCATTCTTGTTGCGAGGTGCGCGTCATGCAATTGCATGACATACTTCAACTGCGCACCTCTGTAATCCTGCCGGAGGCTATATCAGATGGGGGATTGGCTCCCACCACTGATACTAACTTGTTTCTCACCACCTATAGAGGTGGGAGTCATCTCCCATCTGATATACTTCTCAATAGCATGTGCCACACCACATTCTTCATTCGTGAGGGTAATAACATCCGATATTGCTTTAATTTCCTTCGATGCATTTCCCATAGCAACGCCAAGTCCTGCTGCCATCAGCATTTCTGCATCGTTTCCACTGTCGCCCACTGCCATTGTTTCTTCTATAGAAATGCCAAGTTCTTTTGCAATGAAACGAAGTCCCAACCCCTTGTTGACATTTGCGGCTGTGAACTCAATATTGTGGAAACCACCGTCTACCACGCAGATATCCGGGCAGGCTGTCAACAGATTCCATATCTCGTCACGGTGTAAAAAGGTGCCGTCTGCTGCCGGGATAAAATTCAGTGTCACTTTCTGGATTTTGGCTTTTCCACTTTTTACATAGGAAAGTAAATCCGGTAATTCATGACGTCCTTCCAGGAAATGATTCACAATGTGCTCCGGAAGTCCCAGTCTCCACACATAATCGTACACCGAAACCGGGGTATAGTTATGTCCGTCGATAAACACTGTCATATAAACTTCTCTCTGAAGGATAAATTCAAAAATAGAAAGTAACTTTTCTGCCGGAAGACAATGCTCATCCAGACAGATTCTGTCTGCCGTACGATAAACAGCAGCTCCGTTTGTTGTGATCAGATATGGCATTGCCACTTCTTTTAACTGGTCGTGTGGTACACCGTCATAGTCTCTGCCGGAAGCGACCACTACGGTCACACCAGCTTCCTGTGCCTTTTGAATGGCACGGATATTTTTCTCCGGGATCTGTCCCGCATTGTCAAACAGCGTTCCATCTACGTCCAGTGCCAGAAGTTTGATTTTGTTATTTAATTTCATATACATATGCTCCGTATGGTTTTAATTCGATAGCATCCGCATACTGCTGCGGTGCATCGTCATAATTGGAGATGAGCAATGTTCCCTGTGTGGCTTCCACAAAATCGCCCACCGGATAATCGATGGTTTCTTTTGTAAAGTTACAGATCACCAGTAATGTCTCATCCTCATTTTTTCGTAGTCGTAGATAAGTATATACCTTTTCATTGTCCGCGTCCAGAAGTTTGTATACGCCGTCTGTGATCACCGGCACTTCGTGACGCAATTGCACTAACTTCTTATAATAGAAGAAAACCGATTCCGGATCTTTGACTGCAGCCTCTGCATTGATGGTTTTGTAGTTGTCATTTACGGCAATCCACGGCTCTCCATCCGTAAATCCGGCATTTTTTTCGGTGTTCCACTGCATCGGAGTTCTGGAATTGTCTCTGGGCTTCTGCTTTTTCAAGCTGGATCTTGAAGTATCCGATTGCTGCCGCAAAACCATTGTCTCCCAGACAATGTGCGCCCTCGCGGAGCATTTATCTCAGTCGGAGATTGAACTCCCACTGAGAAATACTTGTTACTACTCACCACTTGCAGAAGTGGGAGTCTCAACTCAGACTGAGATCAAAATATTCTGTAACCAAATCATAACTTTTTACCTCAACCTTTCTCTTGCAGGTCATCTACTACCATAAAACGTTTTCTCTTTCTTGAACAAAAGTTCAAGAAGTATCACCTGAAAACAGGCATTTTTGCAAAATTGGTATCGTTTTGAATTTTGTCAAAACCATACAATTCAGGGTAGTTACCTTTTGGTACTGTTACACAAGAAGAAAACTTTTTTACTTATTTTCACATGCCTTTTGGCTTTCTATTTTTTCATTCTTTTCTAAACAAGTTCCTTTTCATCGTTTCTGCTTTCACTAAATATATTTTTCAATTTTTCCATGATTTTTATTGACATACCACCAATTTCCGCGCTAGAATAAATAGTAACTATAAGCAGTGCCAGTTACATAAAATTCAAAGCGAAAATCTATTTTCACTCTTGTATTTGTTGTAGAATGTTGCACTGCATTTTTCATGTCTTACTATTGGAGGTTATATCAACTATGAAATATGACGTTATTATCATTGGTGCCGGTCCTGGCGGTATTTTTTCTGCTTACGAACTGATCCACCAGAATAAAGATTTAAAGATTGCCGTTTTTGAGGAAGGCTATTCGTTAGAGAAACGCCACTGTCCGATCGACGGCAAGAAAGTTCCATCCTGTATCAAATGTCCGACTTGCGCGATCATGAGTGGTTTCGGCGGTGCCGGTGCTTTTTCTGATGGAAAATACAATATCACAAACGACTTTGGCGGTACTTTATTTGAATATATCGGCAAAGAAGAAGCACTGGATCTGATGCGCTATGTGGATGAGATCAACGTGACACACGGCGGTGAAGATACAAAACTGTACTCTACCGCTGGTACACATTTCAAAAAAATCTGCATGCAGAATAAACTGAAACTTCTGGATGCATCCGTTCGTCACCTTGGAACCGATATCAACTACGTTGTTCTGGAGAACATTTATAATGAACTGAAAACTCAGGTTGATTTCTTCTTCCAGACACCGGTTACAAAAGTTGAGTGTTTAGAAGGTGACAATTATCGCGTATATTATGGAGATACTTCTGCCGACTGCAGCAAATGTATCGTTTCCGTTGGTCGTATCGGAAGTAAATGGATGGAGAGCATTTGTAAGGAACTGAACATCCCGACAAAATCCAACCGTGTGGATATCGGTGTCCGCGTGGAGCTTCCGGCTGTGATCTTCTCTCATCTGACCGATGAGCTGTATGAGAGCAAAATTGTTTACCGTACAGAAAAATTCGAAGATAACGTGCGTACGTTCTGTATGAACCCATATGGAATCGTTGTAAATGAGAATACAAACGGTATCGTTACTGTAAACGGACACAGTTACGAAGATCCGGCTCAGCAGACAGAGAACACAAACTTTGCACTTCTGGTTGCAAAACATTTCTCTGAGCCGTTCAAAGACAGTAACGGATATGGCGAAAGCATTGCAAGACTGTCCAACATGCTTGGCGGCGGTGTCATCGTACAGCGTTTCGGTGATTTAGTCCGCGGACGTCGTAGTACCGTAAAACGTATCGAAGAAGGTCTGGTTCGTCCTACCCTCTCCGCGACTCCGGGTGACTTAAGTCTGGTACTTCCAAAACGTATCCTGGACGGCATCATGGAAATGATCTATGCTCTGGACAAAATCGCACCGGGTACTGCAAATGATGACACCCTGCTCTACGGCGTAGAAGTAAAATTCTACAACATGGAAGTAGAACTGGATGAGCATCTGGAAAGCTGCCACAAAGGTCTCTACATCATCGGTGACGGCAGCGGCGTGACACATTCCCTGTCCCATGCATCTGCCAGCGGTGTCTATGTAGCAAGACATATCTGTGAAAATATGTAAATCCTATCAAAAATAAATACAAACGGATTTTTTCAGAATATTCCGATTGTACGCAAAAATCTCATCCCACAGGATCAATTTCCTGCAGGATGAGATTTTTTATTACTGCTCCTTTGTATTCGAATGTCTCAATTTATAGATTGTCTCTACCAAAGACTCCATTTTCAACGGTTTAGACAGATGTTCGTTCATTCCTGCCTTTTTGCTCATCTCAATATCATCAAAAAAGGCATTTGCTGTCATTGCAACAATTGGAACCGTCTGTGCATCTGTTCTGTCTAACTCACGGATTCTCCTTGCTGCTTCCAGTCCATCCATAACAGGCATCATGATATCCATCAGGATCAGGTCAACGCTTCCCGGCTCAGAAGAAGCAAAATCATCCAACGCTTCCTTTCCGTTCCATGCTTTACACACCTTTGCTCCCTGTTCTGTCAGCATAAACTCTGCAATTTCCATATTCAACTCATTATCTTCTGCCAATAAAATCCTTGTTCCGGAAAGCAGTTTCTTACTCAGATCCAGTTTTGGCATCTCATCCTGTACTTCGGTCTGATCAATTTCAAACGGAATTTTAACGGTAAATGTAGATCCCACATTTACCGTACTTTCCACAGAAATCGTACCGCCCATTTCTTCGATCAGTTCCTTTACGATTGCCATACCTAGTCCGGTTCCACGGTACTGTGTTCTGGCATCATTTTTTTCCTGTGTAAATGGCTCAAATAACTGTGTCTCCACAAATTCTTTGCTCATGCCCACACCGGTATCTGATATTTTAAATAAAAACCATGCCGCATTTCCTTCGTTAGACAGTTCTTCGGAATAAATGTCAATTCTTCCACCCGGTTTGTTGTATTTTACCGCATTGCTGAACAGATTCAATAAAATCTGACGAAAATGTATCGGGCTGCCAAGCAGACGGGTATGCTCCATCGGTCCACGCACAGACTGGCATACAATGTTCATCTGCTCGATCTGCGTCTCTACCAGCGTGGATACCACATGAAGCACATCATCCAACACAAACGGTACATGCTCCAGTTCAATATAACCTGCCTCCAGTTTGCTCATATCCAGCACATCATTGATCAAAAGCAGCAGATGTTCTGCGGACACATTTATTTTTTCCAGACATTCATCCACTTTTGCCTGATCCTCACGGTTATGACGGATCATCTCCAGCATTCCCATTACACCGTTGATCGGTGTGCGGATATCGTGACTCATCCGGCTTAAGAATGCCGTCTTTGCCTGATTTGCAGCTTCTGCTTCCTCATAAGCCACCCGGAGATCTTCCATTTCCTTTTGCTCCTGCGCATGAAGTTCTGTCACATTTCGCAACAGAACGATTCCATGCACGGCATCCACTTCACTGTCACTTACCACATCGTAAATACGATTTTCTGACATCAACACCGTCTTTTGTATCCAGTAATAGTTATCATCGCTTCCTTTTTCCCGATATTCGATCACGACCTGATTTTCACCATTTTCAAAACGTTTCAGCAGTTTATCGGATGTATCGATCATGCGGTAAGCTGCCCGTGTCTCCTGACTGAGCCGCTCACAATATTTCTGACAGTAGGCATCATATGAACACGGAAGCTCCATACCAAGGTCTGAAAGATCCTCCAGTTTGTTTGATTCTCCCGGTTTAAAAAAGTTCTGTTCCAACACATCTTCTGTCAGATTCACAGAATAAATAATGTCTGCATTTCCAAGCAGCGCATCTACATAATTCTCATCTTCCAGCACCGACTGTTTCATCTGCTCATAATACTGCTGCAGCTGAAACCGTGCATCTGCCATGTCATTGACCGCATTATGCACCTTCTCAAATGCCAGCAGGAAATGATGCAGCGCTCCGGTCTCATCTGCATCCACAAACAGTACAAAAATTCGACCATAGACTGCCTCCGATTTATCCCGGAATTGAATCTGAAATTCTCTGGTCGGACGCTCACTGGTCAGATTTTTTGCCAGTGCTTCCACCCGAAGCTGCTGCAAAATGGTATCCTGATCCTTATATTCTGCCAGTTCCAGTGTCAGCTGTTCCACTGCGCCGGAATAATTTCCCTCGGATGCCAAAATAAAATCCTCACTTTTTCGGATCATACGGTACATATCACGCTTCGCATCACAGTACATACATTCCGAAAACTTATGCCCCGGAAGACGAAGTTTCCGCAATAGCTGACGGTCCATCTGCTTTTCTGCACGGGATTCCTCCAGTTTCATATGATTTTTGTGAATATACATATTGCGGTCTGCCCGGTCAAACAGCATCCGCATGGTGCTTCCTTCCCAATCCGTAGAAAGCGCATAACCAACGGCGTAACTGATCGGCATTTCCGCACGTGTCGCGGAATAAACTGCCACATGTTCTTCAATTCGTTTTAACTGCTCCTGCACTTCCAGATGATCCATGTCATAAAACAGCACAATAAATTCATCGCCGCCATTTCTGCCGACAAAATATTCCTTTGGAACGATCTCATACAAAAGCTGTGCAAAATTGCGGATATAGGCATCTCCTTTTTCGTGTCCCAGACTGTTATTGATGACACGGAGATTATTCAGGTCAAACACACACAATGCCACTTTTTCCGTCACTGGCTCCGCTGCGCTCAAAAGTTCTTCACATTTATTTTTATTTGGGATTCCGGTCGCTTCATCCAGATACACTTTTTTCTGCAATTCCCGGTTCATGGCGGCATAGCGAAGCGCCCGCACCAGTTCCAGTGCAGTCAGAAAAATCAATGCCAGAATATCAACCGTTACCACTTTTTCCAGAATATCAAGCTGTGATACTTTCCTCTGAGAATACGCTTCCGCAAGTCCGGTGGCATCATCACAGATCTGGAAAAAAGTCTCACTGTCCTCAATAATATTGGTATTATAATACCCACTCTCCCGGACATGCTGTACTTCCTCTTTCAGCTTCTGAAAATATTCTTTTTGTTCTTCCACCTTTGCCTGATACTTTGCATCTTTTAAGCGTACCAGTCCCAGATCTTCACTTCCGTTTTGCAGACCATCAATGTACGATTCTACCGCTTCCATCATTTTATCTCTTGGATTGCCGGTGATCTCCATCTTGATCCAGCGCTGTGTCCCTCCACGCACCAGTCCCGCATAATTAACCACACGGGCAGTTCCCTGAATCCCGGAAACTAACCGCATCATGATCAGAATAAATATAACAAGCAACACTGTCAGTACACCGATTACCTTCCGTGTGATACCCGATTCTTTTTTTGCTGGCATTACAATCTATCTCCCAACTCTCTATCCCCAAAGATGTTTCCCAAACACCTTCTCATTCTTATTGTCACGTTTCAAGTAACATCTATATCAATCTAATTTTTAATGCTTCTTTTAATTTCTATTTTTAGATGATAGCATACGACCTACCGTTTTTCAAATAAAATACAGCTATTTTACGGTTTATTTGCAATACAACGTTTCCTGTGCATTTAAAAAAGCTCTGCCATGTTTTCTTACATGACAGAGCCTCTTTTTATAAATATCAATTACATTTTCCTGATGATTCCTTACATCAATTTTGTTTCTTCTAATTTTTCCGTAAACGCATCGTTCAACTTGATGATCGGTTTTCGAAGAACCAGACCGACGATCAGGGAAATCACTAAGAAGATTGCAAGTTTTCCAAGGTCGATCCAATAATTCATTCCATACATACCGCCCACCGTCTCACGGAGTGCCGCCATACTGTGGGTAAACGGAAGCAGCGGATAAACCGCCTGGAAAAATTTCGGTGCAACCTCAATCGGGAAAGTACCACCGGTTCCCGCAACCTGTACAACCAGCAAAATAACGCTGACCGCTTTTCCGATATCGCCCAGAGATACTGTCAGGGTGTAGATAATGTTGACAAATACGATGCTGGAAAACCAGCAGGCAAGCAGGAACAAAAATGGATGCTCACACTGAATGCCAAGATATAATAGGTCTCCCAATGCGATCAGTGTACTCTGGAACAGACCTACGATCAAAAATGTGATAAAACGACCGAAGTAAACCTGATACAGTTTTACATTTTCCAGACCTTCCGTGCATTTCTCCGACACATTGACTTTCAACATTGCAACCAGCACAATACCGCCGATCCAGATGGAAAGAACGGAATAGAACGGCGCCATGGAGGAACCATAGTTCGCAATCTCATACACCTTGTGTGTTTTGAGTGAAACCGGGGCTGCCAGGAAGGAACTGATGGAACTACGATCTCCGGAAATAATAGATTCCAGTTCTGAGAAATCTCCACTCTGCTCCATCTCATCCAATTTCGCCGTCGTATCGGAAATCTTGTCTGCTGCATCGTTTAGCAGTTTTCCGGAATCTGCCAGTACACTCTGAATCTGTGTCAGATCCGAATCCGCCGCATCGGTCAGAGAATAAATGCCGTCGGTGCTTTTTTCCAACTGGGACAACAAGCTGGAAATCTTGGTTTTTGAACTGTCAAGTGCATCCGTCAGCTTATTTAAGGAGGTCTCCATGGACGACTGATACTCATTTGTTGCATCTGCGATCTGTGTTCCATTCGTTGCAAAAAGATCCTGCAATTCTTTCTTCGCCGTTGCAATATCTGTCGTCGTATCACGCAAAGACTGTGCTGTATTTTGCAGTTTATCATGCAGTTCCTGCTGCGCTTTAATCGAAGTATCCATACGGGATACCACCGCATCTACCGCTGAAGCAAGTTCCGAATGGCTGTCTGAGATTGATGCCACCGCATCACGGACAGACTGATAAGAATCAATGATCTTCTGTACTTTTGCTGCCAGTGTGTCTAATGTGGATGCAACCGTTTCTGTATCCTGACTCTGGGTCTCAAAGGCTTTTGTGATTGTCTGATTCATCTCATCATATACAGACTGTGTCGCATTTAAAGCCGTTTCTACGTTGTCAGTCGCCGCATCCAGTGCACTGTCAATATCTGAAAAGCTATCCTTACTCTTCTGAAAGGTTTGCTTGCTCTCCTGAGACTGTGTCTGTGCACTCTGCATAAACTCAGTGGTTGAATTCAGCAGATTCTGTGCCGATACTGTCATGTCAGAAAAACTCTGTAACAGACCGGCAGATGCACTCAAATCTCCGGAGATCCGATTCAGATTTGTATTCAGATTACTTACGATTGTCTCTGCACCGCTTGCCTCTGTCATATTCGAAACCGCCTGCAATACAGTCAGTGTAGTATCCGAAATTGTCTCAATAAAGACCTGATTTACCTGACGCTGCACCGCACTGGCTCCTTTATCGGTAACCTTCGGTGCGATCGCATTTTCCTTTGCATTGGAATAATAAGTAATCTCCGGTTTTTCTACATTTTCAGAAAAAACGCTCATCATTTTATTACTGAAATCCTTCGGGATTACAATCGCTGCGTAATATTTTCCGGATTTTACACCGGCAGTTGCCTTATCTTTTGTGGTAAATACCCATTCCATCTGCGTATTTTCCCGCAAAGCAGACAGCACCTGATCACCGATATTGATTTCCAGTGGAATCAGGCTTCCCTCATATCCCTCATCCACACTGGCAACTGCGACTTTCAGATTGCCGGTATTGGAATACGGATCCCAGCTTGCCGCAATATTAAACCACGCATACAGACACGGAACCACGCTGATACCAACGATAACCACAAGGGCAATGACATTTTTGCGGATCCGCATCATATCTCTTTGAAAAATTTTCCAGATGTTTTTCATTTGTCATTCCCCCCCTTTATCATATCCATCAGTTCTTTCTCTGTCAGGCCGCTCATTTCAAGCTGCCGCACGATCCTGTCATGAACATACTCCACACAGATCAGATATACCACCAGTGCGATCAATGATAAGATCCACAAAATCAGAAATACAAATTTTGCCTGCAGACTGAATGATAAGATTAAAAATACCAGCGGAATGATGATAATTCCGGCAAATCCCATCTTGATCATCTTCGGATAACGCTGTTCGAACTGTCCGGATTTTTCAATGAATTTCTTCTTGGTCTCCTCATTCTGCATTAATGTTTTCAACATCAGCTGTGCCTGCGGAAGCTGTTTTTCGCTGGTGGCAGTCTCGCCTACCATCATTTCTGTTTCTTCCAGTCTGCGGTCAAACAAATGGTTCAGGTTCATCAGCAATGGGCGAAGCACCAGACCGATAAACAGTGCCAGTGCAACAAACACCCACAGAACCGTCAGATTTTTCACATAAGTATGGTCATAATATCCCGCAATACATTCTCTCATTGCCCGAATCGAATAAGTAAACGGCAGGAACGGATTGAGTTTCTGGAAAAATCCCGGCATCATCTCAATCGGATAGGTTCCGGAAGATCCCGGTATCTGTAAAATGATGAAAAATACACCCAGTGCTTTTCCAATATGCTTGAAGGTCAGTGCCAGTGCATAAATGATATTGACATACACAAAAGAGCAAAATACACCCGTGCAGACAAATACGACCGGATGGACGCACTGTACTTTCAACAAGATCAGGTCACCCAGACACACAATAAATCCCTGGATCAGTCCCAGTACGACAAACAGCAGCCATCTGCCAAAATATGCGCTGGTGGAAGAAAAATCGGACACTTCTTCATCTTTGTCTACTTCCTGCTTCAAAATAGAAACCAGGATCAGACCACCAACCCACAATGCCAGATTGGTGTAAAACGGTGTCATGCCGGAACCATAATTTTTCACATCATACAGTACTTCTGAGGTGATGGAAACCGGTGAGGACATAAAGTCCGAAATAGCTTCTGCATCAATGCCTTCCAGAGACAAAATCTGCTGATATGCTTCAGAACTCTGTAATGCCTGCACATCGGTTGCTGTAGATGCAAGCTGCGCGTCGACTTTTTCCAGTGCTTCTCCCGTCTTGGTCAGAGCATTCACACTGTCATCCAGACTGGTCTGCAGTTGCTGCAGCATTGCCTTTAACTGATCCACCGTTGGTGTAATTCCGGATAAAATTGCAGAAAAATTACCACTGACGGAAGCCACCGCATCCAATGAATCATCTACGTTCGGAAGGGTGTCCTGACTCAGAGAGTTTTTATAATCACGCAGGGAATTTTTGCTGTTTTCTGCGATCTGTTCCAGACTGGTACGTGTTGTCTGAGCATTTTTTATGCTGTCTGCAATTGCTGAATTTCCGCTGTTTAAGGAATCCAAAAGCTGTGAAAATTCCTGATTCTGCTGCTGCAGTTTTGTGATTTGCTCTCCAATCGTTGCAGAAATCTGAGAATCTCCACCGATGCTGTCATGCAGTTTGGAAAGTTCATCCAGAATCTGTTTGTTTTTCTGATTTAATTCGTTTACAGAATCAATACTTCCAGACACAGAGGTTGCAATCTGTTCTGCCTGTGTCTCCAATTTTCCAAATTTTACTGCCGCATTGATATAGGCATCGTTTACAAAACTTTCTCCATCCGATAAACTGTTTGAAATCTGTGTAGCAAAGGAGCTGGTTGACAGTCGGCTCTCCTTTAACAGATCGGTGCTGGTATTCAATGTGTCAAAGACAGATTTTACAGAATCTTTTACCTGATCCAGTGTCTTTACCGTATCGTTGATCAGACTGTCAGACTGCTTTACGGTGTCCTGAAAATCTGTCAAAACGCCCTGATAACCGGACAGGTTCTCACGCACATCCTGAATCGTCTGTAACAGTTCCGAATTGGTTTGATCCACATCTACCGTCAGATTTCCTGCGGAAGAACTGATTACTTCCGAAATTGCCTCCGATGCAACAGAAGAAAAAGTATCATTGATCTGCTGCTGTAAAGTCGTTGCTCCGGTATCTGTGATCTTCGGTGCAATGGCATTCTTCTTTTCATTAATATAATAGTCTAATTCCGGTTTTTTAATATCTCCGGACAAAATACTGAGCAATGAATCACTGAAATCCTCCGGAATAACGATCGCTGCATAATATTCTCCGGATTTTACGCCTTCTTTCGCTTCATCTTCATCGACAAAGGTCCATCCAAGCTGCTTATTTTCTTTCAGATTCTCAATGATCGTCTCACCGGCATCCAGTGTCATCTGTGCGATGCTGGCTCCTTCATCACAGTTTGCCACCGCAACTTTAATGCCTTTCGTATTTCCATAAGGATCCATATTGGCATCGATATTGAACCATGCGTACAGGGACGGAAGCAGACACACACCGCCAATTACAAGTACCGCTGCACGGTTCCGAAGCAGACGCTTCAGATCTCTTTTAAAAATTTTCAGTACATTTTTCATACTTCTATGCATTCTCCTGTTTTTCTCCATTTAATAGGAAGCTGTTTTCTTTGTTATGTTTAAGCTGTAACAAACATTATACGAAAGCAGATTTTAACAGTCAACCATACAATTTCCGACTTTCGTCTAAAAAACGACGTTTTTTCAAAATCGTAGGATTTTTGCTTCGGGTAATTGTGTGGTTTAAATATAAGTTATGAAAAGGGACTCTGCTAACCCTTACTTTATGTCGCTGTGGCTATACGATAGGTTTACGAAAGCGGACTCAGATAAATTTTTTCTGTCAGCTAACAATCGCTCGCCAGAAAAAATTTGCTCTGAGCCCGCTATTTACACATATATTGGAAAATCAGCTTTATTTTTTCTTGGAAAGCGATTATTAGCTGACAAGAAAAAATAAAGCTGATTTTCCATTCACAGTCTACCGTTCTATCACAAAAGAGTTCTAAAACGCCTCATTCCAGCCAAGTTCAAGCTGCGGCGCATCTACTTTTTGATCGCGCATCATTCCGGCAATGGTTCTCCAATAATGATCCTTAATGGCTTTGCAGATTGCCTCGCAATCCCCGGACACACAAGCGTCAAAGATGACCTTATGTGACGCATACTGGCGTTTTGCAACGGCTTCTTTATCCTGCACCAGATCATATCCGGCAAACAGATTTCCGTAATACTGTTCTTTCCAGGCTTTCTGAACCCGTGGCATTCCACACATTTTGACCAGTTCTTCGTGAAATTCATTATCACATTCAAATACCTGGTCAAACTCCTCTGCAGTCAGATTTTTCATTCGATCCAGAATCTCTTCCAGGCGCTGCATAGTGTCCTCCGGGATTTTTCCCTGCAGAAATCGCACACTGATAACCTCATAATTGGTTCTCAGCAGATATACCTCATAGGAATCCTGAAAAGAAAGTTCTTTCACGGAACAACCTACGTTTCTTGTATACACAATAATCCCTTCATTTTCCAGTTGTCGGAGTGCCTCACGGATCGGTCCCCGGCTTGTATGAAATTCTTTCGCCAGCTCCAATTCCACGATACGCTGTCCGGATTTGATCTCATGGTTAAAAATTTTGCTGCGGATGGCATCCACAATGCTCTCTCTTAACGTCTGATACAATAATGCACCCATAAAATTTCCTACTCTTTCTTACAATCTCTATCTGTATTTCTCTCACAGTTTCTATGAAGCTTATTTTACACTTGCATTTGCTAATACTTTACTATGATAACACGATAATATAAAGTTTTTTGCACATGATAGTACCGAAAAATCATCTACATATGGTATTTTTCTATTATTTTGCAAACTGCAGCACAATATTTTTTATAATTGCAGCAGCTTTATCCATACCTTCTGCCGTGATATGCTCATAGGCACCATGAAATCCGTAACCGCCGGTTCCAAGGTTCGGGCACGGAAGTCCCACAAAACTTAAACGTGCACCGTCTGTGCCTCCGCGGATCGGGGCAATATCTGGTGTAACGTCCGCATCTTTGCATGCCTGAACTGCAAAATCAATAAGCTGCATACATGGTTCAATTTTCTCACGCATATTGCGATAAGAATCTTTCAGATTCAGCTCGACAGTTCCCTCACCGTATTTTTTATTTAAGGAAGCTGTGATTTCCTGCATCAGTGCTTTGCGCGCTTCATATTTTTCTGCATCAAATTCACGGATCAGATATCCCATTGTGGTTTCTTCCACGCTTCCGTTCAGCTCCATCAGATGGAAAAATCCTTCATAGCCTTCGGTGTGTTCCGGTGCTTCCTGCTCCGGCAGCATGCTCTGTAATTCCATTGCGATTTTCATGGAATTGACCATAATGTCTTTTGCCTCACCCGGATGTACGTTCACACCATGGATCGCAAATTCAGCGGAAGCTGCATTAAAGTTTTCAAACTGGATCTCGCCTTCCGCACCACCGTCTACCGTATAAGCATACGGTGCGCCAAAACGTTCCAGATCCATATGGCAGGCTCCACTTCCAACTTCCTCATCGGTAGTAAAGCTGATACATACTTTTCCGTGAGGGATATCGCCTTTTAATAATTCTTCAGCAACAGTCAGAATTTCAGCAATACCAGCTTTGTCATCGGCACCAAGTAAAGTGGTTCCATCTGTAGTGATCAGAGTTCTGCCTGCCATCTGCTGTAATGCAGGGAAATCAGAAACAGTCAATGTTCTACCAGAAGTTCCAAGAACCACATCTTTTCCATCATAATTTTCAATGATCTGCGGTTTTACATTTTCTCCGCTGTAATCCGGTGCGGTATCCATATGTGCGATAAAACCGATTGCTGTACGGTTCTCATATCCCGGAGTTGCCGGAATATGACCATACACATATCCATATTCGTCCATCATAGCATCTTCGATGCCCATGTTTTTCATTTCTTCCACCAGCAGTTTTGCCAGATCAAACTGACGTGCAGTGGTCGGAGAAGTGGTACTTTCCTCGTCACTGGTTGTCCAGACTTTTACATAATTTAATAATCTTTCATACGCTCGCATAGTGAATCCTCCTAAACCAATTACTCCTATGTATTTATATATAAAGTAATTTTACTGTCTGTTAATAAAATCTCATTGAAAAAGACATGCTCTCTTTGTTCATATCCTTTTCATTAAAATCTTATTACATACATCTTGTACTGAAATATAAAGTCATTCTATATAGTAAATTATATATCTAGTTGTATTTTCTGTTTCATAGAACAAAAATTTCCAGATCAATAAATATCTCTTTCTTAATGAGAATTTTCTTTTAAAAAAGGAATCCTGCAAGCAGGATTCCTTTTCATGTATTTACTACTGTGCCTGTGTACAATATCCGAAGAAGAAGTATCCCAGTGGGCAGTAGTACATGCCTTCGATTCCATCACGCAACATATATTTCTGTGTGTAGAAGTACAGCGGATCAACTACGTAATCCTGACCTACTAAAATATCCTCAGCCTGATGTAACAGTTTCATACGTGCAGCAGGATCAGATTCAGCTTTAGCCTGAGCAATCAGGTTATCGTAATCCGGATTAGCGTAGTGAGCGTCGTTGTTTCCACCACCTGTTACCCACATATCAAGGAAAGATACCGGATCATTGTAATCAGAAATCCATCCGTTACGTGCGATAGAGAAATCACCATCTTTACGTGTCTGAAGGAATGCATTCCACTCCTGATTGTTCAGTGTAACTGTTACGCCAAGTTCCTGCTCCCACATGTTCTGAAGTGCTTCAGCAACAGCTTTGTGAGCATCGTTTGTGTTGTACAGGTACTCTACAACCGGGAATCCTTCACCGTTCGGGTAACCAGCCTCTGCAAGGAGCTGTCTGGCTTTCTCGCAGTTTGCTTCATAAGCATCTTTTGTCGGATCATAGTAATCTCCGCCAACTTTACGGAAGTCAGATCCTTCCTCAGCATCAGAGATACCGCTTGGTACATAAGCACCAGCTTCAACCTGTCCGGACTGAGTTACTTTTTCAACAATGTAGTTACGGTCAACAGCAAGTGTGAATGCCTCACGTACTTTCGGATTATCGAAAGGAGCTTTCTGTGTCTGGAAGCATACATAATATGTTCCAAGGTAATCTACGATCTTCATATCACCGGAAGCGATCAGATTCGGAAGTTCTGCCTGCGGAGCCTCCTGAATGTAATCAAGCTCGCCGGATTTGAAACCGGAAAGCATAGCATTTGCATCATCCATCAGTTTGAATGTAAGAGTATCCGGTCCAAGGTTTGCATAATCATAGTAATTCTCATCTTTTGCCATTACAATCTGTGAGTTATGTGTCCACTCTGTCAGTTTGTATGGACCATTGGAGATGTATGTAGAAGGATCAAATGTCCACTGATCCCCGTTTGCTTCGATGATGTCCTGACGTACAGGCATCATAGCCGGGAATGCACACAGCTCTTCAAAATATGGAAGATCTGTTGTTAAAGTTACTTCAAATGTTTTGTCATCCACTGCTTTTACAGCTAACTCAGAAGGATCTTTCTCACCAGCCATAATCTCATTTGCGTTTACAACACAATCAAGCATGTAGTTGTAATCTGCTGCTGTATCCGGGCTAACCAGACGTTTCCAGGAATACTCAAAATCGCCTGCTGTAACATCTTTTCCGTCAGACCATTTGATGCCATCACGAAGGTGGAATGTGTAAGTTACAGTTCCATCATCATTTGTTGTTTTGTCATAGCTCTCTGCCTGACCTGGAACAACTTTTGCTCCTTCACAAGTTCCATCAGAACCTGCAACTTCTTCGCCTGTGCTCTCCCATTTCATCAGACCTTCGAATAAATGGTTAGCCATGATAGCTCCATCTACGGAGGAGTTCAGGGCCGGATCCATTGTCATCGGCTCGGATGCGAAGTTTACAGTAATGTTAAAACCATCACTGCTGGAAGTTGTGTTCTCTGCATCTGCAGATGTTTTGTTGTTGTCTTTAGATGCGCTGTTGTCGCTTCCACAGCCCGCAAGCATGGAAAAAGCGAAAGCTGCAACTAATACAACTGATACCAATCTCTTTTTCATAGTACTCTCCTTTAAAAGTTTTATTGATAAACAGGTTTCCCTGTGTTATCCAATCTCAAAATCTCTCACTTGTAAAAATGAGAGCCGTCTCACAGGAGGCAAAAGCAGTTTTTCTACTGCTCCAGAAGGTGGCAAGCCACCCAGTGACCCTTTTCATACTCTTTGAATTTCGGTACACATTCTTTACATTTATCCATTGCGTATGGACAACGTGTATGGAAACGGCATCCACTTGGCGGATTCATCGGAGAAGGAATATCTCCTTCCAGAACGATACGCTGTCTGCTTCTGCTTACCTCCGGATCCGGAACAGGTACTGCGGAAAGCAGTGTCTGCGTATACGGATGCAACGGATGGCGGTTCAGCTCATAGCTCTCTGCCAGCTCTACCATAGTTCCCAGATACATTACGCCGATACGGTGTGAAATATGACGTACAACGGAAATATCATGAGCAATGAACAGATAGGTCAGTCCCATCTCCTCCTGCATATCTTCCAGCATATTTACAACCTGTGACTGAATGGAAACATCCAGTGCGGAAATCGGCTCGTCACAAACGATAAATTCCGGTTTTACTGCCAGCGCACGGGCAATGCCGACACGCTGCTGCTGTCCACCGGAGAACTCGTGCGGATAACGGTTTGCATGCTCTGTATTCAGCCCTACTCTTCCAAGCAGTTCTTTGATACGGTCAGTACGATCCTTTTTGTTCGGACACAGTTTATGAATATCCAGTGCCTCTCCGATAATCTCACCAACGGTCATACGCGGATCCAGACTTGCGGATGGATCCTGAAAAATAATCTGCATTTTCCGTCTGTATGGAAGCATGTTTAACCGTGTTGCTTTTGGTACTTTTACCGGATGCAGATTTCCCTCTGCATCTCTCTGCCACGGATCCTCTCTCTCAAAAATTGTCTCACCATCGTAAACAATTTTTCCGGAAGTCGGCTCGTGTAACTGAAGGATGGTTCGTCCCAGAGTGGTTTTACCACATCCGGACTCACCTACCAGACCAAGTGTCTCACCACGATTGATAAAGATAGAAATATCTTCTACCGCCTGCACACCAGGTCCTTTTAATCCCTTTACCGGGAAATATTTTTTCAGGTGATCAACCTGAACAAGTACATCATTTTTCTCACTCATGGTTGTCTACCTCCGTTTTTTCAATATTCTCTGTCTGAGTATCAACTTTTTTTGCTTCTTCCAGACAGTCCTGCACACGCAGCCAGCATGCAGCACGATGGTTCTCTCCCATTTCCACATATGGCGGCATCTGCTGCAGACAGATCTTCATGGCATGCTCACAACGCGGTGCGAACGGACATCCTTCCGGCGGATTTAACATATCGACCGGTGAACCTTCAATCGGGATCAGACGCTCATAGCTCTCAGCATCTACACGCGGCATAGAGCGAAGCAGACCTTTTGTATAAGGATGACCCGGATTATAGAAAATATCATCAACCGGTCCCTGCTCTACCATTTTACCTGCGTACATAACAGAAACCTTATCACAGATTTCTGCTACAACACCAAGGTTATGTGTGATAAAGATAATACCCATGTGATTCTGTTTCTGAAGCTTTTTCATCAGTTCCAGAATCTGCGCCTGGATGGTTACATCCAGAGCAGTTGTCGGCTCATCGGCGATCAGAAGCTTCGGATGACAGATCAGTCCCATGGCGATCATAACCCTCTGACGCATACCACCGGAAAGCTCATGCGGGTACTGTTTCATACGTTTTTCCACGTTGTTGATACCTACTTCTTCCAGCATCTTCATTGCCTGCTTCTCAGCGTCCTCTTTGCTGACATTTTTATCATGTGCTTTCAGAGCCTCAACCAGCTGATTTCCGATGGTATATACCGGATTCAGACAGGTCATCGGGTTCTGGAAGATCATTGCTACTTCTTTTCCACGGAAAGCGATCATCTCATCTTTTGTTTTTGACAACATATCCTGTCCCTCGAAAGTAATGGAACCGCCCACTACTTTACCCGGATTCTGAAGTAATCCAATGATAGAATATGCTTCCACGCTTTTACCGGAACCGGACTCGCCTACGACACCCATAACTTCGTCATAGTTTACATCGTAAGAAATTCCGTTTACTGCTTTAACTTCTCCTGCCGGAGTAAAGAAAGAGACCTTGAGATCTCTGACCTCTAACAGTTTATCATTTTTCTTTTCCTGTTCCATATTGTCTCCTCCTCTCCTTATTTCTTCAGCTTCGGATCTAATGCATCACGAAGTCCGTCACCGAACAGGTTCAGAGCCAAGATCATAAGACTCAGGATTCCTGCCGGGATAAATAATCTGTATGGATATGTGCTCAGACCACTTAAAGCCTCAGAACACATAGAACCTAAACTTGTCAGCGGAGCAGATACACCTACACCGATGAAAGAAAGGAAGGATTCCAGGAAGATTGCGGATGGAATCTGCAGGAATGTGGTTGTAATGATCTGTCCGATACAGTTCGGAAGCAGATGCTTTCCAATGATACGTCCGCCTTTTGCACCAAGTGCGCGGGCTGCTGTAACGTACTCCTGCTGTTTTAACTGAAGGATCTGTCCACGGATGATTCGGCTCATGGTTACCCAGTATAACAAACCGAATGCGATAAACATGGAGATCAGGTTTGGTCCAAGAATTGTTACCAGATTCTGCAGCGGACCATCACCGGAATTCTGGAACTGTTCCAGCGCCGGTTTTAAAGTTGCGGAAAGCAGCAGGATGATCAGCATCTCCGGGATGGAGTAAATAATCTCAACAATACGCTGCATAACAGTGTCTACGACACCGCCGCAATAACCTGAAATAGATCCATATAAAGCACCGATGATCAAAACGATGATCGCAGCACATACACCAACGATGATAGAAATTCTTGTTCCCACCATGACACGGACCATGATATCACGTCCCTGATCATCTGTACCAAATACATGTGGGAATACTTTCTCACCATCTGCTTTTTTCTGAAGTTCCTGTGTAGAATATCCAAAGGCTTTGTGTTTGATGCCAAGTGCTTTTGCCGCCTCTGCCTCTGTTACATGTTCCTCGCTCTCTTTCTGTTGGGAAACACTTGCTTTCGCACGAATCTTTGATTCTTCAATACGACTTAATTCCTTACCTTCTGCTTCAGCTTCGGCTTTTGCTTTCTCGACTGCCTCATCCGGTGTCAGGTTTTCGGTATTGTTATGTTCTTCCATATAGGCATTGATTTTCTCCTGATCTTCCAGAGTATAATGCCATGGATGTAACGCCTCAGAACCACGTACCTGCTGCTTATAAGTATAAGGAACCACGCTCGGTCCCACAAATCCGAAAATAACCAGGGCAATGATAATACCCAGAGCAACCATTGCAACTTTGTTTCTGCGAAGACGGCGCCATGCATCTGCCCAGTAGGAAACACTCTTGCGATCTTTGATAAAATCAGCTTTTTCCTGAGAGCTTGCCGGATCAAACGCATCCTCCGGTAATTTGCTCCACTCTAAAATATCATCAATATTTGGTTGAAGAGAGCCTGGCTTTTGAAATCTTTTCTTTCCAGACATGCTTAATTTCCTCCCTTCGCCAGATTGATACGCGGATCTACCAGTTTGTAGCACAGGTCAACGATCAGGTTCATGATAACAATAAAGGAAGCCAGGAAAATTGTGGTTCCCATGATCAGCGGATAATCTCGGTTCTGGATAGCCTGAATGAAATAACGTCCCAGTCCCGGGATAGAGAATACCTGTTCAACAACCATACCGCCGCACAGTGTAAATGCAATCTGCGGTCCCAGATAAGTGATAACCGGAATCAGTGCATTTCTCAGTGCATGTTTGAAAATAATTTTACCGTTTTTCAGACCTTTTGCACGTGCTGTCTTAATATATTCCTGATTGATGGAATCCAGCATCGCTGTTCTGGTCTGTCGTGACAGATAACACATCGGGTAAAATCCTAATGCCAGACATGGCAGGACATAACTCTTTGGTGTTCCGTCAAATAATGCCGGGAATACTTTAAATCCCGGAATACCTCCACACAATGTGTGAAGTAATAATGTTGCAACTACGAATCCAGGCATGGAAATACCGATAGTACATACAACTCTAAGGAAGCTGTCTACCCATGTACCTCTCTTGTAAGCTGCCAGACATCCAAGCGGAAGTCCAACTGCAACTGCCCATAAAAGTGCAAACACACCTACTTTTGCAGAAACCGGGAACATTTCTTTGATAATATCTAATACTGCACGGTTTTTCTGCATTTTGATTGATGTACCGAAATCTCCGTGAAGAAGATTTCCGAGATATTTGCCCAACTGAACAATCTTGGGCTGGTCAAGTCCATATTTAGCATTTAAAGCGTCGATAGTGGCCTGTGTCGGTGTTTTCTCAGATAACCACGGATTTCCCGGGATTGCATTCATCAAGAAAAACGTAACACATGCAACTACCAGCACCGTGACAATCGCCATTAAGACTCTTCGTGCTGTGTACTTTGCCATTTTTTACACCTTTCCTCTCTCATTCTCATACGTCACGCTGTCGCCAATCTAGTACAATTCTGTAATGCTTTACTATTGTAAATTGTCGACAATATTAATTATTATACCTGCTTTTTTCATAATGGTCAACTAAAATAGCTAATTTTTGTATTTATTTTTCGCACACCTGTTTTTGTGGTGCGTACACTTTTCCTCCTTTTGTCTTTACTTTGCAGAATATTTTTAATAATAAGGTAAAAACATGCAAAAGTCAGCACTGAAAAATTCGGATATTTTGTATAATTTTACCTTCCTGAAATAGGGACTGGAGGATGACATGCACACGGACACGGACATTTTTCTGCATCCGCTGCGCCGCTTATCTCTGCCTCCTCCCGCGAACTCACACGCAAAACCAGCGTGCTCAGACACACTCCCGGAGGCAGGCTATGCTCGCTCCTGCAACGAAAAATGTCCTACCGTCCTGTGTGCATGTCCTCCTGCCAGCCACCACATTTCATTCACTCCAAACCGTGCCACAGCTGGCGCTACCCTATTTTTGTACTAGAATTTTTTTCTGTTTCGTTATAGAATAACAGAGCAAACCTCTTTGCTATAAATGTATGATTCATGCAGATCAAAAATATACTATTAAGGAGTTTGATTATGAAAAATTCAACTATTACTTTTATTACTGATCAGCTAAAGCAGCTGACTTCTATTCCAAGTCCGACAGGCTTTACCAAAGAAGTCACTCAGTATCTGGTTTCTACACTGGAAAGCATGGGTTACACACCGGAACGCTCCCGCAAAGGTAACGTCCTTGTAACGATCGGTGGCGAAGGAAGTCCTTTGATTCTTGCAGCACATGTAGATACCCTTGGTGCTATGGTCCGTTCCATCAAAAGCAACGGTCGTCTGCGCCCGACAACCCTCGGTGGACATCAGTGGAGTACTGCTGACGGTGAAAACTGTACCGTACACACAAGAGACGGCAAAGTATACACCGGTGTTGTGTTGAATAAAGAGCCATCTGCACATGTAGCTGACCAGAAAGTGGAAACAGTAGAAGAAAACATGGAAATCCTGCTGGATGAAAATGTAAGTTCTGAAGATGAAGTAAAAGCACTTGGCGTTCAGACCGGAGATATCATTGCCATGGATCCGCGCACAACGGTAACTCCAAGCGGTTACATTAAAAGCCGTTTTCTGGATGATAAACTTTCTGCTGCGATCCTGCTTGGCATCGCAAAAGAAGTCGCTGATGGAGCACTTACTTTGAATCGCAAAGTTTCCTTATTATTTACTGTGTATGAAGAAGTTGGTCACGGTGGAAGTTTTATTCCGGCAGATACAGAAGAAATGATTTCTGTCGACATGGGTTGTGTCGGTGATGACCTTGGCTGTACGGAACGCATGGTTTCTATCTGTGCAAAAGATTCTGGCGGCCCTTACAACTACGATCTGGTGACAGAACTGTCTGAGCTTGCAAAAGCAAACGGTCTTGCTTATGCCATTGATGTATATCCACATTATGGTTCCGACGTGGAAGCAACTCTGCGTGGCGGTTTTGATATCCGTCATGGACTGATCGGTCCGGGTGTGTATGCCTCCCACAACTATGAGCGCTCTCATGTGGATGGTGTAAAAAACACATTCGAACTTTTAAAGGCATATTTGACAAAATAAACCGAACTGGTATATTGCAAAAAATGCGGGACGATGCACTTACATCAACCCGCATTTTTGTATTCATCCGTTTTTCCTATATTTGTCCGCTTTTCCAAAAATCACATATTTTCGATCATTTTTACAAGCGAACACTATTCATCATCCTGACTTACTCGCTCAATATGCATTGCCAGATATCCGATCTCCAGTTCTTCCAGAGGTTTACGAAGCGCATGGCTCAGATGATCACAGACAGTCGTTGCCAGCTCATATGACTCTGGAAAATTATGCTGTACATAATCATTCATATTGACTTTCAGGGACTCCCCTTTTAACACACGGGCAACCATATATTTCACATGATTCATCAGACGGTTATAGCTTAAAGACATCACATTGATATGAATACCGCGCTGTTCCTCGATCATGGATACACAATCGCGCACCGCCCGCGCCATCTGCATGGACACCGAAACAGATTCTTTTTCCAGTGCAGAATGAATGTGTAATGCCACATAACCAATCTCGTCATCATCAATATCAATCTGTTTCTCTTCTTTCAGAATCGGTCGTATGAGAGACGCCACTTTAAATTCCGAATGAAACAATGTTTTGATATCTTCCGTCAAAGGATTGGAGATCTGCTCTCCTTTTTGCAAACGCTGCACCGCAAACGCGATATGGTCTGCCATCGGAAACAGAATGCTGCGGTCAATTTTTCCAAAATGACGCTCTGCCTCGTTTAGAATCCGGTTTGTCATCTGAAAATATTCCGGCTGGATCGTCTTGATCAGATCAGCAGCATCTCCCCTTGAAGAAGTCTCCTGCAGGGAATATACGGTACAATCCACCGGCTGTTCAAAACGCTCACCGGGCTTTTTCCCAAATCCGACACCTTTTCCTAAAAGCACATATTCTTTACTGTCATTCATATCAAGGGCAATTACCCCATTATGATTCAATACCTTACATATGCGATACATGTTTTTACTTCCTTCTCCCACAAAATAGTTTGTAATAGTATTATTCTAGCATAGAACCCCATATTTTCAAACCCACAAAACAGAATTCACCCTCTAAAAAAGCAATAAAAAGCAATCTTATGCTGTAAAATATTGTTATGAATCAACGTTCTATACAAGCACGCTTCATTTTTACAGTACCATATTTACAATTATATTGACAAAACGGACAGCAACAAATCCTCTCCGAACCTGCTGCTGCCCGCATTTCTTTCGTCAATATTTATATTTCTGCATATTCACGGATATTTTTGCGAACTTTCAAAACCATGGACGGTGCCACAGAAAGCTCATCCACACCCATTTCCATAAATGCATCGGTCAGTTCCAGATCTGCGCCAAGCTCGCCACAGATGCCTGCCCATTTTCCGTATTTGTGTGCGTTTTCCACAACCATACGAATCATGCGTAAAATCGCTTTGTGATGTGCATTGTAAAAATCATCCAGTTTTGCATTCTGACGGTCGATTGCCAGCGTATACTGTGTCAGATCATTGGTTCCGATACTGAAGAAATCAACCATCTGCGCCAGTTCATCACTGATCATAACTGCTGCCGGTGTCTCGATCATCACACCCTGTTCCGGCATTTTATAAGGGATCTCCGCTGCTTCTAATTCTGCCCGCACTTCCTCTACAACAGCAAAAATCTGCTCCACTTCTTCGGTGGATGTGATCATTGGATACATCACAGACAGATTTCCGTATACAGCGGCACGAAGCAATGCGCGAAGCTGTGTTTTGAAAATCTCTGGCTGCTTCAGACAAATACGGATCGCACGGTAGCCCATTGCCGGATTTTCTTCTTCACCAAGGTTAAAATAATCTACCTGTTTGTCCGCACCAATGTCAAGGGTACGGATGATCACTTTTTTGCCTGCCATCAGCTGTAACGCCTGTTTGTAAGCTGCAAACTGTTCTTCCTCTGTCGGAAAATCTGTTTTTCCAAGATACAGAAATTCGCTTCGGAACAGACCGACACCTTCTGCATCATTATCCAGCACACTCGCGATATCGGAAACACTTCCGATATTTGCATACAGATGGACGTGTTTTCCATCTTTTGTAACAGTTTCCTGTCCTTTCATCTGCTGCAGAAGCTGCTGTTTTTCCGCTTCTTCTGCCATGCGTGCTTTTGTCTGCTCGCATACTTTCTCTGACGGCTCCACAATAAACATCCCCTCAAATCCATCGACCACTGCCTGCATACCATTCTGCATTGCATCCAGATCCATCGGCACACCGATCAGCGCCGGAATATTCATCATCCGGGCAAGGATTGCAGTATGTGAGTTTGTAGATCCGTGTACCGTTACAAAACCAAGAATCTTGTCTTTATCCATCTGAACCGTCTCACTTGGGGACAGATCATCTGCTACAATAATGGACGGCTCCATGTCGTTCATATCCACCGGTGCATTTCCGGATAAGTTCTGCACCAGGCGGTTGGAAATATCTCTGACATCGGCTGAACGTGCCTGCATATAATCATCATCCATGCTTGCAAACATTTCCGCAAAATTATCTCCGGTAACAGCAACTGCATATTCTGCATTTACCATCTCATTGCGGATCATATTGCAGATCGCATCCTGATAATCTTCATCCTCCAGCATCATCTGATGTACTTCAAAAATCGCTGCACTGGCTTCTCCAACTTCTTTCACTGCCTTGTCATACAGTTTCTGAAGCTGCTCCTGAGAAGCAGATACTGCTTCCTGCATACGGGCGATCTCGCTCTCTGTATCTGTGATTTTTTCCCGTTTTACCTGTACATCATTTTTCTTAAATACTGCGATCGGTCCTAAGACAATTCCTTTATATACGGATTTTCCTTTGTATTCCTGCGCCATACTGCTCTCCTTCTCCTTATGATTATTCGTTTCTTACTTTGTTGTTTCAATCTTCTTTTTATCTGACAGCTCAGGTTTCTTTTTCCAATCCCTGAGCTGCATTTATTTTCTTTACGCTTCTTCGTATACGTCTACTGCAAATAACGGCTCGCCAGCTTTTACTTCGCCCTCTGCCAGCAGTCTGACTTTCTGGTTATCCTCTAATTCTGTACACAGAATCGGAGAGCATAAGGACGGTGCATTTGCGGTCAGATACTCAATGTCGATTTCCAGCATCTTGTCACCCTTTTTCACGCTCTGTCCGTTTTCTACAAAACAGGTGAAACCTTTGCCTTCCAGATTTACAGTATCAATACCGATGTGAAGCAGCATGGATAAACCGCTGTCTGTCAAAAATCCGATGGCATGTTTTGTATCAAATACGAAGATGACCTGTCCGTCTTCCGGTGCCACGATGGTTGCTGCAGTCGGTGTAACCACAGCTCCGTCACCCATCATTCTTCCAGCAAAAGCATCATCCGGTGCAGTTGCCAAATCTGCTGCGATACCTGTGATCGGGCTTGATACGATAATGGTTTCTTTTACAACTTCTTTTGACTCCTGTGCCTCTGCTGCATTCTCTGTCTGAGCTGCATCTGCTGATTCATAAGCTGTCTCATCTGTGTTAATCTCCTCATTCGGAGCTTTCTCCAGATAATCCTCAAAATTGGATTTGATCACCGTTACTTTTGGTCCGTAAATGATCTGAACACCATTTCCTTTGTGAACCACACCGGAAGCTCCGGTTGCTTTCAGGATCGCATCATTGACTAACTCCGGTTTGAATACGGTACAACGAAGTCTGGTTGCACAGCAGTCGACATCAGAAATATTTTTCTTGCCGCCAAGTCCCTGCAGGATTCCTTCAGAAACAGAATCATCCCCTGCTGCACCGTTTTCGCCTTCTTTTCTCGCATTAACATCGGCTCTTGTATACAGTTTTACTTCTTCTGTATCGTCACGACCAGGCGTTTTCAGGTTTAATTTTTTGATCAGGAAGCTGAACAAGAAGTAGTATACAACGAAGTAGATCACACCGATGATCACTACCCATACCCAGCTTGTTTTCTTGTTACCCTGTAAGATACCAAACAGGAACAGATCAATAAATCCACCGGAGAATGTCATTCCGACACCAACGTTACAAATATGCATCAGCATGTATGCCAGACCTGCAAATACACAGTGAATACCATACAGCAGCGGAGCTACAAACAGGAATGTAAACTCTAACGGCTCTGTGATACCTGTCAGCATGGAAGTCAGTGCTGCGGAAAGTAACAGACCACCGACCGCTTTTCTTTTTTCCGGTTTTGCAGTGCGGTACATTGCAAGTGCTGCTCCCGGCAGACCAAAGATCATAAGCGGGAATTTACCGGACATAAATCTGGTTGCAGATACTGCAAAGTGATCCACGGTCGGATCGGATAACTGTGCAAAGAAAATGTTCTGTGCGCCTTCGATGAGTTTTCCACCAACTTCCAGTGTTCCGCCCACGCCTGTCTGCCAGAATGGCAGGTAAAATACGTGATGCAGACCAAACGGAAGCAGTAAACGCTCAAGGAAACCATATACCCATGTACCTGCGTAACCGGATCTCAGTACCAGATCACCAAGTGCGTAAATACCGGACTGGATCAGCGGCCATACAAAGAACATCAGGATTCCGACGCCAACAAATACGATACCGGAAATGATCGGTACAAAACGGGTTCCGCCAAAGAAAGATAACACCTGCGGAAGCTCAATTTTGTAAAAACGGTTGTGCAAAGCAGCAACGCCAAGTCCAACGATGATACCGCCAAATACACCCATCTGTAAGGATGTAATACCACATACATCTGTGACAGAACCGGATAACATTGTCTCAGCGCCGCCTTTGATGCTGATCAGTGCTCCGATAGAGGCATGCATGATAAAAAATGCGATAACCGCTGCCAGTGCAGCTACTTCTTTTTCCTTCTTTGCCATACCAATTGCTACGCCCATGGCAAATATGATCGGCAGGTTCGTGAAAATAATGTTACCTGCAGCATTCATAACCTGCAAAATCTGATTCAGTACGGTTCCCGGTCCCATAACACCAAGCAGACCGTAAGTTTCCAGCATTGTTTCATTTGTAAAAGATCCACCGATTCCAAGCAGCAGACCGGCTACCGGCAAAATTGCGATCGGCAGCATGAAGGATCGTCCAACCCTCTGCAAAATTCCAAAAATTTTGTCTTTCATAGTTCTCCTCACTCTTTCTCCATAATAGACATTATTTGTTATAGTGTACCCATTTTTTGAATTCACATAGCTGGCAGTTTTCTTCTTTCGTCTCTATTTTCCCGGGCAACAAAAAAAGGCACTAACCCTACATAAATATCAAAAAAATATCTATGCACGGTTAATGCCTGCGTAATCAGTAACACACCATGTATGATTCATTTATATCATATTGACAAATTAATGTCAATCTAATACATGTATTCTTTTTGCTTCTTTTTTCATACAAAGCATTTTCTCCAAGTGGTATTTCTTTGTAATCAGCTTTTGGCTTTATTATTCTTCCTCGTCATCTTCCAATCGTCGGTTCAGCACAGCTGCAATGATTTCCAATACAATTGCTAAGCCAATCACACATCCCACAGCTGCTTTTCCGGAACCGCCTGTGATTGTCTGCACAATACCTCCGATTTTTGGAATGGAACGTACCATCTTGCCCATGTACTGATTATAGGTCACGGGATTCATATCATTTTCTTCGTTGGCATCACCTTTCGTGATAAATTCACCCATGGCAGAACTGTTTGAAACCACACGATGCGTGATGATCGAACCCTCCGCATCTGATCCGTAAAATGCAATCACATCGCCTTCAATGATTTCCTTTGGTTCCACATATTTGATATATACTAAGCTTCCTACCGGAATCGCTGGTTCCATACTGCCACTGACTACCGTATAGAGCTGATAGCCCATGGCTTTGGGAAGTGTCAACGGAATGCATGCTGCGACTACTATTATTAGCAAAACCGTTCCTATTACGCTGCATAATGTCGCAATTGGATTTTTTTTCTTTCGTGTTTCTCTACTCACCCTTTATTCTCCTTTGATTTTATATCATTTAAATTCCTGTTTTCATTGCATTTATTATAACTGATTTCCATCATATTTACTACTTCAAATTCTACCCAAAAACTCCCCAGAGTTTTCACTCTGGGGAGCCTCATTCTATGCCATCAATCATGATTCACATATTTTTTATTTTGTTTCTTTGCTGCGGCGTTTCAGCGCTACTAAAAGTGCCACAATTGCTGCTGCAGCTGCCACAATGATCGCAATACTGAAATTCATTGTTTTCACAGATTCCGACTTTCCTGCATCGATATTTCCGGTAGGTGTATCTTCATCATCCAGGTCTACCAGTCCCTGCGGTGTCTGCTCGTCCGTATTCTCTACAGTATTATCCTGATCTGCATCCTGTCCGCCATTGGCATCTGTAGTTCCGCCCGGTGTCGTTGTTTCATTTGCATTTCCACCTGTCACGTTGGTACCACCGGTCGTTGTTCCATTTGCATTTCCACCTGCCGCATTGGTGCCACCGGTCGTTGTTCCACCTGCTACGGTACCTGCCGGAACCGTCACTGTATTGTAAACAGTATTTCCCGGTACAACGGTTGTAATCGTTGTGGTTGTCTCTACCACCCGATTGGTCTCACCCGGTGCGTAAGTAAAGGTAAACACATTGTCTGCTTCATTTTCACTCAGGGTTTTGGTCAGTGCCAGTGCCTGCGGAATAAAATTTTCAATATAACGGTAAGCAACGACTGGTTTGTCACCGACATTTCCATAAAAGGTCTGGCTTTCTGCCAGTGTGTTGCCATCTTCATCCTGATACTGAACCGTATAGGCTACCTGATTGCCTTTGATGCCGTATGCTACGACATAATCTGCATCACCGTCCACGTTAAATGCCGGTGCTGCCAGAGCTTCTGCATTGTCACGACCGCTGAGACGGATACCTTTTACATAATATTTCTCATCTGTCACCTGAATCTGGCTCAGATCAAAAGAAACATCATCGCCTGCATTCAGATCCTGCACTTCGATCTTCTCCTGACCGCTGATGCTGCCCTTATTTCCTGCGGATAAGGTTACTTTGTAAGTATATGCATTTCCCGGCTGCGTTGCCAGCGCGGTTGTTGCCGGCGCTGCCGCGATCACAGATACACTCAGGAGAGAGATTAACATTTTTTTCCATTTGAACATATTATTTCTCTCCTTTCTTTCTGTATGCCTTTGCTTCTTTCTTCTTTTTGTTCATGGAGAAGATTGCAAGAATCAGGCAGACAATTCCGCAAACCAGAGCCAGTGCACAATATCTGAGGATCAGATTGGTGTCACCTGTTTTTACCCGTTTGGTTGTTGTTACGACATTGTTTTTGCCCGGAACTTTCTTCTCTACTTTGTTTTCTTTGGTAGTGGTTGTTCCTTCTGTCACCTTTTCCGTTGCAAAATTCATACGGAGTTTTGCCAGTGTCAGCTGATAGCCGTTACCCTGTGTCTCGCCATCAACACCAACGGTCAGATGTACTATTCCGCTTTCGCCGGATGCAAGTCTGCCAAGATAGAAGTATTCCTGTGTGGAATTATCCACCTGTTTGAGACCTTCCCCGGCTTTGGAAGCTCCCTCACCACCAACGGTTGTACTGTCGTATAATACGTTTTCTGTATTGTCGGCTCCCACATAAGTCAGACGGTAAGTATATCCGCCGCCTTCTGCTGTCGCCTGTGCATCTTCCAGTGTCTGAATGACTTCATTGGTCATATACCAGTCTGTCTTGCCACTGTCAGAATTGGTTACCTGTACTTTCAGTTCGATACTGTCACCCGGCTGGATGTTTGCCATCTCGTCGGTCACATCGGAATCCTGAAAATTACTGTTCATCTTACTGCCGTCAAAGGTTACATTCCATCCGTCAGCACCCTGATAATCTTTTGCAAATGCAGTTGTCGCTGCCCCTACTGTCATAACAAGTGTCAGCACCAGGCACAAAATTTTCTTTTTCATTCTTCTGTACCTCCTTACTGCAGACTGATCTCGGTCTCATCCTCTGACACGTTCACATCCACACCCCAGGCACTCTTGATCGCATCTTTTGCGTTATGTGTCTGAACTGCATCAACTTCCGCATCCACATGGAATGTATAACCGTCATATTGGTAACTATAAGTAATTGTGTTATCTTTCACTGTCTTTGTCACTTCAGAAGCAATACTCTGATTGATGCGAAGTGTATCAGACAATGCCGGTGTGGATTCTCCGACACCTACTGCTTTTGTGTAATACAAAACTGTCCGCTCCGGTGTGGACTGATCTTCTGCGATTGCCCATCCGTTATCGGTCAGATAATTTAATTCGATCAAATCCGGAGAAAGTGTTGTATTTTTGTTTCCATCAGCATCCTGCCAGCTTTTTGTAATGATCACACGTACAAATGTGTCGATATTTCCGCTGTTTGTTACGCCGATCGCTTCCTCATATTTCTTGCCCGGTGTGAATTTTTCATTTTCACCAAGCATCTTGCTTAATAAAGTACCTTCTGTGGAACCTTCCCATTTATCTGGCTCTGCATAATCTCTGCTGCTGACAACATCTCCGTTCTCTGTCAGAGATACGCCGATACTCTGCATATTCATCTGTACGGAATAGTTCTCACTGTAATAGGTCAGTGCTGCTCTCGCACTTCCCACACCGCTCCCAACCAGAAGCACTGCGGCTGCCGCCAGAAGCAGGACTGTTACTTTCGGAAATGATTTCTTTTTCTTCTTCATCCTCATTTACCTCCTACTCCTGTGTATTGCTGCTGTCTGTCACAACGTTGTCCCAGTCAGCGTATGCGTTTCCATCTTCATCATAAAGAATCGGTGTACATTCCTGAATAACTACTACGTTAAACTCTTCCGGTTTCTGATCCCCGGACGGGAATTTATAAGTAATATTCAATTCCTTCTCCGTGGTCTGTCCTGCCTGAAGAACATCATTGTAATACCAGTATCCGTCACCGCCGTCTGTCCATCCACCGTCCGGTGCATTGTAGCTTAATTCCACCGGAGCAAATGCTCTGACTCTGACAAAACAATCATAATCGCCAACATTGGAAATCGTGACATGTTTTCCGTTTTCGTCAACTTCCTCATGTGGTTTTGTCTCTGTAAATCCCATATTCATGGTGACACCGCCCTGTGCAGTTGCATATGTGGTAAAATATGCCACCGCACTTCCCACGGTCAGGGAGCCGGTTAACGCGATCGCTGCAGCTGCCAGAACCAATGGTTTTTTATGTAGCTTTCTCATTTGGCTTCCCTCCTTTACTGTGCCGGTTTCGTATGGTCATACAGACCATTTTTATTTAATTTGAAGTTATTAACTATGCCGTATCCGCCGTTTGGACGACCATCGGTATCATTTTCGAAAGAAACTTCTGCCGTCGATGCATCGCCATCGCTGTAATCATCATTTGCTGTAATGGTTGCCTGTACACCATTTTCTGATGTCAGTTTATAAGAAGCACCGCTGTACACCTCAGTAACTGTTACGGTCGCGCCTGCCTGCAGATGCTCAATCGTAATGGAATCAGATCCCGCGGTTTTAAAATCTAATGCCTCTACTTTTGATTCTTTTGTTCCATCCGGATTTTCAATATCAATCTGGAAAACGAATGTTGCTTTGTCACCGGATGTCACATTCTGATGTAACAGTGTTTTGTTGATCACCAGCTTACCGTATCTTGCATGCTGTTCCGGTTTTAAGGTAATACCATTTTCTCCGGTCAGGTTGTAAACCCATGTATCACTGCCGCCGTTTCCATAATAGTTATTCGGCAAAGCTACCAGTGACGGTGCAAATGTATACGTATAATTATCTGTTACAACTTCTTCCGGCTGAATCAGGTAAAGTCCTGTCTCAAGTCCCTCAGATTTTGTCATTCCATTTGTAGTTGTAACGGTATCAGTTGCATCCAGATTCTTCTCTGTCACCTTCTGTGCTGCGCTTGCTGCTCTCTCTGACCATTTCGCTGCGGAACCTGCCTGATCATCGATATCCAGTGCACTGACATCCAGCCCTTTGAAATCCGGCTCAGCGGTATAAGTTCCTGATTTATCCACAGAAGCAACTTTGTATAAATCAATTGTCACGTCTGATGTCAACAGCTCTTTATAATCACTTCCAACGGAAAATTCCACGGAGCAGTCATTTCTGTCAACCTGTATCGCATCTGCCGCCCATACGCCAGGCAGAACAAATACGGAGAATGCCACTGCCAGAGCCAGGAAAATGGCACTTCCTGCTTTTACTTTTCTTTTCATCATCGCCTCGTATCCTCCTTTAAAGTCTGTGCTTTATTTCTTGCGCTGTTTTCTTCCTGATACAACTTTCATAATGAGAATCAGCAGAACCGTAACTGCGATTCCAAGGATCAGATACAACATGTAGTAATTCTGGATGGAATGCAACATGCTGTCTGCCACCGATCCGGTTGCTTCCTCTTCTCCATTATACGCTACGCGGGTTCCTCTTACAAGTAAACGGTGGGAATTAACACCATATGGTGTGCAGGTAAATAAAGTTACCTGATCCTTACCGTCTTCTATCTTCATTGCATCATCTAATGTCTCGTGATCATCCTTGTCTACCATCGGTAAAATCTGATCTACCTGATAAGCTAATACCTGATCTAACACATGGATGTAAAATTTATCTCCGATTTCCATCTGATCAATGTCGGTAAAAAGCTTTGCACTCGGCAATCCTCTGTGTGCTGCCAGTACGGTATGATTGCTCTCACCACCAATCGGAAGTTTCGTTCCGTTCAGGTGTCCGACTCCGGTCTGAAGCACATCATTTCCGGTTCCATGATAGATTGCAAGTCTGATATTGATCTTCGGGATGGACAGATAGCCCATGACTCCGTCGTCCCCGACATTTAACACTTTCCAGTAATCGGTATTTTTCAAATCTCCGTCATTTTCGCCAAACACATCTCCATACAGGTTGTTGTATGTAATGGTCGCATTAAAATCTTCTGCCTTCTGCCATTCATCGGTATAATCTTCCGGCGTCATGTTATTTACGCTACTCTCATAATTGCTGATCAGCTGACTTTGCCGGTAAGTATTCCACTGATTCGAAATCGTCGGATATGCAAGGATTCCAAATCCTACCAGAAATAACAATCCGAAAAGAACCGGAGCAAATTTCTTTTTCTTCTTTACAGGCTTTTTCTCCTGCTCTTGTTCTTTCTCACTCATTCTTCAGATTCCTTTTTTCCTGCTGCCCTCTTTTGCAGCTTTTTCTCTCTGATAAATAATATAAGGATAAATACTCCGGTCACCACGATTCCCACGATAACCCAAAGTAAATAATTCGTATGTAAACTCAGACCACTGAGTGGTGTCTGTTCATCTGCCACTGTCTGTTCTTCGTACGGAACTCTGTGTCCCCGAACCATCAATCTCTGCGTATTGACGCCATATGGTGTACAAGTCAGCAGCGTCATCAGATCTTCGCCATCCTCTACTGCCAATGCGGATGTATCTTCCGGATCTACTACCAGGATCTGATCCACCTCGTAACAAAGGGTTTCGTCCAGCACATGGATCAGAAAATGATCTCCGATCTCCAGCTGATCCAGATCGGTAAAAAGTGATGCGCTCGGCAATCCGCGGTGCGCGGAAATAACTGCATGTGTGCTCTCGCCACCGATTGGGAGAGAACTTCCTTCCAGATGCCCTGCCGCTTTCTGTAATACTTCATCACCTGTTCCATGATAAATCGGAAGCTTGATCGCAATCTTTGGAATTTCTACAATTCCCATCATCCCGTCTCCGGCAATATTCAGACTGTCTTCATAACTGCTGTCTGTCTCTGTACTTGCATCTGCCACGGCAAAGGAATCTGGCAAAATGCTCGGAAGCAATGCATCGTTATAGGCTTCCGCTTTTTTCATCTCTGCTGCGTAATCAATGTTTCCCGCCGCTTCCTTATCAGCTACAACACTTTCGTAATTACTGATGAGCTGCTTTTGTCTATGATTGTTCCACTGGTTTGCAACAAGTGGGTACAGCAATAAGGACAAACCGGCTAAAAATATAAGAATGATTACTATTTTACTGCTTTTCTTTTTCATCCGGGCTCTCCTTGTTGTTGTAAATTACTCTTTTTTATGAATCCGGGGCGGCTGCCGCCCCGGATTCTGTTGTTCCGTCAGTAAATCTCACTTACTGATGTTCACTATCATTCATTATTTGTTTGCTTTCTTGCGGCTTGTGAAGAAGAAGAAAGCTGCTGCTACCATGATTGCACAACCTGCGATTGTGAAGATTGTAGTACCGATACCACCGGTATGCGGAAGTGCAGAAAGTTTTGTATCAGTTACTTTAACAGTAATATTAGCATTCTGTCCTGCGGAAATAGTCTGATTAGGTACATCTACAACAGAATAACCCTTCGGTGCTTTTTCCTCGACGATATTGTATGTTCCTTCGTCAAGACCTTTTACTACTACAGATCCGTTTGTAGCTACTACATTTGTTACTTTTGTATCAGCAGCATCATCTGCAGTTGCCAATCTGTAAACACCTGTTTCTACCTCAACAAACTCAAGTTTTTTTCCATCAAGAGCAACACTAAACTCTGCACCTTTCAGAACATTATTGCCTTTATCAACCTTGTTGATTGTGATAGATCCTGTCTCACCTTCTACTTTAGATGGATCAGATGCTTTATTTGTTGTAGCTTCGTTGGAATATTTTCCTGCCTCTGTTACTGTTGCTGTCACTTCTACTGTTACAGTTTTTCCAGCATGTGTATTCTCAGTTCCAATATAATCAGTTGCAAAATTTACTGTTACAGCTTCTGTTGACGGTAAAGTCTTATCTAAAGTATAGTCTGTTCCCGCCTGAAGATCATCATTTCCAACTTTAACTTTAATATCTGTGATTTTCATTCCAGTTGGTGTATCTGTGATTGTAAATGTTCTGTTATCTGTTCCATCTTCATAACTTGGGAAAGTTGTTGTAATTACAAACGGAATGCTATCACCAAGTTTTACAAATTTATCAGGATCACCATTTTTAAATGTTTTAACTACAGTATAGTCAGATGCTTTTGCACTGATTGTTTTCTGAGCAGGTACCATTAAATTATCGCTGTCATAATCATATGTAAAATCACCCATTACGTTGTACTCAGTGGTAATACCGTTTGCAGTAATAAGATATGCTCCGATTCCCAAATTGTCAAATTCTGCTGTTCCGTTAGAAACTTTTTTAGCTGACTGTTATAAATCAGCATCTGTAGCAACATCCTTTAAAGCATCCCAGTCAATGTCTACCGGATCTTTTGTAAGATCAACATGATCTTTTGCCCATGCTTCTGCTTCCCATTTACTCTGTGCTTCATTCCATGAAACTACTTTGTAAATTTTTACAGTTGTATCTTCTTTTGTCAGACCTTCAACTGTAATCTTTCCTGCTGCCTGAGTAGCTGTTCCAGCTTCCGTTGCAAATGCTGTGATACTCATTCCAAGAACCATTGCCAGTGATAAAATCACTGCGAAGAATTTTTTCATCTTTTTCATCTCGTCGTCTCCTTTTCTTTCGGGGCATTGCCCGTTTATCTTATCCCCCTTCAGGGAAGATAGTTAAATTGTTGTCACGGCGGTGAGCCGCCGAAAAGTAAAATAATTTGTTTTTATCTTTTCAGCACCTCCCTGCACTTGTTTTTGTATAAGATCCATGCGGCTGCTCCCATGAGTAATATTCCGCCGATCGTGAACAAGTAAATACCAGGTCCGCCGGTATGTGGCAGTTCGTACAAAGCATTATCTTCGTAGTAGTAATGAACTACTGAGTCTTCAGAAGTTGTCGGCTGTGCAATAACCTCTGTTCCATCTGCTTTCTTGATTGATTTCAAATATCCATTAGATGCAATCAGAATAGTCCATTTTTCTGCACTCACAGAATAACCCGCCGGTGCTTTTGTCTCCTGGCATTCATAAGTGCCCTGTGCCAAAGTACTTACTGCAACCCCTTTTTCTTTCCACTCAATTTTTCCATTAGCATTGGAAGTTCCTGTATATCTTACATTGCCATTGGAATCTTTTAATGTAAATTGAGCACCTTCTAATTTCAATGTATCACTGCTTGCACTTACTTTTACAATGTCCCAGTCTGTAATCACTTTTTCATTCGTGAAAACAGCCTGTCCGACTGTTCCGCCATCATTAGGATCATAAGTATAATCTTTTTTAATTACATTTTCCGTAGCTTTACTGTTTCCCAATACAAATCTTGCAACGTAAGTAGGAATAACAGAGTTTTCACAGTTTGTTTCTGTTCCAGATTTTGCTTCATTCAGCACATATCCAGATGTGTTCTGCTCCTCTACTGTGTAAGTACCGCGTGGAAGATTTGTAAGCACATCACCGGTAAAGCTTGCTTCTTTCTCACCTTTTCTTACCGTAAGTGGAACTGTTGCTACTATCTCACTGTCTTTTTTCACTACAAATGTAAATGTCTGATCTTCATTTGATAGATCAACCAATTTCTTTGTAATCTTAATTGTTCCGGAAATTACATGAATATTGTAAATCCCATAAGTTCTGTTCGAATCATTTACAGACGTTGCTACTACAGTATGTGTAGTCCTGTCACCTGCAATTTTTACTTCACCATTTTCTGTAGTATTTGCATTACTCTCATCTGTCGGAGCGCCAGCATCATAAGTAACAGTCAGATAATATGTTGTATCATTCTCTACTTTTGTTCCGATCACTTTCAAGTCTTCTATCCTGGTAGATGCATCAAACTTCTTTTCTAATGCTTCTGCTGTATACCAGTTCACAGAAAAGCTGTCTGTTGCCACACCATACTTGCCAGTATTCTTAGCATAATTCTGAACCATGTCATTTAATACAGTTTCTGCTGAAGGAACATCATCACCTTTGTAAATCGTAACATTCTTATCATTCAGTTCCAGTTTAGCTTTTACGTTTACTCTCGGCTGTGGCAATACCCCCTCACCATAGGAAGTTGTTATCTTGGAATCTGGTGAAATATTGGTTGCCACATTATTTCCACCAATATAATCCCTTTGTGCCTGAACAGTTATGGTTTTGTGCCACTCAGCATTATTATTCTTATTCGGAATTGTCTGATCTGTCCATTCGATGTACTGTATTCCTTCTTTGTAATATACTTTTCCCCCATTTGCCAAGGTAACACTTTCGATATTTTTACTTGTCAGATATTCTTCCGTAATCTGAACACCCTTATCATCAAGAATGATGAATTTCGGATCAATGGCATCTACAATTTTTGCCCCTGTAATCTCAAGGTTATTTGTGATAGTTTCTGAAATCTTGTTAAAAATATCAAGAAGACTATTTGCATCATCCGCTGTCTTTGCACAACCTGAAGATGCAATTCCTGGAAAAATAGTAGTTGTCCAACCATAATTCCAATTCCACGTCTTATACTCTCCGCCGGCTAAAAATGCTGATGCTTTATCTTTAAGTCCAAAGCCAATGGTATAAACAGTTACACCCATTTCTTTTAATTTCTGAGCGGATGCCTCAGCATTCGTTTGTGCTGTTGTAGACCATGTACTTCCTCCTCCTGTTGGTTCTCCATCTGTAAAGAGGATTACATATTTCGGAAGTGTATCTCCATTTTCCTTTGCTGATTTCAGCTTAGAATATGCCTTATCTAAACCAACTGCCGGATCCGTACCACCATTTGCAATCAGGTTATCAATAAAACTGGTAAGCTCGGTCTGATTATCTCCTACAGTAAGTAACTCTGTACTTTTACCATGGCTACCTTTATAACTTCCATAATCTTTATTATATCCTGAAGAACTAAAGGCTGTGATACCTATTTTACTTGTAGCAGATTTAGTCGCTGTATTCGTAACAAACTGTTTTGCTGCATTTTCAATGCAGTCATTTTACCGTCATCTCCCATAGAACCTGACGTATCCAGTACCAGCATAACATCTGCTTCACCGCCACTTTCTTCTGTTGTCTGACTTGTCAGTTTAGAAGAAGCGGTAATATCGATATCGTATATTCTGTTATCCCAGTTAGTTACATGTGCTGTCTTATCATAATCCAGAATCATCTGCGTATGTTCTTCCTGGGTCTGATTCTGAATATTATAAACTCCGTTCACAGGTGTCACTGCCGTCGTTCCATCTGCCTGATACAAAGTAGCCGTAGCTGTTTCCCCGTTTACCGTTACATTTACTTTCCATGTCGTAGCAGATGCCACATATCCATCCGGTGCAACAGTCTCTGTTAATGTATATGTACCCTCTCTTAATTTTGTAAAGGATAATGTTCCATCTGTTCCTGAAACTGCTGACTGTTTTTCTTTTGTACTGTCATTTTCCAAAGTAAATCTTGCATTTGCCAATCCCTCAGCTTTTGTGTTTACTTTTTTCAATGTCAAATCTGCCATTGGGACCTGACCAACTTCTGAAATATGAGCAGACGGTAATGTAAAGTTCATCTTACAGTTAGATTCACCGGCACCACGCTCCATATAAAGAATGGTAAGTGTATGTTCCTGCTGTTTATCTTCATCAGTTTTAATATAATCCCACAGATTAACAGTCTTATCAGCAGCATCATGGATTCCACCAAGATCGATTACAACCTGTTTTCCATCAAGAACAACCCACAGATCATCATCACCAGTAAAACTATAGTTCAATGGTCCTACATAATCACCAACTTTAAAGGTCACATCATATCTCATACCAAAGTAATAATTGTGGGTCTTATTTCCACCGGATATACTGCTATCCTCTTTCTTTGTATATGCGCCTTCATAGTCAACTTTTACATTATCCAGCGGGAAGAAATCACTGCCCGAAGTTGTCTGTTTTTCTCCATTCCCATCTTTTACAGAGCTTAATGTATAGGTATCGCCAGTCTGATTAAAAGTCAGTTTATAATCTGTATAAACCTTTCTTAAGTATCTCTTCGCATTTCCTACCTGAACAGTTTTGTCCTGATTAACAAAGAATCCTGGCTCATCATAATTAAATACAACGTTTCCGTTTGCATCTAAGCCCTGAAGCAATTCGGTTACAACACCGCCGCCCTTTCCGGTCCATGCATTAACTTCTTTACCGCCTACCTTTAATGAGTCCTGATAACTGCTATAGTTCTGTTTGTTTTCTCCTGCTATGATTTTTCCGTTATTTTTTGCTGTTCCATTTGTCAGCTGATTAAAGGAATAATTCGTATCCTTTACTTTTACTGTATAATCATAAAACGTTGTCGCTCCGTCTACTGTTGTAGTTTTCGGAGTATAGTACACTTTAATTGTGCACTCTTTATTAACTTCAATCTTGTCTGTATTGGTTAATGTTTTAGAGGTTCCATCAATAACCTGTACAACATGATCTACTGTCCAGTTATCAGCTTTTGTATAATCATTAATCTTTCCGCCTACAGGTAATCTGCGAACATCATCTGCATAGATTTTTGTATCGGTAGTTTTTGTTGCATCGTAATGCTGAATTGTTACATTAACAGCATTTTCACCTTTCTGAACAATTACATAAGTTGAAAAATGTGGCGCATCAAATACTATATTTCCGTCTGCATCTACACTTCCATCCATATCTTCTACTGAATTGTTTTCATCTACATGATATACGGATGTGTCCTGATCAGAAACAATTTGCGGAGAATCTACACTTACCTGAACAGGGGATGATGGCTGTACTTCCTGACCATTCATCATAAATTTGATATCATACGCAACAATATTTGTTACTGCTGAATCATCGTTTTCCTGTTCCATAACAGCATTCTCGATTGCTTCTTTTTCATTTTCAGCTGTAATTTCGCTTACTGTAAGCTGTGCCCCTTCTGGAAGTGCATCTTCTGTTCCTGTTACTTTCACCGTAGCATTTCCAACCTGTGCAGACCATTCTTTGTCCTGAAGAGCTTCAGTAACTCCAAACACACTTGTCTCACTGTCCATATCAGCCGTAAACTGTAATGCCTTGCTTCCATCTTCTGTCGTAACTTCTGTCACATCCGGGAAAGTCGGATTATTCTGTCTGTCATCACTGAAAGCAACTGTTTTCTGAGAGTCAAGATTTGTGCCCTTTACAGTGAAGGTGATCGGCTGCTGAGGTACCTGTTTTTCACCGTTTACATAAAATGTAACATCAGCCATCACATAATTGTTCAGTGTATAACCTGTTTCACCATTTGCCTCAAGCTGCTGCTGTACACGGTCAAGAACACCGTCTGCACCGGGGTCTGCCTGTACATCCATCTGTATATTTGCGTCCGATGAACTTGCCAGGAATGTGCCCTCCGGAATATCCGCGATCAGTGTTCCAACATCTTCACCCTCTGCATTTTTTATTACTCGCTCCAGCGTTGCTGCCTGACACGCAACAGACTGAAGTCCAACATTTTCATTGGCAAAGGCTGCTATTCCGGTACTTAACACCAGTATCATGCAAAGCACGATTGCCAATATCCGTTTTTTCTTTGTATGTTTCATGGCGTCCTCCTTTTATCTTCATCGCTGTTTTCTTCGTCATCATTACGTTTTTCTAATGCACCATCTATCAGTTTTAGCAGTTCCAGAGTACTTCGAAAGTACTGCTCTCGCTGTTCATCTACCCAGGTAACACTGCCCTGCCAGGTTGCATTCTGCTGATCCATGACTTTTATAATAAATGTTTCTGTCTTTTTCTGTCTATTACTCATGTCAGTACCTTCTTATCTTTCCAGCTTATCTATCATCTTTGTTGTATATTAGCATTATATATTACCACCCATTACACAAAACATTACTTTTCGACATTATGCATTAACTTTTTTATCATTTCTTGTAATGTTATATTTTTTTGTAATATTATGTAATGTTTTTTTATGGACTCAGTCTATCTTACATGTATTTCAGGCATTTTTTATCAGTATTTTTAAATTTCTTTTCTGTCTGTATAAGGAATATGTAAAAAGCGGATTCCCGACATCTGTCGAAAATCCGCTTTTATTAATCATCTCATTACTACTGTTTATAAAACAACTTATTGCATCACATTACTTAATATCTTCAGCAGCTCCAGCACACTGGAAAATGAATATGTCAAATCCCCTTCCACCCACTGAATCACGCCCTGCCAGGATGAATTCTGGCGGTATTTCACATTCAGTAAAAATGTGCCTTTCGCACCGCGTTTTTCCAACACTTCCTGGGGTATACAAACCTTTTCCGGTACAGCTTCCATGGTTGGTTCTTTTTTTTCAAAGGAACGTATCTGTGTCGCTGATTGTGGAAATTTAATCTGATCAAAAAATTTATCCGCAGTTTCGATCATCCGAATGATATTGCTGAATTTTAATGGTTCTTTCTTGTAACAATGATAAATCTCTCCTGACATTTCGCCATCTGCAACGCTGTCGATGCAAATGCTGAGCAGGTTTGGCACATGCCAGGCGATTGACTGCTTCTGCTCCATATTCATGCCATTCCCCTTCCAAGTTCTCTGATCATCACTTCATAACGTATTCATACATCAAATATTGTTATATGATAACTGTCATGGAATATTTCATCCGTTACCATACATTTTTATCCTTTTGAAACTGAATCGGAGAATCCGGTTTTTCCACATCTGCAATAGAGGACACAAAATATTCCAGATTTTTTACCCAGCTTTTATGCTCCCGTGAAAAATATTTTCGGAGACGGTCAAAAATCATTCCGCAATTTTCCTTATTTGTCCCTGTCAGCAGGATCAGATACTGAGAAGAACTGTATTTCGTAAAAGAATCTCCCCGACGCAGACTGTGTTGGATGGAGTTTTGTAATTCCTCTGCCATCACTGCCAGTTTCTCCGGTTTTTCCATCGGATGTCCTTTGCCATCTGTAATGCTGCACAGCATCAGGTATGCAGACTGACCGTTTCGTTCTAACATTCTGGAAACCAGACGGTAGCTGTCGCGGAAACTTGGCAGACTGCAATAGTAAGCGCCGCCGCGGTCACTGTCTTCTTTCAGACGTTCCTTAATCTCGTTAATTTCCCTCGGATTGGTATGATTCATCTGATTACTCATCTCGTCAAACTGTTTCAGTAAACGATCCGACGGTGTAATACCAAGTTCTTCAAAGAAAAGCTTTGCTGTATCCTCATACTCTTTTAACGCTTCTTTAAAACGTTTCAACCTGATAAAACATTCAATACGCACTGACTGCCACTCATCAAACGGATACATCCTGCATGCAGATTCGCACAGTGCCAGCACTTCTTCATATTCACCTTTTGTCATCAGGCTCTCGCAAAGTTCCTTTAATGATTCACTGTAGATCTTTTTGTACTGAATACTTTCCAGAAGCACCCATTCTTCCCCGGACAATGCCGGAAGGAATTCTCCGTGATACATCTGGCAGACCTGTGTTAACAGTTCTTCTTTACGTTCCTTATCTGTGCATTCTTTTGATTCTTTATATAAGGAAACAAATCGTTTCACATCGACTTCCACTCTCATCGGTGCCTGCCAGCTGTAAATACCCTTTTTTATGTGTATATATTCATCTGCCGGAAGTCCTGCATCAACGATGATCTTTTTCAGACGATGAACTGTAACACGAAGGTTGTTCGAGGCATCTGCCAGTTCTTCCCGTACATACAATGCGTTCAGCAGTTTTTCTCTGGAAATGCCCTGTTCCCCATGATACAAAAGAATCTGTAAAAGTTTCATTGCTTTTGTGGTTGTGTTCTTTCCAAATGATATTGGTTGATTCCCATACATAACAGAAAAATCCCCAAGCATGTGAACATTCAATATCGGTAATTTTTCATTCATTTTTCTTCCTCGTTTCTATATAACGATTTTCCCTTGCTTAAGATAATTGTAAAAGTCCCCCGATTATTTGTCAATCGAAATCTATGATTTGTATCTCTTTTCCTTAATGCTCAAATGTGGTATAATTATTGTTAATTAACATTATTTCAACTATTTTTATTTTTAATCTTTTTGTAATGTTTTTTCTATATAAATAGCAGGACTATTTTATGATTATTTTTCAGGAAGGAGGATCGCTTCGTGCTATATCATCGCAAAAAAAGCTGGCGTCTGTGCGCAGGCAGAATCCCCCTTTTTCTGCTTTGCTGTGTGCTGCTTTTTGCCACCGGATGCACTTCTTCTGACACTGGTTCCGGCAGCAATAAAGAAGCGACAGTTGCCGGGGAATCAGATACACAGTCTGCACAGGGCACCCGGGATGCAACGCCACAGGTACTGACCGCACAGGCTTCCGGGGAAGTCACTTACGGAAGTGATCTGGTGACACTGGATGCCTCTCATACTTCTGATGGCTATGTGATGCTTCGTTACAGTGGCAACAATGAAAAGGTCAAAGTTCAGGTAACGCTGCCGGACAGCACAGAATACACCTATCCGGTAACAGCTTCGGAGGATTATTTCGTCTACCCCCTTCCCGGTGGAAATGGCACGTACAAGATCACGCTGCTGGAATCGGTATCTGCAGAGGATCATCTGTATGCGGTTTCTTTTACACAGGACCTGGACGTTCAGATCTCTGATGCATTTTCACCATTTTTATACCCGAATTTTTATGTAAATTTCAATTCTGATTCTGCCTGCGTCAAAAAGGGAGAAGAACTGGCACAGGGTTGTAATACAGATCTGGATGCCATCACAAATATTTATAACTATGTCATCGAAAATATCACTTACGATGAGAAAAAAGCCGCATCGGTTCCTTATGGTTATATCCCGGTTCCGGATGACACCCTTTCCTCCGGCACGGGAATCTGCTTTGACTACGCATCCCTGATGTCGGCAATGCTCCGCTCTCAGCGGATTCCAACCAAATTGGATGTCGGCTATTCCGGTGACGTTTACCACGCATGGATCAGCTGCTATGTGACGGAAGTTGGATGGGTGGACAATATTATTGAATTTGACGGAAAAAGCTGGTCCATCATGGATCCTACACTGGCTGCCAGTAACAGTGCTTCCAATGTCAAAAAATACGTCGGTGACGGAAGCAATTATGTAACAAAATATACCTATTAATCTACCTGGTCAAGCGGATATTCGCAATCCGCTTCGCTACTTGCTCATAACCGAAAACAATATCTCTGAAAATAATAGCTTTGTAAACACTATTTTTTCAAATATTGTACTTATCAGAACCTATACAGAAACCATATGCACGAAATCAAAATGGAGGATACAAAAGAATGGAAAAGCAGACGCAGCAAAAATCGTTAGCCTATCCGGAGATCGCATCATTCTGCGGTGAGATGTCGATGATCCTGAAATCAGGTATCTCAGCACTGGAAGGGTTGGAGCTTCTGATGGAAGATACCCAGAACGAACTGGAAAAAGAACTGATCAACAGCATGTATCAGTCAATGCTGGAGGGACACACCTTCGCCGATGCCCTGGAACAGACCCATGTATTTCCGGCTTATCTGATCCATATGACAGAGATTGGAGAGGAAACCGGTCGCTTAGACGACGTCATAGATTCTCTGGCTGCCCACTACACCCGTGAGGAGACATTGAGTAAAAATATCCGTAATTCCCTGACCTATCCGCTGATCATGATCATTATGATGCTTGTTGTCATTGTGATTCTGATCACAAAAGTAATGCCTGTTTTCCAGCAGGTATTTCAGCAGCTCGGTACGGAAATGACCGGTTTATCCAGAGGCATTTTAATGGTCGGAAACGGGCTTTCCCGCTATGCGCTGGCATTTGTTGTCCTGATCGTCGCCATCGTCATTGCCGGCATTTATCTGACACGTACTGAAAGAGGGCGAAAACAGCTTAGAAAACTCGGACACGCGTTTTGTTTTTCCAGAGAGATCACAGAAAAATCTTCTGTCTGCCGTTTCGCGGGAGCTATGGCACTTGCATTAAAAAGTGGTCTGACACCAGAACGCGGACTGGAGTTTTCCCGGAACCTGATCGAAGATGCATATTTCCGTGAAAAGATCAAAAATTGTGTAGAAGAAATGGAACAGGGTACAGATCTCTCCGTGGCACTAGTTAAATCCAAAGTTTTCACCGGTGTCTATGCCCGCATGACTTCCATTGCCGGCAAATCCGGCAGGATGGATGAGGTGATGGATCAGATTGCTGACCGCTGCGAAGATGAGTTAAATGACCGTATCACATCCTTCATCTCCGTACTGGAACCGACACTTGTCATTATCCTGTCTGTGATCGTGGGAATTATCCTGCTGTCTGTCATGCTGCCGCTGCTTGGCATCATGGCCGGATTATAGGAGGTGTCTGGTATGTTCCAGCGGAAAAATGAACGATTTTATCACAGCAGACGCTCCCATCCCCTGCGGAATCTGTGTCTGTCACTGCTGATATTTTTATGTGTCTGTGGATTGTTTTTCGGTGGGATCTCCCATCTGTCCGCGCAGGCAAAACAGGAGCAGAAAAATAGTCTGGAAAACGCACTCTGGCGCGGTGTCTCGCAATATTATGCATTAGAAGGGCGCTATCCACAGTCCCTGCAGGAGTTGAAAGACACCTGTGGAATCCAATATGATACGGATTCCTTTTTTGTAGATTATCAGATTGCCGGAGCCAATCTTCTGCCGGATATTACAGTTATTGAACGTTAGGAGGAAGGAACATGAGAGAACGAACTGAACGGAAACATGTCATTGATTTTCTGTTTCCTCTTGCGCTCTTTTTTGTACTGACTGCCACTTCGGTCGCGCTGGTTGTTCTGGCTTCGGGAACTTACAGCCGTCAGGTGCAGGACTCTGAGGATTCTTTTGTCAGTCGCACGGCGCTGTCGTATGTGACGGAAAAGATTCATCAGGCAGACGAATATGGTGCTGTCTATGCAGGAACTTTTGACGGGCAGGATGCCATTGTGATCCGACAGACCTATTCGGAGCAGACTTATGTGACTTATCTCTATGAATATGACGGCTACCTGCGGGAGCTTTTTATTCAGGATGGTGTCGATGCAAAAGCCTCCGATGGACGCAAGATTCTCGCATCGGACTGTTTTTCCTTTGATGAAACTCAGGACGGACTGTTTCATCTGTATTGTACAAACAAAGACGGCAGTATTTCCGATACTTATGTCAGTATCAAAAGTACGCCGTAACGCATAGGAGAATGCTATGAAAGGAACACCTGCAAAACGTTCCAGCTTGTTTTTGCTGGAACTGATCATTGCAATTTTATTTTTCAGTCTGACCTCAGCGGTCTGTGTGCAGATTTTTGTCCGGGCACATCTGATCAGTCGTCAGACACAGGAACTGAATACGGCATTGGAAAAGGTATCCGGATTTTCCGAAGTATTTCTTGCCGGGGATTCTTTTTCCGCTCTGCTGCCGGAAGATGCCAGTGTCTCAGAAAATGCAGACGGTTCTGCAGAATATCTCGTATTTTACGATAAAAACTGGCAGCTTTGCAGTTCGTCAGACGCAACTTATGAGATTCAGATCCGGATAGATCCTCAGGGGGCTCTGCTGCACGGTACGTTTACCGCACGTTCTGCTTCGGATGCGGATGATGCCTCTGTCATTTATTCCATGGAAACGGATTATTGTCCGGAACCGGCACAATAAGGAGGTGACCGATCAATGAGACAGAAAAAACACGCTTCCCAACCGGGTTTTCAGATTGGGACCTCTTATCTGCTGGTGATCTTTGTCGTTTTATGTCTGGTCACTTTTGCAGCCCTCTCTCTGTCCAGTTCACTGAGAGACCAGTCTTATACAAAAAAACTGGCAGCGCACCAGACTGCTTATGCCAGTGCCAGTTCAGAGGCTTCCGCACGTCTGGCACAGATTGATACCGCTTTGGAGAAATCAGATGCTGCTGCCGCACTGCAAAACCTCAGTGATGTCACTGTCACAGAAGAAACAGATGGTCTGCAGATTGATTACACGATTCCGGTAACCGACAGTCAACAGTTGGAAGTTACGGTTCTGGCAGATCCAGACAACCATTCCAGACGGATTCTTCGCTGGAAAGAAGCAGCTACTTCTGACTGGGAAGAACAGACAACACTTCCTGTGATTGGAAGCGATCAATAAATCGTGCTATATAGTCTTATATAAAAGAACTACATAATTCAAGAATGATATTATTTTGTATACAGATATTACATCATTCATTACAAAGTAAAAGAAAGGTGCATGTTTATTATGAAAGTTACTGATTTGCTGCAAAAAGCAGTTGCCGATCATGCATCGGATATTTTTATCGTCGCCGGTCTTCCGCCTTCCTATCGTGCAAACGGGCGGATTCTTCGCGAACATGAAGAAAAACTGATGCCAAAAGAAACACAGGCTTGTGTCGAAGAAATCTATGAATTAGCCGGAAACCGTGATATTTCCAACCTGTTAAAACGCGGAGATGATGATTTTTCTTTCGCGGTTCCGGGACTTTCCAGATTCCGTGTCAGCGCCTACAAACAGCGTGGTGCACTCTCTGCGGTCATCCGTGTCATTACCTTTGATCTGCCACATCCGGAAGATATCGGTATCCCTGATTCTGTCATGGATTTTTCCAAATTATCCAAAGGTCTGGTTCTGGTCACCGGTCCTGCCGGAAGTGGAAAATCAACCACCCTTGCCTGTCTGGTCAACCAGATCAACCACACAATGGAAAAACATATCATCACCCTGGAAGATCCGATCGAATATCTGCATCGCCATGACAAAAGTATTGTCAGTCAGCGTGAGATCAATATTGACACCTTAAGCTATGTCAATGCCCTGCGCGCTTCCCTTCGCCAGAGTCCGGATGTTATCCTTCTTGGAGAAATGCGTGATTATGAAACCATCAATGTCGCTATGACAGCAGCGGAAACCGGTCATCTGGTTTTTTCCACACTGCATACCATCGGTGCTGCCAATACCATTGACCGTATCATTGACGTTTTTCCTGCGAACCAGCAGCGCCAGATTGCGGTTCAGCTTTCCATGGTGCTTCAGGCAGTTGTCTCTCAGCAGTTGATTCCAGCGACAGACGGCACACAGGTTCCGGCTTTTGAGGTTATGACAGTGACACCTGCAATCCGAAATATGATCCGTGATAACAAGATTCCACAGATTGACGGAACGGTCTACTCTGCAAACAAAGAAGATATGCATTCCATGGATTACAGTCTGCAGCAATTGGTAAAATCAGGAAAAGTTACCGCTGAAACGGCACTTTCCTATGCAACCAATCCGGAAATGTTAAAGAAAAAACTGTAAAAAATACCCGTACGTTACAGCGTATCAGAGATCTGATAAGTGTAATGTACGGGATTTTTTATTATTTCCATATATGTATGGCAACTTCATTATACATGATACATGCCATCTTTTTTTCGATGCATTTTATAGTATTATATCATCCGTATCAATACCATATATATCGCAGTTCCTGCTGCAATACTGATCAATGTATTGTGTTTCCATTTGTAACTGATGCCAACCGTCAGCACTGCCAGTATTTTTGGAAGTGCATTGGCTTTCCAGTCCACAGCAATATCTTTCAGACAGTATACGATCAATACTGCCATAATCGCTGCCGGAAGCACAGCTCCCAGTTTTACCAGAAATTCCGGCATTTTGCGTTCTCCGTGAAAAATCAGAAACGGAAGTGCCCGCAACGCAAAGGTGATAACGGCTGCCAGCAAAATTGCCAGCAGGACATATTCGATCTTACCTTTTGCTCCTGCCGCTATGCTCAGTACTGCACCTGTCACAGTTCCTGCCTTATTACACAGTTGCATCTGCATCCCGGTCACGCTCCTTTCTGCAGTTCCACAAGATTAATATCGCTGATGTCACGATCAGAGACGGAAGCAGAAAATAATCCACGCCAACAATCAGCAGACATACAATTCCCGCTGCCAGACCGATCAACGCCGGAAAATGACTCTTTGCTTTTTCCCACTGATCAATGAAAATAATGACAAAAAGTGCTGTCATGCAAAAGTCAACCCCCTCCATATCAAAAGGCAGCAACTGACCTAATACACCTCCAAGCACAGCTCCGATCATCCAGTAACACCGGCTGAACAATGCCACAAAAAACATCAGGCCACGCTTCGTTTCTCCCTGTTCCGTCAGGGAGCAGTTTACCGCATACGTTTCATCCGTCATGGTATGGATCATGTAAAACTTCCGTTTTTCCATTTTTGCAAATTCATCCACAAAGGTCAGGGCATAAAAACTCTGACGGCTGTTCATCAAAAATGCAGTCAACGCAATGGTCAGAAACGATGCTCCGCCGGAAAGCAGCGTCACAAGCACAAACTGAAAGGCTCCTGTATACACGGACAGACTGACCAGCAGAGAATAATACCAGTGAAAACCTGCTTCTTCCATCATAATTCCATATGCCATACTGACAAACAGGTAGCTGCACAGAATCGGAATGGATTTTACAAAGGCTTCCTTCCATATGTTTTTATTTTGTTCATGAGTATTCCTTTTTTCCTGCGGTGTCTTCGTATTCTGCATGCTATACTTCTGTCTTTCTCTTTTTCCTTTATTTTTGTGATACAATTATTTTTGCCCACAACTTGATGAAGATGCTCAATATTTCTGTTCGCAAATGCTGCATCCGCTTCTTCTTATTTATTATTTTAAAGTAGCGTTCATGCTTCCGGTGCGATAACCAAACAGATCCAGTGTCACGTAAGTGAATCCATAGGATTTCAATGCGTTGGCAATCTGTTCTCTGGTTGCCGGCTCCATCAGTTTCGCAAACTCTTTCGGTTCTACTTCAATTCGTGCAATGGTTCCTGTGATATCGCCGGTCTCCATATCACCACCGTGGATACGCACTCTGACCTGATGAAAACCAAGATCTAATAATAACTGCTCTGCTTTGTCTACCATGCCAAGTTTTTTCTGTGTAATCGTCTCCCCGTATACAAAACGGGATGACAGACAGGCAAAAGACTGTTTTTCCCAGGTTGGCAGATTCAGATATTTGGACAGTGCACGAATGTCATCTTTGCTCATCTGAGCGTACCGCAGCGGACTTTTGATATCAAGCTCTGCGACTGCCTGCAGTCCCGGACGATAATCCCCGTTATCGTCGGTGTTGGAGCCTTCCACAATGTTTTCCATTCCCTGCTCTTTTGCGATCACCTGAATCTTCTCAAACAACTCATGCTTACACAGATAACAGCGATTCTTCGGATTCTGTGCAAAACCTTCAATGTCAAGTTCCTCAGATTCGCAGACAAAATGTTTGATGCCTTCCTTTTTACAAAAAGCAATTGCCTCGTTCAATTCCCGTTTTGGGAAGGAACAGGATTCTGCTGTTACTGCGATCACCTGATCTCCCAGTGTGTCCTTTGCTACCTTTAACAGAAACGTGGAATCCACGCCACTGGAAAACGCTACCGCTACGGATTTCAGGGAGCGTAAATAATCCTGTAATACTGCGTATTTTTCTTTCTGTTCTCTCGTTAATTCTTCCATTGTCTTTTTATTCCTCCGTTTTCTTCCCCTTCTACGACTGTGTTTATTTTATAATGTTTATCCATATAATGTCAATATGAATACTATGATTTTTCTAGGGTTATTGGAAACGGACGTAAAATGTTTATTTTGTAAAAAAAGCTCTTTCTTTCTAGTTTGAAAGACGCTATAATGGTGTCGTTACTCATTTCATTTAACAAACTAAGGAGAGAAAGTTATGTTAGAAAAGTTTTTTAAGCTCAAAGAAAACGGCACGACAGTGAAAACTGAAATCATTGCCGGAATCACAAGCTTCATGACCATGGCATACATTCTGGCAGTCAATCCGAGTATCATGTCTGCTGCCGGCATGGATCACGGAGCAGTCTTTACTGCTACTGCACTGGCAGCACTGATCGGTACGCTGGCAATGGCACTTTTTGCCAATTACCCATTTGCTCTGGCACCTGGTATGGGATTGAATGCGTACTTTGCTTATACCGTAGTTATCGGTATGGGTTATAGCTGGCAGTTCGCTCTGGCAGCGGTATTTGCAGAGGGTATCATCTTCATTGTTCTGTCTCTGACAAACGTACGTGAAGCAATTTTCAATGCAATTCCACAGAACCTGAAATCCGCAGTCAGCGTTGGTATCGGTCTGTTCATCGCATTTATCGGTCTGCAGAACGCACACATTGTTATCGGCGGTTCCACACTGCTTCAGCTGTTCTCTGTAGACAAATACAATCAGGTGAACGGTGTGACAGCTACTTTTAATGATGTAGGAATCACCGTTCTGCTTGCAATCATCGGTATTATTATCACTGGTGCTCTGGTTATCAAAAATGTCAAAGGAAATATCCTTTGGGGAATCCTGATCACATGGGGACTTGGTCTGATCTGTCAGGCAGCAGGCATTTATGTTCCGAACCCGGATCTTGGTTTCTATAACCTGCTTCCGGATTTCAGCAACGGTCTGTCTATCCCGAGTATCGCACCGATCTTCTGTAAGATGGATTTCTCCGGTGTATTATCATTGAACTTTGTAGTTATCCTGTTTGCATTCCTGTTCGTAGATATGTTTGATACCATCGGAACGCTGATCGGTGTATCTACAAAAGCAGGTATGCTTGACAAAGACGGCAAACTTCCACGTATCAAAGGCGCATTACTTGCAGATGCCGTTGGTACTACAGCTGGTGCTGTTCTCGGTGTATCCACTACTACAACATTCGTAGAGAGTGCTTCCGGTGTATCCGAAGGTGGTAGAACAGGTCTGACATCTATTACTACAGCTGTACTGTTTGGTCTGGCTCTGCTGTTATCCCCGATCTTCCTTGCCATTCCGTCCTTCGCGACAGCTCCGGCACTGGTAATCGTAGGATTCTACATGCTGACAAACGTTACAAACATCAACTTCAATGATGTTATTGAGGCAATTCCATGTTATATCTGTATTCTGGCAATGCCATTCTTCTACAGCATTTCCGAAGGTATCTCCATGGGAGTTATCTCTTATGTTGTATTAAACCTTATCACAGGTAATGCAAAGAAAAAGAAGATCAGTATTCTTATGTATGTTCTGACGGTGCTGTTCATACTGAAATACATTTTCCTGTAAATTCAATTTATTATTTCTATAGTTAAATTAAGAAAAATCGTGGGGTTTTGTCTTCTCAGCTAATAATCGCTTTCGAAGAAAAAATCTCACGATTTTTCATTTATGCTATGAACAAAAGATACAGATTCTTTTATCTATGTCGCGGCAAAGATATGCGAATCCCCACATTCTAAAAACACGGCGATTCATCTCAGTCTGAGTTGAGACTCCCACTTCTGCAAGTGGTGAGTAGTAAC